>Ga0247780_1000317_pt1 | contig 48147 bp, 52 predicted proteins | sample UWRJL079202R5_FD_179927 | JGI IMG/M metagenome (GOLD analysis project Ga0247780, IMG submission 179927) | Plant litter microbial communities from Arlington Agricultural Research Station in Wisconsin, United States - UWRJ-L079-202R-5 | ecosystem: Environmental > Terrestrial > Plant litter >...
ATGAGGAGCTGGTTGAGAGGGGGGGACGGTTTGCGCAGATGGTGGGGGGTGGGGTTTGGCTTGGGGGGGAGGAGAAGCAGAAGGGAAAGGGGAAGGGAGGGAAGAAGGGGGTGTATAAGCATGAGGAGACGCTGATGAGGCTGGAGGGAGAGGAAAGGGAGGAATTGATGTGGAAGGGTGTGAAGTATTGAGCCGGACTGGGCTGGGCGTTGAGTTAGACTGAGTTCAGGGCAGGATTCAGGGGGTTTGTTTGCATTCCTTCGTTCTTTCATTTTCATTTCGGCTGGTTGCTATGGGGTATGTACAGTACGCAGGGTGGCAGACCCGACCCGGTTTTGTTTCCCTTCAGCAACCTCGACAGTACTTGTCTACGATTGCGAATCTGTCAGAGACGGAAAGCGCACGTTAGTTACCTAAGGTACTTTATGGAATCTGAGTCGATTAGAATATCCTGGTTGTGATGACACAGAGTGACTTACTGGTCCCATATTGGGCCTCCGGGAATGGTGTAATTCTGTGCACACGGCTGTCAGCGCCGCTGTATGTCAGGGGTTCTAAGGTTTGTCTTACCGATGTTGTGTCGAACTGGGAGGAGTAGATGTTGATACGAATAGACGGATCTACCAGGCAAACAGTCAGCGTCCTAACATCAACGTTCGCAACACACACAGTTCTTACCATCAGCGGCATAGGCCCCAGGGAACTTGTGCAAATACTCCTTCGGCGGGAACGCCGCGCCAGCCCCCGTGATGTTGAGATGCGCACACTCGGGATAAAACTGCGGTTTATTCTCAATGTGGATCGACAAAATCTCATGCCGAATGATGTACGCGCCGGGCTTCAGACTCGCCGGGATAGTTACCGGCCAGAGCCCCGGCGTGCCATCCCAGCGCTGGAACCACTTTTGGTACCAGACGCCCTCGGCCAGGTTCGGCCCTTCGAGTAGCCCTGCCTCCCAGATCTTGAACCATCCGACCTTGTTGACGTCGACGTCGCTACAGTCACCGCCGTCTCCGCAGTATGCCAGCCATACTGTCATGGGGCCTACGGGGTGCAGCCAGTACCAGTAGAGCGCCGTGATTTCGTCACCGGCGGCGATGGAGATAGACGACGGTGGTGGTGTCCCAGGTGTGTTGCACGCGATGTGTTTGTCGTCGACGCTGAAGATGGGATCGATTGTGTCCCACTGGCGCTGGACCATCCATGGCTGACCCAGTTGCTCGTCTGCCGGCTCATTGGGGTCGTACCTACTCCGTCGTGTATGTCAGTCTGCGCACCGACATAGAGAGTGTGCACGGTGCCGGGGATTCTGTACCCTCTGTACCACGTCTCGCCCACCGTGTAGTTGCCCAGACCGCCGTGGCCGAGCACCGGTCCGGACAGGAGCGCCAAGACCGCCAAGAGCGGCGGAAGAATCGCCGCCATGGTTGCCATAGGGGAGCTATGGGCTGTTTAGGTGGGACTCGGGGGCGAACGTGGGTATATCATGTGCGCGGTGCGTCAAACCTCGGCCGACGGGGACAAATCCTCAGCCGAATTGTGCATCGTTAGTGTATGGAAGTAGAAAAACCTACGGGCAATATACAGGGCTGTGGTTGTATGCTGGGGTGGGAGATATGCCGAGCTAACGACGACGTTGGTAACCACCATGGATGGCCATCCTCCGTCACGTATATTTTGCTCGCCTTCCAGACGCTGAAAGAAGGGGCAGAACCGTACTTGGGACATCCAACCATCTGTCAGGCCTGCATATTTCCCCGCATACCAATTAAGGTAGTAAACAAGTGCCTTGCACGAACCACTCTAGGTCCTATATGAGCCGCCACATCTGCCGCTGTCACGTCGCTTCCCCGGCACAGGAACCGAGGGTACAAAGGGTGTTCAGACCACGGAGAAATTTCTATGGCACGAATTGAGCTCGCCAGTTGCTCCGTGCGCGGTCTCTGGCATACTCGAGGTCGATGCTCCTGAAGAAAAACTCCGGAGTTGGGTTCTCCTGAAGTACGGTTACCAGCCCATGATGGCGAGCAGAGACCAGGGGTTTCTGCGACTTGCGGCTCCCTGGTTCGCGATATTGAAGCAAGGAACTCCTGGGTATTACTCTAAGTGCTCCACCGAGCCCATCAACAACGCTTGGCGATTGCCGATACGTCCCATATCCCGAACTTGGGACAGCTCGACCTCGACTTTTGCCGCGATCAGAACTCCTGCTCTCTATACAATCCTTAGCCCACGTTTCTTGGCTTCGATGCTAGTTGCAGGGAATTCTGCCATTGAGCATTGCGGGCGACTTCAAGGCCGCGTGGCTTGGTAGGAAGAGTCGTGATCGCGAGCTCCGCTTGAAGTGCACGTCCATCGGGCCTGCGAGATGAAGGTTCCATCAAGGACAGCTCCAAATATCGGATAGAATAACGGCGGCTGCGGGAAGTGGGGGGTTCAGAAAGAGAAACATAATGAGAAGGCAGAAGGACCAAAAGAAAAATGGTATCGATGATCAGCAAGGTTGAGGGTCGTTCCTGGTTGAGCCCGCTGTCCGCCGCAGCATCTCCAGATCGGGCTGCAGTGACAGGGCGTGGGGCGCATTCGGCACCTGGCGCGCCGCCCGGCCGGGCGAATCGGAATCACAACTAGGACCCGGAGGGGAGCAAAGCAGCAGTGAAAATGCGTTTCATGAGCAATGCGTCGGCAAATAGCCATATTACCCCATTCTTCCCCCAATCTCGTGCAAGGATTAGAGAGGTCCGATGACAAGCGTTCGTCCTCTCTCCCAAAGTGCCAAGTCACGATTCGTCCAGGGCGAGTTCTGCCCCGTGTTAGCGGCTGCACGGTCGTGCTCCGACTGATGCTACCCAACCTGTCAAAGACAGTCAAGGCTTGGCCTTCCATTCCCGGTCGCCGGTCGGTTGCGGACCGAGATGGGGCCTGCGGGGAATGTTCCACTCCTTCTACCCGTGGGCAGGAACGTGGAGAAGGGTTGCGAGCCTCACTCGCACCCACAGGACCACTCCACCCCCAAGCGGCCGGGGCAGTGCGCCAGGGCTCTGGGAAGACGATATGTTGACGAATGCCACTATCGGCCTGGCCCACGATTAATCACGTCCGGCAAAGAAGGACAGCCGGATTAATCGACGCCAGGCACTCGCCTGCTCGCCCCTCTCTTCTCCCCCCCAACCGGGAACGTACCGAGGACCGTATAAGATGGACAGGCGCAGACGGCCTGCTCGTTAGGGGAAGCCCAGACAATCGCCCAACCGTTTCGCCTTCTTGTTCAGCAACAGCCTCTGCAACCATGGTTCATCTGGCATCCGCACTTCTGGTTGCTTCCGCGGCTCTTGCCGTGGCAGTGCCAGCCAACGAGATCTTCGAGCGCCAGACATGCGCTACCTCGAACTCGTACCCGACTGTGAACGTTGCTAAGCTTCCCGACCCGTTCACGACCTCGGCGGGCGCCAAGGTTACCACCAAGGCCGACTTCGAGTGCCGCCGCCAGGAGATCAACAAGATCCTGCAGCAGTACGAGCTCGGCACATACCCGCCGCCCCCTGACAAGCTTGAGGCGACACTCAGCGGCACCGGTATTACGGTCAAGGTGACCGTCGGCAGCAAGACGATCTCGTTCTCGGCGTCGATCAAGAAGCCATCGGGCAGCGCCCCCGGTCCGGCCATTATCGCCGTGGGCGGTTCGTCGATCCCTATCCCAGCGGGTGTTGGAACGATCTCCTTTGGCAACGACGCCTTCGCCGCACAGAGCGGTGGCTCCTCGCGTGGCCGTGGTCTCTTCTATGACCTCTTCGGCTCCTCCCACTCGGCGGGTGCTCTGACCGCGTGGGCTTGGGGTATCGACCGGCTCATCGACGGCCTCGAGCAAGTCGGTGCCTCGTCTGGTATCGACACCAAGCGCCTCGGCGTGACGGGATGCTCCCGTAACGGCAAGGGTGCATTCATCGCCGGAGCCTTGGTCAACCGCATTGCTTTGACCATCCCGCAGGAGTCGGGATCCGGCGGCGCCGCATGCTGGCGTATTAGCGACTCGCAGAAGAGCGCGGGGAAGAACATTCAGACCGCCGGCCAGATTATCGGCGAGAACGTGTGGTTCTCTAAGAACTTTGATACTTATACCCGCTCGACCTCGACCATCCCGGCCGATCACCACATGCTGGCGGCGCTCATCGTGCCCCGTGGCCTGATCCCGTTCGAGAACGATATTGACTGGCTCGGCCCCGTGTCCACAACCGGTTGCATGAAGGCGGCTCGCCTTATCTACAAGGCATACGGTGTGCCGACCAATATGGGCTTCTCTCTTACCGGCGGGCACAGCCATTGCCAGTTCCCTAGCGGCCAGCAGTCAGAGCTTACACAGTACATCAACTACTTCCTGCTCAACAGCGGCACCAAGCCAGGCGAGGTTGAGAGAAGCACGGCCAACGTGGACGTCAGCACCTGGGCCTCGTGGACTGTTCCGACCCTTTCGTAGGCGTCACGAGCTAGTTGCGTCGAGAGCTTCATGGAGCGTAAAGCACGTCGCAGCGCTGTTTGTTGCGATCAGGAGGTCGGTGGACCGACCTGGGGAGAGCAAAGCGAAAGCGGACACACTTTTGGTCCGGGTTTCCTGATCTAATTAGGGAAGCGACATGTGTGGCCTGTAAATATCAAAGAAATAGGGCGTTTAGTTTGAATGTGTTATGTCTGTTTTTGGAGTCGAATGCAGTTTCTTGACCCCGAAGGTTGTCTAGTGACTGGCGGTCGTGTTTGCTACCCGAGGTAGCGAGGCCGTTCCGGCGTAGGCACGCCCCGGCGGCGGATGCTCTCCAACAACTGCCGGCTTGCCACCCTTTGCAGTAGTCGCTTGCAAAAAGGCGGCATCGGAGTCGGTGTGAGCTCAGCTGGTCGGTGTTCTTATTAGCGAAGAGAGTGCGTCCAGGCAGGCCGAACGCCCAAGAAAATGCGTGAAAATGCATGCCAAGACATGCCAAGACCGAATTACATGGGGTCGTGCCTTCCCAGCGCTCAGAGCCATGCAGGAAATAATCGGGTTTAAGCCGCAACTCACCAACAACCAGTTGAGTTGTCGTTCAGTCTGGGGAAAGGCGCCCACGACATCCACCTACGGATCCGTAGCAGTTCTCGCGCCAAACTCGTCTCTCTGACGCCACCGCTTCCATGTTCCCAATCCCTTTGTGGTCTATACCCCGGCTTGCTAGTCGTCAGCACTTGGCAACTTTCCGGCCATTATCCGCCGCCAGTGACCTGGTCATCGACTTCCTCCCCATGGCGTTGTGCGTGCTGCCGTGTGGGCAGCCGAGGACCAGGAAATGTGACGTTCTCTCGCAATCCAGGATGCAGCGCACGGCAGCCAAGACGGGATGGAGGCGTCGGCAGCTCCCAAAAAGGACGGCAGCGATGACGAGATAAGCCTCCATTAATGATCGGATGGGAGAGAACACATCCGCCACCGCCTCCACCACATAAACTCAAGCTCCCTTAACCGCAATATGATGTGTGCCGACAGATGTGCCCCAAACCTACCACGCCGGGCCTAGAAAACACGATCTCAATCTCCTATCTCTTGAACTCCACTTTCGCGGTTTCCTACGGCACAGAATATCCTGAAAGGACGCAGGCCAGTAGGACCAGAGGATCGCACTGGTAGCATAGCGGATTCACATTACCCCAGAAGGGCTCCGCGGAGGCGTGTCAAAGTCCAAGGTGTGTCGGCAGCCGGCCTTGAGTCCCCGATGCCCCGATCCCACGAACCTTAGCTCAGTGCCAAGCCGGACGGGTCCTCGGATTTACAACCGGCCTGGTCCCTTTGGTGAATTTATGAGCGACCTCGGAATACTTCGTTGGTCGACTGAGCACTCGTCGCATCACGCCCTACACACAACAGACCGGCATGTTGTTGCTCGCTGTTCAGTCTCCCTCCTGCATTTCGAGTTCCCGCTCGCCGGTTGTCGCTATCACCTGATTAGCTACTGCTACCAGCCACAGCTATAAGAGACAGAGTTGCCGTTACACTTATTATCTCCCTCCCGCTGACTCACGCTAGTCCCTTGGAGATGTCCATATGTTCCCGTACGTCTAAGGTCTCAGCCGAGAAACATCGTTGACGATTGGCGACGACACACCCTTCCTCGGTACTATTGTTTCGGTTGAACGAGCGGAAAGATGGACGGCATCAAGAGTCAAAACGGGCAACTATGTCTTCCTGCGGTGCCATCGATGGACGGGGGCCTGGACACGGAGAAAGGGGACGAGAAGCTCGAGAGCACTTCAAATATCGACTACCTCTATCTGACCTTTGCAACGCCGCTACCGATCCCCAATACCGCGGAATCAGTATCTTACGAAGGGCTAGCGACAGAGGAGAAGCTTCTTACGGGTCCTAACCTTGCGCCTTACACGAATCCAATAGAATGGCCTAGTTCGCGGAAATACCTGATGCTGTTCCTCTCATGCGTCGCCGCCTTTCTCACCGCATACACAGCTGGATCTTATTCTCCGCCGCACCAGCTGATTCGAGAGGACCTTGGCGCTTCCTCTAATGTTGGCGTTCTTGCTGGCATCACAACGTTTTGCGTGGGATTTGGGCTGGCACCAGTATGTCAAATCACACCCCTTGCTGATATCTTGGACATCTTGAGTGTCTCAGGCGCGAGTTTTCGCGCTTGAGACATGCTGTTCCTGCTGTTTGTTTCCAAAGAAGAAGAGACAGTTAGCTAACATGTCCTTCCAGATGCTCCTCGCGCCATTCTCTGAAATGAATGGGCGCTACCCAGTGTTTGTGGCGGCGGGCATCGTCTACGTCGTCTTTGAGGCTGTTTCCGGCGTTGTGCGAAACTTGGCGGGCATGCTTGTCGCAAGACTTTTCGTCGGTATTGGAGCGTCAGTTTTTAGCACGATGGTGGGCGGTATCATCTCAGATATGTGGTACGTACTTTCGCACTCTGTCGATGCTTCACTTTCTCGGTTCCGGGTACAACCCGGGAGTGGAACTATTTCCGGTGCCTTTTCCCCGTGGCTGTAGCCAAACCCGGAACATTCCCGGCGGTAGTACAAAACATGCAGACAGGCCAGGCTGACACACATGCAGGAACAAGGAGGGTCGTAACACGCCCATGGCGTTATTCAGTGGGGCCGTCTTGCTCGGGACCGGTGCAGGGCCTCTTTTTGCTGCAATCATGACCCAAAGGCTGGGTGGCACTGGCACTGGGAATGCAGCAGCATGGAAGTGGGTATTCTGGCACCAAGTCATCATGGGCGTGGTGGCCATGGTGGCACTTGTTATCCTGTTGAAGGAGAGCAGAGGCTCGGTGCTTCTGTCCAGAAAGGCGACTGCTTTGAATAAGTGGTACGAGCAGCTGGAACAGCAAGGCTACTACGGTGTCTGGGTCACAGAGCACAGGCATCGAGATTCCATGGAACTGTCGACATCGGAGGCAAGCTCGGACGAAGAGAAAGGGGCGATGCAGAAAGTCCCGCGGGTGTTCTCACGCAACGCCAGCCTCAAGCGTATTCGCTGGCTCGTTAAGGAGGACGAAGATCGCTCGTCCCTCGGCAAGATGATAGCCATCTCGGCCACACGCCCATTTCACCTGCTCTTCACCGAGTCGGTCGTGTTCTTTTTCTCCTTGTGGGCTTCCTTTGCGTGGGGGATACTCTACTTAACATTTGGCTCCATCCCTCTGGTGTTCAAGCGCCAGTACGGATGGGATATTGAACAGGCAGGCCTCGTGTTCAACGCCTTGATGGTCGGGGCTGTTATCGGAACAGGTACCAGTATCTTGCAGGAGCGCATCCTACACCATCAGAAATGGTTGGCTCCATCTGGCTCTTCTCAGTCGCCCTCGTCCTTTACCCTCGTCAGCGACGATCCTCTCAGCACAGATGGGGCTGACCCCCCTACTCTTTCACGCTCAGATAGAGCCTGGACCTTCATCCGCCGCAAGTTTCCCGCAAATGCCCCTGAGTCTCGATTGTACTTCGCATGCATCACGAGCATTCTCCTTCCCATTGGACTCTTCGTCTTTGGTCTCACCGCGCGTCCTCACATCCATTGGATTTTCCCATGCATAGGTATCGCGCTGGCGACGATGGGCATCCTGAGCATCTATTTGGCCATATTCAACTATTTCGCCGACGCTTACCATCAATATGCGTCATCAGCGCTAGCAGCTCAGTCGTTGTGCCGGAACATCGTGGGAGGTGCGTTCCCGCTCGCAACGGCTGCTTTGTTTAATAATCTTGGAGAGACTCGGGCCACCTGCTTGCTAGGAGCTATTGCAATCGGGCTATCGGCGGTGCCTTGGGTGCTGGTATTCTACGGGAAGAGGATAAGGGCGAGGAGTCCTTTTGCAAGCGTATGTTGACATTCCGTTTCCATCCAGAATTTTGCTGACTTGCGCAATAGCAACTGGAACATGAGTGATTTGTACAGGAACGTAAAGCATTGCGTTTAATATTGGTATCTAAAGTGCAAATGGAGCCATATCACCGCATTTAGTTATAGAAAGACGTTATTATGTCATTAGATTTGAGTCGAGTAGTATCGCCATCTCATCGGTTTCTATCTCTCGTACAATACAACGCATCTCTATCAGAATCCCATCTCGCTGTTCCCGATACGCCCCGCCCTGTGCTCGCAGTGACAACGCTCTTTCACAACGGATCTAGTGCCCTGAAACATAACACCGCTCCGATACCCATCAGTCCACATCGTCATCATTCGTATTACCCGGCTTTTGCTTTTCCGGATCCTGGACAAAAACCTCCGTATCACTGGCTTTCATCGGCTCTCCTTTCTCGCCCTTACCCCCGGATGCTCTCGCCGTGGCCTGCAGCGCAGCCGGCTTGAGCGAGCCATCCTCATTGACGTCCTCTTTGAGGTAGAGCGTAAAGAGCACGACCAGATAGACCTGGCCGGTTGCGCGGTTGCGGAGGACGTATCTGAGCTGGTGTGAGCGCTTGGGATTTTCTTGCCTATCATCGGGGTTAAGTCAAACGTGTGAGAGCTTTATCGCGGTGAACAGTTGGTTGGCTGGCTGACTACTGCCTTTGTGCGGGATTTCTTCTGTATGTCCCCCGTTTTTAGGGAGGGGACTGGTGAAGGTGGGGGTTGATGCCATAGCTAGGTATCACCGCGCCGCTTGGAGAGGGGGGTAGAGGGGGTGGCAGTTTACAAGTAGGCGAACGGAAGAAAAAAGGGAAAAGAAGGAGGAACGGAACAACTCACCTCAGTCCTTGGCCATCCCAGTATTTGATGATGGGGAGATGAAACCCCGGAAGCCGCAGCGCAAACTCGTTGAAGTCGACATACGGATTATAGAAATCCACCCCGTATGTCTTGCCGTACTCCCACACCCAGCGCGCCTTGTTCTCGGCTCGCAGTGCCCACTTCATTCGCGCCTTGGCATCGTCCGGCGCACCCCACGCCCGGCGCTTCTCGATACCGTGCTCGTCCCCGCCCTCTTCGAACCACAGCCCCCCCTTCTCCTCGGAGTGCTCCCCGGGCCCGGTATGCACCGCGTTGAAGGAGCTCAGCGCTGGCCCATACAGGTACGGCATGTCGGCGTAGGCGTCGCCCTCTAGCCCGGGGTCAATCCACCACTTGACAATGTTCATTGCGGTGCCGAACCCCGGGGGCAGCCGGTCGCGAATGGGGTGGTCAAAGTCATTTCCGAACTGGAGATCCGTAGCGGATATCCCCTCGAGTTGTTCTCCCCCATCTCCCTTGTCAGCTCCCTCGTCGTCGCTCCCAGTTGTGCCGTTTGCGGCGGGTTTCTTGGGCGTGAAGCGGATCGCAATGCTGTACTGGTCCTTGTTGTACGCATGCGGCTCTTGGTCAAAGTACGGCGAGTGCGATGGCGAGTCGCGGGGCAGGCCGCGGTAGTCGCGGACGCGGACGTTGAGCTCGATGTCCATGTGGTCGTGGGCGATGCTGATGGCGTCGGTGCGATTGACGGGCACCTCGACGTGGTCGTCGAGGTCGTACGTTGGCCCCGCCGTTACGCGGATGATGTACTGGTCGGCCATTGTAACCGCGATCGTGTGTCTAGGCGCAAGGGTCTAGAGTCGGGATGGTACAACCCGCGTGGTTCGAGTGGTAGTGTCGCGTGTCGCGTTGCGGTGTGTGATGGCGCTGAAGGGTGGACGAGTTAGCGAGACAGCAGCGGTGCGATCGGAGGAGTGTTTAGTCTACCAACAATGGAGAGAATATAAGTGGTTTGGACAACGGACTGGCGGGCTGCTCACACCAACCCGACAATCACAATTGGCTTCGGTGCCATCAGCTTCAGGTCGTCATCGCCTCCCGGCAATTTTTGCGTGTCAGCGCGCCATGCTATAAGAGGTCAATGACGTCGCCAACCCTGGACCTGCATGTGATTCAGGGTCCTCCAATCAACTCCGATGCTTGCCCTTGGTCCAAGCTCTGAGCATCGCTGTTGTCAGTCAGTTGGTCACAGCTACCAGCAGCACGCTCAGGATTCGGGTCGCTGTTATAGCTGTTGAGATAAATGACGCTGGAAAAATCTCTCCCGTCTATTTGTCTCATGAATCTCTTGTGATACACAGATGTAACAATAGTTTACAACCCAATCTCCTCGTCAGCTCCATTAGTCCCCGCTACTAAGTGTAATCCGAGTCGTTGTACCTCTACTCGTCGTCCTCCGCATCAGTGAAGTACTCAAAGTCCTTGGGAACGTCTGCCTCCACGTCTCCCTCCCCGTCCTCGTCAATCGCGGTCAGGACACCAGCTGCCGCCGCCGCCCCGCTGCCACTTGTCGCGGCCGCCTGAGCCTGACTAGATCGCTGCGCGAGCTGAAGGAGCTCGTTGATATCCCGCATGTTGCCACCACCACGCTGGACCTGCGAAAGCAAGTTTTGTGCGGCATTCTGCGCAGACTGTTGCCTAGGCGTGGCTCCAGCGCCAGAGCTGGCTCCAGCCACAGGCGCCCTCTCAGTGGTTGCCTTCTTGAGCTTCTCCTCGATAAGGGTCTTGGGCTCATCGACCTCGGTATCGTGGAGCAGAAGGACACCGCCAGTGGGCTGATTTGACGGTCAGTAAGTCGTAATTCATAACCAGACAGGGGAAAACGCACCTTCTTGACCGGCTTGTATCGGCCGGCGGGGAAGCTAATGTACTTGAGCTGGCCTGGAAGAACACGCGACATATTCTCAAGCTCATACCCAACCTTCTCCTTGTCCGCTTTCTTCTTGGCCTCTGGAGAAGACTCCTTCTCGACAGCTACGTCGCCCTCCTTCTTATCCTTGGTCTCCTCCACCTTGATCTTTTTCTCGTCATCAACGTCCATCTTGTCTGCCGCGGGTTGCGATGCAGTCTTTGTCACAGTAGGTGTAGAGTCGATATCCATGCTCTCCCGGCGCTGGGCGCGTTCCTTCTTCTGAGCACGGCGCTTGGCCTGGGCCGTGGTGGAGAGAATAGCGGTGGAAACCAATGCCGGGCCCTCCTCAGCCTTGACCTCCTGTTCGGGCGGATAGTCGAAGAGGCTAGGCCTGGTCGCACAGTGGAACTTGAAGCTCGGAATCTCAAGATCATGGTCGAGGCCGATGATGGAAGTGGGCACAAAGCTGAGGGACAAGAAGTGGGTGAAGGGGAACCAGTACCAATACTGTGTGAAAACGGCCATTCCAACGATGCCGGCCATGTTGAGGTTTCCAGTCTGGGTCTGGAGGCCAATCGTGCAGTTGCGACCGCCAGCGTCAATGATACCCAAGGCCAAAGAAGCACCGAACTTGGTCATAGCGTCTTCGTGACGGTCACCAACAACCTTCTTGAGGGTTTTGCGAATGGCGGCAACCTTGGGGTTCATCACCTCATTCTGCTGGACCATGATCATCGCGAGAGCGATGAGCGCGCCCTGGCGGACAAAGTCAGTGGGGTCCTTCATCATGGGCTCCAGCAAGTCGATGGCTTCGTCAAGACCGGTACCGGCGCAGGAAATGCCCAGTGCCATTGCAGAGCCATATCGGACATGAGGATTGTAGGACTCGGCGAGGAGCTCCACCATGCGAGGAACGCTGCCAGGCTTCCGGAACAGGATGAAACCCAAACTCATAACCGCGATCCGCCGGACGTCATCATTGACATCGCTCACAGCGAAGTGGAGGAGCTTGCGAATGGCCTTGTTGCTCCCGGTTCCGCAGTACGCCATAGCGACTGTGAGGATACCGCCGTAGCGCAGAGCCGGATCGGGGTCACTGAGCAAGCCCTCGATCATGACGTCGGCGCCTTCCTGTCGCCCGAACATGATGAGTGCCATACCGATGGCGCAACCACGGACGATCTTCTCGTGCGTAGTCTCGTGGGCATACGTGAACATAGTCTCGAGTGCCTTAGCATTTCCGGTGCCCAGCATAATCAAACCCATGGACAGGCCGACGGCCTCGCCGTTCAGCGCAGAATCAGCAAACAAAACCTTGGTAAGGTCGTCGTAGATCTGGGCGTTTCCAGTGGCCATTCCAGCAATGCCCAAGCCGAGGGCGCCACCGTGCTGGATAACTTCTTCGTCCGCAGCGTTGAACATGGTTCTGAGGTAATCGAGAGCACCCGCGCCGTGGTTGGCGTGGATCAGGCCATAAGCATACAAGGCACCACCTTGGCTGAAAATCGAGCCGCTGCTGACGCCTCCTTGCCTGGGGAGGTAAGGCTCGAGGAGTTTACGGGACTGGGTCAGGTTTCCGCGGTGAATAACGCCGAGGGCCGCAGTGGCTGTGAACTTGGACCAGTTCACGGCCTTACCCAGCCAGTCAAGGTTGTCCCTGAAGAACTTGTCATGTGTTGTCCCGGCATTCATGAATGCGTTGCAGAATGTCACCGCGGTGTGGAAGATGGAGTTCCTGCCCTCCAAGCTATCCCGAACCTTGTTGAGAATGCTTAGATCAGTGCGGTTGTTGCGGTAGAGAAACTCGAGGTTGAGCTTGATCGCCTTGCTGCCATCAAGAATGGACCGGATGTTTCTGTAGGCCTTTGCAGCCTCCTCTGGGAGCTCCTCGTCGGTTCCCTCTTGCTCTTGAAGCAAAGGTTCGTTCTCGGTAGTATCCTCTTTTTCTTCCTCCTCTTCCAGCACCTTCTTTAGAGGTTCGCCTGAGGGTAGCGACTTGATGACCTTCGCCAGGAATTCCTGCGTACCGTTGTCGTAGAGGTCAAAGGCGATTTGATAGGCGATTGCAGTAGCATTTTGGTCTCCTTTCACGATAAGCTGTCGAAGCATCGTGGAGGCCTCTTCATCCGAATCCAGGTAAACAACGCACTTTGCGATCGCGAAGTAGTCCGGGTTCGGTATATCGTTGAGGAGATCGAGAACCAAACGCAAGATTTCTGTCCGCAAGCTCCGTTCTTGCACTACATCCATGCAGATGCTCAACGCGTAGTCCATGAGTTCTTCGGCAGGCCCCTGGCCGGACTCCTGAGTCTTGGTCTTGGAACGCTTAGCATCTTCACTGGCGCGCTTGATAACACGGCGAAGCACATCAAGGTTCTTGGCTTCCACCGCAATACCAACTACCTGGCGGTACTTGCCCTCCTTCAGGCAGTTCTCGAACAGACGTTCGATGACTCCCTGGAGAGCATTCTGGGTGGTGGTGTCGGTGATCTGGGCCACCGAAGCAGAACGGCCCTCCTTGGTTGGCTGGAAGGTGGGGTCGAGAATCGTGTTGTCCGTCGAGGCACGCGAAAGGAGGGACTTGGACGGGAGCGTCGACTGAGAGAACGGGGTGGTTGGCGAGATCAAGGCGGCCCCTTCACCAGCACCGCCGCCAAAGGGAATGGTAAGAGCCGGGAGCGAGATGTCGTTCTTGGACTGCTTCGAGGGAGCGTGGCGCAAGGAAGAAACCGCGATGTACTGGTCGATGCACTTGGAGATGATCGTTTCTTCAAATTCACCGGGCGCGTCGAGCGTAAAGAGCGGGCCGGCTGCCAGAGCGAACGTCATACTCTCATTGTAGGCCTGGAGATGGAAGTAAACCTTGGCAAGAACGAGAGCGGCGAGCTGGCGTTCGGGAAAGGACTCGTCTTCGTAGAGCGCCTCACTAGTCGCAAGATTCGTCAGCACAGCAATCCGTCGTCAGTCGCGAGGGGTCACCAACATTTGACTCAGCGCACCGGCAACCTCGGTCCAGACAGTGTCGATGTCATCGTTGAGGGTCTTAAGGGCGAAGACCTTGAGCTCGGTCTCTTCGTCGGCAAGGAACGCCAGAACGCCGGTTGCTGTGACGAGTCCAGGCATGATGGGCGGCTCGCTCTGCTCGGACGACAGCTGTTCAATGTATTAATGCTGCGATTTCTGAGTACGCCGAGATTATTACCGGCGCTGGGCAGAGATGGGGGGGGCCGATGGAAAAGAAATGCGAAACTGAGCGGCGTGTTGGGCTGATGGAGGTTTGTGTTCAACCCAAGATGAGCAACAGCCTTCGCAACAGCGCGCCTGGGGCAGTTCCACGTCAGGAAGCTCCTGCCTTGCGGCCCCTGTAGGCTTAGCTAAGCAGGCCGAGCTCCTAATGTGGGGTCTTTGGCGAAGCACCCTTCGGTGATTTGGATCTTCCAGTTCCGCCCCAGTCTCCTGGCTCCACTTGAGCGCATGATAGCCCGCTAGTACATTTCCGGCCAGCTAGCGCGGCCAAGCGATTGAGCTGACCGGATTTGAGACCAGCAAAGGCGGAAATTTCTGGCAGGATTTTTTTGCTCACTGCTGGCTGGATGGGGATTTGGGGTCGCAGCCGTTTGGCCTCTGGGAGCTGGGCTCAGCTCTCAAGCTCCTTGTACTCCGTAACACTCCCCTCCGGCCAGTGTCGCCCGAGCAGATCACCAAAACTGCGACGTAGACTCTTAAGCCCTTGTGTGCCTCAAATCGTATCTATTATAGACTAGCAAGCTCAATCAGCCTCGCACCGCAGACAGAACAGCTTCCCCCGCGCCGTAAATATGAAGAGCTGTTAGGCAGAGACCCGGCGCAGGAGCGGCGGGCGGGACGACGCTGCTCTCTCTAGGCCTGAGCCAAGCACATGCGCGGGCCACCCCGGGGACCTAGCCAGGCCAGAATCCACCTGGCAGAGGTTCGTTGCGCACACATCGACCATTTTGGCCCTCCTCCATATCCAGCGCGCTTGCGACAGACATGTTCGGAATTAGCTGTTCGCGGTGTGTGCAGTAGCCCTGAAGCCCGCCTTTCGTCCAGCCTGAGTTTTTGTGACATGGGATCGGAGCTTGGCGCGTCCCCTCTGCCTTCGACGACTCTCGAGCCTCCTCCCTTCTCCCGGATCGAATGCACAGCATGACGATGTGACGCCGTTTGCCGCACCAACAGAGCCCCAACCACGACGACATTGCCTCGCCGACCGCGACGCGACCACTGCCGCAATCGCCGAGTAGCACGATAGAGAGCCGCGACGCCCCTGATTCGATGCCCAGCAAGAGGGGGGCTGCCACGTACAAGCCTGAGTGAGCGCGATTGTCGATCGGCCCGCGACGGAGCTTGGGGAGAGGTCCACGGAGCTGGCGAGCAACCACTAGCGAAGCTCTCACCGCAGGCCAGCGGCCTTCGCCGATATGGATCTCAGGGGGATACTGAACGATGGCCCAGCTGCATCGACGCCGACCAAGCCGCCGCAGCCGCAGCTCCAGCACCCACCGCTGCCGCCGTCGATGCCCTCAACACCGGTGCAAACGAACTCGCACCAGCCCTTTCGCGACTACAGCCAGACCCAGCCGTCTCCCAGTCGGCCCATGTCGATAGATTTCGGCCTGCAGCAGGTTCCGACGGGCGCATACGCATCGCCGCCGCCGTATCAGGGCGGCTCGGGGCCGTATCCGAATCGTCCTGCGCCGCCGCCACCACCACCGATGCTCCAACAGATCTCGGCCAATGACCTCCGGTCGCCGAGCATCGCCTCTGGCCCAGGGCCGTCGCCGTACCGGCATACACCGACGTCGTCCATCAGCGCCGCGAGCGCCGGCTACCCCTTCCCCCAACAAACGCCGACAAGCCCTGTGCAACGGCACCAATACCCACCGCACCAGGCCGCATACCACAGAGACAGCTTCCCCCAGCCGTCGGTACCTGGCGGTATGACAGGCCCGTCTGGCGGTGTCTCGTATATGCAAGGACAACAGGTGCCCCAAACTCCACCGGTTGTCACGCCGGGCGGGCATCCATATCCTCACCAGCGATCGCAATCGACGCACTCGACGCCGACCCCGACCTCTGCGCAGAGCCAGCAAGGACAGTATGGCGCGCCGTTCATCCAGGGCAGTCCCGTGGCCACGCACCACTCGCTCCCGCAGATGGATCCTCAACAACGTCAATTATCCCAACCCCCTACCCCGGTGGCGGCCCCATTGTCTCGACCGCCCCAGACAATGAGCTTCGGCCAACCGCCAAGCCCTTACCAGCAACGCATGTCCACAACCGCAACTTACCCTCATCCACCAACTTTACAAAGATCCCCACCAGCACCACTTCCACCGTCTCTCCCCCGACACCCCAGCGCGACCGCGATTTACGATCCTCTTGGTCAGGACCTGCTTCGGAGACCACAGTCGCACGGCGACAGAGACCGGAGCATTAGCGTCAGCCCGAAAACTCGCATTCCCAGTCTGCCGAGCAGTGCCGGCCGGCCAGGGAACTCTGTTTCCGAGCACGCCTATATGCACCCTGCCTCGGCCATGGCGGGCTCGATGGGCGCCGATCACGACCGCGACCGAGCACACACGCCTGCGAAGCGGAAGCTGGACGACCGAGAGCTTCGGCCTGAAGAGCTGGAAAGACGCGAGCTGCGCCCCCCGCCATTCGACAATACAAACGGCAGGAGCGCGACTGCGAAGGCCGAGGCAGCACATGCTTCACAACCGCAACCTTCCGTCTACTCAACACCCCGAAAAAAGCGAAAAGTCTACGCGATCCCTCCAGTGTGGGCCCAAAAACTGCAAGGGAAGCGCCCCACCCACGCTAATTACTCCCTGTTCAAACCCCCCCAGCATCATACCGCTCAGATCAACGGCAAGCCAGACAGCCTGCCCAGCCGGCACACCTCTCCGGAGGAGAAGCGCTCGATGCCGGCACCGCAGCATCCTCCCGCCGCGCAACCCGCCGCGCCGCCGGCCGCTTCCGTTCCTGCTCTACAGGAAGGGTCTTTAGGCCCGTGGGAGGCCAGCATTACCAACCAGACCCCAATGGCCGATATGACGAAGATCTTTTCCGACTTCTTGTTCGCCTACGTCATCAATAGTGAGGATTTCAACCAGATCCAAAGCCGGGGTGTTCACTTCGAGATCGAGGCCAAGCTAGGCACACTGATTGACAAGCACGATAATCAGCCTCTTCGCTTTCCCATTCGCACAGAGTGCATCCTCAGTGATGAAGGCGAATGGGCGAACCGGCTGGGGTTCCGAAGTAGTATGAGCGAGGTAAGTTTGCAGGCATCGGCAAGACCAGACTTTATTTTGCGAGGTACTAACCCACATGCAGGCCCAACACAAGGCATACAACGAGTTCCTTAACGAAATGGTCAAGCAGGCCCACCAGGATAACAAAGACCGGGTGCAACCACGCGTGCCTATCAACTACAAGCACCGCCGCGAGATTGACAAATTCTTTGAGCTGCCTCCCCAAATCCGGGACCAAACCCTGCCCCCATGCGTCTCTAGCCCCATTGCGAATCGTGGCCATACAGCCAAAGTACGTGTAACGTACGACCAAAGGACAAATGAGGTGCTCGCCAAGATCGTCAAGGTACGGATTGCTGACATCAATATTCACCTCCCCAACTGCCCCCTGGATTGCCGCGTCAGCATCAACTTAGAAATGGATTGGCCCGGGGAAATAGACGACCTTGAACAAATAGCGGCAGCAAGCACCCGACCAACGCCGCCGAACCGGAACAAAGACAGGTTGAGCTACAACCAGAGCCACTACCAGATTGATCTGACACAGGTTACAGTTATGGGACCCCATGTAAGTCGCTCCTTGTATATATTTGTAGAAGGCAAAAGACGTTACTAACACTACCCTAGCAGGGCGCCAACCACCCCAAAAAGGAACATGAGCTTGAGATTGAGCTCAACCCAATCGCACTGATCGATCAGGGCAATAGGCTTAAGCATGGACAGCCAAACCAGTTTAGTGACCTTGTTGAAGGATTCCTCAACAATATTAGAGTCCTAGCCAGAAAGGCGAACGACTTCGCGGCTTAGAAAAGCTCCAGCAGCCAATGTATCAGGGCGCCAGCGACCCGGCATAGGAATACTGCCCAGCGGGCTACGCTTCAACGCTCTCTTTAATTGTTCTTCTTTCTTACCAAATTTTTGTTCCTGTTTACTTACCTGGTTTGCCTGTCTATTTTCTTTTTTAGTTTCTCGCCGCGTCTGGGGTCTTGGGAAAGGAGAGGTACTACTGATAATGCCTCAATCGAGGACTATTACTTTGTTTACAATTCATAGATACCACCAAACGTAGGAGTTTGTATGGGGCAGCCGAATCACAAGGCTCGCGGGGCTGGAAAAGGCATTGAAAAATAATATCCGCCGGAGTCCCGTTTTGTACCCAAACTTACCGCAGCCCTCCATTTGTTGCCGATGCCGTCATTGACAATCGGGATATGAGAATGTTCCTTCTTGGGTAGTGAGTCTGGATAGAGCTAAAACACACCGTTGCTAGTCCCTCCAGAGGGTTCCCACGTAGCCGGGTACCATCAACCGAAACACAGGCAGTTGAGAGCTGTGCCGCATCAGCTCATTATCCTAACCCCGTCTTCGCCGGTAAGGTGCGCCGGTTCGCGGCCAGTGCTTTGATTCCAATTTCAAGTACTTTGAGCTACCTATGATCTCAATCACCCCCAGGATAAACCATAAAGTCTAGTATGGCAAAGAGAAGAGCAAACTGAGATATGTCAGAGGGGTTGCTTCCCCACCCCCGCCCAAAGTGGGAAGTTGGAGCTCGCCATTGCCGCTATCAATTGGTTATATCTGGTGGTCGATTATTCGGGGATTAGCAATAAGGCGCATGTCTTGCAACATAGCCGAGAGCGGGAGCGGCAGCTACTATATGAGCCGCGTCGGCCATTTGCCTCATGCACGTCTTCTCCAACTTCTTACTCCCCATCGTTTGGTGTGCTCCTCATCGTCGGTTTTCATACCCACCCGCGTACATCGTCATCCGAATTTGCCAAGTCAAATTCCGAGTTACTTTACGCAATGGTGTCTATTAAGACTGTAGCTGTGCTGGGGGTATGTAGCACACTGATTATGTCCTGCGATTCGATTTCTGGCCACTGATACATTTTAGGGGTCTGGAAATCTGGGACCTGCTATCATCAGGGAGCTCGTCTCGGCCGGGTTTGAAGTGACTGGCATCACCAGGGAGGGGTCGACGAACTCGACACCCAAGTTTCCTGACAACCTCGCCGTCAAGAAGGTAGACTACACCTCGTTCGACGCACTCAAGTCGGCATTTGACGGCCAGGATGCGGTCGTGTCGGTTGTTGCCACGCTCGCTGTGGCAGGCCAAAAGGTTGCCATTGACGCAGCAGTTGCGGCGGGAGTGAAGCGGTTCATCCCGTCCGAGTTCGGAATCAACACCCGCAAGCTGGAGGGCAAGACTATCGGCAAGATCCTTGCTGCGAAGATTGGTATTGTCGATTATTTGGACGAGAAGTCGAAGGAGAATCCGTCATTTACCTGGACGGGGTTGTCAACGGGCTTGTTCTTTGATTGGGTATGAAAGACCGGGTCATCCTGTTCGTGTGGGAGAAGAAGCTAATTCGAGATGGTAGGGACTTGACGTTGGATCGCTTGGTATCAACGTCAAGGATAAGACAGCTACCATTATCGACTCGGGCGATCAGAAGTTTCAGACGAGCAACTTGGATCAGATCGGACGTGCCGTTGCGGGAGTCCTGAAGCACCCGGATGAGACGGCCAACAAGTACTTTGCAGCATCGTCTTTTAACCCATCGCACAACGAGCTTGTCAGCACCGTCGAGGAGCTAATCGGGTCGAAACTCACCGTCACCCGATTGAAATCGGCAGACCTGCTCAAGGCGGGCGAGGAAAAGCTGGCTCAGGGAGACTTCCGCGCTTTCGGGGATCTTTTGAAGGCTCACAACCACGCCGATGGTGCAGACAACGATGTGAAGGAGAGTGACAGCGGCAACTTGAACTCAGTGATTGGTTTACCATACGAAGACTTGAGGGAGTCGTTGAAAGACTGGCTGAAGAAGGCGGGCGCGATTTGAATACGTCTGTGATTATAAAGGGGCATCTCGCTTGCTCGATGCGGCCCACGTTCTCAACTTTGGGTATCTCACGGCAATGAAGCTTACTTCTCTCGACTGTGGGCCATATGTCCAAAGTTTGATATACCTATCTTTTGGCGGGCTTCCGATCATATGCGTATATGTTGTTTTTCTTTTCTTTCTGACCCCAACTGAAAGGGCGAAAGCTACGGTAATTAGCGAATCCATCGACACTTCTACTGCCTACGAATGGCGCGCGACAAGGCGTGTTGACGTGAGACTTAGCTGTAGATGTACGATTTCCCTTATTTCCTTTTCGTGTTTGGGTATACCGAATTGTGCTTCTCCTTTCCGTCATGGCGCCGGCGATGAGACAGTGGAACTGTGGGGAAATGACCATTGCACGGACAGCTGGAGCTTTAATGCCATGCGGGGAAATAGAGCGTGTGTCCGTAACGTTGGAGGGCCTGAGGAGAGAGGGATCGAGGCATTTAAGCTCATTTACACCAAAGGCGGGAATGAGGTGAGTGAGCAGGAAGCTGGTATTTTCTGAGAACCTGAGCTGGGGCCGTTTTCGGGGGTTACTTGACTGCTGGATACAGTGGACGATGCTGCGACGGGCAGTAGCGTCGGACAAGCGTAGGCCGAAAGTAAATATGGGAAACACTGTATATTCCCTCCTTAGGTAGAATTCCAATGTTGTGAAAAATTGTACCAGATACACACCAGACAGGTGAAATCTTGCGTTAATTGCGGTTGTAGGCAGACGATTGTCAACCGATCTCGATTGCCCTGAGCTGAGGCATCAGTGCCCACATTGCAATTGCTTGACTCAGCGTCCGCCAATTGCAGAGGTTCAACTCCCTGGCCACGCTAGTTGACAGCACCAAAACTCCCGGGCCAACCAGAGTACAGAGCTCCACACCAGCGAAAAACCTGCCACCGCACACGACCTGCATTCCACCACAGTCCCTCGCCCGCGGTCCAACTGCATCATCTACGCGCCCCTCTTCTCCAGACCGCCAGATCTCAAGAAACTTACAAACATCGTCAGGCAAGTTTGCGTTAACCGCGTTCGCGCAATCATGGGTGCCCCGCAGCAATCCATCTTCCTCTACGGCTTCGATTTTCAGACGCAATCCAAACTGCGCTTTGACCACACTTGGGCTGCTGCCTTCCTGACGCCCAGGTACACAAATGAGGGGCACGAGGATCTGGCATACAGTAGCTACGCCACCAGCTCCGAGAAAAAGCGAGAGGTCAAGTATGGAAACAATGTCGCCGTTCTCTTCGCTGCCATGTTGCATCTTGCCGAAGCCGGTGGCCAACTGCAAGAGGGATTTTGGCATGCGATTGCAAGGGGACTCAACACCAACCCCAAGTGCCTGAACGATACATCCCGCGTTCTCACCGAGGCGCGTAAGGTACATCGAATGAAGCCTTCAAAAGACGTATCCGAGACGGCGCGCAGAGCCGATGACTGGATAGAGTTTATGGACAACCGCAAGACCAACAACAAGCGTCCGCTGCTCTTGAGCCAGCAGATCGACATCGTTGTCGATTACTTGAAAAACTTTCAAGGGAATATGATCAACGCCGCAGGAATTCCGCTCACCAGCCATATCCGCGGTCCTGACTCCTACAAAGGCAACGGCCGACGAGTCTCTTCGCCAGGTTACTTCCCTGAGGATGTGAGCCCAACCGCCCATATGCCGCCGGGTTTGTCTATCAAAACCGAGCCTCCCACGAGTCCTACGGAGCGGGATCGATATCCAACTGGGCCACGTGCTGCTCGCAAGCGATCCCCCTCTCCCGTGCCAGCAGCTTACAGCCCGACCGCGAAGAGAGCCTGCGGTGATGCGGGCGCTGGCAGTCTTATCAGCCCACGAGAGAGATTGCCACCAGGCATGGGCAGCGTATCTACACCAAGAACTCTTGGTTCTCACGTCATCATGCCTCCTCAATCTTCTGATCTGTTGCATAGAAGGACTACTAGCAGTGACGAGATCTCGGATCCGTCTCGCCAACTTCTTGACGAAGGAGGCGCCATGTTGAGAGGCCGCGCGGAGGAACTGAAAATGAAATTATCGAAATCCGACGGCCACATTGAAAATCTCGCTGCCATCAAAGATGTCAACAAGGAAGTCAGCGACCTTAAAGATGAAATGCAGGGCATGAAGGCGGTAATGGAGGTCATGATGGAGTCGATGCATGCGGTTGCCGACAACTTAAACACCATCAAAGATGATATCGCCAGCCTGAGGACACAGCCGGATGGGCTCAAATCTGACCCGTTTCCAGAAAGCTTAACGAGCATTATTCAGCCGATACAGTCATTGTCCGAGAATTTCAATCGCCTTCGCGAGGATTTTACGAACTTGAAAACCCAAGTTCAGAAGCCTGCACCCCCCGTCGCTGCACAGCCAGACAAGGAGGTCAGAGAGCTGCTACTGGAGCAGAGTAGTCGAATCAGCAGATTGGCTAGCGAGATGACACGAGTGCAGTCTCAGCTAGGCTCCCCGGCGGGCTCAAGCGCGGCACCGCAGAGTCTTAGGCAGGCGCTGGCTGCTGCTGAACACGACATGAGGCACCACATGCATACAGTGCAGACCTTCTACAACAGAAACGGTGCAATCACAAACCGAACAGCAGCAGAGAAAACGGCAGATCTTTTAATCGCTCTCGAGAACGGTCTCAAGTGTGCTCAGAACAGTCTTCAAGGTTAGATCTCTGGCAGTGTGCCAGCAGACGGACCGGAAAAAAGAAAGGCGGAGAAGTTCTTTCAGATTTCCGGCGGGCTGCTGAATTAGCGCAGATACCGAACTGCGGCTTCATACTTCTGATATCTCTTCAGAGTTTGGCACACTACTTGGGCACTATTTACATGGGCATATTTGGGAGTTTCTCCGAAGCTATCATGCTCTCTCGAGCATATGGCTTTTCTGAAACATGGTATCAGGGCAGTATAAGAATGGATGGCAGCTTTATTCGAGCGAGGGAGTACGAATCACGGCCCACTTGGGACATGACAAAAGACTAGGTACATACACGGTCTCGGAGTTGGAGGGTTGATTGTCTTTTTACTGTGCTGGATTTCGGCACGCGACTATCGGTGGGGTGAAATCTATGACGAAAAACTCCGAATTCGGTGTGTCCTAGGAGGAAAGCATAATACACCGCTCCGGTCGGAAGCCGAACGTTCTTGAGCCCCCAGACCCGTACCTGGGTAGTGAATGACTCTCCGTATTGCTGACCACCTTGCAGTATTCGAAGGCGCCACAAGTACCCCGTGGTTTCGCAGGCGGCTCTTCAATAAGCCTAGTCGTTGAATTGCTTTTGAATTAATTCGGAAGATACCTAAAACTAGGAAATGTGTTGATGTGTTCCTTGCTTCCCTCGCATCCCATAGGCCAGCCATGATAATTATATCGCCCCAACGCAAGAGCCAACCCAGCTGGCTGTGCCTCCCCCGAGAAGAGAATATATCCCTACCGTGCTCGCAGCGAGGAAAAGAAATCCAACCGCAGATCAAAAGAATCCCCAGCCCACAATCAATACCATTGTGCCCTTCCCAAACGCCACGATCAGGCCGTCCTGATGCACAAAAAGCCACCAAGCATCGATATTCCCCCTTTCTCATTCCCCCTCACCCGACCAAGCTAAACCAACATCGGCGATTGCTGCAAGAACGGGGAACTCCCGCGATTCGCCGTCGCCGCGGCCGTCGTCGCGGACGAGGAAAAGGTCGCGAAGTCGGCACTCGCGGTGGTCGAGGGCGTGGCATCAGTCTCCTTGCCCTTAACCTTGCCCGACTCACTCCCGCTGCCGCCGCCGTGGTCATGTCCAGCACCAGCATCCTTCCCGTGTCCGTGCGAAGGAGCCGGGACATTGGTGACGAACAGGCCCTTCTCCGGGTCGACGTTGCTACCATTGTTGCCGTTATCATCATCAACAGGCAACGCAACAGGAACCTTCAGCTTCGGCTCAGGGAACGACGGCATGTCATCGCCGCGGCTGAAGAGCTCGCGCAGCCGGACGAACGAGTCGTCGTCGTCCCGGAACTTGCGGAATAGGTCGACGAGGAGGAGCATAAACATTATCACCGGCATCGAGAGGAGGAGCACCCAGAGGATGAAGGTCTCGAGCCCTGTCTCGCCCTCCATCTCCCACGGCGAAGAGTCGTGGATGATCGGCGGCTGCTCGGGCAGGACGGGGACCGCGGAGATGGAGGGCGTGATGAAGCCGGCGGGAGCGGGAGCGGGAGCGGTAGATTGGGTGAGCGCCACGGCAATGGCGGCGGCCATGGCGGCGACGGAGGCGATCGGGGGAGGGATGGCGGCGGCGGGGACGACGACAGAGGCAGAGGCGGAGACGGGGACGACGGGGGCAGAGACGAACGCGGAGGAGGGGGCGCCGGAGGGGGCCAGGACAGACGCGGCCTGCGACAGCATGGCGGCGTAGTCGACACTCGCCGCCAATTCGGCGCTGTCAGCGACGGCGGGGGCCTGGTCCGGCTCCGAGTCCGGAACCCTCATGTATCGAGGGAACAACTTGGGAATCCGCATCTTCCTTGCTGTTGGCGGCGTCTGGTCTGGTTTGCCTCAAGCCTACTTGGTCACTGGGAGGGAATGTGAAGAAAAGGAAAGAAAGAAAAGGAGGGCAGAAAGCGATCAGTAATACGGTCGGCTGGCTTGACGGAAGGCTGTGCAAGGGACAATCACGGTGAGAGAAGGGGGGAGATCCAGCCATAGGCCTGAGCTGCGGAATGGCGGATTTTAAAGGGAACATCATAGAAGCCCCATCTCGTGGCATTTTGTGTCCTCTCTGCCATTTACAAAGTCTATCGTAGCCGAGGTGGAGGTGGGTGAGATGCTCACTCCGGGATTTACGCTTTTTGTTCTCGGCTTGTCGATTGGGGGACTGCCTGGATTACGTATCTGTTTTAAGGGCTTGAACGTAAAGTCTTGTGAGGGTGGAGGCGGAGATTATGTCAAGATAAATACCCGGGGAGAGAAGGTGTTGTTACGGGCGAGACGATGCTCTTACTTAAGCTGCCACGACACTGAAAAAAGAGAAGAATACCAGGTGATGTTCTCGGGAATGTTGACGCATCCCCCCGCCTTCGCAGAAGGTAAGCCGAAAGCCGAGAATGTATGCAGGTACATTCCCATATTCCGCTTCGTGACTTTCAGGTGTCAGACCCTCGCGGATGACAGTTACAATTTCACCACCGCAAGACGGACGGAGCCAGGTACGAAGTACCATATGTGTGACACCTTGTACACCGTGTGATGAGATAGCACTGCAATTTTAGCGTCGCAAGAGGGTCGTGGACTCGTGGTCGAGGTGTTGGAGTCGTCTGATCCAATCGTGAAAATGGGGGGCCTACGTCATCCCTTCGCCAAGCACCCGGGAGCCACCTCCGTTTCAGGTGATCGCATCTGTCATCCCAAGTTCACACTCCCCCAAAAAACCATCAACGAACAAACGAGCCTGAGATTTGTTAGAGCGCTGGGACTCATAGAGAAGACCAATAGTTTGTGATAAAACCGGTAGACATCGCGACCGCAGCATCGGCTCTAGCCCCGAGGAGCGCTTGGCGCGGACGCGGTGCGATGATAGACCATTCGCTGGCTCGCCTGGTCTTCATCAGAACCTGCATCTTTCTCCTCCAAAACGCCCCATGGATTGAGGCGTTCCTCTTCCTGACGCTACCCCTCGTGCTACCAACTAGCCATATCTGGTTCCGCGCGCTCAGCGGTACACTTGCAGCGCTTCTGCTGGCTGAGACCGCATTCGCAGTCTTCATCTACCTCCCCCACAAGACACGGTTAAAACGCCTGGCCGAATACCCTCCCCCCTTAACAAGCGAAGAGCGCGAAGCCCTTTTTGAGCGCTGCGTCGCCAACATCCCGAACTTGGAGCGCTATTTGCAGGTGTGGTTCCTCGGCACCGATATCTCAGAGATCAAGCGGGACAACGTGCGCGACTTCCTGCTATGGGCCTTCTTCGAACGCGATGGCGGGGGGCCCGCGTCATATGTCGACGAAGAGACATCCTTTTCCCACGAGGAGGAGCTCGAGGGGTACATCTGTCGAGTTGAAGCGATTCTCGGCTGGCAGCTCCCCCCAGGCCGTGGCGCCGCGACCCCCCTGCGGCTGACCATCGATCCCATCTTCATCCGCTATCACAGTGTGATCTGGTACGCCATCATCGGTCTCGTCGACCTCGCCACGCACACCGTCCTCCGTTTCCACGGCTTCGCCTACCATAGCCCTGCGGTCAGGACATCCAGCACCTTCCCGCCCACCCCCGCCCTCCGGGCTGTCCCCTTACCCGGCGTCAGCCGCCGAGTATCCCCTTCATCCTCGCTGGCCTACTGGCACCGCCCGCATAGCTCAACCACCCACCTCCCCGTTGTCTTCATCCATGGCATCGGCATCGGCCTCTGGCCTTACGCCTCCTTCTTCGCCGACCTCAACCCCTCATCCTCAGGAGACAACCAAATCGGCATCATCGCCCTAGAAATCCTCCCCATCTCTGCGCGTCTTACCGCACCACCTCTCACGCGCCCCGCCTTCATCGCCCAGCTGAACGCCATCCTTGCCGCGCACAGCCCAGATTGGAAGCGCTTCGTGCTCGTCTCTCACAGCTACGGCTCCGTGCTAACAACACATATTCTGCGTGACTCTTTGTTAGGTCCGCGCGTGGAGGCCGCTGTGCTGGTCGACCCCGTCAGCATCCTGCTCCATCTACCTGACGTAGCATACAACTTCACACGACGCCCGCCCCGACGCGCAAACGAGTGGCAGCTGTGGTACTTTGCGAGCATGGATGCGGGCGTAGCTGAAGGGTTGGGGCGGCATTTCTTCTGGCGGGAGAACATCATCTGGCGTGAGGAGCTGGTGGCTGTCTCAGGGAACGGGGAGGAGGTTCAGGGCGCAACGAAGAAACGAAAGGTGGCGGTTAGTCTTGCCGGGCGGGATCTCATCGTGGACACGCGGACTGTGGCGAGGTACCTGGCCACTGAAGGGGATTTTTCGAAAGTGCCCGAGGAGGACGTATTTCCTGTCCATATCCACCAGAACCACCTGACGCCGTCGGGGGTGGAGATATTATGGTTTCCGGGGCTGGATCACGCGCAGGTGTTTGAGAAGCGGTCGCATCGGGAACGTGTTGTGGAGGTTGTCAGGAGGTATTGCTTGGTTGATGATGCGCTTATCTGAGTGCGGACCCTGTGGCTGTAGTCTGCTGATGTGGCAGACATCGGCCGTAGGCCAGGTCCGATAGGTATGCGTGAGATAGGAACAAGCTCTCGGTCAGAACGAGACCTATGACGGATACGTGCCTCAGTGGATTTGGGAACACATGATACGCGTGAGTTGGTGGGACACCACAGTTTAGTTACCGAGCACTGAGCTGAACCAGCCCAGTGCCGAACCTAGTCACCACGACTGCGGCGCCTCCGTTGCCTCATCCCCACCCCAATCCACCAAATGGACCTCCACCGGCTGGCCTCCGCTCCGGGTGATGACCCAGTGCAGGTCCTCTTCGTCGGACTCGTTGACGACTTGATGCTCCGTCCAGGCGGGGATGAATGCGAAGTCGCCCATTTCTATGACATGGCGTTCGGGCTCCTCGTCCTCCTCCTCGTCTTCGTCTTTAGGGCTGGAGAGAAGGACGCCTTTGCCTGATACAGCGTAGATTATAGCCTCTTTGCGCACCATGTGTTAGATCACGGCATGTGGGATGGTCGTCATGCCATTTTTGAGCAGGAGAAGGGGGCACGAACCTTGTTCGCCGTTGTGGCGGATGGTTGTGGATCCTTTCGGCTTCACTATTAGGACTGGGAGTGACAGCACGTGTGTTAGATAGGAACTGTTGCGAGGATAAATGTGTAGACAGGAGTTATGCCACCCTCGTGGGATCCTGGGTGAATCTGACGGGATGCACTTAAACCCCCCGAGCATACACAGACAAACAATAGACATGTGAATGTATGACTTACCGGTTGCGCACATCTTATCGGTTTGGTCGACCACGGCATTTCTGCTGAGAACTTTGACTGATGAAGTTGTTTCTCTCTTGACTTCATCTGGCGGCAGGGGTGGTGAGGGCGGGATGATATCGCTGGCTTTCTTTACGTAAATGGACGCTGGGAGTATCATGGGGAGAATCTCCGAGATTATCGGTAGAAATGAAGCCATTTTGACGGGATGGTATCTGTGGGGTCCTACTGGTTCTACTTTGCGGAACTCAGTGTGGTGCTGGGCGAAACGGATGTAAGTCGGGGCCAAGCGAGGTTTGGGTTACCGAGCAGCTTTTGCGGGTGGTGATAAGAGGGGATTGTGCATGAGCGAGCACACGAACGAGGGAATTCGACGGTAAATAGTCTTCCTGGGACAGTTCTGGTGGCGAGGCGTATCGAATGGTTGATTCGTCGATGGTTTCGCCAGCGATCGCCAGTGAAAGTTGTCTCCAGTTAAGGAGGTCGAGACTTTTACGGGTTGGGTTGGGCAAGGCCCATCGCCAGGACACACGTGTAATCCGATAGATAGTACGGGCCTTGGGAGCCTGCGCTGGCTAGGTGATGCGGTGGTGAGCAAGTGGGCTTCACAGCGTGCACTCCTAGGAAAGGAAATAGCTGGTCGTCCAACGTCGAGTTCGAGCTCCGTTTCGGCAGAAGGCTTCGGTCAGCGTAAGGCCGGTTTTCTTGGTAAAAGACTTTCGTACGAAGTAGTTGCGTGGTACTTGAGCTCTGGCCGTTGAATCGGAGCGGCACGGAAGCTGAGTTGTGCAAGCTTGCAGCTGGGGCCTGATGTCATGAGCCCCGTTTCGGAGGCCCATTTTGGAAAACGGCGCTAATCAGCGATGACCCCGGCTGCCGTTGTTAGTGTTTGAGAGGTCAAGGGAGGTTCGCGGACGTGAAGGAACAGGTTGTCTTTCTTTTCCTTGTGCAGCGCTGTTTCTTGTTCGCGCACTGTCACTTGGATCTTGGAGTCTGGCTATTCCAGGAGAACATTGAGAACATGAATCGAAATATCCAGAGGGCAGGCTTTTGGCGATTCCATCAAACAATCGCTAAACGCGGTTAGCGCGTGCTGTGGTGTTGGAGATCACCACTCCCGCTTGCAACCCCCACTGCCCCACCAGAGTTGATGCTTTGACCCCTGACATCGCATCGCATCATGAACTGTCCAGTCTTGCGAATTCCGATGGGATCGCTTGCTCCAGACAGCACTGAGCGCCTGTCATTTGGTAGCTGAGCATCCGCCCTGCCGACGAGACATGGACGATCAAGAAGAGCTTGGCGGCGACCTGCCCATAGCTTCTGGCGCTGTTGGGCATGACGACGACCCCTCGCAGCCATTCAACACTGGACACGCGAAGGGGAAAGGAAGAGCCGATGATTCAGGTGTGTGCACCTCAATAAAAACCTCACTTCCAACATACCATTCCATACCGAGGTGATGTGTAGAAGCCGCGTCGCTGACTTCGCCGCTCCGCAGGCTGCGCAACTACATCGCCGACGAACGAGTGCCACCTCACTCGCCTCCCCACCGAGCTAATCCATAGCATCCTCCTATACCTCCCTGTGATCGACCTTCTCTGTGTATCGGCGACCTGCCGCGCATTATATAACATCGCCACATCTGACCACGTCTGGCAAGCTCTCGTGCAGGAAAATGTCCCTGGGGCCCGCGTCACGTCGCCGTACCCGCTCAAGTCATTCCTCGCGCTATACGGAGCACACGATCCACGCTGGTTCCTCCCGAAATACAAGGTCTGGTTCTCGGATGGACCGGGCCTAATTGGTCGCCTCATCATTGTACAGTATGACCAGCGAAGTGGATGTATCGAGGGCTACCAGATCCTCACTAGCAACACCAATGCTACGCAGCATGCCTGGGAGGCTGACACAACCGTGACCATCCGGAACTTCGAGCCCAAGCATGTACTACATCTAGACAGGCCAATCCTGCGATTGCCAGCATTATCTCCGGCGACTCTTGCGCACGAGGAGCAGACGGTTGGGTCTAGCAAAGTCACCAACCTACGCTGGGTCGATGATACAGACATCGAATCTCGACCTGAGGAGACACAGGGCACTCGGTTCCGGTCCGGGATACAGATGGATCTCGCAACCCGTAGTCACTTCATGCATGCGCAGGCCTTGAGCCCCGAGGAAGAAGACCGCGTCATTGCCTCCCAGTTTCCATACAGTGGTTTATGGCCGCCACCGACGTTTCCATCGCCGCATCGTGTAACAGGAGCCAACCCTTTCGGAGAAGAGGAGTGGCCACCGTCCGATAATGATCCACCCAGACGACGGGAGGACGTTAGTGACCGCTGCTTTCGTATCATAACCTTTTTTCATGACCCTGAGACCTCAGTCGCCTTGATGAACTATATAGCCTGGCCAGTCGAGGATCCGATCCCGCTTCACGTTGGTGGCCAGCTTGCAACATACGCAACTTTAGACCCCCATATATACACTCCAACTCCAGAGAAGCCGTACCGTGGAATATGGGTCGGAGACTACAGCATTCACGGGTGCGAGTATGTATTCATTCACCAGCCAGATGACGCTCCAGGTGACGGCTTTGACCCGGAGAGCCTCGTTCAAGAAGAAGGAGAAAGCGCTGAGGCATTTGCGAAACGCAAGAAGGACGCGACGGTTTACCGCGGCCGACTCGAGGCGATCAAACTGACCGGAGACCCGCATGTCCCGCGCGGCGAGCTCACATTCTCGGCTGATGATCTCGGCGAGGGTGGTTTTCTAGGCGTCCTGGAGGACCCGCCGTTCACTGGCACGAGGGTCGTCAGGAGTAAGGGGCATGTTGCTGGACAAGGGTTCATACAAGGTGCGTCACTCCCAACTTTTGAGTATACGTGTCTGACATAGGCAGACGACTTTCTGAGCTCGAGGCTGTTCTTGATCTCCCATGACTGTCTTGCACAGTACTGGGAGCGGTTCCGCCATATTAGCTTCTTCAAGCGGGTGGACATTGACCAATTCTTGGCTCCGACTTGAGATTGAGGATTCCGGGATGACTGATATTCTATGACTGAAAGGAGAGCATCGTGGGCTGGCGTCTTAGCCGTCGAACATAGTAACTAATCTGGTAACTGTCGCTTTGTTTGGACGACAAGATGGAGACGGAGGCCTCATACTTAAAAGCCGAGTGTCTTGGGTAACGGTTATGCCCAGCAAACTTCCAACACTTTGTTGGAATTCAGTTCATTTGGAACCGCCCTCCGTGCCCGAAGCTGCGCCTGAAAAAGCAGAGTAGGTAGGTTCTCTCACTTTACCAGTCGTCGGTTGACTTGGGTAAGTTAGGGTTAGGGTTATGTTGGTGCCTACGTTCCCAAGCCTCAACTCAGATCTACCTGAAACCGATGAGGAACTTAGTGAAGCTGCACACCGAGAAGTTTGCGTGCCCGAGATCCAACAGTGTCATGAGACCGTTCAGCCCCATGGCTTCGTGACACTTCAGCTGCAACAGCCACACGGGACTCCAATACGCAGTCAACTGGCTGCCTCCCAGAGCCTTGTCATCCGTTTTGAGTAACCCCACATTCCGACCCGCGCGCAAACACGAGGCTGTCGAATAAACAGGCCAAGATGGCTGAGGTACCTGGTCTTGTTCCGCGCGTTACCAAATGAGGCGGCGGAAACGGCAAGACCGAAATAACATAGCGGGAAGGGGGCTGGACCAGGTAATGTTACCGCGCCTGAGCCGTGCGAGCTGGTGAGGGTATGCAGGGAGGGGGCTGTTTGGCATCCTGAGGGAGCGCCCGGCCTGAGAGCCTTAGAGGACGAGGAGAAATACAACCAGATGAAGAGGGGAAAGTCCGAGTTTGGGAAAGAAACTTAAAGAGGGCTGTCCACCCCGCACCGTCCTCGACTCTCTGGGCGGGCGGCCCCGGAGACTTGTTACGTTTTTGTGTCATTAGATAGAACTTATACGTTTTTCTCTGCTGTGCAGCTCCTTCAAAATCATGACTGCCGACGTTTGCAGAAGGACAGCAATACCGGGGCCGATGTCGTGGCAGCGGCAACGGCAACGGCGGTATTGTGGCTGGACCGACGAAATACTCCTCGCGAAGAAGCGGCGGCCCGCCTTCACCGAGAATCTGAAAAGGGGGCCTTCGAAGACGCAAAAACAGGACGACTCACCTTCAACACCTCCGGCAGAGACGGTTTTGGAACCGGAGAAGCAAGAGCGCTACGATACATCTGTGCCGATGCGCACAGTTAATGAGTGGGTACTGTGGAGCTTCCTGGAGAGCATGTTTGGCGACGACACGAAATTTAGCGTGGTGGTGAGTTGGCGAGGCTCTGGGTGTTGGTGGGGTGGCGATGCTAACTGGACGCAGCAGAGACGCGGCAACCTTCAGATCTCAACTCCTTCGCCGTTGAGTGCTGGGGAGATATTAAAGAAGTGCAGGCTTTGAGCGTACTGCGGCTGTTTGGGCGTTTGGGCTTTGGCGCGATACTTGGAGGCCAAGCTGGGAATGGGGGTTGGAGTTATTGTTTTCTAGCGTTTGTACGAGCAGGCCGAAGCGGAGGCGCCGGGCTACAGGCCCGGAAATCTTGACGGGAGGACGGGCTCGGGGCGGTTTGTAGGTCGGGCATTCGCCATTCACTCGGATGCTGGGTTCCTGGCGATGATGGTCAGACTATACCCTCATGTTATTGAGAAACGTAATGCAAAGTGACGAACTGGTTCATGTACTGACTAATGCGATGTTTGCGTGATCTCGATTTTCGTTCCAGTGGCGGCCTCCAATGCTGAATTTCCATCCAAAGCCTGGTATGAATGGGTAAAAGAAGCCCTGGGGGTGGCTGAGGATGAGTTTCCAAGGTCAGACTCCCCAGATTGGAGCAGGGGCTCACAGCTGACCGGGTGGCGGGGCGGGCGGCAGACCCGGATTGCTCCTGCCTTTAAGATCTGAAACCCCTCGAAGCGCTCACACAGCGCTTTCCGGGAGTCCTTTCGTTCGGATTCTTTCAATCCAACTCTCGTTGTAGTTCATTTGTTTCGAAGACCTTCAATCCGGAAAAAATGAGTGAAGCACGGCCCAGAAAGCAGCAGCGTACGAACAGCGGATCATCGTCCAAATCTCTGGGGCCCCTCCCCCGCAGTTCAGGGGCACGAGGCTCCACAAGGCCCGCGCCGCATCGCAGCTCGCCGCAACCGCGGCAGCGGTCATCGCGTTCCACACAACCCAGCAGAGATGTTGAACCTTTCGCGGGCACGGATGTTGATGATGGAAGCGAACCGCTCGTCCATAAAACAACACCCACAATAAACATCCGCCGCCTTACCGAAGACCCAATCGCATCCGCGGGCGGTCAGGACATTACAAGCAATGCGGGAGAACAGTTCAGCAAGCCAGGGGCAACGCCCCAGTCCAATCAGGGGTTGGAGGCCGACCTCGCGGTGATGCCAGGCGGCAACACCTCGCCCTCTATCAGAAGTTACAACAACCGCCAAAAAAGCCCGAACCGCCATCTTGGGATTCCCGGTCTTGATGATCATAAGGGTTACACGAATGACTATGGCCTTGGAGATCAGCTCCGGCTCGCGTCCGAATTTTCCATTCGTAGCGACCGGGGACCAGACCTTGAAAGCCAGCACATCGCGCGTGTCGCCCACACGATCCAGCCGACATCCTACGACACAATCTCCAATGCGGACCTTATCGAGAAAGTCCAGGATGATTTGGAGCCTAAGTTATCCAGCTTTTTTTATAAGGCCGAACAGTACTTCCTACCTTGGATGGTATTACACCAGGTTTTAAGCACACAAACTGTCTTGCGACTGCTTCGCCATCTCAACCCTCAAGATGACACACGGCTTACAGAAGACGGTCTGGCTGCCCTTGCCAACAAAATCGCGCCCCCTCTACATACTCTCAACGGCTTCGTAGGGGTTAACGGGCAGTTTCGACGCACTTTTGCGACCCTCATCCTGATTGGGCGGGAACATATGATCTTTGCTTTCGTCAATGCTGAGTTGAATGACGGGGCGTTGTTGGGGATTGAGTTTGAAGAGCTGAAGCCGACATCCAGGCATTTCGCAGTTCTCTTTAACGGCTGGCGCTCCAGAGACATCAAAGACTTCAAGTCCAAACGGTGGCAGTTATGGCCAACATTCGTCGCTGCTCAGAGACAGCCCGAGCCCAGCGAAGAGGCAAGAACTATTCCGGTGGATGGAGTCAGTCGCGTCACCTACTTCAAACGTATCCGATATAAGTTGCGGTCTACCGAAGAGGTTTTGCCGTTTAAACGAGTTGATAGGCCTGATATCGCCGGCGGCTTTGCGGATGTTCGCTTCTTCGGGCTGCACGAGGATCAGCAAGATCTCCCACGCTTCACTCGTGCTTTGAACAAGAACCCGATTGCGGTGAAAACACTAAAAAACGACAATAAGGGCACAGCAGAGCAATGCGAGGCCTACCTGAATGAAGTGTATGTCATGGGGCGCTTGGCGTCGGCAATAGCATCACCGCATATAGCAAAGCTCCTCGCAACGATCGAGGTCTCAAGCTCTATCTCGGTACAAGAGCGATCCGACTACCACCTTGTTATGGAGGCTGCCGACAGAAATGTCGAGAATCTGTGGACAAGTAGAGAGTGGTGGTCGAATTATCCCACCCGGGGAGTGAGCTATCTAGACTTGGCCAGGTGGGTATCTCGACAGTGTTATGGTCTGACTGATGCACTCTGGAAGCTCCATGAGTTCCCAAGGAGCGATAAAGATACAAACGACAAAACACATGGCTTGCATCGCGACATAAAGCCCGACAATCTGTTGCATTACGAGAACTGGAACCCTGAGACGGATAATAACCCCAAGGGCACAGTTGACGAAAGGCTCGGGGTCATTCAGCTCAGCGACTTCGGTTTGAGCAGCTTTCACTCAACCCTAAGTGTAGGAAACCAGCATGTTCCGGGCGCCTTTTTGGATTACGCTGCCCCAGAGACGGACTTTTTGTTGACACATTCGCCGGCTACCGACGTTTGGCATTTTGGATGTCTCTTTATTGACTTCGCGACTTGGCTCCTGGATGGCCCTGAAGGATACGAGAAGTTCGCAGACGAGCGTCTCACGACGGTTCTCAGGGGGAATATGTGTCGCTTCGCTACCTTCACGACTGGTGGTAGTTCACAAGGGCGCTCTCCCCACACGACTGTGGAAGTCAACCAACGAGTTTTGAAGGTGGGTACCTTGACACATGATGCTACAGAGGATACAGCCCGCTAACTCACTGCAGCAAGCCACATACCTCTCCAAGCACAAAAAAAGCTCCAGCTTTGTCCGTGAGCTTTGCCACATCGCCGTCAACTACATGCTGGTGATGCGAGACACAAACCAAAAGCAGAAGCGCGTCAAGTACAGCGATGAGCCCCAAGCGGCCGCCGACAGGTTAACCAGCAAACAGGCTGCTAAGATACTCTCGGAGATGGTAACAAGGGGTGACGACTACTTCAAGCCCTCAAAAGCCCATGTTATCCCATTCGAGAGCTCGCACTGGAAGCGGCCAACTCTGGAACATCAGTACACGCTTCACCAGCTGCAGCAAATCAGCAAGAAGGTGCAAAGTGGTCTCGAGCCAAAGGAGGCCGGCTTGACAAAGCCGGGGAGGGTTGTGGTGGAAAAATAGCAGGGGATAGTATGCATAGCATGGCGTTTGGGGTGTTTTGGGGATGTGAGCATTGTATGTGCATGTTTCGGGCCCATGATCTCTGTCGGTTTGGACTGTTTGGATTTGTTTTGGCTAAGCATAACTCCATGCAAATATATGACGCCTCTGAGAATATGGCCACAATAGCCATGTTCTGATGAGGCTAACATACCCGACGCTCAGGCGCTTGAAAAACAATCTCCAATCTTCCGTTTATTACCCCTTTAACGCATCACCGGCGGCTGCTTCGCCTGCCCGCTTTGTTGACCAGCCTCTCCACTCTTCTGACCATCTCCTGTTAACAGGTACTGTTAGTGAGGGATGTCACTGCAGGTATTTACGCTGTAGGAAGTTCTTACAGGAGACAGAGGCAGGTCTGTTTTGAGGAGCGGGGCCCTGTTCCTGGGAATCTGTCGGCGGGCTCGGTTAGCAAGGTATCACCAACAACAAAAGATGCAAGCAAAATAGAAGGGGCTCACCGAGATGTCAAATCTGATCATGTACTTGGTAGTAAGGTACTCCTCGAGGGCATCGAAGACGGATATTTCATCAAAGTTGGAGTCGGCGGTATAAGGGATGACGTAGGAGTATACCAGACTCATGATCGAGTTTCACGTGGGATGGACGGTTTGTGTGTGTGTGTAGGTATGGTATTTTTGGTCAGGTAGGTAAGTAGTGCTGGGGGCATCGGCAGTCAGTCTGTCAGGGGGTGGCAAAGAATGGAGCACGAGGGGCCGGAAAACATCGTGTCTTAAGTTCAGACTGGGGGATTCGAATCCGTCTGAGTTGGTGTTGGGACGGGCGAGGCCAGGCGTACGGTGCTGTCGCCCTTGTTACGGTGCTGTGCGCCATCGGGGGCAGCTGTGACAAGTGTCCGGCTCCAAGTTGTCCGAGTCCTCTTCTCTCCATGCGGGCGGGAGTCAGAAACAAACAGAGGGAATGCAGCAATCCGCAGCTTGCATGCGTGTGGTGAGTGATGATTGGGAGTCGAGGGGTCGCGTGCGACGGAGGCGGCGCCGGAGCCTCGCGAGGTTTCCCGTGCCGGGCACCCGGCGGAGCGAGGACGGGGCGTCGGCAGTTGGACAGAGTGGATGTTGTGGAACGGGGAGTTCACTGCCTTTTTGCCTGAAAAGGGTACGGGTTGTCCAGAGCCTTGTCGGCCTGGGAGAGCGATCGCTGCCTGTATGCGTGCCATCGCGATAAAGCCTTGGCTGGGTCGGAGAGGACGGGCATGGAGCTAATGCAGTGACTGCATGGAAGTTATCGATCTGAGGCTCGAGGGGAAGGGGGGTCTTGGTGCCTGTCCCAGAGCCTTGTGGCCGGATGGGGTAAAGCGGTGTTACAGGTGGGAAGGAGCGGCCTCAGTGGCCGCAGTGAGTGACTGTCTCGGACACCCCGCTGCGCCTCGTCAAACAGGGCGAGCGATAGGCTGGGCTTTTCATTTGATGTCATTTCTGGGGAGTCCAACCACGCGCAGCATTATAGGGGGCATCAGGCTGCATGGCCGGCTGCCTCCGACAGCTCTCGTGCGAGTCACCACCTGATTCACGCCCGACGATGCGTGAATCTACACGTTTCTTTGCCCAACGCTCGTCTCATTTAAGGCCCCCTTTTCTTTTTGGTGCAGAGCCGCAATCGCCAAATCCTGAATTTTTGAGAAGCCTGCGCTCCTGTTGTCTCCGCACCTCGCCGGACTGTCCCGATCGGTTTCACCCATGCAACTTGACCCCCGCACGACACTTACTGTGAGATGGATGCATTGTTCAACGGGCATGAGATCCAAGCTGGAGACTTGAGGAATATCAAGTTTCCGGTTTGGCAGCCCCGTACTCTAAGCGAGAAGAGAAGGCACTGGACTGGACAGTGCTGGAGGATAGACTCGAGATCCAAACGATGGGTATGTTATGCTGATGAAGTGCGTTTAGTGTGAGAGAGGGCGATGAGCTGACGACGGCAATGTTTAGGAAGCATATGTTCACCAACGTCAGCAGCAACAACAGCAAGCGCCACCGCCTCAGGACTGGCTTACAAGTGTTGAAGCCAGCGCTGAGGATTCTAGTCAGTGGGAAACATGGCTAGATTCTCACAAGGTAAAAGACGAATATCACACCGTGCGGCATACCAAATATTCTGACTAAACGATGATAACAGCTTTTGGACCCTACCTCGGTGCCGGCCGATGGTTCACTTGACGAGGACCGTCTCGCCATTGTGTACGTTCCAGATTTGTGGATATTCGCAAAGGAGTTATTGGCTAACATCTCACAGAGTGTCATCACTGGTTAAAAATACCGGTCTTGACAGGCTTGAGGATGGGCCGACGGCTCTCAGATATAGCGCCGTCCAAGGCGACTGTTTCCTTCTTATTGCTCAACGTCTCTGCATACACCAGATGTACATTTCCCTGCTTGAGGAAGGCAGCCCGTGTGCACTCAGAATAGATTCTACCATCCAGGATCGTCCCTGTCAGGGTAACTTTGTCCCTTAGGATTTCTCTTCAAAATGTTTGTCGTAGCTAATAGTTGACTTAGTTTACCTGCTCCGGACATCTAACGCCATGAGAAGACAGTCGGCCATCGCGGTAACACACTTTCCCTCAGTTCAGACACAGATAAACGGAACTACTGTCACAATCGGAGCCCGCACAAATGCTTTGATCTCAGGGTATGATGAGACAGATCTCTCTGACTTTAAAGCCAATCTGAAGAGGCTTAATCATTTCCCCTCGGCGCCCTCGCGGCTGGTCGTCAGCTTTCTCGAGGTAGAGAAGGAAAGGCGCTTTCATCAGGTCCGGAAAACGGTCCGTGAGATGCAAACCGTCCTCCACGAAGTTTCGCAGGAGCCTGTGACCGAGGCGCCATCGGCGCGCCGAAAGCTGAATCAGACAGTTAACCTATACTTCGTCGTGCATCACCTACGGACTGATGGTCTGGTTGCATGGCGCGACCAGCTCAAACTGCTCAGAGATCAACTGACAGTTGTTACTGACAAGGATATGGCTATGTATCTGGAACAGCAGGTCTCACGGTATGACCACCGTATTGGACGGTGTGATATGGTGCTGCAAGGAGCGTCTCTTGCGTATCAAATGGAAACCACACAGCTCTCGAGGAAAGATACCGAGATCGCGATTGGTGATGGTAAGACCATGAAAGCAATCGCTGTTCTCACTATGGTTTTCCTGCCGGGGACCTTCATCGCGGTATGTTATCTTGGCTTCGATGTCACTGGTAGAACTGTATGCTAATGTTCCCCCTAGACGATGCTCGCGGTCCCCCAGATTGAGAAAGCACTAGACGGGCCTGACAAGCCTGACACCCCTGATAACCCTAACATTCCCAACGGCGGGACATTCGGAGATTCCGGGTGGCTGTGGTACATCGTGCTTGCGATCCCCGTCACCGTTTTTGCGTTGGTAGCCTACGCTTCATGGGAGTACGGATATAAGAGAAAGTACCTCAAGAGCCTGTTTGGCGCAACGAGCAACGAGAAGTTTGATGATATCGAGATGATGTCAGACATGGAGTCGAACAGAAGCAGTTTGAGTTTAAGGCCCTAGTTTTTCTTTGCAGATACCCATCTAGATACCCATTTTCATGCTTCGTATTCAACCCCCCTAATGTTGAGCTTGTATCCCTTCGGACACCAGATCATCTCGGCCCCTGATAGTCCACCGTTGGCCTTCGTCCAACCATCATTTCCACCCTGAACATCACTGGCACTGATATCTCGCCCGTCCTTGTCGAGCCAGTATTCGCTCCCAAGCAACTTTTGAAATCTCATGGCCTTCTCGTAAAAGTTCACACCCTGCGCCTCACCGGTGGCAAACACGGGCAGACCTTCCTCAGACGCCCTGTCAAGACCCCAGCGGACAAGAAGGCTGCCTATCCCATAGCCTTGATACTCGGCGCGGATGGCAAGTCCGTTGAGCTCATAGCCCGGGGTCGACTCAGCTGGGGATGGTGGTGCTCGCTTTCTGACGCGTCTGATGGCTTTGCTGTGGATTGGGTTGGGCTCGAGCGCCTTGGAGGGGCCTGAACCAGGTACCAGGTCTGGCTGGCTGTCATCAGCGATGTTTCCGTCGTTTGATTCCCGAGTTTCTAGCATATCTTTGTCAGCACAATTCAAACAGAAAGTAACGAAATTTGTATCCGAATACATACCATCCGAGTCCGCCCAGTTCACCCTCCCGATCTCAACAACCCTCGTGCTCCCTTCCGCCTCCGGATCCATCTCCCTCTTCATCCAACTGCTAAACCCAACCACAACATCCTCCCCTCCATCCTGAGGAAGCACTGCCACGCGGATGAGTGTGGTTGGACTGCGGATCTCTGGGCGAAGCCAGCTCATGTGTAGCTTGTGCATCTCCTCGGGGTAATCCAGCACGTTGGGGAATTGATAGAGGGTCCCATCGTCCGGGGAGGATACGAGAAGGGAAGCGAGGGAGGGGACGTCATGGAGGAGGGCGTTGCGGGAGGTGAGGGTGGGTGGGAGAGGATTGGGCATCTTTTCTTGGGGGTTTTTCTCTCGGGAGGTGGTTGCTGTGGTTGTAAGGTTGGTGTGAGGTTGAGGATGGAGAGAGAACTGGGGGTAAAAAAAAGACACGGCCTTGCAGATAAGACGTGAGGTTATTATCCGTAATGGGGTGCTGTGCTGTGCCACACGGCGCGCTCCCTCATGTGCCCGCCTAAATCTCCGGGTTAATCTGTGCTGGGTAGAGGGAACAGAACCGCATTTCTTCACGCGAGCTCCTTCAGTTACCTAGGCACCTACCTTATCTAGTGGCTTATCAAAAATTGATTGGTGCCTCTTACCGTCCACAAGCTTAAGATACGTACCATTCACAAGCAGGTGCACGTAGAGAACTTCGAATCGAACCTCGCATCGTTTATGGAGATGCTGGGGCATGGTAGGGAAGGACGTCACGTTGTGCTTTCCGATTCATTCAAAAGATTCATGAATATCGCCAGAAAGCTATGTGCTTCAGATCATTGTCAACGGCAGGTTCAAGGTGAAGGGGTGCCAGATCCATTGCTTTTTGAGGTACCTATCTGTAGCCTACATCTGAATGCCTGTAGAAACTTGACCAAGTTACCCAAGACCTGGACGTTTGTATTCTCGAGTCCGCCAGCTGGCATCAGTGGTGAACATCGGATGGCAGCTCACACGCGCCTATATGAACCGCAAAATCAGAGGTCCTGTGTCAAGTTGGACTTACCAAAAGGCGTTTGGTCAAGCAGTGGTGTGTTTCGCTCCTAACACACCATAGCCAGCCCAGAAAAACCCCTACTTTTTCATAAGGTCTCTTCGGGTCAGGAATTCAATTCCTGGCACGGGGGGACCCCAACTTATGCTTTTTTGCTTCTTTCCCTCCCATTTTTGTTGAACTCTTTAAACCGCCATTTCATCACGTAGGCTGAGGAGGCAGGTGTTGTTCGGGATTGAGGTTGACACCCCAGGAAGGTGCGGCAGCTTCTTAGCATGTCGGGTCAGGTGTAGTTCTTGCCTAAAGACCTGGAGGGATGACATTGCGCCGTCGCCAACTGGAAGCTCGGAGAAGTGTTTAGCTACCTAGGCCCAACCATAATCCTCTCCCCGTGCAACTTCTCTTGATGTGGGAGCTTCATGCAGAATCGACAAACCGCCCAGTTTCAACTCATCGCGGTATCGACCAACTTCCAAGCATAGACGTCCAAATGTTCAAATGACCACGGTACTCACCAAACGGAAGACTCCAGACACCTGATTTCCCAGACATCACTGTCGGAACAAAGCTTGTGGTGTGCGAACCCAACTTCGACCTTCAAATGCCACCCTCATTGAACATGCCAAAACTAGGCTGCGAGCCCATCCTGCTCGCAGTCCCCTTTGTCAAAATGGCATTACCCCTTCCGGCACACCCCGCAATCGTCTCTTCTGTTTTTTTTCTCCCCCTTTCCTTTCTTTGGTCCCGTAGTTGCCGCCAGACAGCCGCATGCAGCAATGCTTTGTTCAATTGGCCCCCGTTTTTTCATGCACCTCAGCGACAAGAATGCAAACACCCAAGACCACCCCTTTGTAACTTGCATTCCTTGAAAAAGTGCTTGTTGATCTTACCACACTGAACATGGAGAAACTCGCCTTTTTCTTTCTGCCAACCAAAATATCTGATAACAACCTCTTTCTCCTTCACTTTTCGCCTTCGAGTTGGGGTGTGATCGCTTTTTCTGATCGCCACGACAACTCAACACCGCATATCCCGACCAGTGAGACGAAGCGCAAAGATGGATCTCTGGAAGCGCATTCCATGGCCCCAGCGACGGGCAGACGATAGCCCCAACACCGACACCCGTGCCAGCATTGCCGCCGACACAGCGACAACCGCCAGAACCAAAATCCGCAAGCAAGTTCAGGAACGTCAGAAAGAGAAATCCCGCCCCTCTCCCATCCAAGTTCCTCCAGTTACCCCCGCCAGTAACTCACCCTCCCGTTCGCCCCCCTCACCAATCACCGCCAAACTCGACGCCATCCGCCACGCCCACAAACTCGCCACACGCAAAGCTCAAACCGATGCCATCGCCCAAGCGAAGCTTGACAAGCAGCTCACCGCCGCGGTCCCGGACCGCTGGGACCCCTCCATCCTCCCTTCCTCTCCCGAATTCACCCACACCCTCGACCACTTCCGCCGTCTGCTCTCCTCCAGAAAGAAAGACAGCAGTCTCTCATCAATCCTGCAGTCAGAGTTCTCTCCGTACGAGAGGGAGCTGCTGGTTCCTGTGGATAGAGAGCGGAATGCCACGATGGCGGCGATCCAGAAGCAGAATGCGCGGCTGTATGCGGAGTTATTGAAGGGCGAGAGGTTTAAGGGGTGGGCTGCTAGGGCGGATTTGGTGTTTAAGCTGACGTTGATGTATTATGGGGTGCCGGTTGAGCCGGTGAGGCTGAACTATTACCAGATGTGGGGAGGGGAGAGTGCCAGTGAGCAGGAGCAGGGGATGTTGACGGATGAGAGTGATGTGGGGAAATGGACAGGAATAGACGGGGAGAGCGGAGAGGGGGAGTTGAGGTTTCTGAACGGGTATTTTGCGAGGATGTTTGAGTGGGATGGGAGCAGATGTGAGTTTCTCCTCTCGTTGTAATTGTTTCTACCTTTGGGGGAGGTTGGTTACTGACTGCCGAGCAGCTGCGAATCCGGCGCTGGAGGCCTTTTATGCTTTCCAGAACTTGCGCACTTCTGGAAACAGCAAACCTGTTGATGTCATCTCCGGAGGCTCTCCAGAGCCGCGTGCCCGCTCTGTTAGCTTGCGCGGTGGAGCCGGCAGGAGACAGTCTAACTTTATAGTTATGGGCAACGATAGCGACGATGGCGATGACCCCAAGGACCCAAGCTATGAGTATAGGTTTAACCCCACGCATGGGCTCCCGGACGCGACGCCAGACCTCGGAGTGACTCTGCGGAGCGTCCTGGATCAGACCGGCATTGATGTCAACGCCGAGATGAACACATCTTTCCCCGGGGACGGGACCTGGATCCCGCTGTATGGCTGGCAGGGCATCGTTTGGTTTCCCATCAACTCGGTGTTTGGCTTCGTTGACGCCGTGGACCGCCTGCTGGGTTTGGATAATCGTACGGGCGTGGCCTACAAGATTTATCTCGTCGACAGAGAGCGAAAGGCCGGGGCCCCTGGTTGGTCTGAAGCCCTTAGCACTGTCGTCAACTGCGCGGGCGTGGGCGATTTCAGCAGCGATAAGAAGGGCCTGGAGTGGCTGCGCGAAACTATATGGGCAGAGTGTCCGTATAACCACGGCGACAAAGACGAGGACGCCTGGCCTTACTACAAGGCCGTCTTCATTACCAACGCAAGTTCTGAGGTGAACGAGAAACCCCCGAACACCGGAGCCATCGAGCCTGAGGGTAATAACCACCTTCTGCTGAGGTTGGAGTGGGCTGATGCTCCTGATTTGAACCGCGCGGACGTGGCCTACCTCCGCATTCCCGAAAAGAAGCCAAAGTTATGGTTCACCAACTACTACGGCATCATGGTGCAGCGGGCGATTCGTCTGCTCGCTCCGGGACGTATCAAGAACCGACCCGGTCGACCAGCCATTCCTGACGCCTTCATTGACATCCAGCGTCCGGAGCAGGATCGGAAGAAAATCGGCTCTTACGGCGGATTATGTTTCGCCGACTGGAGCGAGTTGTTTGAGAGGTGGAAGAAGAACTCCGCCGGCGATGTCGAGGCCAGAACAGTCACACTCTCCGCCACAACTCACGTAGGGCCCAAAGGCAAAGTATTCGGGCTGGCCAGCGACCGCTTCCACATCTTCGTCCCCGGATACGACCCCAGGTCATATGATGGTGAAAAGTACCCGCATTATCTGCTGCACAACGAGATAAGTTCCGCGGTCGTAAAGAAGCGCATCGTCAACATCATCGAGAACGCCATTGCCAGCGGGTTTCCCCCAACCGAGACGGGACAGGAGAGTACAGCGGAAGCCATTGCGAATCTGGCGGGTATCGAGATTTATGTCGGAGAGAAATTCCTCTTGGAGTGCGATGACCCAAACTTGGCAGCACCCGACACTGTGCTCTCGCTATCTGGCTCTGACAATAAGAGAAAGCAATCGATTACAGAGCTTATGATGTGCCTGAAGAAAACAGAGGCTGCGCTGAAGGACAAGCACTTAGGCTTTATGGAATTCCCAATCTTTCTCGCGCTGCGGCCTGTCTTCGGGAAATATCTCCTCCACAGAGATAAGGGGAGTCCCGAAGAGGGGATTGAGTGGGACCCTAGCTCGACCACCCTTGATGGCTTCCGCGATCTCGTGCGCAGCATAACTAAGCCGAAGGCATCGAAGGGTAATTTCAAGAAAAAGTTCATCCTTGTTAGACAGACTTCGGCGGAGGAAGTCTCGATGGAAGCCAAGCCAACGTTTGTCATCAGACATGATACCAATGAGTCGCAATGGTGGGCGATGCGAAAGTACATCGTCATGCCCCAGATCATCGTCCAGGCGGTTAAAGAGTGGCCACCTGAGAGTCAAAAAAGACCAATCTGGGGCCACCGCGACGTCTATGCGACTAAGAAGATGTATCTTTACCCCGGGAAGAAGGAATCCGAATGGCCACGTTTCCCGCGCCACAAGGACTTCCAGTGGGAGGACGCGGAGGGGGGTCTTGGGTTCAAGACAATCCAGCCATCGGAAAAACAGGAGACGGTCCCGCGCGAGGTGCCTAGGAAGCTCAAGGCGCCCAAACCTCCACCAAAAACGACCAAGCCTGCCACAGCGCCCCGAAAGACACCACCGGAGATGTCAGGGGGCAGAGGACCCGTCACACCAAAAGGCAGAGGACCCGTCACATCAAGAGACAAAGAGCTCCCCACTCCTCCGGCCACAGATTCACCGACTAAGGCGAGGCCGACCAAGAATAGTTCGACCAAACCAGCTGGAGGCCCACCCAAGAAAGGCGCAGCCCGTGAAACCTCTCATCTGACTGCAGAGCGGCGGGCCGAGATTGATGAGCTTGTAGCTAACGACGCCCAGACCGGTCGTCCCAAAGGTGCATCCTCTGGCCAGTTTGATGATAGCTTCGACGATCAAGTCTTTGACGACCCAGAAGATGGCCTGGACCAAGAAGACCAAGAGATGGGCGGTCAAGACGATAATGAGGCTGCCGTTCAAGCAGAGCATGGCAAAGATGTCTTCGGAGATGCCGAAGAACTTCCAGACGCCCCCCCAGTGCGTCCCGTGAAGCTCACACCCATGGAGAAGGCCATCCGCCTGCGCGAACGGTCCTACGCCCACCCTCTCAGCGTCCACGACTCTCAGAACATCCCCGTCAACGCGCCACCCTTGGAAAAAATCCTCAGCGTCAGGGGCAGCAGCATGCCCAAGGTGTCTATCGGGGTATACACGCCATCAGACGTTCGGCAGCTACAAAAAGAGCACTATGAGATCCGCAACGTAAATATCCTGCGCACCAAAACTTGCCCGTACGACGAGTGCACCTTCGTATACTCGAGCAACAAGCCCGAAGCGATGCAGCAGCACCTCCGCGATGTCCATATCAGTATAGGGTGCAACTTCTGCGACGATCCGCTCTTCGCGTGGTGGACTCCCGAGGACCGCTACAGGCACTTTGTCCAGAAGCATGCCTCCTACTTCAGTGACGTGCAGACGTCCAAGAAGGACCGAGATACCAAACCAGACGTGATACCTGAGTCGCGCGTGGACGCATCCAGAGAATCTGCCTGGAAGTTCTGTTCCCGTTGCGGACGCGACCACAGCGTTCTCAACGCGGATTTCGACCGCAACCAGCACGACTCGGTGTGCTACCCGGAGATCCCCAAGCTAGGCAGCTTCGCCCGCTGGACAGCGTGCGAAGACTGTGGCGACAAACTCCCACCCGGAGACAAGCACGACCACGAGCAGGAGACGGACGACCTCTCCAAGGATGGCCCCTTCTGTAGCAATTGCGCTCTGCCACTTGGCATTTTCTCCCGTCCCTACCAGCACAAGCACAGGGCGTTCTGCAAGCCCTATGGGCACGAGGAGTTCAAGTTCTGCCCGTGGGACGGGAAGACTATGTCGGACAACCTCACAAATGCTAAGGCGCACATCAACACTTGCTATAAAAAGCCGAGTACAGATGCGCTCGGCCCGATTGACCTGTGGGAATCGTACGAGGCTGAAATGGACCTCGACGACGGGTGGAGTGGGGAGGAGGATTTCCGAACTTACGAACAGAGCGAGGGGGCCCAGGAGAGTGAAGAGAACCAAGAGCACGAGGAGAGCCAAGAGAGCGAGGTGATAGAAGTATCACCAAGCCCTCCCCCTCCTCCGCCACGGTCCACGAAGCGTAACGATAAGGCAGTTCAACCGCCCACCAAGCGTAAGGGTAAGGCAGTTACGCGAGATGATGACGAGAGCCCGCCGCCGCCGAAGAGGCCGAAAAAGAACCCAGTAGTCGAGACGAAGGAGACAGGGGCCAAAGCAGCAACGAAGAAGACAGGAAGTAAAGCAACAAAGCCGACGGGGGCTAAAAAATCAACGAAGGTAAACCCAACTGCACCACCGAAGAAAACACCCACAGAAACAGCAGGGGTGCAGACGAGAAGTAGGGCCAGACAAAGTGCTAATGTCAAAAAAGCTGTCAGTGTCGCGGCAGCAAGCAGGTAAGCAAGTATATATGCACTTGCATCACCCTCCAGCAGTTTCGGGATGCTAAATATGAGAACAGCAGCCTTGGAAGGTCGGGCGGCTCCAATTATCGGCCCGTCACAGTCGACTCCGGCAGTGACTCTCGCGCCCCGTACGATTCGGACGATGACTGGACCGCGCTGGTTCCCACGCAGCCCTTTCCGCCCTCGGCCATGAAGCGGAGCCCCGCCAGCCACGGCGAAGACTACACGGCCAAGGCCGCTCGCGCCGTTTCGTGGCTCGGCGGTGATTTCTGGGGCGTGTAATATGCGAGGGCGACAGTCGTCCGGTAGGATGAGATTGGGTACTTCGGAGTAGTGCGGCGTTTGTTGAGTCATTTCTTTCCATGTTCAAAGGCACGTTCTGGTTTCAGATTCTCTTGAATAATGTCGCTGATGGAGTTGGGGGTTATTACGTGCATTTATCTGCAAAGTATTGTTAGAATTGAAGCCGTCGAAACGTCGGGGCGTCCAGGTTGTGAGAACGTGCTGTCCCAATCGGTGATTCCTCGGGGGCAAACGGTCTTGGCTCAGACTGTGGTCAGCTGCCCAGTGGGGGGCTTCGATCAGCAAATGGGAGTGGAGCCGGGTTCCGACGAGGAAATCCCGGAACTGTGGCCCAAGCTCCCCCCTGACGTAGGCGAGTTACCGAACTGATCAGCACTGCTCCAGCGGCAATCGTCGGCGGACAAAGAGTGACTCCAACGCAAACATCGAAATTGCAAGCAGTCTGCTGACCTGTTTTGATACCGCTTTTCTAAAGAACAATACTCGAAATAGCCATTTCATTCGTAACTCGGGGCATTCTGGAAGCATTCGAGCCCCTGTCGACCTAAACTAAAGGCCCCAAGCCCCACAACGTCGCACTTGAGGTTCGTGGAACGCTCAGCAGCCCACTTCCTCAGACCACCCGAATACGGCAGGCGGTGTTCCCCCGGCTTGGATCTACACCACCAAAAAATCGACGGATTTCTTCTCCCGAGCACCAGTCGAACACATCGATAGCAGTCCTCAGGCCCCCCCCCCC
>Ga0247780_1000318_pt1 | contig 47997 bp, 50 predicted proteins | sample UWRJL079202R5_FD_179927 | JGI IMG/M metagenome (GOLD analysis project Ga0247780, IMG submission 179927) | Plant litter microbial communities from Arlington Agricultural Research Station in Wisconsin, United States - UWRJ-L079-202R-5 | ecosystem: Environmental > Terrestrial > Plant litter >...
GGAGTGCTGGAGCTGATGGGTGGGGGGGCGTTGGTTAGGGGCGGCACGTTGCTGCACGAGAGTCCGCTATGTTTTCGTCCAATCGAGGCTTGCCCATTGGTCCCGACAAAGTACACAGGTTTGACCTTCAGCTTGCCCCGTTTATGAGTCAAGGGGAGGCCCGGCGCTAGGTTCCAAAGATGACGGCGTGCCGTAATAGTCTTCGCGACGGTCGTCATGTGCCACGCCTTACAGAAAACCCAGCGTCTCCAGTGACCAACCCTGGGGCCTGTTGGCGTAGGTAGGCCCTAGCGGTTGCCTCTGCCGAGCTTCGCAGATGGATACAGCCCCAGAGCATGGCAACGTCGACGGCCAGGACAGGGACGACAAACGGCCTGGTGGTACCTGGTACTCAGCACGCGCATCACGTTCGGGCCATTGCAGCCGACGTTCGGCGCAAGGTTGTCCCAATTTGTGCCGTTGTGGCTGCTGAAGGCGACAAGGGACGGAAAGGGATGCTCGGTCAGAGGACTCTATCCCCCGGCCCACAGCAAATCAGATGGTACCTAGGCACGCGGCTGGCGCGTTCCCGCATTGCAAACAACGCAGTCTGAGACGCAGAGATAACAGATCACAGCAATTGGAACTCTAACACATCCATGTACAGCTCCAGCGCACACAAAGCGAGGGCGACAATATCGTAGGCCGGGCCAGCCTATGAGACGGTGCGTCGCCGTGTGCCAGTCCCGAAATGCGACAGGGGTGTGGCCAGCGTGCTCCGGAAACAATTCGTGCTCCAGCGGTCCAATTGCAGGCAGCCCGATCGAGCGCCCATCGCACCCGGCCCTGTTCCGGGCTGGGCTCGCTGGGGAATCGAGTCGTCAGGGTGGAATGCTGTCGTCACACCCCATTGGGGCCGCTACCAAGCCTCTAATCCCCATGGGCTCCTTGGGCCCCACGCATTTATATACTCGGCCCCGGGTCCTGCAAGGACATGCCGCTCTTATCAACGCTACCCGGTCTACATTCTCCATCAGCGCCTCTTGTCAACCCTGCATCAAGTGGACCAGACGAGATCCCAACACACCCGCATCGTCTTCGCTGCCGCCGCACCCCCTGCTCGCAACCGCTCGTCCGCTTCGCAGAAAGCACTTAAGAACCATGAAGGAACCCGTTGCTAGAACCGCTTCTCCCTACACCGATCCAACAGTAAAAGGACCTCGTTCACAACAACTTCACTCAGGTCATCTCTCTCAAGCACGCAAGAGTACGTCTCCTTCTTCAGCTACTGCAGTCCTACACTCTATTTCTCTCTGCACCTCCTCGTCCGAACCTACCTTCAGTGGACCTCACCGCTAACTTGATGATGTAGTGCTTGTCAATACCGTCAACAAAACCGGCCTCCATCCCGGTGGTGTGCAGTGAGTAGCTTCCCGGCTCTCCCTTCCTATCAGTGGACCAAGGGCTGACCGTGATATAACAGTCCTGCAATGGAGCACACGGAGCTCGAGGAGGAGCTCCACGAGAAGGCTCACATCGACTATGACCGCGTTAATATCGTGAGTGACGAGCCCACGTCGAACGGGTGATTCCAGCAGAGCTAACTGCTGGTTGTCACCAGATTCCCAACCCCTCTGTCGCCGCTCTTTACGAGGACGCATTGGTAAGACACTGAGCCCCCTTCCCTGTTAGTGTATAATCGGCTGACAGAGACCAAGGTGTACGAGACCGGCACAGCTATCACAGACAGCGGCGCCTTGACCGCATACTCGGGGAAAAAGACCGGGCGGTCACCACTCGACAAGCGGATCGTCAAGGAGGAGACGTCCGAGAATGACATTTGGTATGTTCCACCGCATCCTGCCCGCGATTCATTTCGTGCAACAACCCTGTTGTGACCGTTGAGCAGCCGCTGACCATGATTCTCTAATTAGGTGGGGACCTGTCAACAAGCCCATGACTCCCGAGGTAAGAATTGTTCTACTTTCCTCATGTTTCCTTTCAACCTCGGCGCTCCGCCGCGCAGTTTCCTAAGCCGAGGTGGCGTGTTGGCGCTCAAGTGGTCACGAGCCCCTCTCAAACCGTCAATACTCTGCAATTCTGGCAGAGTTACGGGCCAATTGCTTGAGAGTGTCATCTCGCTTGGCAGTGTGCATTCCACACGTCCTTCTCGGGCGCCCGGAAGCGCCTAGCATGGCACTGGGTGATGCCAACGATCGTCATTGTTGTCAACGTTGTCATTGTCAAATCGTGTTCCCCTCATGCGCCCCCTGTCGCTTTCGTCATCCTGCCGCAGCCCCTCGTCCCAAGGCATGCACCCCACAACCGATAGCCGAGCCCAAGGCCGAGAGTCCCACTCTCCAAGCCTTGGCCAATCACGTGCTTCCATGCTTTTATCTGTCGAGGCCCAGGCTGACAGCGCTCCACAATAGGTCTGGAAAATCAACCGCGAGCGTGCTATCGACTACCTGAACACGAGGAATCGCATCTACGTTGTCGATGGATACGCCGGCTGGGACGAGAAGTACCGCATCCGCGTCCGCGTTGTGTGCGCGCGCGCCTACCACGCCCTCTTCATGCGCAACATGTTGATCCGTCCCTCCCGCGAAGAGTTGGAGCATTTCCACCCCGACTACACCATCTACAATGCCGGTTCTTTCCCCGCCAACCGCTACACTGAGGGCATGACCTCAGGCACTTCGGTCGCCATCAACTTCGCCGAGAAGGAGATGGTCATCCTCGGCACCGAGTACGCCGGCGAGATGAAGAAGGGTGTCTTCACCGTCATGTTCTACGAGGGTCCCGTTAAGCACAACATCCTCACCCTCCACTCGTCAGCAAACGAGGGCAAGGGCGGCGATGTCACCCTTTTCTTCGGTCTCTCCGGAACCGGCAAGACGACCCTGTCGGCAGACCCCAACCGCATGCTGATCGGTGACGACGAGCACTGCTGGAGTGACCGCGGCGTCTTCAACATCGAGGGCGGCTGCTACGCCAAGACCATCGGCCTCTCGGCTGAGAAGGAGCCCGATATTTTCGGTGCTATCCGCTACGGTTCCGTGCTAGAGAACGTCGTCTTCGACCCCGAGACCCGCGAGGTCGACTATGACGACTCAACCCTGACTGAGAACACACGCTGCGCATACCCCATCGAGTACATCGCCAACGCCAAGATTCCCTGCCTTTCGCCCAACCACCCAACCAACATCATCCTCCTCACATGTGACGCCCGGGGTGTGTTGCCTCCTATCTCCAAGCTCAACAGCGCCCAGACTATGTTCCACTTCATCAGCGGCTACACTTCCAAGATGGCTGGTACTGAAGACGGAATTCTTGAGCCGCAAGCGACCTTCTCGTCTTGCTTCGCTCAGCCCTTCCTGGCGTTGCACCCCATGCGCTACGCCAAGATGCTGGCTGACAAGATCGAGTCGCACAACGCCAACGCCTGGCTGCTTAATACTGGCTGGGTTGGTGCCGGTTTCTCGCAGGGTGGCAAGCGTTGCCCGCTCAAGTACACTCGCGCCATTCTCGACGCCATCCACAGCGGCGAGCTCGTCAAGGCCGGGTATGAGAACTACGAAGTCTTCAACCTCCAGGTCCCTACCTCATGCCCAGGCGTTCCCGACGAGCTTCTCAACCCCAAGAAGGCTTGGACCGCCGGCAACGACAGCTTCGACCGCGAGGTCAAGAAGCTTGGTGGCCTATTCCTCGAGAACTTCAACAAGTACGCGAGCGAAGCGACAGAAGACGTCGTCAAGGCTGGCCCGGTGGTATAAAAAAGGTTGACACTTTTCACCACTTTCAGCTCGACGAAAAGATGACGGACGACAACAAATGCATCGGATCCCGGAGTCCTGCTTTCCAATTTCATTGCTACCTCGCCTTCATGGATATAGCCCAGTTGTGTGTTCTTTTTTGCATTTTCTTGTGATAGGTTTTTCTTTGTCTCATTGCGCGCGCGCCTCGCAGCTGCGCATGTTTTACGAACATTTTTTTTCAGTTGTCTTAGAGCAAAGATGTGAGTTGCTGCTGTATGAACAACACAGCTGGTACGGTACCCGATTGGACGGGGCTAAAAACGGATTGAGTCGAGGAGAGGGAATATTATTGGCCCCCGTTGGTGGAACGACGAAGGACTTGGTTCTGTCGTGAAGATAATAGTAGATTGCCTTGCTCTCTACTTGAGCTTAGGTTGCGAATGAATGAACACGTACTGGAACTAAATACCTGTTTTCGGCCATGTAGTGCCGTGACTGTCCGTCGCCTGGAGTGTTTAAGGGTGGTAGCTCCAGGGGGTATCTGAACTTGCGCAAACCACATGGAGCATTTGGGCATGTTTACTGATTTCGAACTTTACAAATCATCGCTTCTCATATCTGGAGCTCATACTCATGCCATACGCTTATCGTCCCATTCTTCTTCAAGAACCATACCACAATTTATCATACAGCGCTTCCCCTCCCCCACCCATTCATGTTCATATATATACAAAGACCTCATCTTCTATCATCAGTCTCTCATTCCACGCTCCTCTTCTTCACACAGATAATCCAATTGAGATTCCCAAACGGCCACATGAAACTCGACCTACCACTCCTCACTTCCCACTTTGCAATCTCCGCCGCACCACCCTCAGCACCACACGTACGCAGCAGCGCCTCTACCTCGTCGGGCGTGCGCGTGCGAAGCGCGGACATCCACCCGTCGAAGACGAGCACGAAGGGCAGGATGGGAATGAGATAGGTGAATAGGATCGTGGCAGGTGAGCGCCATTTTAGGGCGTAGAATGGCGCTGCGAGGAAGATTCCGGCGCCGAAGAGAAGGAGGGTGACGAAGCCGCCGAGGAAGGTGCGCTCTTGAAGCTCGAAGATTCTAGGGGGGAGAACAGGGGGTTAGTGGTGCCCGGTTGTAAAGGGGAGGGGGAGGGAGAGGTACCCAAAGCCATCGCTTGTTTCGACGGTGTTTTTGAGGATTGCCTTGGCGAGCGGGTCGTCGAAGTGGTGGAAGGCGAGGTTGAAGAGGCGAAAGACTTTGGTGCCTTCGGCTTTGTACTGGCCGACTATGTCTGCGGGGGCGTGGGCGGCGTCGACGGAGTTGGTGATGTACGAGAGGTTGGGGCTTGCTGAGGCGGCTTTCTTCCAGTCATCAACGTGCGGGTGGAGGTCCGTGAGTACGAAACGGACGGGCCGCTTGGGTGGTGCTGCGGCCACGGCGGCGTAGCTGTTGGCGGCGGTACCGTTGGTGAGGACGGCGTCACTGACGGCCGAGGTGGATGACGAGGGAGTGGATTTAATAACTTGGTTAAGATGCTTCTCTATCGAGGGCGTGGGTCCGCCAGCGCCGGCGCAGAAGTCGATGAAGACATAGTCGCGGACAGTGGTGCCGAGGTTGCTGGAGATGATGCGGGCGACAAGCTGTGCCGGGGAGCATTTTTGGAGGATAGGAACCTATATGGATGTAAGCCAGTGGTCGTTTAAGGGGAGAACGGTCGTCATACATGGGTTGTCCAGGCTACTGTCAGAGCCGCTTGAACGCGAGCTCTCAAGAACGATGGAAACCTGGCAGCGTCAGAAAATCGGCTTGTTAAAGGAATGGCCGATGTGAACGTACCAAGTCTGATCATCGATCTCAAAGAGATGCATGCGCGGAACTAGGGGAGCCATCTTGGTTGCGATATCTTATGATGTCGTGGAGGAGATTCTGGGATGGAGAAGTGGCCCAAGACTCTTTGAGCTTGAACACGCTCTAGAAGATATATTTCCTTGCCGATTCCGGAGCCTAGATATGATCGCCTCGTTATCCGATTGAGCCGCGTGCGCCGAATGCTGTGCCACGTCTCACAATGCGCCTTTTTACTGGAAGGCGATATTGTTGCCGGCGTTGCCTTTCCCTTTGAGCCTCGACCGTAGGAATGACGTTATGGGGGGCTGGAGTGGATCATGGAACTTTTGGAGTCGCACAGGTGGATGCAGGAACCGTTTGCTCCGACTGGGGCGCGAGCTTGGCGCAAGCCATAGTGCTCCAGCGAGTTAAATTGAACGCTCGGCCTGGAATGGCCCGGGGAGACTGGCCGGGGACGGGATTTGGGGGCTTCGCCTATCTTACGATAACCGGACATGATGCGTCATCTTTAACCAAGAGCTCGGCAAGCTATGGATGTGTGCTGACAGCTGACAGCAGACCAGACCGCCTTCGAGTTTTACCATAACTCCTATTCGTCAGCTTGCCTGGCAGAAGGCATCATAGACCCTGTGGGATATACCAGGAGGCTCCAAGATAGCAATTGCGTCAAACAAACACGCTTCAACGCTCGTCCGATCACTCCACTGCATGACCTTCCTTTAGCCTTCCGGGGTTTCCCTGTTGCTGCATCCTTCGGCCAGACGTCGCGATGGGCGTTGTTGACAGCAAAGCGGCACTCTATACCCTGGGCATTGTCATTGTTGCGTTATTGCTCCGCGCCACGAGGAAAGACATCAGGCGGAATGGCGAACCTTTAAGGTGAGTGGGGGGAGCATTGACGAGGTGGGATTTACACTTTCGACTGACGCGCGCCCACAGGAAACCTCCAAATACTCTGCCGCTGGTTGGCAATGGCATCCAGTTTCTGCAGAGCCGATGGAAACTCTTCGCCTGGTTCAACAAGTGCCAGCAAATGTTTGGGTATGAGACTGTTGCTATCACGGTGCCAACTCTTCCACCTGGCGTTCTCATTCACGACCCTCGAAACCTGGACTTTGTCTTCAAGAACGAGGGCATCTTTACCAAAGGAAACTTTGTGAAAGGACGCTCATGGGACTTATTTGGTAAGCAGGCCGCCTTTTGCTTCACTTACCTTGATCCTAACACTAATTTCCTAGGAAATGGCATCATCAACGCCGATGGTGAGCTCTGGAAAGTCCAAAGAAAGGCCGGGCTAAGCTTCCTCAACACGGCCAACCTTCGAGTTCTCACCGAGGTTGCACTTCCGCAGTACCTTCGCGAGAGCGTGGATGGCCTCAAATCAGCGGCGGGCGTTATTGACCTGCAGCATGTGTTTCACGAAATTACCACGCAATTGATGGGCAAGATGGCCTACAATGTATGCTCATCTTCCACAGCTTCGTCAGCTGGGTGACTGACATTGAGCAACAGATGGAAATGCACGCCGACGATAACTTTTCGAAGTCCTTCGACTTCGCCTCAGGAGCAACCGCTGAGCGCTTCCAGAACCCGCTATGGCCCATCACGGAGATCTTCTTTGGGGCGAATTTCCGAAAATGCGTCGCAGTTGTGAAAACCTTTGGCCGCCGCATTGTTGCCAGTGCCGTTCATGACCGCCAGATTCAAAAGGATCGAGATGAGGGCACCATCGTTGGCGAGGAGAGCAAGCTAGACCAAATCTCCGGCAGTCTCATCCAGTCTCTGCTTGATGCCATCCCCGACCAAAACACGGTTGCGGATGCGGCCTTAACATACCTCTCCGCCGGCCGGGACACGACGGGCCAGGCACTTACATGGACTTTCTACCTCCTGATGAAGCACCGCAATGTCGCAGCGAAGATCCGGCAGGAAGTTGAGGGACATTTCAAGGAGAAAGATCTCCCTGCGACCCAGGAAGACTTTGACCCTACGGTCTTTACTCCTTCATCGATGCCGTACGCCATGGCTGTCTTCTACGAAACTCTCCGGCTCTATCCCCCGATACCCTTTGAGATCAGGCAATGCATGCAAGATGCATCGCTCCCAGATGGAACGTTTCTACCAAAAGATTCAGTTCTTGTGTGGTGCATACTGGCAATGCAGCGCTCCAAGCTGACATGGGGGGAGGATGCAGATGTCTTTCGGCCAGAGCGGTTCTTGGAGGATGGCAAGCTCATATCGAGAAGTGCGTCTGAGTTTCCCGTCTTTTACGGTGGCAGTAGGACTTGCCTGGGGAAGAAGATGGCCGAGGCGATTGCCGTGCAGGTGATTCCGACAATGGTCTGGCTCTTCGACTTTCTCCCAGTCGACGAGAAGGAGAGAGTCAGCAAGACCAGCCTAACATTACCAATGGAAGGCGGCCTGCCGGTGATGGTCAAAGCGCGGTCTAGGAGGTGAGAGTTAATGGGCGATAATACATTGTGAATATAGAGGTTGGCGTTCAAACGGACACATTACATAGACTTTGCAATTCTATACCCACTGCGCAATTCGGATCATGTCGGCATTTTTCATGTCCGAGAACCGCTTTTGTGTTCCATATCGAGGTTAGGCTGCGAGGTGAAGGCTCACGATCGTCTCGGTAGCACCGATCCCATCCCGAGTCAGATTTGGGGTAGGGGATGAACGGATCGGGCGGGACCACTCCAAGTCCGTCTCCAATAGCATCTGTGGAATTTCGTCACCGATTTCCCGTCCTTACGTTGCTATCCCTCGATTCCCCAGTAGATAATCCAGGAACGAAATGGATTATGTCCTCTTGTAATGCAATTCGCGTTGTTTGTTGCCCCTGTGAGAATTAACTTGTTCGAACCCTTGTCTCGTCCTCTTACATGAGTGGCATGATGACACTCCTTCAAAGCTTCCTCCGCATCACCAACTTCAAGAACCCCCTCCTTCAAACCATCGTCCCCAGCGTATCCGCTGCTTTCGCCATCCAGGCCGCCTTTGCGATCCCCTCGATTGTGGCCCAGTCCGACCGCTTCTATGACTTCTCTGGGTCGATCACATACCTCGCCGTCACGGCGCTGAGCCTCTATCTCCCCGCACTCCGGGCCCGTCATGCGTCCACTGCGGCAGTACCGTTGCCGAGCTTGGTCTCGGCCTTCAAATCAGGGGTCTTGGGCGGTGGGACGGCCTTCAACTGGCGACAGGTTGTTCTGAGCGCCGCGGTCAGCATCTGGGCCACCAGACGTGAGTTCTTTCCCGTGCAACCCCCCTAGCTTTCCCCCGTATGAGCCCACTAACACACGATAATCAGTGGGCTCCTTCCTATTCCAGCGTGTGCTCCAAGAAGGCAAAGACTCCCGCTTCGATAAGATCAAGACCTCTCCTCCGCGGTTCTGGGTAGCGTTCATGGTGCAAGCGACATGGGTTTCGCTGTGTCTCATGCCCGTGATGGCCGTGAATGCGATCCCGGCCGCAGCGTTCGGTGCTGGTCTCAAGCTCACGGACCTCCTGGGACTGTCTCTCTACCTGGGCGGGATCACGTTCGAGTCCATTGCCGATCGGCAGAAGTCGGCGTGGATGCATGAGAAACGGACGAAGCAGCACGATGAGGAGTTTCTGACGAGAGGGTTGTGGAACAAGAGGTACCCTCCCCCCTTTTTCGCACCCCTTCGTCTGCAGTGCAAAGCTAACGATTTGAAGCCGACACCCCAACTACTTCGGCGAATCCACCCTGTGGACCGGCATCGCCACGACATCTGCGGGCGTGCTGCTCTCGCGACCTGTTCTCGGAGCGCTTAGCCTGAGCCCTGCCGCGGCATTGTCTCTTTGCGCAGTGAGCCCGGCGTTTGTCACTTTCCTGTTGCTCAATGTTAGTGGCATCCCGCTGAGCGAGGAGAAGTACGATAAGCGGTTTGGAGACCGGAAGGACTACCAGGAGTGGAAGGAGAATACGCCCAAGTTCTTCCCCAAGATCTTCTCGTGAGAGGCTGGCAGTTGGTTAGGGTTGAATTGGTTAGTGTTGGGTGCCCTGAGCGTGATGGGGGTTTTGCTGTGGCAGCGATGTTAGATGGAGTAGTTTTTCGACTGTGGTAATGCTGCCGGAAGTTGGGCCGGGCCCGCTTGTCGTTCAGTTTGGGTTCCCTTCACGCCCGAACGCCTTGCCGCCGCCTCCCGCCTTGTATCGGTAAAGGGTCCGGAGCACTGGGTCAAATGACAAACGGCTTTTGCAGAGCACACGTGAAATAGAACGCCGAGATCAACAATGACAATATACCTTGCCTTAAATAAGCCAACTCCCTGCTGCCATGAGCCTGACGCTGTTCCAAGGCCACACTCTCCAACGTCTCTCCAGACGGTATACCAGTTGGAGTCCAACAAAGACCTCAAACACAGAAACAATAGCCAAAACTTTCCATTCACTCTCGCCACCAACACAGCCGGGTATCACAACAAAAAACCACCCCTTCTCTCCTCTCACTTCTTCGACATCATCAACCTCAAAAACTCATCCTCATCCACCCCGCCCTTCCCCGACGCATCGAACTCCTCCACCATCGCCACGATATCCGCATCCGGTATATTATTCCCCACCTGCTTGCTCACCCTCCTCAAATCATCCTGCGTAATCATGCCCTTCCCATCAATATCAAACAGCCTGAACGCCCTGCGCAGCTCCTCTTTGGGGTCGCGCTGGCGGATCAGCGAGCCGGCGATGGCTTGCGACGTAGACAGATTAAACAGCCGGTACACGGGCGGACATTCCTGGTCGAGGGGCCACGAGGCGGGTTTTTGCCCGTGGCGGATTAGGAGCTCGTAGGTCTGCGGCTTGGGGAGCTCGAAGCCGAGCGCGCGCAGGACGAAGCGGAATTCTTCGTAGGAGAGGAGCCCGTCTTTGTTAGAGTCGAAGAGGTCGAACTAGAGAGGGTGTTAGTTGGGGTTTTGGGGAGGGGGGGAAGGGGCGCGTACGGCTTCGCCTACGCGCGTTTTTTGCTCGTCGGAGAGCTTGTTGAAGTCTTCCCGCGAGGGGATTGTGTATTGTATCGCGCGCGGTGCGGACGCCATGGTGAGGGCTAGAGTGGAGGGCGGTGCGGCTCGGCGCAGCGGATGTGAAGCGAGTTTCTCCAAAGGTGAGACGAACAGCTAGTCGGTAGGTACAGTCGCAACAGTCTTGGGTGGTCGTTATTCGCAAAGCGCTAGTCGGGTCAATTGGCGATGGGTTTGTGCAATTAGTGGTCTTGGACGCATGATTCGGACGTTGCTAGTGGATTGGGGAGTCTCGCGATCGTCGGATGGCTGGTGGTGACACCGAGCGATGGCTGGGGTGTGTGCGAATGCGCTTGCTGCCCCTCCACCCCTCTTGGAGAACAAAGATAGGTTCGAAGTCGCGTCCCGGGCGGTCAAAATTCCACTTTACGCGTCGACGGGTGCAGCCATCCCTGCCACGCGGCGGACCAATGTGGAGGAACTTAACCCCTGTCCACGGGTCGGTCTGAATGCGGCCCGCTAAAAATTCTTGTAGCGGGGTAGCTCCAAAGCCGAATGCTGAAGCTTCAGCGATTTTCGACAAAGAAAAACGACCGCATTCAATCGATTGTCAACGATAACCAACCAGTCACAATGGGGAAACGAAAGCGGGATGATGACGTCGAGGAGGTGTTCGGGCGCCTGAGGAATGAGCTACACCACGCTCTCAAGGCGGCCAAGGGCTTCGAGCGACAACGGCTGTCAAAGCGGATTCGCGACCCCAAGGCGCCACGGGAGAAGAAGAGGCGCATAGAGAATGAGATTCTGATTTTGAAGGTCCGCAATGCGCTCGTGTGGGGTGACTGAACGCTGTCTAATTGTATCCCAGTCTCTCGATTTGCACCAAGCAGCCCATGCGCATCTTTGCTCGGCCCTGCTGCGCATCAAATCCATCGCCGAGTTCGAGAAGCTCCCAGCGCTGATCAAGGACGGCATGCCGAAGCCCGAACTCACTGAGGACGAGAGGATAGCTCTGCACAACGTAACCAGCGGGCTCTCCAACCGCCAGGAGGTGCGCGCCGTGATCGATAAGGCCATTCCTGCAATCTGCAAAGCTCTGGGCGTGCCAGTACCCGACAAAAAGGGGAAGGGCAAGAAACCCGAGAAGAAGGACTCAGCCGACAGTAAAGACGAACCCGAGGAAGCGAAACCAGAGGGGAAGAAGCCAAAGGAAGCCCGGACAGAAAAGGGGTCAAAAGCAACAAAACCCCGCGAAGACCCAACAGAGACAGACATTGACGAAGAAGAGCGCGCCATCGCCCAGCTCGATGATCTTCTTAATTCGACGTCTGGTGAAGAGAGCGAGGCGGAGGAGGGAGAGGAAGCAGAAGGAAAGAGAGGAAAGGCAAAAGGAGCAGCAGCAAAAAAAGCAGCAGCAGTAACAAAGGCGGTAAAGCGTGTCAAGCCTCTAGAACTTGACCCCATGGAGATCACCGACGACGAAGACGCCGACGAGGAGGACAGCGCTGATGATGGAGACTCCGAGCTCGACCCCATGGAAATCACCGACAACGAGGACGAGGGTGGAGACGAGAGCGCCGACTTAAGCCCCGGCTCAGACGACGAAGAGCCCGACGCAAAATCCTCCACTTCCGAATTTGGAGGCTTCAGCGACCCCGAAGCAGCATCAGGCGATGAATCCTCCGCCTCCGGCTCTTCCTCCGCATCATCCATCGCCCCGCCCCCCAAAAAGAAGAAGAAGGCCAAGCAGGCCGAGCCCGTCCCCCTCACCGGCTCAACGTTCCTCCCCTCCCTCATGGGCGGGTACATCTCCGGCTCGGACTCGGAAGCCTCCGACATCGACATCGCCCCCTCAACCAACAAGAACCGCCGCGGCCAGCGCGCCCGCCAAGCCATCTGGGAGAAGCGGTACAAAGAGCAAGCGAAGCATCTCAAGAAGCAGCAAGAGAAGCGTGACTCGGGCTGGGATGCGAAGTATGGCGCTGTCGAAGGCGATGCCGGCCAGCCATGGAAGCGAGGAATCCGTAACCCCCTCCTATCTAGCGGCAGCAACAACAACAACAACAACAACGCACCCGCCGAACAGGCACCACCCCCCATGCCGAAGAAGGAGAAGAAGCGGGATGATACGGGGCCGTTGCACCCCAGTTGGGAAGCCAAGCGTAAGGCCAAGGAAAACCAGAAGGCCAGCGCGCCTTACGAAGGCACAAAGATTACCTTTGACTAGATACCAGTTAGCCCCCTATCACGTAAATAGCGTTAGTAACATAGCCTCTGTTGTTTATATCTACATTCACGCCTTTCCTAAACTGGTTTTTATGTTGTTCGTATTAACTCAAGGCCTAAACTACGCGTATTACCAACGCCGTGTCTTGCAACGACGACGGCCTGCCAGAATCCATCGAGATGTGTTGAAATTTCACAACTAGGCGTTGTGAAAGAAAATCAAGGCGTATCGGGTCCGTCCGCACGCATCGATAGATGGCAAATACGCCTCCTTGTGGTATAAAAAGGCATCGCTGAGAAAGAAAAAGGCCTCGAGAGGTGCGTCTGATGCCTCCCGTGGGGTGTCAGATGCGTCCTGGCCTGGTGAAAAGGCCTCAAACTCCCGGGGTAGTAGGCCTCCGGGGAGTGGAAATAGGCGTACGCGCATGAAAGAAAGGGGTATCGTTCGCATGTTGCAGGCCTCGGTGGCGGGTAACTCAGGCCTGGTAATAGACGGCTTGAGGCCTCCGAGGCGGGATAATAGGCCTCGCTGGAAATTATTGAGGCGTGAAATGATAATACAAAGGCGTTTGGGTGACGCGTGAAGGCGTATCGAGGGGGTTTAGATGCCTTCAGGCGAGGGGTCGACGCCTTCGGGGGAGACGCTGAGGCGTGGGCGTTTGGAAGGCGAGCCCTCCTCCGAGGGCTCGAGGCTATCGATGGAGCGCTTTGAGGAGGTGCTCGAAGATTCAGAAGGGCTTCTGAAGCCCTCGATAGGGTCCTCACTATCCGTGAGATCGATGGGTCCGTCTAGCTGCGAGCCAACAGAAGAGGCTCTACCCTCGAGGTCAGGGGTTGCCAGAAGGGCGCGAGGGGTGGGCGTTACAAAAAGCGCAGAGGACTCTCGAGTGTCAGAGCGGAGTCTCTCTGGAATGGCCGGGGTTCCTGTGGTAATACCGGGTATCCACACCGAGGGTTGGTTGTGAATATAATCGGTCATGTTGCGAGGGGTTTGAGGCACCTGAGCCTCCGGCTCATCATCGTCATCATCTATGATGATGAGGGACGAGGGAGCCCCGGACGTGCTCGGCGAGGGGCCCGAAGAAGTAGTATAGGTGATGTAGGACGGCGAGGAGGTATAGATGGATCTGCCAGGTCTGGTAGACCTCTCTTCGTCGATGGCGCAGTCACTGTCGGAGGCATCCTCCATCTCGGAGTCCTCGGATTCAGAGGTGCCATCCTCCACCTTCAACTGAGTACCGGGTGTGCCACCAGCATCACCGTCGCTACTGCTTCCAGACGATGATGAAGACGAAGAGGAGATTGTAGGAGACGGAAACCGAGGCTTCGATTCGGACTCGCTGGACTCACTAGAGTCACTAGAGTAGCTAGAGTCATAGCCCGATAAGGAATCAAAGCTGCTACTGCTAGTGCTGTCGCTAGACTTGGTGAAACGGGAGCGAACGTTGCGATCTCTGGTGTTAATGCGGATCTCATCGTACGAGCTGGAGCCCGCACGGTCGACGAAGAGCGACTTGATGACCTGCAAACGGTTCGCAAGAGACCACCGGTATTGGAGATAGCGGCTCCCAGTGAGTGCCCAGTTCGGCAGGACGGCGTCGGGAATTACGACCAATGGCTTGAGGTTCTCTAGCTCAGAGAGGTCTCTACGACTGGAGACCTTCTCCATGGTCGTGACATTCATGATGTCTTCGTCAAAAGACCAGTCGTTGACCAGAATACGGCTGTCGTCACGCTCCGTCCAAGCTTGCTCCAAGTCGTAGAACCGAACCCAAGTCATGCCGCGCAGCTGGTAGAGATGATCGATGCCTTGGACGGTACGCATGCTGCGTGTGAGGCGGTAGTTGGGCTGTCCGGCCGTTTTGCCCGCCATGTAGTTGACTACGTCCTGGGACTCATACCGACGGCGAATGTGAGCCTTGCCCTGCTCGTTGATATGGATCACCAGCGTGCGGAGGCGGCGGCACTCCTGGAGCCATTTCAGCGGCTGGGTCCGCAGTGAAAAGGGGGGCTGGGCCCGGAGATTTCCAGCAGCATCCATCGTCCGCGGCGCAGTCAGGAATTGATTACCGACGAAGGTGATCTCGATGTGTTGGAGGCGCTCGACACGAGCCTGCCCGATGCCCTTGCAAAAGCGGTGGAACTCGCCGAGGCTGGAGAAGGCGAATGTGTTTAGCCCGTAGAAGACATGCGCTCCGAGCTCGAGCCAGTGCTTGGAGACTCTCAACACGCGAAGCACATCGTCCGGCTCCTGGCAGTCTTGGGAAAGGCTGCATCTGCGCCCGATCCCCCAGTAGAAGCCCGTTGTCAGGCCACTTCTCCGGTCGCCCAACTCCGCCTCAGATGGGAAGACAGCTGGCGCCTCGTAAAAGTCCAGTCGAGAGAAGCAGTGAATCAGGCGGTCCTTTTTCTCGAGCCAAAGCTTGAAGATCTGTACCTGCACATCCAGCGGCAGATGCTGGAACGTCAACTTTTGCGGTGCTGGGGAGACCGGCAGTTCCTGCTCCTTCCGTCTGTATTCGGAGAACGGATCACGGCACCGCGTGGTGTTGTTGCGACAAGCCACCAGCTCGATGGCAGGATGGACAATGGCGACTGATGTGCTCATATTCTCCTCCTTGCAGCACTGCTTATAGATTTTGTCCCATAGGAGGATGGCTTCCCCGCCCGGCGGCACCGGGAGATTGTCAATCATCCGACGCAGTTGACTGGCCCATGTCTAAGAGAACAAAGGGGTTAGCTGACTGCCCTATAATCGACCGATATCAATAAAATTTAAGGGGAAGAACTGTTCTTACCCGAACGGTATGTCGAAACTTTCCGGCGAGGAGGTTGTTGACTCGGTTTTGAAGATTATTAGCCCTCTTCTTCTCCTGACCATGCAACGCCGTCATCTGGCCTAGCTGAATATGTGCGAGTTGGAGCTGGTTTCTGAGATTGTCGAGTTCTGCATGTACATCGTTGTCGGATACATCGTCGGATGGACTGTCCTCCTTCTCTCCGCTGGAGTCTCCGCCTGAGTCGCTACCGGAACTGCTACCGGAACTGCCACCAGAACTGCCACCGGAGTCACGACTAGGGCCTTCACCAGAATCGCTGCCCGAACCATGACCGGAATCGCTACCGGAACTACCACCGAAATCATGACCGGGGTCGCTACCGAAATTGCCACCGGGACCATGACCGGCGCCGTCACCAGAGTCGGAACTGGAACCATTGCTCGAGTCATCACCGGGGTGGTCATCGGCGTCGTCGACTAAGCCATTGCCAGAGTCTTCATCAGAGTACATCCGCAGGGCATTGATTCCCGCTTCGTCCTGTTCGACGAAGAGGCCGCCATCGCCGTCGCTCTCAGAGGCATCGTCCATCTGGGATCCCGAATTCACTCCTGAGCCGGCCACCGAGGCCGGGGGCACTGATTTGGGGCCCCTGGAGAGGGGGGGGCTCAGCGGCAAGCCAGGGTTGTCGGCATCCATTCTTTAGCTTGAAGGATGGTTAGTTAAAGAACATTGGCTTGTGAAGCTTCCAAAGAAATACTTGGCAAGCTCGAGATGGGGCGACCCAGTAAAACGAGCCGCGATGAAAGGGAAATGAGACGCGACGAAAGAACAGATGAAGCGATTAAAGTAAAACGAACCTCAAGTAGGGATGAATTCTGCCGTCCGACTGTGTCGTCCGGAGAGGGAAGGCTTGTGACGGAAGGAAAAGACGCGATGGGGGCTGTATGTCGTCCCAAGGAGACGAGACGAAAGGGCAGGAGTAGGTTCGATGGAAAAATCACCGAGACAGGCTCGGAGAAAAGGATATAGCAACCGCGAATGTGATTCGGAGAGAAGGGTGCGTTGTAGAGAGTGAAGAAAAATGCGAGACGAAAGAGATTCTTAGGAAGTGTACCTTGTCAAGATGGAACCCGTTGAATCGTCTGAAAAGGATCTGAGGAAGTCGCGATGGAATGGGGAGCAAGATAGGTCCAAAAAGAGTGATGTTTTGTGAAAAGGGGGTTATGAGCGTGATGTAGAAAGGGAAATATGTAAAAAGGGGTAAAAACACGATCGGCGAGATTCAGAGGTTGAGCTTCAGAGTGAATCGATCGCGGCACACAGTCGGCCAGAGCTAGAGGAGAGACATACCTTGGAGTCGCCGTAGCGGGATCGTCTTTATGCCGTTCCAGAAGCAAGCTCAAGAAGTTGCAGAAATGATGAGAAATATGCCCTTCCTCGAAGAAGAGCCGCACACCGCCAGCAAGATTTGTTGCGGAAACGATGCTGACCAACCGTCAAGAAGGTTGTGCCGATATAAAGTGGTTGTGTGTGGTAAGTTTAAAAAACTAGCAAGCAGAGAAAGAGAATTTATAGAAATAGTGATGGGGGGGGGGGGGAGGAGGCGGATGAAGCGGAGAAACGCAAAGGATAGATGTTGTGATGAAAGTTGGTTGGTGATGGTAACTGGTCACAGGATCCTGGTATAACCAAGGTACTGGATGCAAATGTTGCCATTGGGAATCTAGAAGCCAGAGACCAAAGATGACCATACATAAACCATCTTCTACTTTTATGTCCCGTAAATGACGCCCGTTTAGAGTCCCTTTCCAACACAACTCGCTCACCTATTGGAGCTTCAGTGCCTTCTCGTCCCTCATGTTGCGGAAAAAGTCCATCATTCCGGTGTATACGACGAGGAGAATACCACCACCGGGTCCAAGTCTGAGGACCTTGGGCAGAAATCCCTTGTAGAGCGCGGCGAATCCTTCCTCTCTGGCGACCGTGGCGACAGCCGGGAAAGCCCAGTTGTACTTGGCGACCTGTCCGGGGACCTTCACTGTATTCTGGATTCTCGACTTGACCACATCCAGCGGGGTGTTAAGAATAGTACCCACGGTACCGCCAACACTACCTGCGATGATGTCGTTTACGGTCTGGCCCTTCTTCGTCTCCGCCTTGGGGATCCACTCCCGCACCTGGAAGATGCAGCCAAAGTAGCCGGCATTCCAGAGAATGTGACGCCACAGAGTCGACTCCAGCCCATTGTACATGGCCAGAATACCCTCGTTGCGCACTGTCTTGACGATAACATCGACCATGCCGTTGTACTTGCCGGCGGAGGCCTTGTCCTGCAGCCGAATTTTGACCAACTCGAAGGGAACCACAACGAAAGCTTCCGTTGCACCAGCCGAGGCACCCGTGAGGACCGACAGACTCTGGTTCATCTTGACCTGGCCGAATAGGTCGCGGTAGAACTTCCCCCACTTGTCGTTGGCCGCGAACTTGGTGGCTCGCTTCGGCGCCTCCATCAGGATAGGGGCAGTGATGCCGCGGTAAAGTCTCGAGAAGCTGGCCAGATGTCAGCACAAGCCCAGCGACACTTCGGTCAAGGCGCATCCATACCCCTCATTGCGAACGATCTTCTGGAAGCAGTCGACCATGCCGGTGTATGCATCAGCGCCGGTGGCCCCAGCAGTCTGCAGCTGTCTACCTGGCTGTCAGTCGGATCCCTTCGAGCTCGAATCGCGAGTATCGCTCACACTCTTGTCTTGACGACGTCCAAGGGGTACCTGCAAGCAGTTTCAGTCAGCAATGGCCAGGCACGCGACCACGACCAGGGGCGACTTACATGACCAGAATCTGTGCGCGACGACATGTTAGTTTGTCAATTGCATATATTCGAGCTCGCTGGGGTCACTTGCTTCAGAAACTCCGGCAATGGCACCTGGTACGCGTGGAGGGCTGGTTAGCGATCGAGCTCCAAATATTTGAGCTGTTTTCTTGCTCCCAGTTCACCGGTCGGGGTGGGGCAAAAGCTTACCGGCCATGAACGTGTAGCCAAACGGCAAGGGAGCCTTTTCTTGCGCCATCTTGGATTAGGGGTGCTGAGCTTGCGCACCGTGGGAGCTGGAAGAAAAGCTGTGGGACGTTGCGGTGGAAAAAGGCCAAGCGATTGGGAAAAAGTTCGAAGTCGTCACCGCACTCGCAATGTTGGTTCGGCAGAGACGGGTGGTTCCTGAATTGCGCGCCCCCACATTCCCCCACCCCCGCTGAGTTCCACAAACATATCCTGGAGATCAGCCCCAGCGGCATCGGAGCTTGACCCTGGCCTGCATCACGCACGTCGACAGGGGGGGTTTTCGTCATGAATGCTTCGTTCGAGTTTACAGCTTCACGATTTTTGGATGAATGGGGGCCACTTGACTAACAACATGCACTAAAGGGGGAGGCCGGGCTAATAAACCCAGCTGCACGCCCGAGTAACACTGCAGAAAAGGGACGGCTTCTCAGGATGGATTCCCGGTCGGCATGGGATGATCTGCAGTCACTCATCCCGTCACTGACCCGGCATGGCTCCGAGAGCACGTGGAAGCCATCGGATCACCAATTCTTCTTATTTCTTTTGAACTTCAATACGCGTGGACAGATACTTGAGGTGCAAGGCACCTCGCTGGTTTTTGCAAAGCCCTCTCTTAGGGAGAAGGAGATAAATCCCGGCTCGGGTGAAAATGAAAGTGCTCTCTTGTTAAGGTTTTCGTTCGTTGCTCGCGTTTGAGTAGGTAAGTTCTGCGGCGAGCGACACTGGCCGGAATGGGCTTTTTTAGATCTCATCCCAACCCACCAGTTACTCCATGCAGTCAAAATACCTTTGAGTAACTGTTTTGAGAAAACTGGAACCTGGTGCTCTACCTAACGTTATAAACCTAATAATCCTGTCAACAAAGCCACGGAATACAGAAGTTACAGTTTATTAGAATCTGAAAAACCTGGTATAATGAAGGGAGTCCCCAGTCGGAGAACATAATTCCGATGCTTCCACAAAGTAATATGAATGGAGTTACCGGTTAGAGAATTTGTATAATTTGTTGTATTTTTAATCTACGCAAGGCTTCGAGCGAAACACCGTATTACTGCTCAAACACCATGAGATGAGGTATTGGTTATCTTACATCCCTGTATGACTTGCTCAACTTCAAGACCTCTCTGGTACTCTACCTACTGCTCAGCTTCGCTTGTAGCCCCCAGACCTTGCATCGGCACATATTTCCCGGAATGTCAGTCACATGAAAATCCGAGGCCTGGCTTAACTGTAAGAAAGCACCTCCTTAAGTTTACCACCTCAGATAGTATGAAGGTACTTATATTGCGAACACCAAATCCGACGGGACGAAGTATCGCAGGCATGCACTGATACCCGACCCCACGTGGCCTGGTGACCCTTCCGGATTAGCGACCAGCCTGGCTGCAGCAGATCGATCACCTTTAACGTTGAGATCCCCACATTGAAGTTTGTGGAAACCGGATCTATGGATACTTTGGCTTGCGGCTCATGTCTCGTCCCTTGCTTGGGCTCCCTGAGGCCATGAGCTGCAAGCTGCGCATCTGATTGGCTGGAGCGGTGTAAGCTCGGACCAGGGTAGTTGTCACCGCGGGGCACACACAAGGGGTAATCGATATTCAAGGCCAGCTTCCAAGCTTTCCACATCTCCAATCTCCCATCTGTCTCTGTCCTCCCTGATCCGACGCTCTCCCAACACAGATATTCAAGTCAAACAGACAAGAATCGCCTCCTTGCGACAGCTCAGCACCGTTTTATCCCAACCAGACCGGGCCATATCACTGCCAATACACAACTCCAAGACCTAGCTCCGATAAGCCCGCGTTGTCGCGACTCGCACGTCGCCACCCCCGTCCCGCGTCAGCAAAATCGCACAACCATTGATCCTGGCCACAGCATTAGGGCAACACCTCCGAAGATTCCCCGGGGGAAGTCTTCCTTGCGCTTCTGACTGCACCTTTAAAAACGCCGTGATCCATCGAGACTCACAGCGAGGTGCACCCCCAAGAGCGCGCGAGGGACATCCCGCGGCATTCCGTTCCGGCTAATGAGTCACCTCTTGTGGAAATCTTACTGGGAAGATGATGTCGACAAGTTTCGACGCCTCCTGTCCCCCGCGGGCCCCAGCGCCCAGAATGCCGCGAGGAGCCCGAACATAGGATCTGGAGGGGCCAGCAGCCCCGGAGGCCTCAGCACCTCTCCGCGCCCGCCGGCCAGGTCGCGCAAAGCCCCCGGGCTTGGAATAGCCCATGGGAACAGCCGATATGGGAATGCTGGGGGATTTGGACGGACCGAGGTCAACAGTCGCGATCATACTGGCCTGACCATCTTGCTGCGCGCAGCGTCCTCGACTGCCGAAAACGCCGTATCCTTCGTCGAAGCCTTGCTGGCGCACCCTGGAATAGATATATACGTGCAAGACCCGGAGAGTGGCTGGAACGCGCTCCACCGGGCGCTATACACGGGGAATATCTCTATCGCCAGACTTCTCTTAGAGAAGGAGCGCAACGATTTGATGGGCCATACTGCATCGGTGCACCGAGTCGGACGGCTCATCAAAACGAAGGACCATGAGGGTAACAGCCCTTTCGACTTGTACAATTCGACGATCGGGGAGCGTGATCTGAAGGCTCTCGAGGAGCAGAGCGAAGATGACTACGACTCAGATACCGAGGAGGGTGAGGATGCTCAAGATAGTGCCTCGTGAGTCTTCCAAACTTCCAGTGCTTGTTTGAGCTGAAGTCCTGACTAAAATCAGGAAAGGAGTGTCCCACGGCGCCCTTGGTGAAGACCTCTATGCATTTGGCAGTAACAGGAACCTGTCCCTCGGCTTTAATGACGAAGACGACCGACAATTCCCTGAACGCGTTTATATCAAACGTCCAGACCACCTCTTGGTAAGGTTCCACAACGAATACCTCGAGCATGCTGGCTTGGAAGGCCCTGCGTCTCAGGATCTCACCAAAATCCCTACTCTCGTATTGAATCGGCCTCTGGTGATTCGTGATGTCGTGTTGTCGAAGTTGCATAGCGCAGTATTGACAACCGATCCTGTCTCGAACCTCTACGTTTGCGGTATTGGGCGTGGAGGAAGGCTTGGACTCGGGGATGAGAATACGCGCTTCAATTACACGGCTGTCCAGGGGCCGTTGACTGACAAGAATGTGACACATGTGGCGCTCGGACAGAACCATTCGATGACCATTGATGACACTGGGGCGTTATGGACTTGGGGAAACAACGCAAATGGTCAACTTGGCTACGCTCTGCCGGTCCCGGCGAAGAAGGATGAGGATCCGATCAGCACAGTACCTCGTCAAGTCTTTGGGCCGCTCAAGAAGGAGGTCATTCTTGGAATAGCCGCTTCTTCGATTCACTCGGTTGCTCATACAGGCACATCTCTGTATTGCTGGGGTAAAAATGTTGGTCAGCTTGCTTTGATGGACGCCGACTCGAGGTCCCTCGAACTTCAACAAACACCAAGAAAAGTGGCGGCGTCGCTCTTTTCTTCCCCTATCCTCATGGTGACGGCAATCGACAAGGCTACAACGGTCCTTCTCCAAAACCATGTGGTTTGTGTATTCACCGGATACGGTTACCACATCGTCAAGTTCCCTTCTGCGGATCCTAGCCCCTTTGGAAACCTCGCTGTCATGCAGCGCCAAGAGTTTACGTATATCAACCGCATTGCATCTGGTGGCGAAACGATCGCAGCTGTTACGTCCCGTGGCGACCTGTTTACGATGAATTTAGACCACAAGATCGAGACGAACCCACCCGCCACGTCTACGACCAACCCGTCGAAGCTCAAGGGCGCCGTCACCCCACCACAGTGCATGTGGCGCGCCCAAAAGGATGGAGTTCGATCGGTCGGGATAGGTGAACATGGGTCAGTGATCATCAGCACACAATCTGGGGCAGTGTGGCGGCGAGTCCATCGTGCAAAGGCTAAAGATGCGTACTCCATGTCGTCGGAATCAAAGCGAAAGGACTTGAAATTCCAAAGAGTACCTTTCATCACCAGGGTGGCGGCAGTACGGGCTTCACTTGGAGCTTTCGCTGCTGTACGCCAGGACTCTGATGTTCTGAAGGACCAGATATCTATTGATGAGCCATCTCTCTGGGAAGATGTTGCTTCACTGAACCCACTTGAGGGATTCGAGGCATCGGAAACTGATGGGAGCGACCCAAAGGACCAGGCCGATTGGGAGCCCTATACCGTCAAGTATCGGCTTTCTCGGCTCAGTCCCGTGGCCCTCAAAGTACTTCAGTCGGCCGACCTGGAGGAAGATCTCAGGCGGCACTTGAAATGGTGGGAGTACAGCCACGATCCGTTAGATGCTGCCCTGTGTACCTCTTCCGATCCTGATTTAGTGGTGCCGGTGCATGGGTGGCTTCTCTCTGCGCGAAGCTCTGTACTGCGGATCGCTCTCGCACAGTTCAGGAAAGCGGGATCTTACGAGCAGCCGGAAATGTTCACAATTTCCCAGATCGATGGGAAGACCATCGTTTCTTTTCAGGGGCTTGACTTACTCTCACTTCTCAACTTTGTCCTCTTCATATACGGGGACAAGGTTATCCCAGTTTGGGACTTCACTCGACAGGCTCCGGCAATGGCCTACCGCTGTCGGCAGGTTCGTTTGGAGGTGATGAAGCTTGCTTCACGTCTGAACATGAATAGTCTCGAGGCAGCGGCGCGGCTCCACGGTGTTCCTAAGAAATGCATGGATGAAGACTTCAGGCTTGCGACCAAAGAACGGCGCTTCTTCGAGGATACTGACGCGATCCTTGAGCTTGACGGTGCCGAAGTTCCTGTTCACAGCAGCTTTGTCTGCCAGAGGTGTCCTTGGTTTGAAGGCTTGTTCCATGGGCGCTCCGGAGGATTGTGGCTCGCCGGTCGCCGGGAAGTGGGAGACCCGACAGACAGCTCGTCTGACAAGGTCAAGATCGACCTGAAGCATATGGAGCCGGATGCTTTCAAGTATGTGCTGCGATACCTTTACGGCGATTATGGCGCAGAGCTATTTGACCCCACCGTCTGCGACTCCTTTAACGACTTTCTAGACCTGGTAATGGAGGTTATGTCAATCGCCAACTATCTAATGCTAGATCGACTGTCTCAGGTTTGTCAGAGAGTCATGGGCAAATTCGCAAACATTCGCAACGTTGCCCACCTCCTGAACGCAATCAGCCCCTGCTCAGTCACTGAGTTTAAAGATGCTGGTTTAGAATACGTCTGTTTGCAACTGGAGTCAATGCTGGAGAACCACCTTTTGGATGAGCTTGACGAAGATTTGCTTCTTGAGCTCGATGAGGTTGTCCGAGAAAACCAGACCGCTCAGCTTCCGTTCGCGAAGAGCGGTCGTGCTGAAATGCTTCTGCATGAGGCGCACCCTGAACTCGCTCAGGATATCGACGAGGAAAGACAGACGAGGGTGAAAGAGATGGCATACAAGGCCCAGAAGGAGGACGAAAAGAAGATAGGTTTGCCGCTGAGGGCTAGATTTGGAAGTCTTGACGATGTTTCGCCGGCTACCCCTTCTCCCGATAGAACTCGGAAGATGTCAAAGCCCGGCCGAAATGAGCCGTTCAGTCCCAATCTTAAGCCTAAGAAGTCACAGATGGATCTAATCTTTGATATGGACGAAGAGGACTCGTCGCCGACTGCCAGTCCACTCTCCCGGCCTCAGAAGCGGTTCGATGCAACCGCAGAGCTGGATGATGGCCCGCCCGTAGGTAGTCCGTGGAAGGATGGCAAGGCGAAGGGTAAAGCGAGACGCGAGCAGTTGTACCCTCTGATACCAACAATTTCCCTGCAGACTCACCAGGAAGCTATCTCGCCGTTACTCGCTAAAAGCGGCAGTCCTTGGGGAAGCAATGCGATAGGGTCGTCAAAGTTAGACCTCCGGGACATAATCCAATCGGAGAGTACAACCCAGTCGGCTTTAACAGAAGGCCTAGCCACACAAAAGGCCAAGGACGCAGGCCCAAAGCTTGCGCAGCCCAAACTATCGCAGAAGGAGAAGAAACGGCAGCAGCAGCAGCAGCAAGCCCAAGCTGCCCAAGAAGCGCTACTCTTGGCTGACCCCAACACGCCAAAGAAGGCCTGGGAGAAGTCACCTGGTGATGCCGCTGCCTCGCCTTGGAAGCTCGCTACGAGTAAAGCGAAAACGCCATCGAACTCTCTCGTGCCAGCGGGCAGTAGTCCCGCTCAGGTATCTCCGATTGCGAAACCCCTCGTTGCGGCGGAGGCGTCCTCGACACCACTCCACATGCGGACCGCCTCACCAGACACCAGGTTCTCCGGGCAGCGTACGCCGAGCGGTTCAGCCGTTCCGGCCGCCCGTCCACCGGTAAAGCCCAACGCGCCTGGCCCGAGTGGCAGCATGCCCAAAGGACCCACTCCGGGTCCCGTCGCCGAACAGCCCAAGGAAACAAGACCGCTGGTACCTCACTCCAAGACGTACCTACCTCTCGCACCGAAAGCTGAGCAGATGCTCGGGGCGACCATGGAGGATATCATTGGGCAGCAGAAGCGGGATAAGGAAAGCGTGCGCGAGGCGGCCGCAAAGCGGTCACTGCAGGAGATTCAGCAGGAGCAGGCGTTTCAAGAGTGGTGGGATGCTGAAAGTCGGCGCACACAGGAAGAGGGGGCGAGGCGGGTGGCGAGGGAGCGGGATAAGGAGGAGACCTTGGCGAAGAAGAGCGGTGGGGGTCGTAGGGGAAGGACTGGGAAGCCGAGGGGTGGGGCTGTTGGTGCCGGATCCGGTCCTGGACCCGGAGGGACGAAAGGGGATGTCGGGGGGCCAGGGACAGGGACAGGGTCTCGGGGGAAGGGCAGAGGGAAAGGTGGACGCGAGGCCACGCCTGCGTCTCCGTCGCCGTCTGTCCCGACTGGAGGGCCAAGCCGCGGGAGGAAATCGTGAGGGGCATATAGAGCCACGAGTCCTCGCGGATATATATAACAGGGTCTGACGGTGGGTTTGTGCTGTATTGTACATATGTTACCATGTCTGACATAGGATGCTTGTAATGTGTAGAACTACATGGAGGATGATAATCCCTATGTGGCGTGCTGTGATTCGGCCACGACCATAGGGCTACGATTGGGAGCGGTTTGGGGATCGCGAACGGGTACCGCTGCCCTGTACAACAGCTGGATACTGCTCCCAATGCGCCGTTCAGGCGTTACAGGGCGCGCTCGTCATTCCACGTGGATCGTGTAAATCACGGCATTCCATGTGATAGTGGGAGGCGTCTTCAGGAAGAAGAGCCTTATGTACGAGCAGCTTATTATTAATATGCACGGCCGCGACCCCACGCACCGGGCCAGGTTTGGAACTGGTTTTGCCGCGATCCAAGCCTTTTCGACAAAACGCAGGTTGCCGAACTTGTGCTGCTTGTTAGTTCTTGTGTCTCTTTTCCCCTCACTGCAGCCTCACTTTACCCCCTTTTTTGCGCTGCCGAAGCGTTCTCAAGGCAACTATCCGCGGGGCTGGAGGTTCAGCACGCAGCGCATAGCAAAGGAGGTAAAAAGTCGTCGCAGGCTGCCGGCCAATGATCTTCTATCCGACATTTGCGGTTGTGGGCAGCCTGTTTCTGCTGTTCCTCTTTAATACCGTGCTGCGTCTGAGGCGGGTCGGCATGCGCTCCCGCCTGAGCGGGTTGGTGGCGCGAAGGGTTCCTCCCGTTGCATCAAATTAATTACATACCATCCGTTCTTTTCGCTTCTGTTGTTATTTACTGGTGGCGGGTGTTGTTGATGGTGGTTGCAAGGGTAGGTAGCCATGATGGCAAGCAAGGTTTGATGTGTGTCACTCATTGCCGGTGATTCACACTTTTGGCTTGAGTCGATCAACTCAAATCGACATATCGGTAGTGGGGAAACCGTTCAACAGGCTAACTTTCTTTGATTAGTAGTATAACGTCGCTGGCTGGTGTCCACCGGGCTCGTTTCGCCGACCTCCTCAGATCTGGTCTGGTCGGTCGGTCGGTCGGTCGGCTGAAGTGGTTCTAGTTGCTGGTGTGTGGAACTGCCTGTTGCGTGTGCTGCTGCTTGCTGGCTGCGTCAATCCAGGCTCCCAACGAGGCTAGAGCATGGGTCTACGCATTGCCAGGCAGAATACAGTGCTTACCACAAAGGTACTTTTGCACCGTTGAGGCTCGGACTTCGATCTGGATACCCGCTCAATGCTGCCCGGGCTTTTGGGACTCGGAATTGAGAATTGAAAGAGCTGTTCGTGGGGACCGACAAAGACGACTGCCGCTGGCTGGTTGGCAGCATCGTATCTCCTGGTCTGACGATCGGATCGTGCTCATTCGCCAATCTCTCCCGGTTATCTCGGACGTGACTCGATGACGAGAGATAACTCCGCGATCACGAGGCTTGTTTGTCTGGTGCGATTTGACCCCGTGGATCTCGGCGCTAAAGGACGCTGCCAGCTGCCAGAGATCTTGGCATAGCCACGCCCAGCTGGGAGACCTTTGGCCGCCCCTGTCTGACCTCATTCTTCCCTTAGGAGCACAGTGCCGCAACTGCTGGAGCCAGCATCAGCCCATCCTTCTCTTCCGACATCGCTGGGTTCCCGCGGCCTGTCTACCGACACTCGAATCCACACACGCAGTACCATTACGTTGTGTTGATATATCCCGTCCCCTTTATCATCACAAGATACAACGGCCGGAGAGCCGTTCTACACGTCGTGCTGCACAGCGTACGACCTGGTACAGCACAGCGCAGCACAGTGCATCTCTCATGCATGCGACCACTTGAACCACACCTGCGCGCAGCCACGCATTGGCCTCCTCCCGCTGAGCCGCCAGAGCTAGCTAGTGCCTCCGCGGACCGTTGCTCGTCTGCCTTGGGGTGTCACCGCCAACCAGATCGCAAGCAGCTCTCTTCCTCGTCCCTCAACCCTCAAACCCCCCGTCCCAGACCACGGCGTCGACCAAACACGCCTCCTCGCTAAAAAGTCTGCCTTGGGGGTTGGCAGCGACTCACGATCTTCTTTCCGATATCATTTTCATTCTACTTCGAAGCTTCCCCGCCAAATAATGGATGCAGCGGTTCACTGGTCTCGACAATACCTCCCACTTAACGCAACCTCAATACCTTTAGCAGCCGACCCGGTTGTGCGCCCGCCATCTCTTCGACGACTCTAACCACACGATTGTTTCTATTTCCTCCCTCTGGCGCTTCCGTTCCTCCCCGCATCTTCCGGAGCATAAATACGAATGAGAATAGAATTCCCTATCAGTGACAGCCTGGTACCGATGTGACGCATACCTTCTCGCCGTCCTCGAAACCCAGACTTGCAGCAATGCATCAACAATCACGGCATCCGCCGCGGCTCACATCCCCCGCGTCTTCACCCCAAACAAACCCCACAAGGACGAACAACCCGAGAGAAGCACTGTCTTCCACGTCCCGGGCTCGCGCCGGCTCGGAGGCGGCCGGTAACGCAATGGCGGCCGCAGCGGGTAGCGGAGATACGGCGGGCAATGCCCCCAGCAGGGATTCGATCAAGAAACTCGACCAGATTGTTCAGGTGCGCAGTCGCTGATTACCTCCTTTCCCCTTGTTTCTTTTCCTGTTGCAGAAAGGGGCTGACTTTATGGGCTGTAGAATTTTTATCACAAAGCAGCCATCCTGATCCTACAATCGCGATTGAATCTGGCTCCCGCCGGGGGTAAGAAGGCAGAGTCGAGGAGGACAAACAAATGGGTAAGCAACGGTACGTGTGGACAAACTAGGTCCCAGGTCTGACAAAAGATCACAGTTCCAAATCGAGACGGACGAGATCGACGAGTACAGGGAAGAACTTCGCCCATATAAAACATCCGGTAGTTTTGAGAACCATCCACCACCAATGATTATCGAAACGTATCTCGACGCATCTCGATTATCGAGCAGCCAGAGCCTCGTGGTCGTAGACGACGGCGGCAAGAGGTGGGATGTTCTGGAAGCGCTGAACTCGTCCGATTCCTCGAGCGACGATGGCCGATCCAGGGGCCAACGACCACAAAAACGAAATACAGAGGTCGTGCTAGAAAGGTGGAGGGTTGAACTCAAGTGCATTCCGTCGCTCGATCCAGACGAGTTTGGTCTCACCTTACCAACCATATATAAGAAGTGCATCGTCTTCTTCCGGTCTCTCTTTGTGGCGACGCGGATCATGCCATGCTGGAAATATTCGCAGCAAGCACTGGCCAAGGGCATCCATCCAGCATTAGAAGTGAAGTGCCGCATCCTGGCGGCTGAGCCAAGCAACAGCTGCGACTTGTTGCGCCAACCCCTATACGATGGGAGGGATGTCGTCACAGACTACGTATTCGGGGACCTTGAGGTTCCGGTTGGCCGTTTTTATGCTTCGGTAACATATCGGAATGACTGCAGCTTCCGAGTGGACGATTCTGAGTCGCTCCTCAGCTCGCGATTTATGGGGGTTGACGAAAACTTTTTTAAACCTTCGATCACGCAGCGTCGGGAGCATGTCCGAGCGGATTCATATGCCGAGCCCGGCTCCCTGCCCTCCCAAAGGCAGACGCAGACGCGTGGGGCACAAGAGCCTCAACAAACGTACGGAAGCTTATCAACGTTCCACGGCGCCGGCGCTTTAGGAACCAGTCCTATTTCTGCCCTCAAAGCGGTGCGCCCTATTGGGTCTGACACAAGCTCGCCGTCGGGATCAACAGGTGCAAGCCTGGAGCAGTCAGAGCCATCTCATTCATTGCCAATCCGCGGCTCGGCGAACCGGCCCTCGCTACGGAATGTTGATGGGGCCGGTAGGAGGCCGTCCATTTCGTTTCAACCATTCAAAGCTGGCTCTCTCTCAGGCTCCCCCAGGGTTCCCGACGGAGAGGCACCGGCCTCTCCCCAGTCGTATACCCGGCCATCTGGACTCAGTGGGGCCGCTAACCGGCCCGGGACCCGTTCCTCTCTTACCGCTGGGATGGCATCGTCGTTGCGCGGCGGTCCTCCGACCGCTCCCCAAGATGTGCCCCAAGTGGCTGGCTCCCCAAAGCCCACCAGTCGGTATAGCAGCAGCTTTACGCACCGCCGAGGACGTCCCTCTTTTGGAGGTCAGAGTAAGGGTGATGATGATCAAGGTAGTAGCGGGAAACAAAGCCTGTCCTCATCGGCGCAGCCTGGCTCAGGGTTGCTTGCCGACCCCGGTGCGGCGAGCTCTGGGTCGTTTGCGACCGATGACGACAATATCTCTGAGTTTCTCAAAGCCCTTGATAGCCGCAAGACCCTGCAAAGCTTTGAGCCAAACAAAAAAGGAGAATCTTCGATGGCAAAGAAAACCGCTGCTCAACTGTCCAAGTTTCAACAGATGCGGGAAACCAATAATGTCCTCACGGAGTCTATAACTTCATCCATGCATCTCCAGCGATCTTCGGGCGCTTCAAGTCGGCAGCTGGCGAATGTACCGAGCATGGTCAACCCGGCGTCCATGTCCGCGTCTTCCTCACCAGGCAAGCCTCTATCGCCCCACACACCGCACACACCCGCTATTCCGTCCCGTCTCAGTGAAAACTCGATTATCGACTACCCAGGCCAAGGGCAGCCGCCGCATCGCCAGCAGCGAGGCCATGCCATCGTCACCACTGAAGAAGAAGGCGAAGATGACACGCCAGTTAGCCAAGGAGGCACTACTGCGATCGACATCCCCCTGTCGCCCAGGCTACTCCACACAACGGAAACCAATAGGCGCTCGAGCTCGGTGGCTCAGCAGCGTCGTTCGGCATCCGGGGGTGACGACTCAGACATTGTGCAACGAAGCATCAGCCTGGGCGCGGATGAACGGGAAGCGCCTACAATGAGTACTCTTCTTTCGTATCAGCGGAACTCTGCCGCCAACTCGGACGGGTCACTCGGCCTACAACCAGCAGCAGATATTCGGGCATCTGGGCCAGCATCACCTAATACAGAGCAGGAGGATAAGGGTTCTGGCTCTGCCTCGCCGAGTCTGTTGTCTGGGACACCATTCCGTGGTGTGCGCTACACGGGCAGAAGTCGGCCGACACCACCGCACAGCAGTCGTGGGTCGTTCTCCGGCGGACGCTTTGCAGGGGGTCTGGCAAGACCTGGGGGTGGTGAAGATGGCGCGGATGATGAGCCGCTGCTATTTGCCATGTCTGAGCTGGAGAGGCCATCGAGGAGGAGCATTGAGGAGGGTCGGGGCGGTGGAAGCGCCGGGAGCAGCGCGGGTCCGGAGAGACCTGGGTTTGAACCCAGGGGACTCTCGAGGCGGGGGTGGTGAAGTCAGAAAGTAGAGAAGAGGTAGCTCGAGGCCAACCATCAGGATCTCACATCGGGTCTATTTGTTTTCTGGCGTTGTACATATGGGAATATCATGGGATCGGCGGGGATCAGGGATCGAGGCTTGGGGTCCGGGTTGGTTTTCGTTCTACAGGGGAGGGAGAAGCTTACAGCTGGCTCGATAGGGTTGGAATGGAACGGCATTTGAGGAGCGACCGAGGCTGGGTCGTGAGCCCATTCGCTTTCTCCACCATTTGTGTGTCAAATACGCGGCTGTCTTGCGCGGCGTCGGGTGCTATGTGGCATTGGGAATAGATTGATCATGGCGAGTTTGAATATTCAAGAGCACAGCTTCCATTAGCTAAAGACATTATGGCTTGACTAGCGTGTAAAGAGCACCCAAGTCAAGGAATAGGCTCCTCTTTGGTAGTACTGGGCCATTCTGCCTTGGACAATGCCCGCAGCCCTTTCCTTAGACTACGTATGTTCCTTAAGACCTACGAATTAACCCCTGAGGCTTGGCGAACCTGGTCATAGCTCTCCGGGCTGCTTGGACGTGCCACAGCGGGGTGCGGGTCAGGGTAGCTTTCCTCGCGTTGACCCGAGGTTGACCTGGGATCTGTAACTGCCAAATTCAAAGACGGAGCTTACGGACGAAATGGATAAGAAAAGCGCAGGAGCAAGAAACGAAATCTGAATGACAAGTGAAAAAAGAACAATACAAAGTATTGTGCATGCGTTTTCGTTTGCATAGACAGGCGAGAAAGACTAGCGCAGTCAGATGGACTCGTAGATCGACTGGGTGTGGCTGCGCAAGTGCATACGCAATGAGGCGATTGCCCGAGGTGTGAGGCAGCTCAGCGCCTTGGATGCGGTCCCAAAATAATCGCTGCGTAAGAGCTCGCCAGATCCAGGGTTGATGATGAAGCAGCGGCTTGGCGCCAGGGTTAAGTATGAAATGCGGGGCCCTCGCAGACCGTCATAGGCTCCAGCACTGCCCTTTCCCGAACCAACCTTTCTGCCATAATCATCAACGCTCGCTCCCACCTTGCGTCGCAAGTGACCCAAAGCCTTTGAACCTTGCTTTGACCTCTACTTCGAGCTCCCCTCAACAGAACAGCCGAGCCAGGTCGACAGTCGCCGACTTTCGCTTCGCTTGAAGCCCACTACCAGTTGCATCATCAACCGAACCGAGGGCATCAAGGCAACTGCGGGCAACATCTGTCTGCGGCCCGAGATAAATCACTTCGTTTCAGCGTCACCGTCGTCTACCGAACACTTTGGGGCGTGACTGGGAAACCTGCTCCTTTCCGATACAGATCTTATTACCAGCGTCTTCGGCGCACCCGACATTCGCCATGTTTCGAGCAGCGGCGGTCGGGCCCTATGATGAGGCCATCAGTATGTCGTCGCCCGGAGCTGCGGATATCGGGCTGCGCGCGCCTTGCTAACCAGAGCCCTCACTTGCAGACAAAGCCACCGATGAGAACCTCACGTCAGAGGATTGGGGGAAGATTATGGAAGTTTGCGACCGTGTTGAAAGAGACCAGAACGGCTCCAAAGAGGCTGTCCAGAGCATGATCAAGCGGCTCGCCCACCGCAACGCCAACGTGCAGCTCTACACGCTCGAGGTGAGCAACCCGCACTACTGCGATAGTATCATTCTGTTTCTTACGCTTCATGTGCAATAGGTTGCCAACGCCCTTTCGCAAAACTGCGACAAGTCAATGCATCGCGAGCTGTCAAGCCGAGCATTCACGGATGCCCTGCTTAAGCTTGCCAACGATCGCAACACACACAACCAAGTCAAGGCCAAGATCCTCGAGCGTATGAAGGACTGGACCGAGATGTTCAAGTCGGACCCCGACCTTGGCATCATGTACGACGCGTACTACCGCCTCAAGCAGTCCAATCCGACTTTGCAGCCTCCCAGCGCCCCGCAGAAGAACAGCCTGACCGAGGTCGACAGGCAAAAGGAGGAGGACGAGTTGCAGATGGCCCTGAAGTTGAGTCTGCAAGAGGAGGAGCGCAAGAAGAAGCCCGCTGCTGCCGCTGGTCCTTCGAACTCCGGAGGTCCTAGTTCGGGAGGGGGTCCAGCGCAGGGAAGCACGAGCCAAGCTGCACCGCTCCAGCCTGCACCGACGGGCACCACAGCTGCGACTGTGTCCCGCGTCAGAGCCCTGTTCGATTTCGTCCCATCTGAGCCTGGTGAGCTGGAATTCAAGAAGGGCGATGTTATCGCTGTTTTAGAGAGCGTTTACAAGGACTGGTGGCGCGGGTCGCTCAAGGGCAAGACGGGTATCTTTCCGCTCAACTACGTTGAGAAGCTTACGGATCCGACGCCCGATGAACTACAGCGCGAAGCGCAGATGGAGGCTGAGGTGTTTGCTGAAATCAAGAACGTTGAGAAGTTGTTGACGCTCTTAAGCACTAGCAACACAGCGCCAAGAGAGGAGGATAACGAGGAAATTTCGGTAGGATCCCTGAAGACGTGAGTTGTTGCGCTATAAAACTGACATGTCTCAGAAACTCTACCACCAGACATTGGCGATTCGACCTAAGCTTATCAAGTTGATCGAGAAGTACTCGCAGAAGAAAGGTACGCAGGCCCAGGCTAAAGAAGAGGAAAAGTGAGCGCTAACGCCTCTTTAGATGACTTCACACAGTTGAATGAGAAGTTCATCAAGGCGAGGAGAGACTATGAGGCCCTGCTGGAGTCCTCAATGTCCCACCCGCCTGGACCAACTTACCATCAATATGCCATGAGACCCCAAATGCCGCAGGGCTATCCGCCGCCCGGCCCCGGTTATGGCGCGCCTCCCCCTCAGCAAGACCCACAACGCTTCTACACACCAGCACCTGCTCAAGGTACGCCGCCGGCCGAATATGGCGAATTGGGAGGTTGAATCTTTTTAACTGATGTAAATACTGTAGAATCGTCACAATATCCTCCATCTTCCCCATCACCTAATTTCCAAAGACCGGGCCCAGCCGGCACTCCTGCACCATTCTACGTTGCTGGTGCCGAAGTGCCCTCCCAGGTGAACCAGCCTCAAGTGCAGGCGCCGCAGCAACAGCAACTGCCGCAGCAACAGCAGCAACAGCAGCAACCGCAACCGCAACAGCAACCGCAACAGCAACCGCAGCAATATGGCCAGCGGCCCCCGGAGCAGCGCCGGCCGTCTGGCGGCAAGCAACCCGCGCCCCTGCAGACTAGCAGCTCACCCACTGGGACCAGACCGCCCGCTCAGTACGCGGCCTACCAGGCTCCGCCCGCCGGCGCACGTCCCCAGAGCACGTACGGCAGTGGGCCGCAGGAGCTGTCGACGTCAGCATATGACTCGCCTATTGCTCCTCACAACTCCAACCCCGCGGCCGCATACTCGGGCGCCGCATACGCCCCTCCCGAGGAGGACCCATACCACGCCGCTAGCCCTCATGCTGGTCGATCTTCGAACGCTCCGTCTGCCCCTCCCCCACCCGTCCCTGGCGCCTCAGCGCCCCCAGCGCCTTCGGCTCCCGGCCCCGGGTACGGCGGCTACGCACCGTACCAAAACCCATCACCACCACAGCCCTCGCAACCGTACGGCGGCTACGACGGCTACGGTAATGCTGGTGGAGGCCGCCCGCCGCTTCCTCTGGGGCAAGCACCGCCGATCCTGCAAAGCCAAGGAAGACCAGAGGCACCGCTGTCGCCGCCACCGTTGCAACTCGGCGGACCTGCATACGACGCACGACAGACACTACCGAGCAGAATTCCCGCAGATGGAAGGCCTCAGTATAAAGCTTACGTGCCGCCAGGTTCAGGACAGGGACCTAGCGCACCAGATGGCCCGAGTGCACCCACAGATTACTACGGCGTAGTTGCACGCTGAGTCAGACAATAGGATGGAGATGATGAGAGGAGGCCATTGTCAGTTAAGAAGGAGAAATACGGAGCGGCTGACGATACGGAGCTCAGTCGGTTGATATCCAGCAAGTACGGTGATGTGATTCTCTATTTCATATCTTGTCTTGAGGTCGGTCCATGTCGTAGGACTTTGGATTCGGTGTACTTGTGGACCAGGGGCGACGCGTCCCTTTGTGGGATATTGTGTAGCCTGTTTATCTTTAGCAGTTACAAATGATGATGTGGTAACGCTGAAAACTGGATGTGACGTGTGTCTGTGTGAGTTGTGATGTTATTGTGGGTGGCAAGCAGTCATGATGAGCGAGAGAAGACGAGATGATAACCTCTTTGGGACCTTCAGTTAAGTTGGGTATGGCTGGGCATGACTGATGTACACAAGGTCAAATGGCACTTCTTCAACAACATTATGTCCGGGAGTCTTTGGAGTTTTCGTCAACACTTGGCCACATTCCCTGAGAGTGAGCCAGTCCCTTCCACCTGATTTGAGGCACGATATCCACAGCTCCTCTTCGTCCCATACATAGTAAGCCTACGTACACCCAGCTCTATTATGGTTGCTTTTTTGTTTTGGGCGGTGCGATGGAGCGGCTGATGAAGATGAAGGCATCTTTGGCCGACGGGCACACAGTTTGTTAAGTCTCAACTGAGGTAAGTGAGCACAGGGGGATTGCAAATCATGAGGTGGAACGACTTGTTGATACAAAGACACCACAGAGCATCTATTCATCTACCCCAACATCGCCGCGCCTCTCACTGTAATCAAAGACAAAATGCCACCAATATCCCAAGCTCCGGCAAGAAGTGGGAGAAGTATGTACAAACAAAGGTGAAAACACTGAGACTGGTGTCTCAACCTAGGTCATCAGCCGGGCGGCTTCGGCATCGCCTGCTTACAAAGTCGTAGCTACCATGCCAATAAATCAATTCAATAAGAGAAGGCGTCAGGAGCATGCTGTCTCCTCGACACAGCTCAACCAAGCACCTGATTCGACACAATCCTCCCCAGAGGTGTCCTATCCCTTGGCTTCTCAATGAGATCCGCGTAGCCTTCCAGACCCGCCGCCATAATCCGGACAATTTCGAAGATGTGCACGCCCTTGAAAGTTTCCGCCCATAGCCGAATAACAGCTGACGCCACTTGCCTAAGCTTTGTGCTGTCTGTTGCGTTCATGTCTATTGCTCGCGATGGGTGGTGGCTGTGATTTCCGCCGGGGCCTGAGAGTGAAGGGTCGACTGGTACGGCAAACTCGGTTTCGTCAAGCATGCGGCGCAACATATCCAGGAGGCCCTTTTCCTCAGACGATAGTGGCGGCTCAGCAGGGCCAATGTTCGCCAGGGTCAACAACCACTTGGAGATGAGCACAGCACATTCGAGATTGCATACTACAAGATCGGTGTTAGATCAAATGCGCAATGCTCGAAACATGAACGACAAGAATTCCCGGGCAATGGAAGCTGAGAGATCTGACTTACGATTATGCTGCATACTCCATTCCAGGGATTTCGTCCTGGCAACATAGTTTACCCCCATCTTAACTAGCATAGATAATGCATGGATGGCCTGCATAACTGCGCGGCAGAGGCGCTGGCTACGCATCAAGAGGGGAGCATCGCTGAAGGCCCCGGCAATCAACACATGATCGCGCGTCTCGAGACTGCGGCTGGGGCTAAGGTCCGTGTATAGCCTGATATAGGCTAGACGCAATAGGGCTGTTGAGTTGAAGGCAACTGGGCCGCCCGGAATGTTCTCGTTCCCATTACCATGAGCCTCGTTACCGCGCATGGGTCGATGTTGTTCAAAACCAACGCTCCAAACACGGAGTGCTTGAGTGACATCCTCAACATCCTCCATCTTCAGGCCTCTGTGGATCTCGAACGGCGAAATATTCCCGAACGATGTTTGCTTGAGCAGAAAGATGTGTTGAATGAGAGCGTGGATGAGCACATAGTTGCCCAACGATGTGACCGGTGACGGAGGGCCTTGAGAAGGACGGTTTAACAGCCTGGAGAAAGCATCTTGAAACGGCATCTCAATAGACGGGTATGCTGACCGCGCCTCCTGCCACTGCCAGCCACTCTCAGCCCTCCACAGTTGAGACGAATTCGGCAAATAGAGGTGAACTTCCGAAGTCAAAAGCAGCGGCGGTGTGTTGTACGCAATACTGCAGAGGTTAAAGAAGCAGTACGCGATGAGTTTGGTGCGTGTCGCAGCCTCCAGGCGGATCCATGTCTCCCAATCCGACGTCTGTTGGGTACTCTGCTCAGCCACAAGGCCTTCCTCACGAACAAGAAGAGCCAACAGGCTCTGCAACGACATGGCCTCATGTAAAATAGCCTTTGCGCCCCATAGGCCGACGGCGAAGAGAAGAAGGAGCGCTTGAATGGTCTCGAGTCGGGATTGCGGCGTATTGGGTGAACTTTGGACGTTAGCGTCTTAGGATAGGTGAGCTACAACAAATAATAGACTTACTAAGGCTCTCGGTGGGTATCTTGGGTCATTGGTCGATCTTGGTGAACTGAAGGGAAAGAATGCCGAAATCCTGAACTTGGCGACGGTCGTGTAGAGTGGGGGCTGTAAGCTGCTGGTGTGGGAAGCAATCCATGCACCTCATGACTGGATCTTCGTCGGATCTGTTCCAAAGCCACAGCCTTGGCAGCGTACCACAGAGCGTGGCCCCTGTTCGTTTCGAAGCGGTACTGCGCACCCACTGCCAGAATGGCGAGCAGTAGTTCTGGGGAGAGTTCGGTTGGCATCAACGTCGGTAGATGAAGAAATGGGAGGTGCTCATGAAACCCGCTAATGTAGCCTTCCAGAAACCTGTTGAGAGTATGGCGCGATGGAAACACGAAGTCGTTTGGAAGAACGGAGGAGAACTCGTCAAGCCGGTTCTTGATAACTGAATGGTCCGGGGCGGATATCCTCCAATTTGGCGCCCTCATGGCATCCTCGTGCATTCTCGAATTTCCATCCGCGCCATCGCGCGGATCCGGTTGGAGTGACGGGAACCTAGACGGAAACGTTGACGGTGGTTTCGACGGCCCTCCTCTCCCTCCCAGGTCACCCCCCTGCCGAGGCCACATACCAAACCCCTGCTCGGCCTCAAGAGACGGTGGCAGAAAATGGGATGATGGCGCAAAGTCGTCTAGAAAAAGGTTGTAGTCATCGTATGCGGCCGGCTGCTGTTGCGGAGGATAGTCGCCAGGCATCGGCCCCGGATCTTGTTCCCGGTTTCGATCTCCATAGGGCAGACCGTCGGAGTACGGCTTTACCGGCGCCATGTCGGGCTGAGGTTGCTGAAGCCCCTGCATCATTGCAGGCTGCATGTTACTCACCTCTCCGCCGGAGGCAAGATGTGTCGCGGCGTCGGAGAGCAGGTCAAGATTGCATGCCGGCGCCCTCGCTGCAAGACGCGAGTCCGGTGGCAGCGAAGACACAGCGGCCGGTTGCATGGCCTCGGGGCGATAAAGGGGATGAGTCTGTTGCGGGGCTCGTTGCTGCGCGCCAATCATCTCGCTATCAACGTGAGGCTCGGAAGGGCCGGCGACAGCGCCGCCGCCGCCGCCCGACGACGGTTTGCGCGGCTTCGCCCCATCTTTATTGCTGCCTTCATTGAGATGGACAAGCTTCTCGTGTCGGACAAGGAGGTCACTGATGTCCATATAAGCATACTTCTTGCAATGGTTGGCAGAACAAAGTTGGTAATGGTGAAATGATGAGTCCACCGAAGCGCAGCGTCCGACCCAAACGACGGTGGTGTTCAGTCCAGTTGGGCAGACGGGTGGAGGAAAGCTGGGAGGGAACCTGACACTGAGAGCTGGGGGGGGAAGCAGTAAAGATGAGGGGTGGTGGGTTGCGTGGTGCGGAATGGCGCACACAAATCAAAGGGTCTGCGGACGGACAGTGGAGGATTTGGAACTAGTAACTCACCGTCGTCCAAACGTCTTCCCACATCGAGCCCAGCCGCACGAAAAGGGCTTCTCCTTGGTGTGAGTTCTCTCGTGCCTCTGAACATGCTCCACACGCCTAATATGAGAAAGCAATGTAAGCTAATATGCGAGAGAGGAGGTGGAACGGAGCCGCTGGGTTGCTGACCTGAACCGCTTGCTGCAGTATTTGCACGGCAAAGTCTTGGGTTTTTGTTGCCGGTGTTCTCCATTCTCGTCGGCAGTACTTGACGGGGCGGGCGCCTCGATTGACTGTAGGGGCATCATGGCGTGAGGAGACTCTGGCAGGGAGGATTGGGGTATCGGGATGGGTAATAGTGTAAGTCGCTCAAAGTAACAGCCCTTGGGGCGAGGAGAAAAGCCACAGCTGGCTGAGAAGTGGGGGAAGGGGGAAGGGGAAAGGGGAAAAGGGGAGAAAGTGAATCCCAAATCGAGACGGAAGGGCTCCCAAAGGGATGTTTTGTGGGGGGTACGCTTGTGCGAGCGGATGGGTGAATCAAGAACCACAAATCATGCTCGTCGTGTTATATTTCAGCCCTGACGTTGCTCGCGATCTCTCCCTGGTGGTGGCTGCCGATACCCCTCGTCCGTTGAAGGCCCTCGCCCAATATCTCCGCCGCACGCAATGACTGGCTCTCCCGTCCTTGGCGTGAACGAGATATTCCCATGAGCCGCCCTTGAAGTCCTGGCTGCGTCTCGTCCACCCACAGCCACGAGAAGCCTGACGACAGTCCCCTGCGATCACAGCTTCCAGGCGGCGGGCAAGAGGCGACACCCAAGGGCAGCTGGCGCGGGTGCGGGCGTCTGTGAACGGGGAGAGAAAAGTATGACCGAGAATGACACAAGCACAGCAGGAGGTCTGCGTCCGCGAAGCTGTGTGGGGGCGGGCGCGAGTCTAGTGGAGGGACTTATGAGGAACCTGAACCCATGGAGGGGAAGCAGTCGTCCGTGTGGGCGGCGGGGGGCTCAGCTGAAGGGTCCCGGATGGCGCTTGGCGTTTCAATAACACTGCGAATCGGCCGCTCAAGGTTGGGGAGGGTAAATGCGGGTGGGTGTTCAGACGCCGCGTGCGCGTGAGGAGGAAGCCGTCGGGGCGGGTGCGAAGAGGAGAAAAGAGGCAGATGGAGGAAGAACCGGGACGCGGAGAGAGCTTCGAGCGGAGAAGCGAAACAATGCGCGCCAGGGAGGAGCGCCAGGCACAAGCGAGGCGCAGATGGCGGAGGCGGGGAAAAGAGGGACGCCCAGTCCGGGGCAAGCTGTCTGGGGGCACTGGCTGGGGTACTCGGTAATCGGGAGAACGGGGTGGTGGGCAAAGAGGAGAAAGAGGAGAAGGGCCAGTCGTGAACCGCGTCAAATTCCTCTCCCTTGCAAGCACTGGTCACAGGTCAACGTCCACAGCAGCATCCACCGCCCGGCCAGCGGCTTGCGCGCAGGACAGTCGCAACGTCGCAATCGAGCGTCCGAGGGGTCGCGATGCAGCGAGTCTGTGCGTCTCCGTTTGTCTGCCGCGGGCAATCGGGGGATGCCCCAAAAATGGTGCTTCGGTGAGACGGCGCAGGCTAGGAGATTGCCCTTTGGGTCGCAAGTCTGTAGGGCTCCCCGAATCGATGATTACAACAGTGTAAAGTGGACGTCCGGCCCGTTTGTGCGAAGGGGAAACCCGGAGGCTTGCAGAAGCCGACACTTCACAATGACGGCACCGCACGTCGACAACCTACCCTGGCTGCTGCGCGATTTCGATGCTGCTTCTTATGTTCTTCAGACGAGTGTCCAGCATTGTGGACACCATGGAGCTCTGGGAGGTAGTCTTGATTGCGTCCAAGCTCCTTCACACTCCCACGCTGATTTTCCCCATGGGCAGCCATTCATGCGTCTCCGCATTGGAGAAAGAGGTTCGGGGCGAGGAAACGCCTTCTGGGGAAAGAGCGAGGGTTCCCGGGACAGAATGTGGGGGCGGGGGCGCCAATCAGCATCAGGGCCCCAGCGGGAAATTTCAACCTCACTGCCTTTTTGGTTCAGAGTCAAATGCAGACGGCGAGGTAACCTAAGATTCTTTGTCAACGCTGCATGAAATGGATTGCAATCACAAACTGCCGAGAACCACACCACCGTCATACTGCAGTCCCCGAGCCAGCCCCAGACCAGCGGTAACGGCGGTGCCAGCGGCGACCCAGCCCCAGCAGCATGAAAGGTTCGAGACTTTTTACAGTATTGGAGGTCTCTGTGCCTAAACTTGGCTCTCAGACCTCCGATATTCTGTCGCTCCGACGTCTCGATAGGTCGACCGATCACTCCAGCTGCAATGCACCGGTTCGATCTCTATCCTGGCCCGTTCGTCTACTCACCAGTCTCCCAAGCCCCGCCAGGAGAGACCGGCGACGCATCCAGCACTCAGTTGAGCCAATATATTAGAGCAGCTCACGCTGCAGCCCCCCTTCCCGTCACCCGACCTCCATCGTGGCTGCAGCGACTCCTCTGCACGAGCGACTGTACTGCGCGCTAGTTCTCTCTTCCCCGGGAGCAGACACCTTACCCAGCCGAGCCAGTGGGGTTCCATACCACACCCTAAGCGCACAACAGCGCGCAATAGAAGCCTGTTTGTTGTCTCTAGCCCATGGTATCCCACGACGACGACAACTGGAGCACCCACGGCCTTTGGGCACATGCACGCACATGTGGGAGGAAAGCCGAGCTTTGCATGTCACACTAAAAGGCGGGGGCGCCTCAACTGCGAGCCATCGCAGATCATCGAGCCTGGGGCAGGGCGCAAATCCAAGGCTCCCGGACACCGATTTCCTTGTCATTCATGTTTCTTCACCGCCATCTTTACCCCGCGATTCCACTCTGCGATGCAAGCTAAATACTCGGGTTAAGTGGCAGTCATCCGATCGTCCTGCCCACGCAATCGGGCAGTAAAGAAACGCGTGAAATTTCCCGAGTTGCGGCTGTGGGGATCAAGTGTGGAGATGCCGCCGTGGTTGTTGGAGAACTGGGGAAAAAGCTCACACCCCTGACGAGGAGGGGTTGGGACTTTGGGGACGAGGGGCATTCACATCTCATCAGTGCGGAGAACGGGAAGGCCATCTGGGGAACGTCTGCAACCCGCCCACCCCCACCAAGCATCTCTTCTTGTGGTACGGAACATCCGCTGCCGTCACCTCCATCATCTCATTCTCGATCCTATTGGCATTTCTCCGCCAGACTTCTGGACACGGTGGTTCTAGACCTCACTCCCGCGTCAAGGCTGTCGGGGAGCATCTTCCAGCATCGCGAGACTTACGTTGGGACGGTGTTTGGCGAATTTGATGGAAGGCGCCAAAAGCAGTGCGGCATCGCGTCTCTGCTGACTGCCTGCGGAGTGTAATCGAAATGTAACCAAACAAGGCCCAAGAACACCACTCCCGGCATCTCAATCCTCGGCGATCTCTTGACAGACGCGCCCCGCGTTTGGGAAACGGCGGTGTCGGTGCCAAGATGTCGAGTCAACGACATGGAATGAGCTACTCCGATGTCAACATATCGCGTGCGCCCCATCTCGTCACCCATCATTGAGCCTACTGCCGCACCATATGGCGCGTCCTCGCTCCAAAATAGGCAAAATCCGACCGAACTGGAGTGCAACTCCTCACTGCCGAGGCTACTGCCCTGCTCTAGATGACCTCGCCGAATTGCTTGGTCATATCAAAATAAGCCACTGCTTCCCGCATCATTGGCCGCGACCGCTGTTTGAGGCCACCGTCGACAAGAACACCGCGATGATTGTTCACTGTTGTGTTTCCTGAGTCTCATCTTGGCCTATTGAGACCCTGATAATAAGGACGAGCGCAAAGGTTGGCAACCCACGTGAGAGCTCCTTCAACATAGCAATATGGAGAATTAACAACTACCGACCCTCAACCTCAAACAAGAGAGCAGTTCGACCTCCTGACCAGCCTACTCCTCAGTGATGGGTAAATAGCTGAGCATCACATTGAGCCGTGACCTTCGTCAGGAAACAAGCTCGAGGGAGTGGGGAAACTGAGAGGACCGGGTATCCGTCCAAGTTTCCCTCTTTACATCGATTGGCCTTGGCTTTCATACTTCCGGTTGTCTGGACCTGGTCCCGAGTGCAGGGAGTCACTGAACCGACGATACCTTCTACCAGTCATGACGCGACGCTGGCCACCGCATCTGCCTCGCAGTTCCAGCTCCAAGTATTTCTCAAGCAGCCAGAATCGCCGCTCAAATGGAAATGGGCCGCGATCTTCTCCCGGTATTACAATGAGCCTGACACGGACCGTACGGGTTCTGCCTGCGCCCACCGACTTGCAAACCGGTCGCTCATCGACGCCTACGTTCCATATCATATTGTATTGCGAAGTGCCGTTGCGTACTCCTGATGAGGCTCCTAAGACATTTAGATTTAATTAGCTGCACCCCCAAGAGTCCCGAATAACACGGAGCAAGCAGCCGTAGAAGCAGCTCGCAGCATCATGAGGATCATATGACGCGACTCCAGCTTGACAAACCACTCACCGCGCTCTAACACAAACTCACCCGGATCCAGTCATGGCCGTAGCGTGCAACGTCGGATTCTCACCTGCCTGACGAAGTTGCGGATGAAGGGAATCCCGATCCCCTCACCGAGTCGACAGTGCAGTGCAGGTTCCCTCATCACACTGACCACACCGAAAGGAATGATGAACCACGGCCGGAGCTGTTGCAGATGAGTATCGGGGGGTGGTGGCAGCCGGCCTTATTTACGGTAACGATCTCGGCTCTCCGCTGGAGAGATCGGCCGGCTGGCGAATCATATCGCTAGGCCGGCGACTAATACCCGGGTGACCTCCAGCATAGAGCCTGTCTTCCGCCGCTTTCCGCGCAGTCGAGCGTCTCACCGCGGAGAGGGAAGGTTGCAGCGATGGTAATCCGGGGTACGTATGCACGCAAAGCTTATCACGGGATGCAGCGACAGGAGCATGGTCTCAGGTCTCAGTTGTTACCTCATCCTTCTCACATGGCCGCCAAGACGTGGAGAGGATGCTACTCAAGTGAGCCCCCAGTCCTTCTCTTCGTAGTATTTGTGGTGCCCTGATTCACTTTCACCCACCAGCCGTCGCCGGCGTCAATTCCTTGCTAGGACAGGAATGTTGAGCAGCGGGTCGCGGCGGGTGATGCCCTGTTAATCCCGCCAGCGGCGATCACTTCCCGTCTCTCCCTCCACACCTTATTTTCCGCCCTGGTGGCGGCTCAGCTGTCTTGCCTCTGAGCCGGAACTTAAACCAAGCAAAAAGCGTACCGGGGGTCGCCTGGACGTCCAATCCTCACGTCCGGACAAGCACGGCCAGTCAATCGGCCCTTTGGCACCCTGGATCGCGAGCTTCTCGTTGGGTCGTCGCATATTGAAAGGGCTCAGGAGACGTGTGTAAATGACATCTCCCGTGTGCTGGAAAGTTTCAATACCCGAGCCCTTGCATAACCGTGTCAACAACCTGTTCTTTTCCGGCCCGAGCACGTGTCTGGTGCTTCGTTATTCGAGTTTTCTCCCTCTCTTATATATTATCCGTCCCGTCAAGCTGGTAGCTGGAGACAGATCGTGGCTGATTGAATCTGCTATCTTTGTCTCCAGCTTGACGGGACGGGACCTACGAGAATATTTTGCCCTGCCTTATCCAGTGTCCCGGCTGTTAACTACCTCGGGGAGATACCGTCGGTACAATGCGTTTCACCACGTTGCTGCTGGCCGCTGCTGGCCTGGCATCGACCGTCAATGCATATTGGCTTGGTGATATAGCTCGTGAGAATCAGCCCTAGCATCATGTACAGTCTAGTAGGGCTTTTTGCTGACATTTACAAAGATCAGGGGTTTGCCCCTTTCGTTGGTGCAAACTACCCAGTCTTCCGCAACGTGAGGGACTACGGTGCAAGAGGTTAGTTCATTTGAGTCTATCGGCTCTTCCCGGGCATAGAAACGTGCTGCGGGTACGGAACGGGCCTGACATCCGCACAGGAGATGGCGTTACCGACGATACGGCCGCTATCAATGCGGCCATCAACGCTGGAAATCCCTGCAATAGGGGATGCGTAAGTCACACTAGGTTCTCCTCAGCATAGGAGCTATGTGGGAGGAGGAGAACTGCGGTTCTGACAGGAGACTGCCAGACATCAACGACGACTACCCCTGGGCTGGTGTACTTTCCAGCTGGCACATACAAGATCTCGGGTTCGATCAAGCCGGCCTATTTCACTCAGCTCATCGGCGATGCCGCCAACCCACCGACGCTCAAGGCCACCAGCAACTTTGAAGGCTTTGGGCTCATCGACGGAAACCCGTACTATACAGAGAACCTGAACTGGAAAGCTGTCAATGTCTTCTTCCGCCAGGTGCGCAACTTTGTCATCGATACCACCGCAATCCCGGCGAACAAGGCCGCGACGGGTATGCATTGGCCGACTTCGCAAGCCACGAGTCTTCAGAACATCGTCTTTAACATGCCTGCCACTTCTGATGTCGTACACGTCGGTTTGTTTATTGAGGAGGGGAGCGGTGGCTTCATGACGGACCTTACGTTCAATGGCGGCGCGGCTGGTGCAAGCATAGGAAATCAACAATACACGATGCGCAACCTGAAGTTTAACAACTGCAAGACCGGTAAGTATTTCCGTGGTCGACATGCAACCGCCCTGCTGACAGTCAACAGCTATCATCCAGCTTTGGGACTGGGGCTGGACATACATCGGCCTGTCCATCAACAACTGCCAAGTCGGTATCGACATGACCGCCGGAGGCTCCAACAACATTGCAACAGGCTCCGTAACCCTGATAGACAGCACCTTTACCAACGTTGGCGTCGGCATCAAGACAGCCTGGACCCCCAACTCCTCCCCCAAGACAGCCGGCAGCCTAGTGCTTGAGAACATCGACCTGCGCAACGTACCCGTTGCCGTCCAAGGACCAAGCGGCACGCTCCTCGGGGGATCATCCGGTTCTACAACCATCCCAGCCTGGGGCACCGGCAACGCCTACATCCCCACCGGCCCCCGAAAGATCAGCGGCCCCATCACACCCAACCCCCGCCCCGCAACCCTCCTCTCCGGCAGCAGATACTACACCCGCTCCAAGCCCCAGTACGAATCCGAACCCCGCTCATCCTTCCTCTCCGTCCGCTCCTTCGGCGCCCGCGGTGACGCCGCCACCGACGACACCGCCGCCCTCCAAGCCGCCATCGACAGCTCCGTCGCCTCCAACAAAATCCTCTTCCTCGACTACGGCCTATACCGCGTGACCAACACCATCCGCATCCCGCCAGGCGCCCGAATCGTCGGAGAGTCCTACCCCGTCATCCTCTCTGCAGGCGCCTACTTCAATGACATCAACAACCCTAAACCGGTAGTCCAAGTCGGCGCCTCCTCAGGGCAGGTGGGGTACGTCGAGCTGAGCGATTTCATCGTCTCGACGCAGAACGCACAGGCTGGTGCGATCTGTATTCAGTATAATCTTGCGAGTGGTGGGTTGCCGAGCGGAATGTGGGATGTGCATGTGAGGATAGGGGGGTTCACGGGCACCCAGCAGCAGGTTGCGCAGTGTCTGAAGACGCCGGGGAATCCGACGGTCAAGAAGGAGTGTATTGTGGCGTTTATGGCGATGCATGTGACGAAGGGGGCGAATGGGTTGTATATGGAGAATGTGTGGCTTTGGTGAGTACTACCTATCTGTCTGTCTGGGGAGGGGGTAAGGGGGGTGTTGGGGGAGAGATGGTTGACTGACATTGAGGGAATAGGACTGCGGACCATGATATCGACGATCAGGCGAACACGCAGATCACGCTGTATTCGGGGCGAGGGCTGTGTAAGTGATGGGCCTGAAATTAGGTCGAGGCCGGGCTGACTGACATGTTTGCAGATATCGAATCAACGCTGGGACAGTTCTGGCTGTACGGCACTGGTTCGGAACATCACGTATTGTATCAGTATCAGATCGCCAACACGGGGCACATCTTCATGGGCCAGATTCAGACTGAGACGCCGTAAGTGGATTGTATGACTGTTTCTTGATCGGATACTCATTTATCTCTAGGTACTACATGCCTGTCCCCACTGCTCTCGTCCCCTTCGACCCAATCCCGGCGCTCAACGACCCTGACTACCGATCTGCCTGCGCCGGCGTGGCGGGTAACTGTGCAGCATCATGGGGACTTCGGGTAATCAACTCGCGGAACATCCTGGTGTACGGCGCAGGAATCTACTCATTCTTCAGCGACTACAGCACGACGTGCTCGACGTTCACCGCCGGACAGTCGTGCCAGGCGCGAATTGTGTCAATCGAAGGGTGGGCCGACAACGTCAACATCTACAACCTGAACACGATTGGGTCGCAGAGCATGTTGAATCGCGACGGAGCCATGGTGGCGTATTATAACGACAACGTCAACGTCTTCCCGTCGACTGTCGCCGTGTATAAGAGTAACTGAGGTAGACACTGAGCGGTCGTGGTGATGCGAGGGTTATTTTCAGTTCAAGGGGTTTATCGTATCTACTTTCGCTTCATAACAGAACATCAATCATCACTTCATAAAATATCTATCACCCATCCAACGAGAACCCAACATCCGTATTCTCCCTCCCCATCTCCACCAACCTCCTCCTCATCCCCTCCGCCACCTCCCTCGCCTTCCCGTTCCCAAGACACCCAAAATCACACCCCTCCACATACTCCCCCACCCCGTGCTGCAGCACATTCCTTGCCCGCGCCTTGCTCCCCGCAACATGCCCCACCGACCCATGCAGCGTCGCCCTCTCCTTGCCGGAGTCATAAACCCCACGATGCAAGATATTGTTATCGTAGAACACCACGTCTCCCGCCTTCAGCGCCACCCTTACCGCCCCAGGCATATCCTCATCATACGGTCCAGCCTCCTTTTCCGCATCTGTCCTTGGTCGCGCATGACTCCCTGGGACCACCACCAACGAGTCGTCGTCATAGAGCGGGAGGTTCCACTGGGCGTGCCACGCCGGATGGCCCAGAAGGGCAGCTTCCTCTTCAGCGGTAGCAGACCAGGGGATATCGTCCCTATGCCAGCGGAGCGAGAATCCTTTTTCCTTCCCCTCCTCTCTTTCTTCACCCTCCCCTCCCTCCCCTGACCCCGGTATCCCCTTAGGCGTAACCAGCAAATTAAACAACTCCATCACCAACTCCCCCCTCTCCCGCTTCTCCCCCGTTCCCTTCTCCCCCCGAGCCCTCTCCCCCCCGGCCATCCCC
>Ga0247780_1000319_pt1 | contig 47880 bp, 43 predicted proteins | sample UWRJL079202R5_FD_179927 | JGI IMG/M metagenome (GOLD analysis project Ga0247780, IMG submission 179927) | Plant litter microbial communities from Arlington Agricultural Research Station in Wisconsin, United States - UWRJ-L079-202R-5 | ecosystem: Environmental > Terrestrial > Plant litter >...
TAACCCTAACCCTAACCCTAACCCTAACCCTAACCCTAACCCTAACCCTAACCCTAACCCTAACCCTAACCCTAACCCTAACCCTAACCCTAACCCTAACCCTAACCCTAACTGCATATAACCTTATACGACTGCATATAACCTCGTACGACTGCATATAACCTTGTACAACTACCAACACGTCTATTTAACTTAGAGAAAAAAACAGCTCCTTCCTTATTCCACCTTATACCCTTATATTATATTAATTTCATTATATATTAATTAGCTAAAGTAGTATAATTAAGTGGTTTAGATCTTTATATAATTTTAAAAGGCTTTTAATTTAATTTATAACTAAAGCACTTTTCTAAACGAAATTATAGCCAGTGTTTAGGTTATTATTAATACTTATATAATAGTAGACAGTTATTATCTTAATATGTATAATGTAAGCTTTACTATTATAATAAACTACCTTACTTAATTTTACATTAATGTAAGTCCCCCTTAAATATAAGCTATATAATACTAACGTAAAGAAAATAAAACCAGTAGCGGGCCTTAATCTAGTGCCTTAGTGTTAACATTAAAGTGTTTTATAGACGACTGAACCTTACTAATATCCTAAGCCGTCCCAGCTACCTAAACGCGGTGTTAATTTAAAGTTAAAGTGGTATAATGTAATGCTTTAACTATACCTGTAATTTAGTTAAAGGACCTTTTACAGACTGTTATACGACGGATTAATTTGGGGGTGTTTGTAGAAACTGTAAGTACTGGGACTATAGAGCCAGATACTAGGTCTAGGAGGAGTTGGACGATAGTGAGGAGGAGGAGGAGTTAGATAAGAGTGAGGAGGAGGAGGAGGAGGATAATAGTGAAGACGAGGAGGACGAGGGTAAGGAGGAGGAGATATAGGAAGGAGAGGAGGAGGATAAGGGAGAGGAGGAGGAGATAGAGGAGTAAGGGTAGGGGTAAGGTAATATAACCGTTATACGACAGTAAATTATAATAATGATAGCCTGAATTTACAGCATTGCCTTCTTTTTTTAACATTATTTAACAATCCTATTAATATCTTAATAACCTTACATATAATACTGTAAAAAGAATCTGTAATAAATCTTAACTTATATAAAAATAATATTCCCTATTATATAATTAAGAAATGTTAATTTAAAAAGGAAGCTGTAATAAGAAGGTAATTAGCTATATTAGCCTTAGATATTAGTCTTAGGTTTACCTATTCCGTACGGCAAGTAAGCTATTATAAGAAGGTAACTAACTACACTGACTGCTACCTGCGCCGTATAATTAACAAAGGCTAACCTATACGTAAATAAGAATAAAAAGTACTACTACCTGCACTGTACGATTAATAAAGGCTAACTTATATATAAATAAAAATAAAGAGTATTACCTGTAACTTAAATTAACTAATGTAAACTTATATATAAATAAAAACAAAGAGTATTACTGTCTGTGCCGTACGATTAATAAAGGTAGTAAGAAGGTAACTAACCACGCAGGTCTTGGTTTTACCTGTTCCGTACGGCGTGAAAAGGAAGCTGTAGTGAGAAGGTAACTAGTTACACTAACTATTACCTATGCTGTACGATTAATAAATGCAAACCCTATATAACAAGCTGTGGTAAGAAGGTAACCAGCCACACTGGTGTTAGTTTTGCCTATTACGTACAGTAAGCTATAGTAAGAAAGTAACCAGCCTTAATTTTAATTTTACCTGTTTTAAACAGTAAGCTGTAATAAGAAGGCAGCTAGCCCTAATCTTAATTTTACCTGTTCTAAACGGTAAACTATAGTAAAAAGGCAGCTAGTTATAGTTTTAGTTTTACCTGTTCTAAACAGCAAGCTATAATGAGAAGGCAGCCAGTCCTAGTCTTAGTTTTGCCTGTTCCGTACGGCAAGCTGTAGTAAGAAGGCAGCCAGCCATAGTCTTGGTTTTGCCTGTTCTGTACGGCAAGCCTGTTCTGTATAGCAAGCCTGTTCCGTACGGCAAGCTATAGTGAGAAGGCAGCCAGCTATAGTTATAGTTTTGCCTATTCCGTACAGCAAGCCTGTTCCGTACGGCAAGCTGTGGTGAGAAGGCAGCCAGCCATAGTCTTGGTTTTACCTATTCCGTACGGCAAGCCTGTTCCGTACAGCAAGTTATAGTGGGAAGGCAACCAGCTTTAGTCTTAGTTTTGCCTGTTCCGTATGGAAAGCTATAGTGAGAAGGCAGCTAGCCTTAGTCTTAGTTTTGCCTGTTCCAAACGGCAAGCCTGTTCTGTATAGCAAGCTATAGTGAGAAGGCAGCCAGCTATAGTCTTAGTTTTGCCTGTTCTGTACGGAAAGCTATAGTGAGAAGGTAGCCAGCCTTAGTTTTAGTTTTACCTATTCTAAACGGTAAGCTGTAGTAAGAAGGCAGCCAGCTATAGTCTTAGTTTTGCCTATTCTGTACGGAAAGCTATAGTGAGAAGGTAGCCAGCCTTAGTCTTAGTTTTACCTGTTCTAAACAGTAAGCTGTGGTAAGAAAGTAGCCAGCCTTAGTCTTAGTTTTGCCTGTTCCGAACGGCAAGCCTGTTCCGTACGGTAAGCTATAGTGAGAAGGCAGCCAGCCTTAGTCTTGGTTTTACCTGTTCCGTACGGAAAGCTATAGTGAGAAGGCAGCCAGCCTTAATCTTGGTTTTGCCTGTTCTGAACGGCAAGCCTGTTCTGTACGGCAAGCCGTAGTGGGAAGGTAACCAGCTTTAGTCTTGGTTTTGCCTGTTCTGTACGGTAAGCCTGTTCTGTACGGCAAGCCGTAGTGAGAAGGCAGCTAGCTATAGTTTTAGTTTTACCTGTTCCGTATAGCAAGCTGTAGTGGGAAGGTAACCAGCCTTAGTCTTGGTTTTGCCTGTTCTGTACAGTGTGTGATGGTTATTGGAAAGTACAGGCCAGGCTCTTATACGATAAGATTTATAAGATAAGAAAGGTGTGTAGAATAAGCTGACTGGGCAATTGCAGAGCATAGGCCAGGCTCTTGTACGATAAGATTTAGCAGAGTGATAAGGGCATGTGGAATAAACCGACTTGGCAGTTACAGGGAGGGCACTGACTAGTTTCCACGGACGACCTTAGGGGAAAGTCGTGTACGAGCCCACCCTAATAAGAAACCGAGGGTAAAAATAAACACTTGATAGAAAGTGACCAGAGTGTCGTACGATGTTAGAAGGACGTAAGGTAGCATGCGATAAGGTTGGGAATTGAATAAAACTGGTTACACGAAATTTAACTGGGAAAAACGCAACGGACTCTTGTTTAGAAAAATCGTAACGGACTCTACCCCCTGCGTACGACGGTGGCCTAAGCTCCTACACTACCAGAGCAACGGACTCTTATAGAGTCTGTCGGGGAATAGAGGATAGGGTTATTATTATATAATACTCCTCTCACACGTTATAAAAGCGGCCTTAGCACTCCTGTATATTTAAGGCAGTATGTACCTTTAAGAGTAAGTAACTCTTCTTAAAGGTAGCCTAGTGGATAATAGTAACTTTACCTACCTGTTAGAGCTGCTTAACGTAAAGGGGGTTAATAGTTAAGTTCTTATATGTAGGTAACTGTAAGGTGTAAACCTTTTACGCGTTAAATAAGGCTTTAAATAAGTTATACTACTGTAAGTAGATAAGCTTATTACTAATCTTTACCCCCTTAAGCACTAAGGTTACTGTTATACTGCTAGCTTCCTTAATTATAGCTTATAGGTAAAAAGCTATTAGTAGCTTAAGTGTATAGGGGTTAAAAGGTCCCTTATCTTCCTTATTATCTTTATTACTTTAATATCTCCTTAAACGCTTTTACTACTCTTACCTACCTTTACCTCCGTTATTATTAAACTGTATACTACCTTAAGTTATTATTCGCTTTACCTTAACTGCTACCTAATTAATAGCCCGATTAGCTCCCTCTTTAAAGGACCTAGGTGGGGATATAAAGGCCCTATGGCGGTAAGGACTAGTAACTTCACCTTCTTCGTCTAAGGGTATACTCTCCTCTTCACTATTTAGGCCGCTACTATTCCTATAGTTACTATCTTTTAAGTCTTACGTAACCTACTCTTCAATCCACTCCTCCTAAGATTTAAGGATTACCTTTAGGTAACAGGTGTGGTATAGGTACGTCTTTATTACCTTATCCATTACATTATATAGTAAAGTAATTAGTATAGTAGTAATCTACTTCTTTAAATTAATAAACGTTTTATTATTGTTTAAAAAGTGGGAGTTAAAGTAAGTCTCCTAATACTTTAGGAACTAATTAGCTGTAGGTTTAAACCTTTTATCTATTATTATTACTTTATAATTAACTAATAATATAAATTAAAGCTTAATATTCTTATAAGTAATGTAGATAATAAAGTCCTTAAAGTGGGAAAGACATTTAAAGTTACCCTTAATATTTACTTAAATATTATTAGTTAACACCTTAAGGTATTACCCTCTTAACGTAAACCTTATATATTATATCCTCCTTATACTTTAAAGTATATTATAATCCTTACCGTAATTATTACCCTTTTTAATAACTGTACTTTAAAGGCAGGTTATCTTAGCTTCTCCTAATGTGTATATAAGATATACTGTAACTTAGCGACTTTATAGGATATATTAGGTAATGTTTATATTATAAACTATTACACTGTTTTTATTAGGTATTAAAGTAGCTGTAAGGATAGCGGGAGCTAGTATAGTGTTAAACTATAAGCTGTACTGTTCACCTAATAACAGTGTTAATATAAGCTTATAGGCTGGATTGTTAGTAACAGCGTTAGCTTACAGCCTTTTATTAATAGGGCACTTATATAGCTTAGGAAAGAATATATATATACTTATCACATCCCAGCTTATCACTTATTTAAGGCTATAATGTAAGATATAATATAACGGTATAGGGACTTATTCCTTTAATGGTAAGTCTAGTATTATTAGGATAAGGATATTAAGATAAACGTTAGTAATAATATTCTTATTATTGTACCTGTCTGGGTATTAGCGGATCCCCTAATGGATAACAGTAAGTAACGTCTTAAATATATATATACTGTTAATATTATAAGATATAAGTAATAGGAGGGTAGTAATAGTTATAATGCTGTAATATATTACTATGTAAAGGTGTGTCGGCACGTCTTTACCCTTCCGGCTGTTATAGCCTTTAAAAGTAATATAGTAGTTAAGATTAGGAGGGTATTTAGTAAGGCTTAGTTATTTACTGTTAAGCACGTTTAGTATTAAGCCCCCTTCTGCTATTATAAATATTATAGTAAGGTCTTAGTTATCTTGTTAAGGCTGCCCTTAAGCTATAAGTAATGGTTTTAATTATTATTATAACCTGTTAATTATGTCTGTTAGTAAGCTGTAATCTAGTAAGACTTCTTTACCTTAGTGGAGTGTTATATGCTTAAGGGAGAGGGGGTTAGCAGCTGCTTTATGTGTTTTAGTAGTATAGGTAGAGAGCTGTTGTAACTGTTATGTTAAGAATATGTAGAGTGGCCTCCTGTAGGTTAGTTAGGTGTAAGGTGATCTTAGTGGGCTGTTGTAAGTTACGTCCTTAACGTTAGCCTCTGCCTTTTTACCTTAGTTAATATATAAGGGCAGTTTTTAATGGTTGAATATTAATCTTATTACGCTATTTTAGACTTATGATAACTGCCTGCAGCCTTAACTGGATAATGTACCTTTACTGTTAAATAGTAATAACTTGTTACTACTCCTAGCTTAATTAACACTTTTAACCCTATAATTACTGTTACTTTACGGTATAGAGGGATATAGAAGTAATAAAGACCTTAAGGCGTTACTTCAAGCTTCTAATACCCACCTACAGTCCTAGTTAGATAATATACCCTTATTACCTTTAAATAGTAATAACTTACTATTACTTTTACTATCCCCTAATAAACTGCCACTTTTACTGCCTTTATTAGCTTAGCTGATGCTTTTAACTTTACCTCTGTTACTGTTTTATAATGTGAGACTATTTAACAGTAAGGAAGGAGGTTGTAATATAAATGGGAGTTAGCGTTACTAGGTAATAATAAGAGTAAGTAAGTTAAGTTAAGAGTGGGGTAACTTAATACTTATCCTTATTATTATATTACGGATATTAATAATACTAGCTAATATATGTTAAGCAGGGTAGGATTGTTATAAGGTAGATAGTAACGGCTTATTTATATATTAGTTACTAACAGCTAATAAGGTAGGCTGTAAATGTTATAATAGGTTATTGTTTTCTTCCGTTTAGTCACAGTTATTTTACATATTAGCCATTATTGGTAAAAGGGTTAGTAATTACAGTGTTAATAGGTGTTACTGTTATAACAGGTTATTAAGTTATAAGCTGTTACAGCTTTTTATTATTATTAAATAGATATTATAAGAGCTAATTACTATTACCTTTAATAACATTTTTTTACTAGTTAGTTTAAAGGTTTTCTTACTACTGAGAACTTCTTTATTTTTCTAACACCCCAGGTCTTTATTATCCCTAACCCTAACTAGCAGCTATATAATAAGACTTAACGACAGCCAATTATGTAATATTACCATGAGTTTTACTTTTACAGTTTTACACTTTATAACCTGTTAGAAGAGGTTTTATAACACGTTTTTAGGAAAGATATTATTAAAGTAACTGTTATTTAAAGGCTTTTTAAGTTTTAAGAGGTACATCTCTTTTACTTATATTTCCCTAAAAGGTCCTTAATTACCCCCCTTAACACTAGCTTATTTGTGTTAATTGTTACTATTAGTAACATTTTAGGTTAATTAGTTTATATCTTCTTATATTATAATTATAATAAATAGTTATTATAGGTAAGTGGTTAATGCTGGCTATTATATCTGGTTAAAGAGGTTATAATATAGTAAGTATGTTACTTAAAAAGCGTACTTATTATTACGCTAACGTTACTCTCCCTCCCTCCTTTTTATTAATAGTAAACGCTATAGGTGAAAACCTAAACTGGTTATATATAGGTTACTATAATAGTAGGGACCTAATATAGGGGTAACTGGCTGGAATAGGATCTGGTATTGGTACTGTTAGTCTAGTTATGCCGGTATTATTTCTCTTGATAAGTATAGTAAATAGTTACTGAAAGTAACCTTACGGTAAGTTATTAACAGCAGTTAGATATAGTAACAGAGTTAGTAATAATATGTATAGTAGAGGAAGACTGTTATCTGCAGCGATACTAGTAGTTAGGTTAGTTGTCTGTATTTATATTTATAAGGGGGCTAGTTACCAGTAGTTAATTAATAGTCTTACAGGAACGCCTTTACATTACCTCCTTACTTGGTTAGCTACGTTATATCAGTTTTGCTCTCTTTTAACTGCTCTTATTTCCTCTTTAATGACGTATAATTTAAGGTAAACTATATTACATTACTAAATTAGCTATAGTAATAGGTGTTAGTTATGTGAACTTATTAATAAAGCAGCCTAATATATTGCTTTTTAACAGTAGTAATCTATTAGTGTATAGCTTTTTGCGTTTTCCAGAAACCTTTCTTCCCCTTATAGTCGATCCGGGGCGATCTTTTAACATTAGCTTTAGATAATAGTAAGGCGTCTATTGTCTGTGTTTTCGTAATTATAACAATTAATAATATTACGTTATAACCTTTTTTAAGATTATCTAATAGGTTATAGTTATTAAACTAATTAAAGTAATCGTTTTAATAAACTAACTAGTTTACTAATAATATAAAGCCTTTATTTATATCTCTTTATATATAATATATATACAGTATTACTTTAGTAAAGCTTTACTTAACGCTATTAATATGCATACTAAAAGGTGCCTTAAACACTAATATTTACTTACGTTGTAAAGTTTTATAACGTAATACTTTTACAATTCCTGTATAAATGCATTTAAATTCTAGTTAAAGCTTCTTTATATATTATTTATAATATATATTAGTTTTAGGGATATTTAAATGCAGATGGGAGGAGGAGCTAATTTACATATTAAACCTTTATAATTTATGTAATAAAATACATACTTTTTCCCTCTATTGTAAACTATATTACTACCTTTTTTCAGATCTTTTAGAAAATTAAATAAAGCGATTAAAGAGGATTAGAGTATTCTTCTATATGAAATATGTAACCTTTAGCCTAATTATTAAAGTGCAGTTATTAAAGAATTGTAAATATAGTAATAATTTAAGTAAACTTAAGGTTTAACTGCTTATTACACTACGGATAATTACCTACTTATAGAACGGTTTATATCGTTAGAATCCTTATACTCTTACCTCTCTATTAATATAAGACTTACTTTAATAAGATATGTATTATATAAAGGATATTATAGTTTCTTTATATATTTAATGGGAGTAATAAGGTTCTTTAGTCTTAGTAAGTGTAACTTAAAGAGTCACGTACGTAACCTTATATTAATAAATCTTTACTAGATCTTACACGTATAATAAAGATTAGTGTAATAACCTTAACAATAAAGTTTAAATAGTTAAAAACCTAAGAGCTATTAGAAAAAGAAGAGTTTAGGTAAAAGACGGCAGTAAAAAGCTTTAAGAACTTTGTGAATCTTACTTAAGGGAGTTTAATCAGTTCCTGACCTATAATATCTAGGGCACGTTTATTAAAGGCTAGTAACTACTTAACACAGGAATTCCGATCTAAACATATAATAATAAGAAATAGCCCTGATACGTCTGTTAGGTAACATATAAGGGCCCTAATAAGGCTAAACCTTTAGCGTTCTTAAGGTTTAAAGTAAGAAGATTTAGTGTATATTAAACAGACTTACTAGACTTTTAGATTATGTTGTAAAAGCATCTGACTTAAAATGAATGAATTTAAGAGATATAATAGTATATATTAAACAGACCTAAACCTACTAGACTTCCAGATTATACTGTAAAAGTATCTAACTTAAAATAAATAAATCTGAGAGATATAATAACGTTTACTAAACAGACCCACTAGACTTCCAGATTATACTGTAAAAGTATTTAACTTAAAATAAATAAATCTGAGAGATGTAATAGCGTTTATTAAACAGACCTATTAAACTTCCAGATTATACTGTAAAAGTATTTAACTTAGAATAAATAAATTTAAAAGATATGATAACGTACGTGTTAAAGGGTATTAAAGTGTTAAACTCAGATAATACACTACTTAGTAACTTAAGGTGCTTAAGGCTTAGTATATTAGAAGTAGTATAAGGGCTATTATAAGGCTACCTTTTAAAGGTCCTTTCTAACGGGTAATATTACGCCTTCCTGTATTGTGAAAAGGCCTTCATGCATTATGAAAAGGCCTTTTTCCGTTAGGAAAAGGCCTTCTTACATTATAAAAAGACCTTTTTCCGTTAGGAAAAGGCCTTCTTACATTATAAAAAAGCCTTATTACATTAGGAAATAACCTTTTATTATTACCTGTACTTATTACAGGCCTTAAAAGGACTGGTATAGGTTAAGACAGAATGTATAACAGGACGTTAAAGATTAAGTAGGTGTTCTGAAGACAGCTTATTAAGTTAACACTCCTAAATAGGGGTTTAATATTACTATAGGTTATTATCACTATAATAAATAAAGGTAAGTCTAAACAGTAAGACATAAATGAATAATTAAATACTAACAAGAGGAGTTAGGAGTCCCTTACAGCTATCTTAAGCATAATGATATCTATTTATACTAACTAATTAAAAGGTACTCCATACCTTACTAAGTAAGGTTCTGCTTAACAAGGGACTAAGCACCCTGTTACTAAGCACCTCCTACTTAATAACCCTGTAAATACTTAATAGGTAAGCAGGTTTATTAAGACTAAGTAATAACTGATTAGTTATAAGGGCTTTAAGTCATTACACCCCTGGCTTAATACGCAGTATCGTATATGCTGCTTCCTTACACTATTCTTTCTACAGGGGTTTTATCAGGCGGTACTAGCCTAAGTAACGGCTTACAGAGTCGTCTAACCTTCCTATATTAGGAAGACACCTTCTTATATATATAAACTAACTATCTTATTATAATCCTTATATATATTATTATTAGAATAATCCCATCTTTTATTAAAAGTCTTAATAAGTTAAATCTTAATGCTCTATAATCTATATTAACTGCCTTTACGGCTTTTAAGTTATTTATAACTTAGCTGGAGAAGAAGACCTTTTAAGATTAATATCTGCTTTATATAAAACGTTAGGAATTTTAAAATCTGCACTTACCTTTTATTTAACCAATATACTAGTTTAAATATATATTCAAAGACTCTTTTTCCTTTAAATGCCCTATAGTAAACTAGCTAATTTAAAGTGTTATAGTTTATTAACCCTCACCTTTTACAGTATTATACTGTAAAAGGTAATTTTATATATATTATAATAATAATTATAGTTATTAGTAATAGTAATAATGTTTTATAAAAGTGGTGTATTATAATGGTTATATATTAATGTTAATAGTAGTTATATATAGTAGTATTAGTTATAATAGGGTTGGAATATACATACTTAAAGCTGTATTTGGTTTTTATATCAGTGGGGAATCTATAACTGTTAGCCAGTTCACTGTAATAATAGTAATGGCTAATAGGCTAGTGGAACGTATATACACTAAGCTGCATTTAGTTTTTACTTAAGTAGGGAGTCTGTAGTTTTTAGCCAGTGCACTGTGGTAATGGTGATGGCTAATGGGCTGGTGGAACGTGTATACACTAGGCTGCATTTAGTTTTTACTTAGGTAGAGAGTCTATAGCTTTTAACCAGTGCACTGTAGTAATAGTGGTGGCTAATAAGCTGGTGGAACATACATACACTAAGCTTCGTTTAGTTATTACTTAAGTAGGGAGTCTGTGGCTTTTAACCAGTACACTGTAGTAATAGTGGTGGCTAATAGGCTGGTGGAACGTGTATACATTAGGCTTCGTTTAGTTATTACTTAGGTGGGGAGTCTGTGGCTTTTAGCCAGTGTACTATAGCAGTGGTGGTGGTTAGTAGGCTGGTAGAACGTGTATGTACTAGGCTTCGTTTAGTTATTACTTAAGTGGGGAGTCTGTGGCTTTTAGCCAGTGCATTATGGTAGTGGTGGTGGCTAGTGGGCTGGTGGAACGTGTATACACTAGGCTACGTTTAGTTATTGCTTAGGTGGGGAGTCTGTAGCTGTTAGCTAGTGCACTGTGGTAATGGTAATAGCTAGTGGGCTGGTGGAACGTGCATGCATTAGGCTGCGTTTAGTTATTACTTAGGTGGAGAATCTGTCTGTTTTAAGTTATTGCTTAAGTGGAGTATATGTGGAGTCCTGGTATATGCGTGAGTTAAACTGCTTTGAGTTATTGCTTAGGTGGAGTTATTGCTGTTTTAGGTTATTGCTTAGGTAAAGTTCTAAAGTGGGGCGTTTTAAGTGAAAAAATGAAATACTTACACTTTTAAAGAATATTTAACTAATCAACTAAAATAGTTAGCGTAAAACGGATTTAAGTTCTGTATTACAAATCAGTGAAATATTATAATGTGTAAATTCTATATAATTTCATCTTTAAATAAGCCTAACCCTAAGGCAGAAAGCATAGAGAGATTTATATCTTACTATTCAGACTTACCTTTATGCATTATAGTGATAACGACTTATAATAACATTAAACCCCCCCCTGTCTAAGAGTGCTAGCTTAACAAGCTGTCTTCAGAACGCTCCTTACTTATTAACATCCTACTATACGTTCTATCTTAACCTGCGCTAGTCCTCTTAAGGCTTGTGTTAAGTGCAAGTTATAATATCTTTATTTAATAGGAGCGACATTAAGTACTTTAATGTTATTAGAAAGGTTATTATCTTTAGTTAATGGGTTATAAGGAGGAGGTAAGACCGATATAGTAAGGGGAGGGAGAGGATATTTAGGAGTTTAATAATAACGTTTAAAACTGTGACGTTAGTATTATATTACAACCTGCACTTAACATAAGCTTTAAAAGGACTGGTATAGGTTAAGATAAAACGTATAGCAGGATGTTAATAAGTAAGGGGTGTTCTAAAGACAGCTTGTTAAGCTAGCACTCTTAGACAGGGGGGGGTTTAATGTTATTATAAGTCGTTATCACTATAATGCATAATGGTAAGTCTGAATAGTAAGATATAAATGAATAATTAAATCAAATATTGGTATGAGGAACTAAGAGTCCCTTACAGGGGTTATAGTTATAACTATAGCTATCTATACTAACTAAGAGGTACCTTATACTTTACTTAGTCCACTATGCTTAGTGGTGCACTACGCAGTTGCAGCTAAGCAGTTAACTGAACGGTGCTTGGTGTTGTCAGTTCATGTGGGCTACTAAGCTCTTTCTTACTGGTCGTAGAGGCTTCGGGTCTTTGCACCCCTGGCCTAGTGCGCAAGACAGTGCTCTCTGTCCTTCCGCACTGTTCCTCCTGCGGGGGATTCGTCGGGCCGCCCCGACCCAGGTGACGGCCTGCAGGGTCGTCACAAATACGCTCACGGCTTAAGGACGAGCCTTCTTTAGGAGGGGGATCCTGTTAGGGACCTATCGCTGTTATCCCTTATCTCTAGGCCGAAGGCCGAAGCAGTGTTCTAATAACTCCGCGGAGTTAGGCAGGTATAATAGTACAGCCTTCGGCCGTACTATTCAGGGAAGGGCAGAGTTCAAAGTGTATTCTATCCTACTCCCAGCTTGAGCGAATCCTGAGCATCTTGCGGCATTCTTCACTCTAGTGTAACCGCCCCTGACACCTGCAGACCGCGAAGAAGGATCGTTTCAATGCCAACCCCTTCGCGCGGCACGTCGGCAAGGTAGACGTAACAAACGGTGGCTTCCTGGTACCACAGAAGCATGGAATTGATTGCCTCGGAGAGCTCAGCGCTGCTGGACTTATCGATGCAGCAGGTGTCGATCCAGACATGGTCGAACCCGTGCGACTTAGCGAGAGAGCAAGTGCCCTCGAGCTTCTTGAACCCCTCCTTCTCTCTACCAAGACCGCTTTGGACGTCCTAAAAGGTTACCTCTTCGGCTCCCCAACGGTGGGAAAGAATCGCGTACGGAGGAACATCGTATTGTTGAAAAGCTCAAGCTTCATCCCGGAGGTGTGGAGGAGGTACATTGTCGTAACGACGAGATCCAAGTGTGCTTGTTGCAGCAAGCGCGAGGAGGGTGAAGATGCCGTGCGCGGTTGCTGAATTGTTGCACAGCGTCCTCCGAAAAAGAAGCGGGGGCTAGGATTGCCTGCACAGGGATTCGCGGGTGAGGGGGCATTCCGGGATGCCTCAGGCATCCAGGGCTGATGAGATTTGCGAGACAAGTCATGCCAAAGGATGGTTGCGGGGTCAGGCCACTACTTCCATCCCAACTTCACATCTGCCACTCGCACCGCAATCAACTTCTACGGCGCCGTGGCTGCGGGTTTTCCAGACTCATCGATCTCAATTGAGCTCAGAGGAGCATTGAGGCCACCCGACGCGTTATGCCGGCCTTCCTGACAGGACGCGCTGGGAGGAGCATCAGGATAAGGGCCAAGACGGGGCTTGCGCGTGTCTCCAGTTTTTGCTGCGGCCCGCGCTTCTATTCCACCGATGGCGAGACTGAGAAGCGCATCATCAAAAGAGATGTTTGTATCATTGGCGGAGGCGCAACGGGAACATTTGCCGCAATCCGTCTTCGAGACGAAGGGAAAAGCGCCGCCGTGGTGGAGCGTGGACCCCGGCTTGGTGGCCACACCATCACCTTCCAAGATAAGGTCACAGGAGCGAAAGCAGAGGCCGGCGTTGTCGTGATCCGCGACTCGCCCGTATCTCGAAAGTACTTTTCCCGTTTCAATATCCCGCTCACCAGATTCGAACCGCCCGCACCTGACGCAGAGGTCTTCGTTGACTTCTCCACGGGAAAGCAACTCAATTACACCTCACAATTCCCAGTGCAAACCTTTGCAGCTTACGCTGCCCAGCTCGCCAAATATCCCTTTCTCGACAATGGCTTCGATCTCCCCAGCACGCTCCCCGAGGACCTTGCCCTCCCCTTTGGCGAGTTTGTCAAAAAATACGATTTAAGCCCCATGGTGCTCCTAACAGCCAAGCTCTGCCAAGGATTCGGAGACCTCCTCTCTCAACCAACTCTCTACGTTATGAAGAACTTCGGCTCCACCGCCCTCCGTGGATTCGCCGAAGGCTTCCTTGTCCCCAACGGCTTCGACAACAGTGAGCTGTACAACCGAGCCTTCACCGAGCTCGGCAACGACGTCCTTCTCGAAAGCACCGTTGTCTCCGCCTCGCGCGAAGCTCCAGGCCGTGTCCGTGTCCTCACCCGCTCTAAGTCTGGAAAGGAAACACTCATCAAGGCCAAAAAGCTGCTGATCACTATCCCCCCCACCGTCAGCAACCTCGCCGATTTCGACCTTGACGCCAAGGAAATGGAGCTCTTTAGCCAATTCCGTCACACAACCTGGTGGACAGCCATCATCCGCAACTCCGGCCTCCCCGACAACCACAGCATCACCAATCTCAGTCTGGCCAGACCAGAAAATCTCCCTTCACTACCAGCCATCTACGAAATCACCCCCACAGGCATCCCCAACACGCTGAACCTGAAGTACGGCAGTCCACACTCGCTCTCCGAGGACGCAGTCAAAGCCGAGATCCTCAGAAGTCTCGCCCGTTTGCGCCGAGCCTCTCCTCAACTGTTCAAGTCGCCGCACTCCAACCCGGAATTCGCCCTATTCGTCAGCCACGACCCTTTTGGACTCACCGTCCCGGTCTCGGCGATCAATGACGGCTTCTATGACAAACTGAACTCACTGAACGGGCACAGGAGTACCTTCTACACCGGAGCAGCATATCAGGCCCATGATGCATCGTTGTTGTTTGAGTTCACGACGGGTCTTCTTCGCAAGTATTTTTGAGGGGGGATATTGGAGGTGGAACTTTCATTGGAAAATAGCGGGCTACTTTGGCGCCGTGCACCGGAGATGTCGATGAGGTGGACATTCACACCTTGGGACTCTCCTTCTGGGAGCCTCGGCGCTGGTAATGATGTCATCAGTTCGTTGATCGTGTGAACATTTCCATTCCTTCACCCTACTTTATCCAAGCGCCTAGATTGTCAAATTCACTCTACATACCTGCCCGCCTTCTCTCCCCCGCCGTTGATCGTCATGAAATCGTAGAAACATCACCTTCCCCTCCACTACCCATATACTCCTCCAAAATTTCAACTATAGCATCGTTGCCACTCCTCTCAGCATACTCCAGCAACCTTTTAGCATGCGCTTCACCATTATCCATTTTAAGTCGACCCGAATCCAGAAACACCTTCACCACCTTGTCGTACCCGTTGATCACAGCCCATTCGAGAGGCGTCGGCCCACTCTCCGACTCCGAATTGACGTCCACATCATCCCTCGCCAGCAGCAACTTCACAACCTCCTCATACCCCTTCGATGCCGCCCATGCTAAAGGAGTCCACCCACTTGCGTCCTTGGAATTGGCGTCAACACGACCACTGTCGAGCAGTAATCCCACAACTTCAGTATGCCCGCAGTCAGCCGCCCACGACAGAGGTGTCTGGCCCCGAGCATCGGGCGAGTCCTCGTCAACATTATCCATGCCGAGAAAGCGTTTGACAAGTGTTGAGTCGCCAAATCCCGCCGCCCAGGAAAGTGGAGTTCGGAGGTTGGAGTCGAAAGCATCGGGATTCACGCCGCTGATAGACAACAGTGAGTCCACAGCGTCATGATTGCTAGTTCTGACAGCGTCAAAAAGCCTCGACTGGCATTCGCTCACGGTAAGCATTTGTGTGGCTGCCGGACCGGAGACAGCGAGAGCAATTCGTCTCCGAGATTCGGCCTCAAGTTGTTCTTGACGTTGCCGTTCCTGCTCGGCCGCACTCATCAACCGCCTCTCTAGTTCCTTGACGTCCTCTGGCCTTCCCTGATTGCGATAGGGAACGGCCAGATTGGCGGCGCCGACCAAAGGATTGGTGCTCAACAACAGGCGAACACGAGCTACTTCTGCGAGCAGTTCGTCTGCCTTTTTCTTAAGCCCTTCCTTCTCGTAAACAGATGCAAGGTCGGACATGCTGGTGAGTGTACGTGGATGCTGAGACCCCAAGGCGCGCCGGCGGACGTCCAGAACTTCGGCATAGATCTCCTCTGCTTCCCGCAGCCTACCCTGCTGAACGTATTCAGCTGCCTCAGTACGCATGCCGTGCAGCGGTGACTTCCAAAATGGAGCCTGACTGCGTATCGCATTCGCATCTGACCCAAGCTGCTCGCAGGCGGCGGCTATCGCGAACTTCCAGTTATGACGTGCGATGTCAGCTGCCGAGCGTACTGGCCCCCCGTCCTCCGCGTAACTGGCATCGTCGTCGTCGGCATCAAAACGAAAGTCTTCCGAGTCGTCGTCCCCACGCGAGTCGTCATCAGGTAGGTTGACGCTCTCGGACCCCGCGTCAGCGTCATCGTTGTCTACGGATCTGGGTATCGAAAATAAGGCAATACGCTCTAGGTGAATGGCAATGTGTTTGTGGAGTTCCTTGACTATTTCGGTGGTAAACTGGCAGATCGGACAAAATCGGTCGGCCAACGTAAGGACGGATTCGCTCGCTCGTACGAGATTATCAGACGTGTCCTTGCCATGACCATCCGCGAGGTGGTCTCTCAGTGCATCGACGCTGTTGAAATGTTGACCCAGGTGTTCCGGGCAGCGCCAGACTTTGCGATGGCAGGAATTTTCATGCTCGATCCAGTCCTGGCGGGCATCATAGAGTTGTTCGGGGTTGCGACAATCTTCGTATGTGCAGACATACGGCCTCATATCGCGTATTAAGTGGGCTCTGGTCGTGTCAGCGAACGTATCCGTATGCATTAGACTAGGTAGTGTTAGCAAACACTCACTTCCACGCCTTCAGGCGGCTCAATTCGGAAGGACACAAGGTGAAACAATATGGGCATTCGAAATATTTCTGCCCCTCTTCGAGTTTCGGCGGGATGGGAAAATCCGGAGTCTCGTCGCTAACGTATGTGGATGGGGCATACTCGGAAACGGACGCGGTTGACCGATCGTCCCTCATCGCCAAGTGAGCAGCCTGGAGTCGGGTCGCCGTGGTTACAGATAGATCCCCGGCTGGAGCCTGCTGCTCCAGCGCCCCTTCTGCTTGTACTACCGCATCATCGCTGACCCTGATGGCGCCGACCGGGAGCTGAACCTCTTGCGAGATGGAGCGGGTGTGAAGGACCAGCTTCTCGCGGTGCCTCATCCAATATCCAAACTGTTTCCTTCGTTGCACGTTCGCCTGAGCTAGGCGACGAACAAGGAAGTTTTCCCTTCCTTTTAACAGATCTTCGCTGTATCTGGCGAGGACGGAACGTATGGGCTCCCAGACATTGTCTGGATAGGTGGAAATCTCGCCCTCAACTCCTATTTCGGCAGCAGCGGGCTGTGCTGGTGACTCCTGGACGACACTAGACTTCCGATACTCCAAGAATAGCGCGCTGACGTAGTCCTCATCGAAGGGTTGGAATGCTTCTAAGAGATCGCAGTTGGAGTCAGGGTCAATTTTTCGATATCGGTAAGCCTTCGACGAGCCAAAGCGCGTTGTGGGATTGCGAATCCTCGTTGAGAGCTTATACAAGCGGTCGATCGGGTCCTTGATGCTGTCCAGAAACAAGTCGATGTCCGAATCTACTTCGCCCACCAGCTCAAAGCTGGATGAATCATCGCCTAGAAGAGACGGGGAGGAGCTAACCCCGGGATCGTAGTCGTCATCGTGTGTCCCAACTTGAAGAGACACGGTGACATCTCCTGAACCATCGCTGTATTCGAGCACTGCAAGCAGGTCAGCCCTACATTCTTGTATAACCAGGGGCACTGCATCGCCGGTGTTCCCCTTTACCTTGAGACAAAGAATCCTTCAGGTCCACCATGAAACGCATCAAGGTACTTCTCAAGGTCGGTGCATCGCGAACTCGGTAGTCGAGCGACCCATGGCCTGGAATGAAGAGTCCCAAATTGACAGCCCATAGTTCAAAACGGTCGTACTCGGCTCGAAACATTGATTGGGGCCACTCGGTATGCTTGTTGTCTCCAATCTGTCGCTCGACGTTCACGAGTTCGGCAAAGAGACGAGCAACCTCAAGACCGACGCTTGCCAATGTCGCAACCTGCGCTGCCATGATCACTAACGCTGGGCCTCAACTTCATTCATCAAATCTAGAAAAGGAAATTGGAAGTGACTGCAAATTGGTCGACTTGCGTTTGACGGAGAAGGGTACGGTTTGTCTGCGAATGGGCCGATAAAATATGCTTGACACGTGGAATGTTCGATCTTTGTTACGAGGACCACTTGCGGTGATCGGGCCATAGCAGCGTGATTTTGCATCGCTCCTGCACGCAGACGGTCCTGGGTGATTCAGCCCACTAGTGGGGCCAGGTTTGGGGGAGGCCTTTCCCTGATCCACGCTTCCCGCATCGTAAATCTCCGCGGTTCACCTGGCAGCCTTCCAATTGCCCCGCAAGTCTCGGACGTCTCTCACACTCTCAGCCAGCGCCCTTGCCCTCCAGGCTCTGCAATCTCGATTGACCCGAATTTTGCCTCAGGCTGCCAGCATCGAGCTTTTTGCCTTAAAAGTTAGGCACCGCCCGATTTGGTGTGCCTCTCACCGCCCAAGTCTCCAGAATGCAGATAAGCCCCGCTCCACTAGTCGTTTTTGGGCTTAGCGATAAACTGTCACCCTCCATCAAACTGCAACGACAACCAATCAGTTTTGGCGAGGCTCTCACTAGAGGCCTCTCGCGTCCAGTCCGGCCAGCTTGAGCGCTGCCGCCTGGATGTGCGTTTTCGCTGCGCCCGATCATGGAGGTTGAGTCCAAAACGCGGGTGATGTGTGTCAGAGCCTCACCGTGTCCAGCGGAACGCTGTCGCGACATTCGTCCCGACTTCATCCAAACATGTAGCATCACACTTTCTGCGATTCTGCCATCCAGGGCGCCTTGAGCAACCGAGCTCTCTCTCTCTCGCAGTAGCATAACATCCGCCAGCTGATGGGGGGCCGGTAACGCGACCTAGCAGGCCGTTCCGCCATGTCGGGATTCGAGATTGCTGGCGTCGTTCTCGGCGCGCTTCCCGTGATTTTCGCTTGCGTCGACCTCCCGAAGCAAGGCGCGCGCAGAAGCCTCCTTATCTTCCGAAAGCGCGTCTACATTGACAAACTCGCCCGAGCTCTGCTGTTGCAGAAACAAATCATCGCCGAGAACATCAAGTCGCTGGCCTGCGCCGGCGGCTGCGACAATGTCTGGCTTGTCGACGAGGATCCAGTGACGTACCTCAACGACGAGGTCGTCCAAGATCAGATCCTCGACTATCTCGGTTTCGAAAATTACACGGCTCTGTCGTCCGTTCTCGGCCAAAGCCATGACGTATTGAAGGGCATTGCAGAGAAGATGCAGGGGTTGTTGCCAGGCGGGAAGGTGTGTGATTTCCCTCCAAACCTGGACGTGTCCATGCGCTTACTTGCTATCGCACACAGGGGTCATCGGATAACATACTCGAAATCATCGCCGCGAATCGCGTTTCCAAGGGGTTCGCCGACGTCCTACCACGTGTCAAGCTTGCGTTTGCCGTCAAGGATATCCAGAGCGCTGTCGAGGAGTTGGACAAAGCAGCCGCAAACATCGATCGGTTCACACGGGTACTACTGTCCAACCGACAGATGATGAGAAACACGCCCTCAAGGAAGGCACTAAGACTTGCAAGAGCACTGAGACGTGCGGGAGAACATGCCCAGGACATGTCCGTCGTACTCCACGACCGTTTCAGGAGCGGGTGCCATGTGCAACACGAGGCGAGCTTGTTGCTTGAGGACCGTATCAGCATTGCCGCCAGCATACTTGACAAAAAGGGCAAAACTTCTCCGGAGACTGTCTTCCGGTTGGCCTTTGCAATGCAGTCGCAATCAGGTAGTTTGCTCTCCTATTCGGCGGTGGTTCATGTTCAGGAAGACGATCCAAATATTGACACAACACCTTCAAAACTACCCCAGGCCGATGTCCAAACCACGGCGGTGGCTCATGCCAAGCGGGTATCCGTCAGCTCCATCGGCTCGCCGCGTGTTCATTTTCAGACGACAACAGCTACGGTGGTCCTCACCTCACCCCCAACACCACCGAGAACTCCACGTGGCGTTGTTTGGGTGGACCGAATCTGCTCTGCACTAGAATCAATGACGAGGGAGAACACACAAGCCTCGTTCGTCTTGACCAAAGGTCTGCAAATAGGCATCAGGAACTGCCTCGAGGCACCATCTCAACCCCTCCTTGTCTGTGACAGAAGAATGACGATGCAAGACCTCTTCGGCGGCGACAAGATACAGAAACGGCCTCTCAAATTCCGCATGTTTCTCGCTCTCAGGCTCGCTTCAAACCTTCTCCAGTTGTATCAGACGCAATGGCTCCAGAATGCCTGGTCCAAGAGCAACATATCCTTTCCCCTACGAACAGGACCCAACGGGGATGGCGTCGCTGATCTTGATCAACCGCTGATTTCATTGGTTTTCGATGACGATTTCCCTTCAACCCCCCCGCCTAAACCACCAGACTTGAAATTGGTGCTACTCGAGCTCGGCATCCTCCTCCTAGAACTTTGGCACCAGGAGTCCTTCGAGTCGAGATGTAGTACGGACATAGTTCCAACGGGGTACTACCAGAGACTGGCAGTGGCGATGGAGTGGTTGGATGACACGACGGACCCGATGCCGGAGCAGTACGAGAGGGCAGCTTCTCTCTGTATCCGAGGCATGATAGGTGGTACTTCTCATTTTGACAACGGGGATGATTCGTTTTGGGGCGCGGTTTGTGAAGATATTATCGAGCCCCTGCAGAAGAACTGCAAGCCATGGCAACGGAGTCAATGAACACTTGTTTGAGCGTCGATCGATAGAACGGGGCCAAGAGGCCCCCACTGAACATAGACAATGAGTTCGTCGTAAATGACATATCCGTATTGTATACCCAGCAACGGCTGTCATCAACATGGCTCTCTCTACAATACCGCCCAGATCATCCATCCTCTTCCCTCGCACTCTCAAAGACTACCTCCGCCCAGCTCAACCTGATATAATTCTCCGGCGTCAACCCACTAAACTCCACCTGCAACGTAATAACAAACGAGTTCGCCACAATCGGGCGATTAGGAACATCCCTGGCGCAAATCGCCATCCTCGGCTGCGTCAGGCTGAGGTTCTCGCCGTTGTAGCGCACAATTTCCCCATCCGCAACGAGATACTGGCGGACAACGGCTCCGCTGCCAGTCTGAAATCGGACAGCGGCGCGGACAGCGTGGACCGGAGTGTCGGAAGTGGCAGGCGAGGGAATGGGAAGGTGGAACCAGCTGTTGAGATGGCCCGCTGACGGCGTGATGGTTGTCCACCAGGCTTGTCGCTGTGCGTTCCATGCGGGGTTTTCGAGGACCACGGCCGTTCCGGAGATGCGTGACAGGAAGCGGGGTTCCATATTTCTGTGCCTGTACTGGGGATTGCAGACAGTCAAAGTGAGGGGGAAACTCGGAGCTTTCTTAAGGAAAGTGCTGGAGGTGAGACAGGTAGTTAGGAAAATGATCCAACAGCTGAAGCGTGGGTGCTAGGATCAGACTGTGCGCAGCCTGCTCCGGGGGGCTCGGAGGTAAGTCGGGCGAGAGAGGGGTCCTGCTTCGTGCCAAGTGCGGGAACGCTCCTGAGTGCATAAAATCCATAGCCCCCATCAGGGCACTGCCCCCCTTCCCAATTCAGTGCACACTGCCCGACGTCTGGCACCACAACGGAAAGATCGAACAAGTCTCGACAAAAAGTCCAGTAACGCGACTTATACGTAAGCCCCCTCTTCGTGGGCATTGATCATGCGCACTGTCTGCAGTGAATAAGTAAGGTATGGACTAGCAGGACTGCTCCTCCGAAAAGCGTGAAGGGTGAAAGTTTCTTGCTATCGTAGCCGCTATAGGACTACGCAACTCGCACTTACATCACAAAATGGTGAATTTGAAGTGGGTGTTGATAGCTTGCATTATTGGGATGACGAGAGTAAACGTCCCTTCGAGCGAAGGTGAGACGACCCCAGCCAGGGAGTAAGCTAAATCTACCTACTAACACCGAGCCGTTGCCTGCAACAGTAACCGCCACTTCCCCTCTGAGATCAGACAAAGGTCATTCTTAACTAAGAAGTCTGGCTCCGTGGCAAGTTCTTGTCGGAAACAGCAGCTTCGCTATCGTCCATCACGACCTCGAGGATCCCAAGTTGACCGGTCTCCCTCGCAGGCTCTCCTCTTCAAACTCTTGTCGACGACAGAAGCACTTTAGAACATTGGTGGGAAATAGTTTAGAAGGCGCCGCCAAAGAAACACCTCAGACTGCGGGGCCAAGTCATGCGGAGATATGAAATCTCCCGATTCCCTATATAAATCTACCATGCTTCACGCCAGCTAGCCAAAATCTTCAACCAACACTCCAGTCAGTTTGAAGGTTTTATACCTTGTTGGGTTCACACTGCACTCCATCCACCTGGAGAATCTTGACGAGACATGTCGCTAAGTTCTGGGCATCTCTCATACTGCGCATAGCGTGTTTAACGTTGTTGGAACTGCGAGACTCGCAGTCGTAGGCATGAGACTAGAAGTCGTGTCGGACTTGAGGAGGCATCGGGCTGGGACCATGACGGCGAGGGTTTGGATGGTCAGGTGGAGGTTAACTGGTAGGTGGAGGTTACTTGCTAGGTGGAGTTGAGCTGGGACTGATTGATGTGCTAGTTGAAGCGTCTCATCTTGTCTAGTAGAACGCTCACTCCACGGAGAAAAGAACTGAAGAAAAAAGAAAGGAAAATCAGCATCCATTCCTTAAAATGGATAACACTTACTGTATAAAGGCTCTGACGTTTTAAGAGGCTAAAGGATTTAAGTGGGAAGGTATTAACTAGCTGGTAAGTTCTAAGCTTTAATCCTTAAAATGGTAAAGAGTAGTAGCCGTATGGCAAGTCCCAGGCTCTATTCCTTTAAGCAGTAAGTAGTAATACCACTATATAAAGAGAACTTACTATTTGTTCAGTTTTAAGAGGCTAGGGAGTTTAATATAAAGAGTAGTGGCCGTATAGTAAGTCTTAAGGAGTAAAAAATAAGCTACTGTACGTAGGGTTAAACTGCTTTCTTTATATAAAAGTGACATATAGAAGTCTAAACAGTAAGAGGGGTATAACTATCACCACTCCAGTCTTTAAGTTCTTCATACAGCAACTTCTTAAAATCTCACGCATTTAGTTGACTAAAATCTCTTTACCGCAAAATGCGGTTCACCACCTCCTAACTACAGTTGCCATGATAATTAGTGCCAGCTAGACTATTATTACCCTAACGGTCATTCCACGTGCCGACCTGGAAGATCGCTAAGTTGAGATCGCTGGTCGTAAGAATACACACCACTTCCGTAAACCCATAACATGCTAACTAAACAGCACCGAACTCTCCTGTCTACAGCAAACAGTATTACGAGTAGAGTTCTATAATGGGCGTTCAAAGAGGTGGCTTAGGGTGGTCGCTTTGTTCTGGTTGAAACAGGGATGGAAAAGATGTGGCGGAAATAATCCAAAACCTAAAACAAATCCTGGGGGGATGACTGGCTTGATCAACTTTCGGGTTCAGGAGAAACAACAGCAGTGAGTACGATTTAAAGCAAGTCAATCCTTCGATCAGTGGTTCATGAGCTTTTATCAGTGAGAAATACGTGGTGACGACGCTTAAGCTTCAACATGATGTTAGGTCAGCTATTTATGCTTCCATTTACTCCGTACACACTTGAGAACCTAACACACGCGCGTTCGAACGTTTTTCCTTTATTAAAATCTGTGGAAGTGAGCATCGAAATCACCGTAGGCCCTCACAAGTTGATTTTCAATGTACACTTGTATTTTAAAGACTAAGTATACTCCCCCTCGCCATGACAACACCTCTAAAATTCGTCACGCCCGTAAATAAGTATCTATATATTTTCTCTCTGTCTCAGGTATCAACTAACGCAATGACTCCGAACTCTCCAATCTCATGCCCGCAATCTCTTCCCAAACAGCAGACCGCCAAACGCAATGGTTCTGTATATCGTCCCAATCGCCGCCAAAATGCCCAAATTTCGCCACCGCCAGTCGAGATGAAAGCCCACCAGATCGCTCGCCAACTTGACGTTGTATAGGTTGCTGAACGGCGCGACCAACTGTCCAAAGTAGTACTCGGCCAACCACACCCCCGGGCTTGCCCTCCACAACCACTCCAACTTCCACTCAACTACACTGCTCATCGGTGGCGCGGCGCCGCTCAAGATCCCCACCACCAATGCAAACATCGTCGCAAACAGCGGCGCATCCTCCCTCCTCACCACCATACTCACACAGGACGCGAGTCCATAGATACAATAAAAGTACAGCAAGTTCACCAGAAACGCCGCGCTGTACGAAATGACCGGCACGGCCATCAACAACAGGGGTGTCGTGAAATGCAAACAAGTCAGCGCCATCCTTGGCAGGACGGCAAACGACTTCGCCAGAAAATAGGCAAGTCTCGAATGCCCCGCCTCCGCCTCCCTTTTGTGCAGCAGTAACTCCTCCGAGAAGACTTTCACTCCTGGGGCAGCGGACACGAGACCGATGGCGATGGCCGTGAGGAGTGCCATCTCCGGAGCGGACTTGAAGTCAGACGAGACGGAAAGGACGTCGTACGGTTTCAGGTACAGCCCGGTGAAGAGGACTCCCTTCTTGGGTGACTCGGCTAGGCCGAGGAGGAAGCCTGCGAGGGTGGCGAGACCGAGTTCGTAGAGGAGGGTGGCCTTTGTGCGGTACTGCTGGAGGAATGCGCGTATAACGTTATGTTGCATTTGGCGGAGGAAAGGGGCATGGCGTTTCTTGAAGAGGGAGCGGGGGATGGAAGTTGGCGTTCGTGGGGGAATTGGGCCCAACCGAGAGGAGGAGGAAGAGGCTGACAAAGGAGAAGGAGACGATAATGGGGTGGAGGAAGCGGAGTGGCCTGACCAGTGCCCGATGAGAGAGTTACGCGAGATGTCGCCGGTGCGTTTGTAGGGGCGACCGTTGCCGGTGATGATATCGGTGAGGACGTCGCCGTCGTTGGCGTGCCTTGGGAAGAGGAATCCCTGAGCCTCGAAGAAGGCTTTGGCGTTGGCGCCGGGTCCTTGGTAGATGAGCTGGCCGGTGGCGAGGAGGATGAGGTCGTCGATCATGGCGAAGATCTCCTGGCGGGGCTGGTGGATGGCTGCAATCACGGTAATGCCGAGCCCGGCGAGGGCCCGGAGCGTGCGCATGATGGAGGAGGCGGCCGTGGCGTCGAGGCCAGAGGTTGGTTCGTCGAGAAAGATGGCCATTGGTGCGGCGGCGAGCTCCATGCCGATACTAACGCGCTTTCTCTGCCCGCCACTGATGACAGGTTTTCCGATTGTGCCCACAAGGCTGTCTTGCACATGGTCCAACTCGAGACATTCGAGGACGGCGTCCACGTGGGCGTGCACGTCGGCGGTGCTCCAGGTTCGAGGCAGTCGGATTCGGGCCGAGTGCAGGATGTTCTCGCGCACCGTTAACTCCGGAGACACGACGTCGTCCTGTGGGACGTAGCCCACCAGTTTTTTGTATCGCGCCATCCGTCCCGGTGTGTCGTTGACTGACACTACCCCTGAAGTGTGTTGGATCTTGCCATCAACACGTTTACAAAAGTTGATTTGCCGGCTCCCGAGCCCCCCATGACAGCTGTCAACGAGCCACGCTTGATGAACCCAGTCACGTTCTGCAAGATCGGCCGCTTGGCACCCGAGGGCTGGTATGTGAGACGCGAGTAACCAAATGAGAGGCCAACGTGGCTGGCCTTGACTGTTGCCTTGCTCATTGACTTGATGAAAGCCGTGCTTCCAACCGAGGCTCGGCACCCGGATTCCGCGTCGTATTGAGATGACTGGTCATCATCGAGTGTCATGTCGTAAAGAGAAATATCGGCTGAAAGTCGTGCGTGGCGGTCACGGTTCCTGTTGTGGAATTTCCTCCGTAATGCAAAGACCAGCAACAAAACAGTGATCAGCAGGTCGATACCTAGAAGGACCGCCACCGGAATCAGGAACAACTCGGATGTCGAACCCTCAGGGCATTTGCTGCCGCTACTGCACGGAGTGGGCGCCGCCGACCCGGGCTGGCAGTATGTGCCCGCTGGACAAACAACAGACGTCTTCCCTTCAAGTGCTAACGGACAGTACTTCCCTGCGGGACAGACGACTGGCTCGAAGGGCCCCATTCCCATGTTTTCACTTTTGTCGAATATATTGACGCATGCTACCCCAAACAGCCGCGAAATCTGACACTCGGTGATGGGCGTACAGAACTGCGGCAGCGAGTTGACCGTGTTATTAGTGCCTGTGAAGTCCAAGTTAATGCTATCCGTCACAATCCAAACTTTATCGCACTCACACAAAAAGCCCGCGTTGCATCCATTTTGCAGCCAATCGTCCACACCCTGAATCTGCACTGGGAGGGTATCAGGCCGCCAGCATGGTGCCGCATCCACCGGACGCTCTCCCCGTTCTATTTGCTCCGCCGCGCGATACCATGATGCCGAGAATGTCGAGTGGTTCTGACCTGTGCATGCTTGATCCCAGACTCCCAACCCCTCGCCGTCTTCCACAAGCCCCGTCACATTTCCACTGTGACGATAAAAGGTGTCGATGATCGGAGGGGTCGAGCCGTCGCTGACCGGTGCCATGAGCCTGTCCCTCTCGCTGTTGAGATGTGCGGTCTTGAACCATTTCCCGCTCGTTTGTTGGACAATTGCTTCCGTCTGGTTGCCGAGACACCGCCATGCTAGCTCTGGCCCGGGTCCGTGATTCAACTGGCAGAGACAAGCCCCGGTGTCGAGGAATGATGGCCTTTCTACCGTAGAAACCTGCGGGAGGAAGGGGTCTTGAGGTATTTCGGAACTATCGGCCCCGATGGACCACGTCCGTGGACGGATTGCCTGAGGTTGGCGCGACATGATGTGAGATAAATTAGATGTCAGGTTCCATGACTCCCATGTATGCACCCGGGATCAGCAAAAGAAAGAATGCGGCCTATCTGCGTAACAACAGGGACGGAAACCATCAACATCGGATGGGATAGTTGGGTGGATGGGGGCTTACGTGCCTCTAGTACCTGCGGTTGTCGTTGCGGTTGTGGACACGGCCCGTCAGCGGTTGATGTTGACACGGCTTGGAATTACACGTCATGGGTATGTACCCTCATCTGCGTGGGACGACAGAAATCCGAGACAGGCATCTACCAACAGCTGCAGGACTAGGCCGATGACGGCAAGGCACAGTGATTTCTTGTGCGACGATACAAGGGATGCGGCCACTGCGTTGCAACTCCCCCTTTGCTCCCCCACTCTGGTGAATTCTCAGCCCGGATTAGTTCCGCACAACCAAGCCTGGGGACAGCGCAAAGGCAGAATGCTATGTCGCGTCCAAGATTACCTGCGGCGTTGTGCTGTGCCCGCGGTGGTCAGGAGTGCCTGGCACTGCCCATCTGCCCCACTCACGTTACACCGGTTCCACTCGTGTTATTGCCAAGTGAAGTGCAGAAGGAAGGAACACAGTCAACCGGTGCCGGCGCAAACCCAGCCAGCACACTGCAGGCGGCAATCGGCTACCGTGTTTTCAGGGCTAAAGCAGTCGTCCTGCGGCTCAGTCGGCCGTCTCTGATCTCAGGGTCCGTGTATCCAGGCCCGGCTTAAAATCCCGGGAACAATCATCAATTACCGAGACGAGTGTCACCATTGTCCCTCGCTGTGAGATGGAAACATGCAAAGTGACCTGACACAAGCGACCCGAGTACCTGTTTTGGATTATCAAACTGCACGCCATACTCAAGATGGACTAAACTCGTGGCTGCCTAATGATGAGACATGTTGAACTGCAACGGTACCAACGGTACCGAGCGGGACGATGCGCGAACTGCGTATGGCGGTGAGTAATGAGTTTTCGCAAATGCGGCATTGTTTATCGGCAGGATGTGAAGTTATCATCACATTTTCATTGGAGCATTAGCAGTTTAAACCGGGGCGTAGTCCAACGATGATAGTCTCTCAAATCTAACCTCCGTGCTGGATCGGAACTATCGCAATTAACCACAGCATTTAACGAATAACACAGGGGAGCCCGTGCCTCAGAGATTTAGGCGAACTGCTTGGGCAAACCACGCAGGAAGCGTGATTTCTTCTGAGTGACTACGCCGCCTGCGCCACGGGATAATACGCGTGCCGGCTGACGAGTACAAGCTCACGAATCGCCGTTTCCGGATTAAATACGCCGGTACAGGGGCTGCAGGATCCGAGTTAGGCAAATTCATCTTATCCACAACCGCAGTCTCGGCGTTTGTGTAACGTTTAAGAGGCACCTGAAGAACTCCGGGCGTGGGCAGGGTGTTGGTTATAAACTCAATCTGCCATTCCACGACCGCAGTCGTCCTCCATTCCTGTCATCCAGACCAGGCGCATTCCGTCACCTTCCAGATCGGTGAGTCCGCCTTCTTATTTATCTATCATTCTATAAAACTTGTTCGATGATTCCAAAAATGAAGATACCAACGCTTAATCACTACATTTGTCATCATGTGACGGCATCGTGTGATAGACCATCTGCTGCAAATGCTAGGCACAATCCGAACTCACATTATTCCTTGGTGTTGGAGGAGAATTGAATTCATCTGCGGGCGTTTTCGCTCAGACTTGGCGCAAGTTGTGTTGGTCCCCTCGGTTAGGTACACAGGATTTTGAGTTTGGTGCGAAGTGCCCGCTTCCTATGGGCAGTCAAACAGGAGGTCAGGGGCAAGTGTTAGAAAGGGCTCCGTGCCACGCCCAGAGATGCCATCGAACCATCCCTCTCATCCGCGGTTACACGAAAACAACTTGGCGAGGAGCTTTCTCAACCCAACTGCATATTCAAATGAAAACCATCCCTGGTTGAACATCAATAGTGTTGTTGCGAAACAGCATTGACGCGCGTTGCTGGCCGAGAGATCTTGAGCCAAAAAGGTAATTTGCTTCTCGACCTTTGCGGTTTAGCGCATCTGGTTGGCATGCTCGACATCGTGCAGTGATCTTGGCCAGCCAACCACATCTCTTCAAAACCACGTGGACCCAGCACACTAAACCGTTCTAAAAGACCCTCTGCAGCATCTCAACAGGGACCTACGCGGCCAGGCGATCGCGCCCAAAAAATCGGATGGTCCCGTCGCAGACGCAACCTAACCCAAACCACCACTGCATGCAACCAAACAAACCCACAACGACCTGACCTCCATCCCGCGCAGCGATGACGACGACGGTGCGCTGGGACCCCCACTCCCTTCTTGACATCCGCGGCGCCGCCCTGCGTGGCGAAATCCAATGCCCAGGCCACAACCGCCAGAGCCAGAAAACCTGCACCATTGGCACACCAAAAGATCTCCCAGTCCGCTGTGACTTCCAAAAGTGGAAGAAGAACCCCGCAACTAAGGCCGCGCAGGAATTTCTCGCGACGCTTGCGGCTACAGAACCTAGCCAGGTCACGACGAAGGATTTGCGTGTTCTGGCGGGGTTGTGTCTCTGTAGGGAGTACCACAAGGACCAGCGGGGGGATGTCGCGTCGAGGTGGAAGCGGATTGTTGTTGATGCAGCTGCTGCTGCGCGCGTTGATGATGTAGAGGGTGGACAGTCTGGGGAGGTTGGGGATGGGAAATAGGCGGCTAAGCAACACGCATCACTCGACCGCTATCCCTCGGGACGTGGAGGATAGTGACAACTCAAAGCAACTCCGCCATGTCAAACATGAGCTGCACCGAACGAAGACCCTGTTTAAGAAAGCCGACCACCAAAATCTGAGGCTCGTAAAGATGTCGGAAGATCTTATGTCTCTTCTCAACAGGGCCTCCGCGGCTACGGTGGTTGCCGACGAGAGACTGAAACAGATGGGAGAGGAGATCGCTATAATGTCCCAGGTGGTGGAGCTCATTGGCACGGCGAGAGTGGAGGCCGACAAGAAGGTGCATGCGGCAGAGGCAAATGTCGCCGTGTGGGCCAAGGCACTCGCCGAGGATCACGAAAGGCTGCAGGAGGTGCATGCTGCGAAGGCGCTGGCTGAGAAAGAGGGGGTGAAGGCGAAGCGACTGTTGTGCCAGGTGTCTGCGAGGAACCAGGACCTTTATGACGATGTGCAAGCGGAGAGCAATGCCAGGCATCGAGCTGAGGAGAGGCTGAAGGGGGCTGAGGCAACGATGCGCGCGATGGGAGTTCAGCTGTCAATTGTGTCAGGGGAGAAGCAGGCGCTCAACGACAAGTTGGAGGCAGAGTCTACGGCCAGGCAGCGGGCCGAGGAGAAGCTGACCCAGGCTGAGCGACATATCATGCGGCTACGGGAGGCCCATCGGTGCACTTTGTCCCCCTCTCCGGATACGAGCGAACTCGACAGTGAGGAGGATCTCAACCTTCGAGAACTGTACCAAGAGCATGGCGGCCAGGTGAAGGTGATCCACAGCAAGTACATCGCCGAGATACAGTGAGCAAGGAAGCCTTGACAGAACGAGATGACAGTCGCAAGACATAAGGAGTTACTGCTTCTGGTTGAGAAGGACATGATGTCCAAACTAGCACCCGAAAGTGAGCAGGGAAACAACTCGATGCTTCCTGTGGGATCGAGACCAAGCATTGGAGGAACGAGTGGTTGCCGCTGAGAAGAGAGTAGACTCGGGTGTAGAGGGGAAGGCCCCGGGCGCAATGGTATGAGTCTTGCTGGTATTTCCTTCATTGGCTGGTTTCGGATTCATTCAGACCTTATTTAGACATCATTGCTGTACGGCTAATTAGGTAATTCTTAGTTTCTTTTTTCCACCTCGGGGGCTTTCATTCTTCCTCCCAGCACTGGGATTTTACCCACCTGCAGTTTACAAATGCAATTCAGTTACCTTCCCTTCACTCCTCCGGCAGAAGCACGACGCCTTGATCTCTACATCCGCGACCGCCAACGCCAGTTCCAACTGCGGCCTCAGCACCCTCGCTTCGGCCTCCCTCCCCAACTTCACAAGACACTCATGGTAGCCATGCAACGCCCAAACATTGTTCCTTCTCTGCAGCGCTCGCGGCAAGGCATCGCTGAACCCCAGATCCGCAGCATACACCTCAAGTGCATCCTCCACGCGCCCCTGCTCCAGAAGTAGCGCACCATACGCGTGGCGCGTCGGCTGCATCCACCCCCACGGTTCGTCGTACGGGAGAGCATCATCCAACGCGATGGCCTGGCGGAGATGGGTAAACGCGGCGTCGATATTCCCCTTCCGGTACTCTAGCTCCCCGGCGAGCATGGCGGCGGCCACGGCCAACGTATCAGTACAAGTGTTATTGAAGACTGTGCGAGAGGACGGGACTTTTTCGAATGCGTCTTGGAAGAGGCGTTGCTCCTCCTCTGCCTCGGGGATGTGTCCCGTGGCTGCGTGCGCAACGCCCTTGGCGTAGTGGGTCATGGCCGTGGTGGTGCAGTAGAGTTCCGGATCGGAGGGCAGCGCGAGGGCGATGATGTCCGACCAGCGGCCGAAGCGGATGAGAACGTGCACGCGCATGGCGATGAAGCCCTCGAGCCAGTCGGCCATTGGCGGGGAGGGGATGCGGAGGAGGTCCTCGGGGAGGGTAGCGGCGAGGGCGTCGGCTGTAGCGAGCGCGATGGCGGACTGCCCAGCGAACATGGCGGCGTAGATGAGGAAGTGGTAGTTGTGACAGCGGTATAGGCTGTAAAAGTTGAAGGCGCCCGAGCGGTCGAGGAAGTGCTCGTCGGAGGTGATGGCTTGGGTGTTGGAGGCCATGGCGCGACGGTAGTCTCCACAGATCACGTCGAGGTGGGACGGCATGTGGTTGAGGTGGCCGGCGTCGGGGATCAGGCCGCGGAGGTTGTCGGCCCATCGGAGAGCCAGCTCCGGGTGGCCGGACATCTCCATCAGGTGGATGTATAGGTGGAGGAGTCCCGGGTGGTATGCATCTTTTGCGAGTCCCTTCTCGAGAATTTGTTTCGCCTCTAGAGTTCGAGCGCCTTCGGCCGGTTCGCCAGTTCGCAGATCCCACAGCTTCCAGGGAGTCAGGTTCATGAGGGCATCGGCATAGAGCGCCATGACATCCAGGTCCTCGGGGAAGCTGCGATACGCAGGCTCCATGGCCTCGGCATACCGCTGGTCGAGCAGCTGTCCCGCCTCGCCATCCTCCTGCGGATACCGGGCCTTCAATGCTTTAATGAGCGCCTGCTCGGCCCCGGAAGCGCTGGATGATTTCTCCACGGCCGCGGCCAGTGCGTGCCTCGACTCGGCCACGACCTTTTGCAGCTCCCCGTCGTCAAACGCCTGCCACGGCTTGTTGTAATTTGGGCCGAGGGCATATGCGACTCCCCAGTAGGCCATGGCACAATCGGCGTCGGCGGCTATGGCGCGTCGGAAACATTGCGCGGCCTCCTCGTGGTTGAAGGCGTAGCACCAGATGAGGCCTCTGCTGAACCACCGTTGGGCATCGGAACTGTGCGTCGAGACTTTGCGCTCGAATGTGCCAAGATCGTAGTACGCTCCGTTCCCGTCGGCTGTTTTGCCAGAAGAATCCATGGCGGCGGTGGTAAAGCCTGGTTGGTGATGGCGACAGCTCCGAAAATGCAACAGCGGGGTTAAGAAAACCGGCCGAGACAGGCGCGATGTTGCACTGACGTGAAGCGTGACTTTGCTTCCTTCCGGTTTGGGCGCCAGCGCTGTGGGGAAGGTTTCGCCCTCCAGCCAATCCCCTCCTGCCCGATCACAAACCGGCGGTTTCCGAGACACTGGCCGGTGGGTCCGGCACCTGTGGTGGGGACACCAAGCGCCTTCGTTCGCCAGTGGACAGCTGCTCCCGGTCCGCCGCCGCCGCTTTTGACAGCTGCAAGTGCAACCTACGACTCCGGAAAAGGGAAGTGTCCAGGGCAACACAACAGCTCAACAATAATGCATGAAATATCTAGCCGTCTCTATCGCATCCTCGGTACCGTGAGGCTAGAGAACCACTGTGGCTGGCGGTGGGAATTAAGTTGGGTTTGCATGCCCGTCTTACAGTGAGCTGAACAGGTGTAAAGAGGTTAATATTTCCCCGCAGCTCACCGAGGACCAAGCCTGGATTGAATAACCGATTGCAACCTCTACCTACCTTAAAGCCAGCCGCAATCAGGACTAGAGGCACAAGCTGCCGGGTAAAATTCCCACTGATTGACACAGCCGCTGGCACAGGCCAATTGGATGACGCCATAGGACCATTGGGTCACACATGTTGTGGGATTGGGGAGCCCCTCGCTGCCAACCATCTTTTTGACGTCGCATGGCTCAAGCGCCCGAGTCCGCATCCGGGGAGCAGGTGATATCGGAGCGAACAGATCTGCCTTCACATTACACCCAACGTCCTACACACGCTGTCAAAGCTTGTGTGGTAGTATAAAGACTTTCCCACAACCCAGCTTTAAATCTTCCTGCTGGCAGACAGCCACCACCCACTTCTCCACCCCCAAGATCCATCTCCCTTGCCATCACGATGCTCAGGCTCACGACCCTCCTCCTCTCCCTTGCCGGGTCGGCCTTCGGCTTCCCCTCCCACCTCGAGAGCCGACAGACTGCTGCCCTGGTCGCCACCACAGACAACTATCTCTTCACTCTCACCCTCCCCGCTTTCACCACGAAGCGCAACGCTAAAGACCCAGCCACTCTGGACTGGACCACGGATGGCTGCACCTCGTCCCCCGACAACCCGCTCGGCTTTCCGTTTGTTCCGGCATGCCATCGCCATGATTTCGGCTATCACAACTACCGCAAACAGAACCGCTTTACAGCGGGCGGGAGGTTGAGGATTGATGATAATTTCAAGAAGGAGTGAGTTGATCTCTAGGGGTGGGGAGAGGATGCTCGCTGACTTGGAAAAAAATAGTCTGTATTATCAGTGCTCGTCTGTCACTCTCAGTGGTGTCTGCCGTGCACTGGCGGATGTGTATTATGCTGCGGTGCGGGCTTTTGGTGGCAGCGATGAAACGAAGCGTAGCAGTGAGGATCCGTTGGTGCTGGAGTATGAGGAGAAGCTGGCTGTGTACAACCAGCTAGTGGAGGAAGCTCGTGCACAGGGGCTCTTGCCCGAGGGGGTTTGAGCGGGAAAGGGGCCGATATTTTAAGTGGGGGTTTGAACAAAGAGATGGATTACGGTTTGGAGTTTGGTGGGGCTTTGGTTGCAATTCGGGTGCTATGAAGAATGAAAGGTCTTGATGTTTAACTGAAATTCTCTGCTGTCTGCATCTTGGCACGTCCTAAAGATTACCCAATCATCCCCGAGGTCTCCACCTCGAGGCAAACAAGCTAGCTCCGCTTCACATCTCCATTCCGGGAAGAGCGGGGAGCCCTGTTGTGACGATTTGGTTAGCACGTAAAACTGCTTCTCGTATGAAGAGGACACTTACATCCTTCCCACTTCTCATTCACTCGCTCCGGCACCTTGCACTTGATTGCCTCGGCGTTGGTGTGGACCTTGAGGTCTTTGCAGGATGCTCCTGTGCAACCGCCGTCCATGGCACGCTGAAGAGAGTCTCCCTTCCAGCCGAAGACGTAGTCACCTGCTGGAGCGTTAGTTATCACCGATCAGAGCGCCAAGTGGGTGCACGGAGGCATACCGTGCTGCCCATAGCCGGTTCGGTCTCCGGTGCTCAGATAGAAGGGCTGGATGTTATCCTCGGGCCATTCAGCCTTGTTGTTGAAGGCCGTGGTGTCCCACACAATCTGTGGCGCAGGTCAGAATCTCCCGGGCAATGGCACAACTGGGTGGGATATTTACCTCCAACATAATTTGAGGAATCTTGACAGGGTGGGTCGAGGGGCAGCCGTTTCCAACACTGGACCCGGTGAACGTCTGGGGTCCGGCTGAGGGGTATGAGACGTGGGATTGGTGATCGGGACTATCCAGGTTCTTGCCATCCCAGCAGCTGAAGCTTTGTCAGTTGGGTGCCATTCGAGTGGAAGTTCTTTTGATGTGACTTGCGTGGGGTACAAAATGTTAGAGCGGATGCCACCCAGGCAAGGACCCGACGGCATGGCTTCGGTATCCAATCTGCAGCGGCATCACGATCAGTATCCGATGCGTCCACGAAAGGCGTTCAATCCGCGGGCGGAGACTCACCTCGCGTCCGCGCATGGTGCGGCATCGTCTCCCTTGAAATTGGTGCCCGAGAAGCAACGGAAGCAAGTCTGCGACTTCAATGTCTTTGCCGGAGCGGTGCGCCTGTTCGCATCTCCAACGAGCATACGGAATCCCTGAAGTCAATATCAGAACGTGTCGAAAGAGATTCATGTAGCAGCTCTTCCTACCGGCCTGAACGCGGTGACCTGTCCCTTTCCAGGTGAGACATAATAAACGACGAAACCACCCTTCGTTTTCGTCGTGAACTGATCGCTGAACAAGAGTCTGCGGGCATGTCAGCACCCGATACATGCCATATGCTCTAGGTACCGTCCACAAACCTGTTCGGCACCTGAGGAACCCGCTTGAAGCTCCCGTTCCTCGCCTTGAAATACATATTCGCCGTCCAGTAATTTGAGAAATCCTCGGAGTAACTACATGTCGTGCATGTCGCCAGCTCTGCGATATCTGTCAACGGCATTGACACATTAAAGGCATTGCCTCCGACGATTTGGTGCAGATGCGGCGACGGGGCCGCGCCGGGGTTCACGAGGGGATCGATGCGGTCGATTACGATCTGTTCGCAGCCGAACCGCAGCATCGTGGAGCCCCGCCCATTCAGACCGCCGGTTTGCGGCGCCGCGGTGGTGAGCGCCGCGAGGGCAAGGATACCAGCCCAATGCATCGTGAAGTTTTGGTTGGTGGCGTTCAGTCGCGGCGCGAGGAGGAGGCGCGGTGATCTTGGCGCCAGAGTGATGATTCCAACCTCTCACGATTTGAAAGGGGGATGGAGGAAGACCATATCTGGGGATATTTCTGGATTCCGAAAACTTACCTAACTGGGCCAAGCAATATGTTGATTGTCAATTTATCGCAGCCCGATTGCTCCAATGAAACTGCGAGATTCGGCTTGGCTGGATGGCGATTTGCTGACAGCGGATTCTACCGAACAACCGGAACGCCCGCTCCATGCTTGTGCGTAATTATATTCCGTAGCAGATCGTTGGGGCTTTGTAATCCACTTGAAAACCACAGCCGTACTTGGCCTCGGCTCGGCGAAGTCTGTTTACACTTTGGCCCCTATCCCGGACTTGGACTTCGAGGTTGGAAGCACTTGTTTCCCAGTTTCGGCCGCCCCGAAGGTGTGTGACTGAACTAAATCTACACCCTCGTCTGGCCTGCGCTATTAGCACCAGAGGTGTTATTTTCCGAAAACCTTCTATTTCTTCAACACTTAGTTTTGTCATTGGCATTAACTTGCCGATGTCTCGTCACTTTAGCTGTCAATCTTTCATGCTTATTTATATCTTCCGTCTATTCACCGTGTCTCTTGTGGTAACTTTTTACACCAGTTGCCCTTCGCCCCATTTACACTACCCAACAAAGGCGGCAGCTGCTTAGGTAAGGTAGGGATTTAGTTTTCGAAAATAATACACTTGAAACTAGGTTGATATCTGAGAGCGAAATTGGTGGTGTGTGACGCATCCTGCTTGAGTGCAAGACCTACTACCCAGTGGTTGGTCATATTGTTGGACGCGTCATGCTACCGGCAACCCCAGAATCCTTCAGATGTGAAGACCGCGGCCACGGACCGCCAGCCGCAGCTGAAAGTAGAAGGGGTTTGCAGCTCAAGGTGTGGCCATATCGGCTGTGTGGCGGCCTGGCTCGAACGTCATTCGCCATAGCAGCTCGGCGTGCTTTGGTGGCTTGCCCCGCGGAAGCAGAAGATGCATTTGGATGCTACACCTCGGTACTTTATATCATGCCATTGATGAGATTGCCGTGTGGGAAACATTTGATGTTCATCGTATGATGCTGGAAGTGCCACTGAGGGGTTGGTTTGATTCCTGCCCCGGGTACATATATACGGTGGTTGCGATCGCTCGCTTGGCCTTGCGGTATTCTGTAATCATTTAACTTTCAGAATCCGACTCCGGCTCCTGCTCCTATCCCACCGAAGTGATACGAGGTTTGCCCTTGTGTCTGAGACACCATGAGCTTGCAACGATACCCTCCTCTGGCCGGCGCCCCGGTCGTGAGTGCCGAAGATAAACATGTTTTGCTGCAGTAAGTGTGCCATTCAAGTATCCTATATCGCCAGAAGATCTCCTCACTGGTGGCTGATCATTTCGCAGTATTGTCCTGGTGCCTGCGATCGGATGCAACGGGGACCGTACATGGTTTTCGGGCGATGATAAGCATGTCCCCGAGATGTACTGCGGCATCACCGAGAATGTGGCATTTCATCGGTTCCATTCTCTTCGGCAAACGCTGCCGTGCGACGAGGGGCTCGAACCATACGCGATAGAGTTTCTTAATTCCATTTACAACAAGGAGGAACTGATGGAGGACGGCGCGCCCATTCATTTCGCCTGCCATAGTACGGGTGGCCTAGTCCTGAAGCGTGCGCTTCTTAGGTCGCTTGAGGAGGCGAAGGCCAAGGGGAACGCCCATAACAAAAAATATGCTCAACTTCTGAAACGGAACAACATAAGCGTCGCTTTCTTCGGGGTTCCTCGTAAGTACCCTACCTGTATTTTTTCTTCTTCCCTCGGCCCGAATCTTCGACGTCGGACTGACGACTCTTAGACAGAGGAAGCATTGTGCTCGCGGATAGAGATCTTCAAGGGGGGATCTCGAACCTTCTGGGACTGAGATCCCATCCTAGCCCGACACTGCTCAAGCAGCTCGAGCCCGGAGACATTTTTCTTCAGGAGGTCCACAAACAGTTTTTGGAGCTGATAGGGCCCAAGTTTCGAAAGATTTGGAGCTTTACCGAACAGCTTCCCACTCTGCTGCAGTCTGAAGACGACCCGATGCCTGTGGCGAACAAAATGGTGAGACCCTTTCCAACATAGCCAAGAGAGAGATAGGGAGAGGCAACTGACATGTTGAATGTTACGCTAGATTGTTGAGTCGAGCAGCGCAGTTTTGATAGAGCCCGGCAGCCCTTACACCTTGGCGAACTTGAATCAGAGATGCGTGGAATTGCAATCGACACACGATAAGCTGGTCGATGGGCGACATATGCGGATGGGGATCAACGACTACATTAACGACCTCCGCTGTCTCAGGGACGAAGCCGAATTCCATGTGCAGATTGCCGAGTTCGAGCGAGGAACGACGAGCCGCGGGCACAAAGGATTTCGGTCTGTTCCGCTGCACAAACTTCTCAGCGCCGGATCGGGGCCAGACTCTGGCTGGTATCGGCCCAAGGACAAGGAAGGAAAGGAGTTGCTGCACTGGATTCACGTTTCATGCAATAACATGGCCTGGGTCGCCGATGTCCTGCGCGCGGTTTCCAAGGCCACGGGCTCCGAAACTGATTTGACCACAGTGGTGTTAGACGAGGAAGTGTGGAAGTCGAGAGAGCACCGGCCGCATCACCGCTCACCCCACGCCCGCTACATGACGCCCCTCTTCCGCGCCTTCTTGCCTGAAGCCACACCTAGTCACGACGCCCGGCCGAAGTCGGTGAGCTTCTTGCCATGCCCGCCCAAAATGTCGCAAATAGTGCTCTATGTATGTCCTCTCCCCAAAGACGCTTATCTTGCCAACTAACGCAATATGAAGATGCCATACTTGCACTGGGACACATCCGAGTTCCTCACCTTGCGGGACCGGGTGATAAAATGCCGCAGCAAAATTCAGTTCTATCAGGAGGAGATGAGCAAGGCCCAAGCCCATCTCCAAAATGCCGGCCAAGAGCTTGACTGGGACGAATTGGTCCCTAGCCCGTTCCCCCCAAGTACTACCAGCGCTTCTTCCGAGAAGAAGGTAAAGACTAACTATATTAAGTCGAGGATGGAGCTCGAAATGGAAATTGAGAAGTTCCTAAAACACCAGAAGTCGAGGAGGCATCAGCTGCTCTACAACTACAGCATCACCTCGCCATCGTGGGACGGAGCTCTGCACCCCATGCGATCGCTACAGCAGTATGGGCGCCCGTTCATTGAGGAGGCCTATCATCGATCTTGCGAGAGTGAGGGTGAGGGCGAGGGGGAGAACAAGGAGAAAGGACTGGGGGAAAAGCTGAAGGGGGAGCTGAAGAAGAACCTGCAGGGTAAAAGGAAGGACGGAAACAAGAAAGAGCGCAAGATCAGAGGCGGCCCTGACATGCTTAACCACGAGACGGGGACAGAGGAAATCGAGCCCACATACGTGAGAGCCTTCAAAGCCAAGCAAGTCAAGCTGGCCAAGGTTAATGCACAGGCAGCCAAGGGCACAACAGCAAATCCGGTATCCGGCCCCGAGAAGCCCAATGAGCCGGGAGACAAGGATGAGGAGCCCAAGGAAATCCCAAAGGTCCTCATGTTCGATCAACTTTGGATTTGGGCTATCAACCGTTGTGAGAGAAATTCCTACTGCAGTGGATCTAGATTACGTTGCACTAACTTAAGTAGACACAGTCGTCACTTTCTTCCCTAGCAATGCCTCGGAGATCAACGGCAGCTTGAAGACGCCGGGGGACCTCTATGACCATATTTGCAACAAGTTGACCACCCACCCCCGTTATCCCACTAGTGTGTACACGGTTTTCGACTTCATGGCCTTGATCGTTTTGACAAGCTTGTCCATCATGCTTGATGTATCGCACCGACACCGTGCGACGTCTCACTATATTGACGTCTTTTACGTGTACGAGAGTCGAATCAACCGCAGCGTAAGCCTGCCCTCCCGGACGTCGCAATTAAGTACCTACCTACTTACGCACCTAGCAGAGCTGGAAAGATCCGGAAACTCAGAAGCCGTCTGACAAGAAGGGTGCTAAGCGGAGCCAGGACGAAGAACTCGGCAGCGAGGGCTACACCAGCCTCCTTGGCATCAAGAGCGAGCTTGAAATCCTCCTGCAGCTCCTGACTGAGCAACTGGATGTGATTGAGAGCATCAAGACGGCTCATCCGTGGATTCACAAACAGACCGGGAAGTTTCTGGATCCACATACGAGGGGCGACCACAACGAGAACCACCACCCGTTCATCGAAACGGTCGAGCAGCGCGTGTTTGACTACAAGAGCCAGATGGAGAGCCTGCACCGCAAATGCGTCTCTGCGATAGAGATGGTAAGTTTCTTTTCCTCTGTTACCTACCTACATAGGTACACCACCAGGAAACACCAGGATTGGAGACTGATGAACCCTCCTAAGTACACCTCCCTCTATGACATGATCCACACTCGCAAACTCGTCGAAGAAGCCGAAAGCGCCCGCCGCTCCTCTAAAATGCTCATGGTGTTCACCGTCATCACCGTCATATTTGCCCCGCTCACCTTCCTCGCCGGCCTCTTTGGCGTCGCCGCGGTAGAATGGGACGTTAAGCACCAGAACCTCCCTTTATAAGAACTATCCTGCTTATAATATTTCTTACTTCCTTGGTGGTTGTAGCGCCCGCTATCGGCTGGGCTTTTAGTTATAAAATTGGTCGGGGGGAGATAGGGAGGTGGTTTGCTGGTGTTCGGGGATCCGATGAGGGTAAGCGTGAGGTCCAAACGGAGCCCGTTGACGAGACCCATGCGGATGATACCGCGTTTACCCACAGGCTTAGAGGGTCTGGGTTGCGTCGACGTCTACGCAGTGCACAACAGGAGAATGGCGGAGAGGAGGTTTAAATACAGGTGGGGAAGGCACAGTGACTTATTTGCGTTTTGCTGATTGTCGTGTTCCTGTATTATCGGGCTGTTTCCGGTAATATATATGTGAGATAAATGGTAACTATTCCTTATTCAACTGCATACACAGACCCGTCCGCTCTGGAGTCCCCATGATAACACTAAGATCTGCAGCGGTCGGCTGGTTGAAAGAGTCATCTTTAGCTTTCCAGTCTCACCCGACTATCCTCATATGGTTCGTCACGGACGAGGCCACATTGTTGAATTGCTGGGTGATGGACTCGAAGGTCGCGCTGCCGTTATTGCAGAGGCCGGAAAGCCACCAGTTCTCGCACCACATGTCGTCATGCACGAGAATCTGGCATTTACTCAACGTGATATGCCAATGAAGTGTTTGTTAACTTCCTTGCTCATGATGGCCATCCATTCGCTTTGCAACTCGTAGACGCAGGGACGAGGTGCCGTGGTAATGGTTTGCCTTCCGTAAATGGTTACGCCGCTGTATTTGGAAAGGGCGAGGCTCATATTAGATGCGTCATACAGTCGACGAGGACGATGCTAAGGTACCTGCCGGAATCGAGAGCGCTTTAAGGAGACGACGGCACAATCGCGAAAGGGTCGAGACCGATTCTAACCGTCGTATTAGCAGCGTAGAGCGGAGTAAGGCAATATTGGCAGCCAGCCCAACTGAGATATTTTTTTCCCTTTTTCTCTCCTGTGGACGGGCAGACGTTGTGAGTTTCATTCGTATTTCATCTAATTACCGTATTGGACGAAGCTAGCCGAGAGGAAAAGGCCGGCGATCAATATCGAGGCCTCGTATCTAAATCGTCAATCGCAATTAATTTCTCCCTCTAGCTTGTCCCTTCCCCGTTGTACTTTATATGTCTTATCACCGACAACATCCATTTACACAAGAAGTAGGATCCAATACAAACGCCATCATCGCTCGAAATGACGAACATCACAGGAGCAACCCAGACAGCAATTGACGGTTATGCCGCGGCAATGGCCAAGGGGAGCGACCCTTCCGCTACAATATACGACATCGCCTCGTCCATGGCGAAGTTCTGCAAGAACTGGATCGCTTTGACAAGATGGGGCTCGGCCGGGACGTCCGCCTCGACAGCTCACGGATTGAGCCACTGTCTGATTTGAGTGCGGCGTGTTGGTTGAGCTGGTCGGTGCACCCGAAGGATGAGGAGCCTTGGAGGTTTACAGTTGTGTATGGGTTCAGGATCGCGGCGGGTAGACCAAATGGGTTGGTTGGTGGGTGGGAGTGGATCAACGCTGATGAAGAGTATCAGTCTCTTCTGGCTCGTGACCCAAATTTGTTTTCTTGATGTTGTGATTGATAGTTCGATGCAATGTGGGCAATTGACAACCCGGTACCCTGACAACCTACCTGGGTCAGCCCGTCTTCCCGCACGGCGGCGTGGAGCAATTGAAGGCCGATGCCCGATTTGGGTGCGGGGGCATCCCCCCCTCAGTTCAGCTGCATCAGCGTCATCAGGTCATTCTATTGGATCGCAACCAGGATTTCCATTCGCCGAACTAGCACGCACTCAAATGCACATCACCACTAGCGCACAATTCCCTCCGCTCCGGGCAACGAAGTTGTCGGGTGAAAAGCTCCCGATCTGCATGCATATAAGCTGGGTATCTCGCGAGTCCCACGTTCTTCAACTAGCTAGAGGTACCATCAACAGGTAGTGGGTAGCACGATGGCTTCTCTTAGCAGCTGGTCCTTTACGGCTTTCCCACCCTTTCCCGCCACGGTCCTCCCCAACTACGCCATGTGGAATGCCACCAATGAATTCAAGAACATCACCTACCAAATTGGCGTATCCTGGCCATTCGAGTGGGAGTCTCGGGAGGTCACCAACAAGACGGCCCTCACAATGCAAGTAATCCTTCGCCCTTTGCGACGAACTCCTTCACTAAAGCAAATCTTATAGGTACGTCACCGATGGCAACGCCTACGGGCTTACTGCGGCCGAGAACTTCAAGCGGCGGAAGCCCGTCGACTCGGCCCAGCCCGACAGTGTCGTCGTGACTATCGGTTACCCGCTTAGCAATAATGTCTATGATCTCTCTCGGCGATTTGTCGATCTGCGGCCGCCACTCCCGGGGCCCGCGGGCGATCCCCCGTCGGGTGCCGACGATTTCATCGCCTTCATCAATGGCACCCTGCGCACGTGGGTGCAAAACAAAGTCTTTCCCTCCGTCACCTTCACGCGAGACGCCCTGTACGGCCATTCCTTTGGCGGCGTGTTTGTCGTGTACGCGCTTATTGCCTACCCGGCCATGTTTGACACGTATCTTGCTGCAACGCCGACGATGATCTGGAACAATGGATCGCTGTTGGAGGAGGTCACGCGGAGATGGGGAACGGCATGTTTGCAGGAGCCTATCTTGACATGTGTGAACGAAACCGGGACTGGAGCTACGACGAAGAAGCCCGCCGTGTTTATTACCTATGGATCGGCGGAGCAGTTTCCCCAGCGCCGGCGCACCGAGACCGAGGTGGCATTTCAGGAGCGAAAAGCGCTCTGGCAGTCGTTCAAGCAGACCGAGGTGACCCATGAGTTGTTTTACCGCATCCAGGCTAGCCAGCGGACAAGAGATGTGACGCTCAAGGAGTACATAGGGCAGGACCACGCGGGAGTAGCGTCGAGTACCATTGGGGATGGGATCGGGTATTTTGTGGACTGGTGACGATAGAGAAGATCAAAAACACCGTCTTCAACCTTGGCCTCAGGGTGCAGGGGCAGCCGATCAGCTGTATTCATCAACGACATTGTCCTCCAGACAGTTCGATACACAGAAGTCCTGTACCCTTCCCCTCAATTTAGTGACCTATCTCCTACTCCTCATAATCCCCCTTCCAGCCAAACAAACCCCCCAAAAGTCCCAAAATCCCCATCACCCCATACGTCACCCCCCTCATCACCATCCCTTTGACCCTATCCCCGAGAAAGCCCGGTCCACTCCAAAACACCGGGAAGTTATCATGCGCCCTGGAAACCACCATCTCCAGCACCCCAAACACAGGCACCCCCCCCTTATCCCCCACTACCCCGAGCAAATTCCTAAAGAACACCTCCTTGTCCCTATCAGCCGGATCAGTCCACTCCCTAATCACCAACTCTTCGTCCTTGTGGTGTTTGCCTTCAGGAGTGTCATCCGCACGCTGGACTTGGTGGACGGTATAGAGCGGGATGGTGAGGACTCCAGACCCGGCGGTGAACACGGCGGTGTGGGTGCCGGTGGTGATGAGGGCGAAGCCGTGGAGGACTTGGAGGTATTCGGTGTGGGTTTCGTGCCAGTGGAGGCCGGTCCCTGTCGGGGAGGGAGAGGGGTGGAAGGTTACGGTTATGGCGTGGGAGAGAGAAGGGGAGGGAGGGGGAGAAGGTGGGACGGTGGTGGTAGGTGAGAGGGATGAGTTCAACTCAGGGGTGAAGGAGATGTCGACCCAGCCGGGGACGGAGACCGTGGAGTTGTTGCGGGTGGTTGTGCGAGGCATTTGAGGTCGAGGGGTGGGACTTTGTTCAAAGAAAGATGTGGTTGGGTGTCAGTTGAATACTCCGATTCAGAGTGGAGATGGAACTTGGGATCGGTGGTCTCCGGCGGTAGTGAGGTATTAAGATCGACGGCAACAAGATCCTGCACGCACTGACGCGATGGGTGAATGCAAGGTATTTACTGCTTTTGAGCTAGGATTGTCTTCTTTCAGCCCTCCTCCTCGTCCGCGAGTAAATTAAGCCAACTAGAGTCCGGCATCGCCAATGCCAAGACTGCCTGTCAGACATGTAAGCCCAACAGTCCGACGTTGCACGTACATGACACGGGCAGATAACCAATTAAACACCGCGGAAAAGAAAAAGGTGATAGTGACTATCCTCCTTCGGGGCACAAGTTCGACCTGTGTGGAGTATTCTCTTCCTACCGGCGAACGTGCCGCACGTCCACGCCGGTCTTGTCCCTGAAGGCCTGCCGCTCCTTGTCGCTGTTCCACGTTTTCTGCTTCAGATCATTTTTCATCTTCCACCCTTCAAAAGTGATGACCTGCAAGTGGGGAAACAGACTCGTCGCGGCCTCGGCCAGTTTCAGAAGCACCTGCGGAAAGCTCTCAAGCCCTTCTTCATCTTGGCGACACACTACCGTCACCTCCCTGACCGAACTCGGAAGCATAGCAATCAATGACTCCGGTTCTTCAGATTTCCATCCGCTGCGGAGGCAATACGCATCAATCTTCAAGAACTGGAGTGAAGACATCGAAGACAGCCCGCTTTTGCCAAACCTTTTCCGTTCGTCGATATCAAAACCGCCATCGCCGCCGCCGCCATCGTCGTAGTCGTTGTCACTCTCCCATGCCCACAGTCCCTCGCCATTACACATTACCAACTCGAGATACTGCAGATTTGGCGCATAGCGGATCAATTCGATCTGGGCACTCCGCGGCGAGAACTGATCATCCCCTGCGACTGCACCGCCTGCCTCATAAGCGAAGCTCTCCAGCTTGGGGCAGCTGCGGAGCACCGCGCGAAGCGTCGCCCGGCAAAAACAGCTGTACATGAAACGAAGCTCCCGCAAATTGGCGAACGGCATGGTGAGCGCGTCTGACACCCGGCTCACCATGAATCCCCAGAAGCTTTCCAGATTGGGCGCCGCGGCGATAAGGTCTCTGGCACGGTGAACATCTGTGCCCAGCTCCGTGTCGGCGTGGGCGATGTGGAGATGCTTCAGACGCGGAAGCGTGCCGGGAAGGGAAAATGGAAACCGCGCGCCGTAGCCCAATGAGACAAAGAGATCCTCAATATTTGGGCACATGGCGATCAAAAGACCGTCCAAGAAGACTGCGGTCTCCTCCTCAAGCAGCTCGGTTAGCGTTGTTTCCGTACCGTCGTCCCATGGGGATGGGAAGGCGGATGCTGAGTTGTACTTGGCGGCGAGTTGCAAAAGCGTAGTTTTGTTGTCGTCGGTCAGTTCGTCCAAGATGTCGCCCGGATCGTCGTCGCAGTAGAGATTCTTGACGTGGCGGCATAACTCGGGCTTTTGGCTGAGGGTGCGGATCAAAGACAACGGGGGATAAGGCAGTGGCTGATGGTAGAGAGTTGACGTTGCGACGTTGTTTAAAGTCCAACTGCATCTTGCCAGTGCTGCGAGAGCGCACACCCTGGGTCCGTCTTCATACGAAGCGCCCTGGGGCGTGCAGTGCGGACAAAGCGCCTCAACGATGCCAATGAGGATCAAGACGGGAAGCTTGTCCAAGCTCGTGACCTTTGGGGACAGCTGTGACATTTTGCGGTCTGGGAAGCTAGTGAAATGTTGACGTCCTAGGTCCCACGAAGTCTAAATAAGCGTCATGAACAAAACGCATAGCTTAGCGCGCCTGGGGCTGGAAGAGGATTTGGGAAATGACTGGCCCGAGTGCGTTCACGATTAGGCAGGAGTGGGGTAACACGCTGCTGCCTGCGTACTACGTACCCCGGATAATCTGCGATTCTGGGACATTGCTTGGCACAATGCTACTCTACCTAACTGGACCCAGACGGTCTTCTCTCATGATTACCTGTTCTGATTCTTGACGGTGGTTGCAATATCCACTATTCGAACTGTGCATGCTTTCGCGAGTCAAACTTCAGTTTCAGTCTAAATACAGCCGATATGTCACATGCCCACCATAAGTCGTAACAGAATCATACAGCGACCGAGCCCCAGCGTTCCCATCTTCCGTCACCCAACTCACACGACGGCAGTTCATCTTCTTCGCCTCCTCAGCCACTGCCAAGATCAACATCCTCCCATACCGCTTTCTCCGACACGACCCTTCCACAAAGAGATCTGACCACATCTAAGCGATTAGCCCCGCCCTCACTAACACCCTCACTAACACACTGTAACACATACCATTCATCCAACAAGTCTTCCTCCTCGACCAGGAGCTCGGCATCAGAACAAAGTGGCTCAGCCCCAAAAGCTTGTTCGTCTCGGCCTCGCGAACAACAAGGCAATATAAATCGCCATCGACGTCGACGATGCGAGAATATGTCGCGAACTTGCTCATCTGGCATGGTATGTGCGGCGTGAGCTTCGTGGAGGTACTGTCGCCATAATGCTGCCCACTCTGGGACGTCGGATTCGGTGACGGGGGTAACTGTGACCGTTGCTGGCATGGCGGTTACGGAGTGATTACGACGGCATGCACGGGGAGATGTCGCGACGTGATCCCGGTCTCGGACACAAATGCGGGGTTTAGTACCGCGGTGCCACGTGATGTCAAGTGTGTTGCGGGGGTGACTATTGGCTATCATGTTTGTTGGTTCTTGGCGACGATTGTGGGTGGCTTGGGTTCGCACTCCGGGTTGCCGTCCAGTCGGTCACTCAAGGCACGGTTGCCACTGGTTGTGTTGAAGGTGGACGCTTTCTGCTCACTCCCACCCTTTTGGGAGAAGCTGAGTCTGTAGATGGCCTCTCTGAGGATGTCAGTATCCCTGACAATACGCTGCATGCCCGAATTGCCCTCGGTTGTCGATGGCCGCAGCACAATTGCCTTTCCAGACAAGGCCTCCACCATTCGCCTCAATGACCCCCGTTCTTTTGGCGACAATCCCAGGAGTAGTTCTGACAATGTCATCTCGTTCCCATGGTTTGATCTGGAGTTCAAGGTGCGACGTTGTGAAACCCCGTGGTGTTGTGCTGTGGCATCAGGGATAACGTCAAATTCTGGAATGCCAGCCTGTTTTGTGACCGGCCTCGACTGCAGCAGAATCCCGAAAAGAACGCAGCCCGATGTAGCTGTGACAAAGAGTCCCGCAGCAATAAAGGTCCAGGCCGCCCATGGCATGACGACAAAGCGTTGTGTGAGCTTGCCTACGGTGGCACTTTTTGCTATCTCTTCCGGTAGGGGGAAAAGGTCGCGAAAAGTTTCCAGAAGATTTTCAGGTACGCTCGCGTTGGCCCATTGCGTGGCTGTCGACCCAAATTGGATACTAATTGCGAGAATTCCGAACTCGCTCGGTATTAT
>Ga0247780_1000320_pt1 | contig 47829 bp, 55 predicted proteins | sample UWRJL079202R5_FD_179927 | JGI IMG/M metagenome (GOLD analysis project Ga0247780, IMG submission 179927) | Plant litter microbial communities from Arlington Agricultural Research Station in Wisconsin, United States - UWRJ-L079-202R-5 | ecosystem: Environmental > Terrestrial > Plant litter >...
GGGGGAGCCGGGGGAGCCGGGGTTGGCGGCGGTGCGGGTCTGGATGAGGGCGGGGAAGGTGTTGGCGAAGTAGTGGAGGGGGGCGTTCTCGGCTCGGAGCTGTTGATAGGGTGGGGGGTTGGTGCCGAGGCTGGTTGGGGTGGGGTGTAGGGAGAGAGGTGCGTCTGAGGATGACCAGGTGATGGCCATACGGCCTCGGGGGTCCTCGGGGGTCGATATAGAGCCTCTGAGGTAGGGAAGTCGGGATCCGAGTTCCTTGACGCCGGCCTGAAGAGTGTTCACGGCGGCTGATGGGTCGGGCGTGTCGAATATGAGATAGATTGTGACGTAGATTCGAGGCATGTACTGGTCCAAGGGGGAGAGATAGGCTGTGTGCGAGCCGTTGTTGGTGGTAGTTGAAGTCATAGTTATGTGATTGCTGGTTTGGTCAGGTGAGCTTGTGTCGCCCTGACAATAAAATTGTCTGTTAATTCAGTCAAGATACGGTGCTGGCCCGCGGTTCCTCGACTCGAGTCTGGATCATGTTTGTATATGCTCACTGTGCAGCTTTTATCTGTTTGTTGTTATGACGGAATCTATGAGCTGCGTCGAAGTCGGGATACAGCAACCAATGGTTGCATGCAGCCCGGCGGTTGACTCACTCACCGGGGCGCGTCCTGTAGTACAGCGATGCATCACCCTGCAGCGGTTTCTTCGGCCTGTGCTTCCGAACAATAGCGAGTCCGAGGTCAATAATACCTCTGGAAACTTGGCCAAGTCGAGTATTGCCCATTAAGTAGCAAATATTGTCCGTGGAAACCCAAAGTTGGCCACGAAGCCGAGACCTCCTGCTTGGCTCCAATGACCCAACCGGGCCGGCGCTCCCTCCGATTCGTAATCGCCGATCTAAGCCGCGGATTCGAACTCCACCCACCGGGCTCACACATCCGGACAATGATGAAAGGCTAGTTGCTGACCCTTTCCTACATGTCGGCCCTAAACACCGTGTTTAGTACCCATTGCTCCATGACAGGCTCAAGACAGATTGTTAAGATATACACTCAAATTATTACAGACATCATCCCGTGTCCCGCCTCTCCCCGTCTCTAGCTGGGTATACTTTCCAATGCTTATCCAAAAGTCATTCCAGTGCATACAAAACATACACCATGATACTCCACAAAGCCACCAACATGATAAATACATGGAGGATATTTCCTGTTACACCCGTATGTGACTGCAACATCCGCCCTCGGCGCACAACTTTGTGCGCCGCATTATCTGCCCTCAGCCAGGTTGCGACCGCAACACATGTAACCACCAGACAGCCAGAATTTGGTCTATACACATATACATCTTGGGCCGTATCAGCTTCGTAGGATTTCATTGACCTCATCAACCACAGATCCCTGCCGGTGATACAGTGGCACGTTATGCCATGGCAATCTGCCTAAGTAGCCGAAGGCCCGATCTTTGGTCTCGACGAGAAGACGAGCGCTCCCCCTGGAACTGACGTCTCATCCTTGTCTTGGTTCCAAGTCGGTGGAGATTTCGCGTTCGGGTAGTTCCAAGAACATCTCAGATGCTGGAGATGAGAAGACTGCGAGTAAGTAGGCTGACCAACTCCACTAAATCGTTGAGTTCAGCCGCGTGTATGCCGGTTTATTCGCACCGGCGTATTTCCTCCGGAGTCTCAGGCAGCCCCAGATGGTAGACCCAATACTCCCAACCAGGATCAGGAAGAATAGGAAGAGGTGGTCGCCAATCCACAGGAACATGCGGTTGTCCCAGTTCACCCATGTGCCTCCACGCTCCTGCGTGAAGTAAACTGACGCATCGGCACCATCGCGATCATCCATCATCAATCGGTATTGGCGATGCTCGATTGTCGGGTTCTGGTCGACAGGGGGCAGGAGGGAGTGGTACTCCTGCCAGATGGACGTCACGAACCACTGACCGCTTGCGTAGCTGATGGTCACGTACGGGAAAAACCAGTCGTAATTGTAGGGGATCAGCGACTGCGTGAGGCGGATCCAGTAAGGATGATGTGGGCTCGAGGCCAGGACGTTGTTGCTCAGCGCGCCGCGACCGGGATCGGTAATCCACATGGGATAGTAAAGAAGAGGCGTCAGATCCGTCTTGCAGCCCTACGAGTCACATATGTTAGCAAAATGCCCGTATTTGTTTGCGCGGAAAGCACCAACGTTATCCAAGTCGAGATAGATGCCGCCATAGTGCATCAGGATGAAATATCGGACAGCGTCGACTCGCTGCACCGGGAATCGGTATCGGTCGTACGTGCGAAGAAACCACGGGTAGTGTGTCTCGATAAAATCACGCGAGCTCTTCTCAGACCAAAGCTGCACGGCGCACACGGGTTAGCACAGGCAATCGCCGACGAAGCGCAAAGGTGGGAGGCATCGTACCCTGTACTCCCAGTCCGGGTTCGCATCGGTGCACGTCTTGCGGACATGGTCCCAGTCGGACGGCAGCGTTTCGTTCCCGGGGTCGTGCCAATTGTGGAAGACCTGATGGATGATTTTTGGTATTAATTGCGGTCGCGTCTCGTTGGCGCCGCCGTATGCGGTAGCAACCTGTGGTTGACTGATGGGAATACCGGCATGTTCCAGGAAGATCTGCTTGAAGACGAGGAGGCGCGAAACGGTATATCCAAGGGTTGTGAGCAGGGCAACGCCCCACAAGAGCACTGAGAGGCGGACGGAAAAGCGAAACATCGTGAGCGCGATGGAGCGTTCGCTGTCGCCGCTGAAATAACTATAGAAGAGATAATGGTGTTGGATGCAAGTTCGCGACCCGCGTTGATGGAACTATTTTTCGCCCTGCTACCTAAGGGGCTAGAGCGAGACGGGATGCCCGTGACCGCCTAGACTTCCCTTGATCCTTTGAGCTGACGCAGGGCTGCTGGGCGGCACAGCGGAACCTAGCTTGGTGGAGAGCCTGGGCGCTGACGCGGGAAGGTGCAATCCAAAGTCCGGGGGGTCTCAGCAAACAATTGCCGATTAAGGATCTCAATTCCATGCACGCATCGAATTATTACTTGCTTCAAGGGAACTGCTGGGTCTGCAAGCAACGAAAGCCCCAAAATGACACATGACTGGGCATGGAGGAGTCAAGTACATGTCCCACTCAGCTCAACGGGCTTGTTTCAATATCCACAGCCTGTCAGGACGAGGGAGACTACGGGACTGCTTTGTAAAGCTTTACGCCTCCTCCAGGTGTCGCTACTAACCATGATTCCGTACCAAGACTTCGATATTGCGACGCAGAACCCCACTCAGCCGCCTCGTTTGGGCAACACCACAACGCTCCTCACACCATTCCACAAAGCTTCGACTTAGAGTTTTAGCCTTTGGCGGTACTCCATCGACATGAGTTTGAACACCTTGGTGTGACGACCTAAAACTGAGGTGATTAAATGTCAGCAAAAAACGCCACGCATCGAATTTGAGGATCTGGAAACCGCGGTCGGGAGCGACCCCATCACCACTCAAGCGGCAAAAGAAAATGGGGCAAAAAACATACAACACCAGGGATTCGCTGGTCGTCACCGACCCAACTACTAGTCTGGCCCTCGTTGGGTTATCTAGAGGAGAGCGGACGGGATCCCGAGTTCTCCAGCGGGTATGGTCGTATGTGCAAGATTGGTCGAGACGTGATGCTTTTATGGGGTCTATGTGGAACGTCAGGCCGTGCCGTCAACCCGCGTACTCGACGCAATCTGCCTCGAGCTTTCTTGCCCGTTGCGCATTGATGCCGGAGGTCTTCCCGGCCGCCTTCTCGCCTACCATCATCCAGGGGCTCATAAGGCAGTCTCGTGAGATTGATTCCCAGGTCCAGGCCATGCAAGTCCCCGGCCGACTATCGCACTCCTTTGCGCACCCGTCAGCGCTAGAAACACCATTGACAATGGCAACAGCATCGTCCGGTCTGCCGACGTGGTCCCAGCCCTCACGTGTTGATGGCAGTCCATGGCGCCACGGGGAAGGCGCTTCGTACACATCCCAGAGCCGGATCCAGAGAAAGGGTTTCTCGACAGACTGAAAGTGGCTCCCGGTCTGTATCATACTCGACGCGGATGCCAGCCCATGAAACGAGAGTATCGGCGAGCAGAGCCGATCGGCTTGTATCTTGCTGAACTCAGGCGCCTCGCCGCTGAAGAAATGGCTGAAGCGCTCGTCGAGAAACACACCGATTCTGACCAGAGCCCTAGCAATGAGTCGGTCTCCCCAGATTGTTGACAGCGACTCCCTGTGTGCGATCATGGTAGTGACTGGATTGTCGGTGAACATCATACGCATGGATGCCTGCGAAAGGATAATGGCGGATCCTCCATGGGCGAAGCGGGCACGGTAGTCTCCGACGGCATTCCCAAGGTAATATGGATGGCTTGAGTCCAAGTGTCCCAGAAGCGCTTTGAGTGACGGCTGGACGATGTACGTGTCGTCGTCCAGCAGGATATACCACTTCTTGAGCGGAAACTTCCCGTACGCTAGCTGGAGCCCCGAGATATCCTGCCACAGTTAGTGGTGAGAGCACTGGAGAGAGCAGGGATGGCTCACCTTCATCGCATCCAGCTCCCAGCCAAATTTCTTAGAGAGCCGAAGGGCCAGTTCCTCATCGCCGACTCTGATCGCGTCGATTAGGCTTTGGTACTGTCCAACACGAGGGTTGTCTTCCGACACGGGAACATGATTCAGCGTTTCCTGGACGGCATCATGCACCGGCAACTCCTCCCCCCGGTACACCAAGTGGTCGCCTGGCTTCGAGGCATAGTCGGCAATGAGAAAGAAATCCCGGAGTTCGCTCCTAGGGCTTAAGGCCTCGAATGAGGTCTTCATTCGATGTCTGGTGCCATAACCAGTCTTGGCGACGATGAGAACGTCTTCCCCAAGGTCGACCGGGAAAGCGGGCGGCGCGAACACCCATCTCTCATATGACTGCGGTCCCGCAGCTCTCCATAACCTTTCGAGGTTGAAGCGCACGGCTTGGCGGAAGGAGCTGTCGTATGGCAGCAAGGTCGACAAGGTGAGGAAGAAGACGGCGGCGGCGAGGATCGTGTAAAGGCCATATCGCAGATGTACTCGGGTAGACCCGAGTGCGCACCCACAGCGGCGGCGGCCTAGCAGACGTAACATCGAGTCCGGTTGAAAAGGCTACCGCTTCATCTCAACAATTTTCAGCTGCAAGCACCAAGCTGAATGGCAACGAGGTCAACAGCCGGCCCGGTGGTCGGGGCGGAATTCTAGGTTTGCCGCGGCGAGATGGGAGAAGAGAGTGCTCGGGACCAGAATGAACGCGGCCTGTCTACGAAGGTTGCTGGTCGCACATAAACGTCACCTAGATAATTTACCAGTTCCTGTCCCGGCGCCTGCTGACCACCTCCCCCCAGGCGCAGTGCCGGGTGAGTGTTCCTTCCCAAATACGGGAATATTCGCGACCCCCTGTCTGCCGCCCCTGTCATCCAATCCAATTGGGAATAGGGGCTCACGGCCCGAGCTGCAGAATCCGGGGCACCAAGCACACCTGTCGAAAGTGGATCTAGCTTGCTCAACAAAACAATAACTTTGTCTTGTCATGTTGAAAAGGAGAGGTAGCATTTGCAGGACAAAAGAGCGCCGCACTTCTGATGCGCGCACTCTTTCATCGTTACCTACCTAGGCTGCCGTGCAACACTCGCACACCCACCGTATTACCTCGGGACTTCTCGTGTTCGGCAACGTGGACATGGTGCCGAAGATCCGGGGAAAGGGCAGCACAAACCATCACTAGCTTGGTGTCTCAGAGCACAAGGTTAGCTCAACAACACAAATCCTCCAAACACAAACACAGTTATTCCCTGCCATGGTATGACCCTAAATTGACTGGGGGCTCCCGCCCTGTGAGCCATTCAATGTCCAAAAAGTGTTTGAACGATTGTGTCGGGCTTCCGCTGCACTCTTCTTGGGCTAGTTTCTCTACCTAGCTCTTATAAACACCCCTCTAGAATCCTCAAAATCTTTATTTCCCATATGGTCTCAACCGGGCGCTCAAGGACAAATGCTGCTTGGCGTTTCGCAAACACGGCGCATGGTAGTGGAAGCAAGCGCTGTGGTCGTCGATCTGGCCGTTAGCGTGTCGGTGATGGTTTCGACGCTGACACGAGTTGACTCAACCTCGAGTGCAATGGAGTACAGTGATGGCTGTGGCCGGCGCTTCGAGGGATAGGAACGAGGAACAGCAGGCCTCTCCAACCGGCGGGACCTACCAGATGGCACTAACACACTCCCTATTGCACGACTTGATAACACAGGACACGCTGGCGGCCATATCAAGGTTGAACAAAAGAGCGGAACGCCTTAGGATGAGGATTGGTTTACGAGTATGAACGAATGGACGGCTTAGGAACCAAGTGGTTGAATATAGGTAAACGAGCAGCGCCAGAGTTTGCAACGCACATGAAGCCTCTCTTGCTAGAGTAACCTTAGCGGCAATCTCATTGAAAAGAGCCCCAATGTTGAGGGGTGAGATGACTCGCAGTTATCCCGGTGGACCGTGGCCTTTGGATTTGATTATCAATTTCTTCGCTGAAAGGGATCATATGATTGAAGGTGCTGATATATAAGCGTACTTACAAGATGACATAATCCATACCAACACTAAATAGCTATTCAAACGTCGACGAAGAGAAAAATCTATGGAGCCGCCATAGCCGCTGTTGGCGTTGGCGCAGGAGGTACGCCGACATTGATATTCGCCTCGCCAGAGCTATCCTGACCCTCGACGGCAACAATCATGTAGTTGTGTCGCCCCAACTTCAGACCATTGTCCGCCCACGCTTTGAAGTGGTTCCCGGTCGTGACAGTTCCGCCCACGCGCTTGTCAGTACGGATGGACCAGAACTGGTCAAAAGTAGCTGTACCCTGGATCGATGGTTTGTTGACGCGCTTCTTGGTCATGATCTCGTAGGTCCCGCCATCACTGGTCATATTTTGCTTCATTTTGGCCTCGGGGTTGTCTGTCGGCTTGTGGTCGCCGTATGACTCGATGATGTAGTACTCCACCAGGGGATTGGTCGTCCATCCGTAAATGGCGAGATATCCGTTCCCGACGGGCTTGAAGTCGCCGGAGTATACAACTTCTCTGTGGCCTGGTCAGAAAGCATCTCCGGGCAGCAACTTGCGGACTGAAATCAAAGAAAGGCTCCGCATAGGAGAAATACATAAGTGCACACACTGAGGAGATAATTAGTTACCTGTTGCTTCCCGTGTTCCATCCCTTCCCGATCACGAAGTTTCCCTTGTTTCCCGACCATTTCACGCTGAACTGGCCGTCGGGCCCGTTCTTCTGGGTGATTTTGGCCTTCCCGTCAGTCCATGATGACCAAAAGTAGTTCGCCGCAGGGGCGGAGAAAACGCCCGCCGTTGCGATAAGAAGAACAGCGAGGATGGAAGCGAACTTGAAGTTCCCCATTATGTTGGTTGGGAACGTGACTGCCGATGGCTGTTTCGAATAGCGACGGGATACCTAGATCCTTCTTTTTGGGTCACGGATCGATATATTTTGCCTTGTAGCCCGGGGGTTGATGACCCGCCCATGGTTTACTCATCCGCCCCTTTATACCAACAGTCATCTGGAGGACTGCACGACCCATTATACCGAGACGGCGATTCATCGTGGGGTGAACTGCCGAAGGCCCAGTGACCGCCTGCCCCCGGTCCCACCTCTTTATGGTTTATTGCCATTTTGAGCATGATAGTGTGGGGAAGAGGTGCCCAGCACGGCGGAGGGTACGGTAGTCGACGGCGATATAGCGGTCGGAGAATTTAAGCGGCTCGTTCCCGCTTGTCGATTGGCCAAGCCAGCCACAGAGCTTGTTTCTCGCATATTGACGTACCCCGGACTGCTCCCGGATAATGTGATTAGCGTATACTTCTGGTTGGAGCGTATATCACCAGTGCGTGGATGCTTCACTGGCAGTCGCCATCGGAGCAATTGGTCGCGTCCTCTATATAAGTCCCTGGCTTGGCTCGTGGTCCTGGGTGGTCTGCTAAGTGGAGATGTAACCGTCGATATATTCCAGCGACGCCGTCGATCGTCCGCCGGGGGAAGGGAATCTTCTGCCAAGGGAACGATATTAATACTGCTAGTTCCCTGGCAAGGGCGTCCTGTCTCTTGCGACCCTCTCACTCGAGGGCCTTGACCGGCCATTGCTCAATGCCTGTCGGGTGCTAAATCTAGCCAGCCGCGCTCCTCGCCGAGTGGGAGGCAAAGCCAAGGCGATTATAGACTTGCTCACACCCAGCCACTTCGGGGTCCTGGAATTTGAATTTCTGACCTTTGAATCAAATTAGAATCTGCGCCTCAGGTTCTGGCAAGGATGCACACCTATTTGGGCGTCTGTTTGAGGTATGGAATTCCACTGTGCCCGATTGCAATGGCAGTAGTATCAGGAACTAAACAGCCTGTCGAGGAGGTGGAGTGAAGAGAAACCACGAGGGCCGAGCCAACGAGTTTTAGTCCAAGCACAGGGCAGGTTGCTGGGAGGGAAAGCGCGAACAGAGGCTCCACAATCGGTGCCCATTATGAGACTCCCAGGCTTTCCGTTCCAGTTCATACGTGGGATGTAAGGTGAGATACCATGCAATCGACTTCTGATTTGAGCCCCGTCTGGTGTGTTCAACAAACAGCCAACCCCCTTAGACTGTCAAATCGTGGACTCCGAGTCAAAATAGAGGTCTTCTACATACCTGTTTGGCAGACAGGTAGACTTGATGTAATAGAAGAACTGAGTTACGCGCTAAAACAAGAAGTAACTGTTGTTTGACTCATTTCAGTTTTTCAATCAGTTCTAGACCTCTTGCTCTCAGCTGCGTCACCTCCCTCAGACTCATTGATTTCCTCTTCCTCGCGGCCATGGACCGTGCCAGCGCCGTTACCCAACTCTCCACTTACACCCTCCTCCTCCTCGCCAATCCAATTACCATCCGCGTCAAAGAACTCATGCACGTTCTCGGCGGTTATCCAACCAGAGCTTCCAGGCATCGGCGCTGGCAACCCACCGTCGCTTGCTCCAGTATACACAGCGGTGTAGCCTTCTAAAGCCTCGTGGTCCGCTTCAAAAATAATCCTGCCATCCTCCTCTTCGTCATTCCCATCGGCGACGGGGTCAGGATTCAGGTTGGAACATTCCGAGATTGCCTCAAACAGCTTGGTGGTTTCTGACGAAGGCGACCCGCTCAGAACCGCGTCATCTGCGGATGCCGAAGGGGGCGGGATGAGAGTGAGCTCGACAGTCTCGAACTCGTCGTCGGTAGCGCCGCCGTCCGAGAGCTCCAGTTGGAGATACACGGATGCGAACTTCTTGTCGTCCGAGCCAAGGGTCTTGATCGCGTGGATGCTGACGAGGGGGTACGGGATAGAAACGCCAGTCTCGGCTGTGGGAGAGAAAATGGTGAGGGTTCTGGCGCAAACATGGCGGTTAGCGACGGGAGTCAAGAGGGGGGAGGGAGACAAACTCGGAGTTTACAAAGATATCGATTTTCTGCTCGACTATTTCTTCAGACGCACCATTCAACGTGATATTTTCCGGCGCTGTAGGGGCGGACGACGCGTCGGTTGGGAAGATGGGCAGGCTGCCCCGCTGCGAGCGGGGGACCCAAGCCTTTGCGCCGATGGCATGGTAGTACAGAATCGGCTTTCCTCCGTGGAACGTCGCCGGGGTTTGCTCCTGGTGTTCGGAGAGCGGAGTGTAGTCACCCAAAGAAGGAGGCGAGCGAATTGTTGAGGTCATCATGTTTGCGATGGTTGCCTTGAACTGGCGATGTTGACATGCGGTGGAGGGGTTGGTTTGAAGCTGGGGAAATTTTAGTGGGGTGGAATCCTTATCGCTCCTATCGCCGGTGCTGCCTGCCGGGACGACGCGCCGAGCATCGTTAGATTGACGTCTCCAGCCCCGCGCCTCACCTCGCCCGCGAACTCTTATTCCAACATCTTCATTGAGAGTTGAATTGTCTACCCCGTTATATCCAACTCTCTCAAAATTCTCAGAAATTCCAGCCAGTCCAGCTCTATAGGTGATCATCCAAGTCCGAATCGCGGGTCCCAAACCCCAACCCAATTCGCCATGCATGACAACCGTACGTGACTCCCCACTGCCCACCAGCCGCTCTGCCCAGACTAACATTCCAGGCTCTCACCCTCTCCTCCAACAAGTCCCCCTGACCGTCTCCCCCTTCGTCAACCTCCCCACGGCCACCACCCTACCATACACGTACAAATCCATGCCCTCGACCCTCCCGCCCTCCGCAACCGGCATCGGCGTCGCCACACAGAACGGCAGCGAGCAAGACCCCGCCGCCGCCGCCAAACCCAAATACGTCATCTCCTCCTCAGGCCACGCCGCCCACCCAGACGACATCATTGCCTCGTGTCGCGCCCTACAGGCACATATTGCCAAGCTCCAGGCCGATGCGGACGCGGATCTGCGCGCGGTAGAGGAACGGATACAGGCTAGGGAGCTTGCAGAGAAGAGGAGGGTTGCGCCGGGGTGGTTGGACAGTGATGCGAGGTTATTGGAGCCGGAGAGGAAGAGCGCCACGCCGGTGCAGAGCGGTGGGGTGGGAGAAGAACTAGGGGGTGGTGCGGAGGTCAAGCAGGAGTATGGAGGGGTGAAGTTTGGCCAGGAGAGGAGGGATGGGGTTAGCGAGATGGCGGTTCCGGATGAGGGGGAGGAGTTAGATAGGGCGTTTGGAGTTATGAACTTAGGGAAGCCTTGAGAAGAGAGACGGATGGGTTGGGTTTACGGAGTGCTGGTTGTTTTCATGGTTTGTTGAGCGGGTGGGAGCATGTCGGGGGAAATTATCCACAGGAAAAGCCCGATTCTGTGGCCCATTCTTTCTTGGAGTTCGAGTGTTAGGATAGTATCTATTCTCCGCAGCCTGCCATCCGAAGACGGCACATATCGCATAATAAAGAAGTCCTTGGTTGTCAAAGTACCTAGATACAAGCACCGGAAACGGGTGACCCTAACCCTCATCCTCGAATTCCACCGCCCCGCTTCAGCCGCACAACTAGTTACCTGCCATGGCGGGTCCAGCCATTCCACTAAATTTCCAGCGGTGCGCAACCAGCTCTTCCACCAAAACCCACATCGTCGCAACACCCTCAAACCATCACACCACCACAACCCCAACCAACCGCCAAAATGCCTCCAAAACGCATGACGGCAAACCCCGTCCGACCCGCACGCCACCGGGCTGGCAAAGACACAGGCGCTGAATCCTCCTCCTCCGAAGGCAGCGGCTCCGAAAATGACGACAACCAGACCAAGAAGGCGCCTGCGCGCAAGATCGCCCCGCCTCCAAAATTTACTAGTGCGGGTCCGGGTAAGGTCATCAGCCGCGGCGAGGGCGGGAAGATCAATCTTGCCGGGGCAATTGGGAGCTCCGTGAACGCTGATGCGGAGGAGGCGAAACGGCGCGCTGCGGCGGCGAAGGCGAGGGTTGAGGCGGAACGGAGGGCGAAGGAGGAGGGGTTTGTTACGGAGGATGAGGGGGGGAGTGGGGAGGGGGAAGGGGAGGGGGAGAGTGGGAGTGGCAGTGAGGAGGAGAGTAGTGAAGAGGAGGAATCGAGCGAGGAGGAGGCGCCGAGGAGGATTATGATGCGGCCGAAGTTTATACCGAAGAGTGAAAGGGCTGGGAATGGGGGTGCGGTTTTGAAGGAGAAGGGAAAGGAGGAGGATGAGGAGGCTAAGGCCGCGAAGGCTGAAGAGGAGCGTCTCAAAGCTGCGGATGAGATGGTGGAGGAGCAGATACGGAAGGACCTTGCGGAGCGCGAGGGGGGCCGGAAGCAATGGGATGACGACTCGGATGTCGAAGGCGAGGTGGACGATACAGACGATCTCGACCCAGAGGCTGAATATGCGGCGTGGAAGCTGCGCGAGCTCAAGCGCATCCGGCGCGAGCGAGAGGCTATTGAGACTCGTGAGGCCGAGCTGGCTGAGCTTGAGCGCCGGCGGAACCTTACCGAGGATGAGAGGCGCGCCGAGGATGAGGAGCATATCGCAAAGCAAAAGGAGGAGAAGGAGGGCCGCGGCAAGATGGCCTACATGCAAAAGTACTTCCACAAGGGCGCCTTCTACCGCGACGAGAGCGAGGCTGCTGGGCTTGCCGATCGCGACCTCATGGGTGCCCGCATCGAAGATGATATCCGAAACCGCGAGCTGCTGCCCAAGGCGCTGCAGCTGCGTGATCAGACGAAGATCGGCAAGAAGGGCGCGACTAGGTACCGAGACCTTAAGAGCGAGGATACCGGACAGTGGGGACAGTTCGACGACAGGCCAGGCCGTGGAGGCTTCGACCGGTTCGGGGACGAGCGGTTCCAGCCAGATCAACACGACAGGCGTGGTGACTACGGCGGAGGGGGTCGTGACGCCGGCGTCAACGGGGCGAATGCCATCCCGCTGGGTGATCGGAAGAGTGTTCCGAGAGCTCCGGAACGCCCTGTCTCAGACAGACACCGCGATGGAGATAAAGAGAGCGACAGACACAGAGACCGGGAAAGAGATAGACGACGGGGCGATGATGACCGCGACGATCGCGATGCCAGCCGGCGCAAGGACGACGGGCGAGATCGCAGGCGGTCTAGGTCACGCTCTCCAAGGCGCGATCGCGATGATCGTCACGGCGACCGGCGCAAGCGTTCACCTTCTCGCGACCGGGATCTGTATAACAGCGATAAGCGGCGAAAGGTAGAAACCAGATAGAAGCTGAAGTGTAATATTGTATATCATAAGCAGCGCTACATGATCAAAACAAAGGCCCCTAGCCTGATACCCAACCATTTACCACATTAGCTGCGTGCATCCCTTGTTTAAACATTGGACGGAAAAGACGTCTCCGCTGACGACACGCGACCTTTCATATCCTCGTAATCTCTACCCTCGCCCTCTTAAAGACATCATGTGCCATGAGGCCGTTAATCTCTGGCTGTGATGTGTCTGGCGGGTATAATGCCATTCTAGCATATGTTCCTGCACCTCTCCGCTTGGAAAGGAACCCAGGGTTGATAACAACAACGTTCTGCACGATCTGCATGAACTGTTAGCAAAGATTCCATCACGAATGGTTTGAAAAGAGCCTTACCTCTACAAATGGCGGTAGCGCACTGGGCAAGATGAGCACATCCGGTCTCGTTCTCATAATCTCAGCCAACTTCAGATAGCTGACATCGATCATAGCCCCAGGCGGAACTCCCTCAGCGGTTCCCGTCTTGGGAAGTCGGGTCCTGTCACTTGGTGGGAATAACGGGAAGAAGTGCCGCTGCTCGATCAGGTGTCGAGACAAGCGCGAGAGCAACGCCGGATCAGACGGCCTCCCGCCTACAAGCTCCTCCTGGCGCAGCTCCCACAGCACGTCTTGTGTGCTGATTCCCAGGATGGTCTCGTTGAAGTTGACGGTCATTGGGTTTCCGATGATGTTGGTCTTCTTTGGTAGGCAGAGCTCCTTCCTCCCGGAGAAAGGAGCCTGTGGCCATGAGACATGCTTGTCGATGACGTCGCGCACTGAAGGCACGAGCAGGATGTTGATTTGCGGGTTGGCACTTGCCAGTCGGTTGAGGGCGGGAGAGATGAAGTGCTTGAACACTGTTGCCATGGTTGCGGTGTCAGGCTCGTAGGTCACGTCGTCGGGGAGGTCGAAGTCTCCTGAGGCGATAAGCGGGTGCTCAGCGTCGATAAAGGGTCCGGCGAGCACCAACGCGTCCGCGTAGGTATCGGCGGCGCGATCACATAGTGTGTGTAGAGGCTCGAAATCGAGATTATCATCTGCAGTATAGGGGCCCGACGCGAAGATAGTATTGAGCGGAAGGGGGTCTGTATCCGAGTCCATGGCATCTGGGCCACCGAGGAGACGATTGCGATGTGTCTCGAGATCTGCAGCAGAAGAGGCCGCGCTGGGGAGTAGAGGGATCTCGAGCACCTCGCGGACTGCAAATTCGCGGCCGGAGGCGTTGGTGCCCTTGAAGGCGACGATCTGACCGGGGAAGAACTGGTATCCCTTGAGTTGCTTCAGGTTGAGGGGAATACGGAACGCGTTGCCTGTGGATCTAGATGTCTCCAAGACGAGAGAGGCCTCGTTGAGCTTGCCTTCGGACGAGTCGGACGCAATCCGGCCAACGGCGACGATTTCGCCGGTCCCTTGCCTTGCAGCGCTTCCGAATGCCAGCTCGTCCAGCTTGTGATGCTCCATCACCAACTTCGCAAACTCTTCTATCCGATCGTCGAGTATCTCGGCAGCTTCTGAGAGTTTCATCGCGAGTGTTTTATACCCCCACTTCTTGCGGTCCGAACCGATGGTGACGAGGATGCGTGATTCGCTAAATGGGGCGATTGGTGGTTCAGGGGCTGGGAGCTTCTCGTTGAGGGTTACGACGACCTCACCGGGGTTCTGTCTGTCGTGGAACGACGATGGCCTGCGCAAGTCAGAATCACAAATAGACAGGGCGAGAATAAGCAAGTGTAGCATACGGAGCCTTAGAGCTGGACTGATCACCCTGCTTCAGGGGCGAGCTCATCGGCTCTGCCTTGATGCGCGATACGCTCGGCGTCTCGAGCTGCCTCCTCCTCGCGGAGGAGGGCTTCACCGATCTTCCCGGGCCCGGGGTTGTGAGCCCGTCTAGCATACCATAGACATCGGCGTTGGTCTTGGCGGCGGTCCGCGGGGTTGCGCCGACTCGCTTCTCAGTCTTGATGTGCACTGGGGCGCGGTTGTTCCGCTCGAGGCCGTCCTGTAGGTCCTGCTTGAAGGCGCGCAGGGTCGCCAGCGACACCTTCATATCGTTGGCATCCATCTTCATGCAGTAGGCATCCCACTTGTAGTACATGTCCTCTGGCGACAGCTCATGTAGGCGCATAATAGAGCGCAGCTCCGAGGCGACATCGGGCTCCAGCGGCTTGTCGCCAGAGCCGAACCGCTCTGTCAGCTCGGTGAGGGTTTCGTCGGCCATGATGAGTTATCGAGTCAATTAATCGGTAAGTTGGTCAGTGAGCGGTTCGACTGCTCAATCGTCCGCTCCTGATGGTTTGCTGTGATCCCCTTGTTGCTGCGAGTTTGCGATGGAGGGGCTCGATGCAGAATCAATATTTGGTCAGTGGGACGCGACTCGACGCGCTGCACTCAATTAACGCGAATGGCCCGCTAGGTCCAAAACGGGATGGCGCTCACAGGGAGATAACTGTGGGGCCGAAGTGGGGCCTGCAGGCCCGCATCCGCATCTCGGGACGGGACTTCCCAGGTACTTGCATCTCGTAATCGTATCGCGAGATGGCACTCTGACAATCAATCTTCGACCTTTTCTTCGGTGTCTTACATTTGCTTCCTCCTTTCTGTTTCCCCGCTGCCCCATTGAAGTCCTGTTCTACGCTTGATCGAGACTTTTCGGTACATATACCTTCAATCGGACGAACAGGCGGCCAATTCACGACCGTTTTCTGTTACCTCGCAGCGGTGTAAGACTTGGCAAGCCCAAAGTCCAAAGTCTTTGTGCTTGCTTGCTGACTCGTGAACAGATTTATCTCGTTTGTTGGACAAAATGGCTGCCGTTGCCGTTGCCGCGCCTACCATGGTTGAGAATGCCGTTCAGGAGAAGTCTTCAGGCCCACTTAGACTCCCCATTGTGTCCCCAACGTCCACTAGCCATCCCAAGGAGCCGGTGGCTTTGACCGACGACCAGCAGACCAAATATGACTGGTTTCTCGAACAGGTGAAGGCCATCACCGAAGTCCCCTCTACCAAGGGCAAGACTGGGCCACTTGCCGACGAGGAGAAGCTATGGCTCACCAAGGAGTGTCTGCTGCGCTATCTGCGGGCCACCAAGTGGCACGAGAAGGAGGCCGAGAAGCGCCTACTCAAGACGCTGACTTGGCGACGGGAGTACGGCGTGGCTGATCTTACCCCTGACCACTGCTCACCAGAGAACGAGACTGGCAAGCAGGTGATTCTGGGCTACGACATGGAAGGCCGCGTGTGCCACTACCTCAATCCCGGCCGCCAGAACACTCAACCATCGCCTCGTCAAGTCCAGCACCTCGTGTTTATGCTCGAACGCGTGATCGACCTCATGCCGGCCCAACAGGAGACCCTTTCGCTCATGATCGACTTCAAGCCCAGCAAGACTCGGTCCAACACCAACCCCGGCATTGCCCAGGCTCGCGAGGTTCTCGATATCCTGCAGAACCACTACCCCGAGAGGCTTGGGAGGGCTCTTATCATCAACAGTAAGCCGACAAGTACACAGACCCAAAACAAATGACCAACTAACCGCTCTCTAGCCCCCTGGATTGTGCACGGCTTCTTCAAGCTCATCACCCCTTTCATCGACCCGCACACTCGGGAGAAGCTCAAGTTCAACGAGGACATGCGCCAGTACGTCCCAGCCGAGCAACTCTGGACAACATTCAAGGGCGACCTCGACTTCGAGTACGACCACTCGGTCTACTGGCCAGCACTGATCAAGCTGTGCTCCGAGAGGCACGCCGCGCGCAAGGCGCGCTGGGGAGCTGGCGGTAAGCACATCGGAGAGTCTGAGGACTACCTTTCTGGGCATACGCCGTATGGCGTAGCAGGCTCTGCGTTGGATGCGTCCGAAACTGTCTTGGAGACCATCACGGAAGTAAGGACGGAGGAACCCAGGAGGGAAGTGGCCGCGTCAGAGCCCGTTGTCGAGGCGAAGGTCGAAGAAAGCAAGTAGGATGGATGCTCTCGCTGAGCGAGCGAGCGATTTTGGCGCGCTTGACTGCACACAAGCAAAGCAGCTGCCATTGGCTGGATCGAGTCGAAAGACTCTGGACATAGATCACCGTCTTATATTTTTGCCTTCTTTTGCATCGCGATGCACAGTTAATACCTACTGCTGTAATTACTCGATTCTCTTTCTTTGCGTCTTCACATGCTTTACTTGGAGATATCCCTCGGCTCATTCAATTGTTGGAGTCATACGGACGAAGAATGCAGGCAAGTGCGTCGTCTTTCTTTTCAGCCCTGGGCTTGGCGAGATCTCGGCGGAACTTTTGCACTCTTTCGGGGCTGTTTTGGGGAGCACAAGGGTCAGCAATTGGCCGGGCGAGACGAGCTGCAAGCCACTGAGACTCAACTGACGTGGCGCATACGATGCGCTCCCCCGATGCAACGTGCAATCGGTAGTAGGAGGAGAAAAGAAACGTGGTTTGATGGAAGGGATTGAGGATTGGAATGCGAGCCTTGCAGAGGATTATTGAGGTTGGGTGCGTCTTATAAGTCATCATCCCCTTATACCAGTTTTGGGACGCAATGAGTGCATTGTAGTCCGTACATCGCTTTACCCGTTCCTCTATCTGAACAACTACAGGGATACGATTCCAGACCAAACCACCACCCAACCTTTATCACAACATCCATCCCCTTAATCCACCCTCCCAACCAAAACAAACCCCCTATCACCACACACCAACCACAACTACAATGGCCAATCCCCCTATCCCCTTGGTCACCATCCCCCCCACCACCAAAGCCTGGACCTACTCATCGCGCGGCGCCCCTCGCGCGGTCCTCACACTCAACCAATCGCACCCCGTCCCCCCCTTCCCCCCGACCCTACCCGCCGACCAATCCTCGGAATGGCTCCTCCTCCGCGTCGCCTACGCAGCGCTCAACCCCGGCGACGTACTCGGCATGGCCGTCATGCCTGTGATGGTACGGTCTGGGCCGGCGCGCACAGCTGCAGTGCCGTGCTGTAAGTGCAAATCGGAGTGGTTTTGTTCCCTTTCTATCCATTCCATGCTGTCTGAGGATTCAAGAGAGAATTCCTGCTCATGAGACACAAAGTAATCTCCTAAAATGGAGAATATAAGCTGATATTTGCCATAGATGACTTCACTGCGACAGTGGTGGATGTTTGGACCCCTGCTGCTCAGGAGGGTGGTGCGACTACAGTTAAGTCTCGGTTCCAAAAAGGAGACAGTGTCATCGCCTTCGTGATATTCGACCACATCCGCACGCGCGGCGTAGGCGGGCTGCAGGGCCTCATCGCCGTGCCGGCCAAGTACGTGGTGAAGCTGCCGGAGGGGAAGACGCTTCGTGATGGCGCGGGACTGTTACTGGCGGGGTGTACGGCGTTGCAGCAGGTTGAGGAGACGGGGATTAAGGAGGGGAGTAGGGTGTTGGTGAATGGTGCTAGTGGGGGGATTGGCACGGCGGCGGTGCAGATTGCGAGGGCGGTGGTGGGACGGGAGGGTTTAGTGGTTGGGGTTTGTTCGGGGAGGAATGTCGAGATGGTGAAAGGGCTGGGGGCGGATGAGGTAAGTTCTTCCTTCTGCCGGGTGGGCCCGGTGAGAGTTGCCGGTGGGTGCTGATACCTGGGGTGGACAGGTTATTGACTACACTGAGTATGAGGATCTCGCGGGCGAGCTGACGAGGAGGTATGGGGCGGAGCCGTTCGATGTGGTGCTTGATGCGTATGGCAACCAGGAGTTGTTCAACTACTGCGCGGGCTTCTTGAAGCCGGAGGGCGTGTATGACGCGGCGAGTATTCACTACGAGGGGTATGCGCTTTGGTCGGTGTTCAAGGCCGGGATGACGCTGCTGTGGAATGGGTTGAGGCCAAAGGCAAGTTGGCTGGGCGGCACGGGGAGGACGTGGATAGCGGTCAGCATGATGGATCCCGGCGCAGAGATGATGGAGCGCTTAACCAAGATGTTCGGTGAGGGAAAGGTGCGCGTTGTTGTGGATAGCGAGTGGCCGTTTGAGAAGGTCCCTGACGCGTATGACACATTGATAAGCGGGCACGCAAAGGGAAAGGTCATCGTCAAGGTTGGAGACGACTGAAGAAGGAGCGCCAAAGCTGTATGGTGTATAGCTACCTCAACTCAATAAGCATCACAAGTTCGCCTCTCGTCAATGACAATCGCCATACCAAAACACCAAAAAGAAAACAGTGAATAACTTGGATCAACCGACATAAAGCTAGGCCCCCCCCCAGTACCTGTTGTCACACAAGTCCCCTACCACTTGGCTATACCACTTGGCACCACTTGGAGGGACTTGGGACAGGTCGCTAGCCACTTGACTAGAAACCACAGGCTGGGACGGGGCCGGACGAAACACGTTTCGAACCCATACCACGCATGAGCTCAGTGACGTTTTCCTATTCAGCTGTGTTAGTGAAGATCGTCACTAACTACCACTCGACCAAGGCGCTCCTTGTTGAGTCTGAACTGACAGGAGATATTGGCTCGGAGGCTATATAGTTGCGATGAGGTTCGTATCGTTCTAGTCGAGTTCATCCGATGTTTTCTTTGTTGGCGCTGGGTCTGTGCTCCTTCCTGGGCGGAGATTTTGGTTATGGTGTTTCTTCGACGCTGCTTTCTGAGGACATCTCCACTGCTGCCAATTCCCATCTTTGGTGTTGGTTGCTGCTTTCGTCCCTCGTCGCCTTCCTCTGATTCCGTGCCTCCATCGCGGGCCTTCTGCACTTCCATTCCCACCCTTTTTTTCAACCTTCGTGATGTCACTCTCAACTGCCTCAGGTTATGTTTACCTCGTCGCCTATAGCAACGGCGCCAAATTGCCAAACCAGCAGCCGTTCGTGATGATTGCAATTAGCAATCACACACAAGGACAAGACAACCAAGCAAAGCACAGAAGTGTACCTTAGTGTGTTATCTCAGGTGAACAAGTAATCTGCCCAGCCTTGTCGTCACATTATATCCCATATCCTTACGTCCCAGACAATCATCGACAGCAAAGAAGAGAGGGTATCATTACCAACCACACCAATCCCAGTATCGTACATTACAGATTATAGCAACAGATCCCAATTGCAAGCTCCCCCGTACATCTTACATATTACCCCGGTTCATCTCCAACTCTCCCAACGAAACGGATACATCACTGGGAGACCTTCTCCGTCTCTATCTCGTTCTTCTCATCCATTTCGTCCTTTTTCCTCTCGATCACAGCCGTCTCTGCCTCGTTATCCCCACTCCCCTCCTTCTTCTCTCTCTCCCCCTCCTCCACAGCCGTCTCCTCATCATCAACCGCCCTCGGCGCATTCACTTCCCCCATCCCTCTCCCCTCCTCAGCCTTCTTCTCTCCGTCAACCTTCTCGCCCCTCCCCCCTTCCTGGGGCTTCTTGACGCTCCTCCACTCCATTGCCACGGCCCCCAACACTGCCAAGCAGATAACAATCAATCCCACCCTAAACACCCACATCAGCGCCTCATTATACGCGGCCAGCACACGGGGCTTCAACTGCTCTCCGAGCACCTCAATGAGGGTGGTCGCTCCGTTGTTCAACAACAGCTGCTTGCTGAACCCGGGAACAGGACCAAGATATTCCAACAGCCGGTTGTTGAGCACGTTCTGTCCGACAGACAAAAAGACCGCTCCACCCAGCAGCTGCACAAACATAACTAGTGTCAGTCCCACCGGGGCGTCCTTCCGCGGAAGGACCGTCTGCGCCGCCAAGTTCGGCGCCTGCAGCACCATTCCCGCGCCCCAACCGAAAAGGACCTGGTACCCGATCGGCTTCGCATTGGAGGCGTCCACGTCCAGAGTCGTGAGGAGACCTGCTGCGATGGCCATGAGGCAGGTTCCAATTATCAAGAAAGGTGTGTAGTACCCGACTTTGGTGGTGATAGCGCCGGTGATGATGGTGGCGGCGACCATCGGTAGGCAAAACGGGAGGAGGAGGATTCCGCTGTCGATGGCGGATTCGGCCTTGATGGCCTGGAACCAGATGGGGATGAAGTAGATGAAGAGGAGCATGGAGGAGCCGTTGCAGATGGTGCACCACACGGCCGCGATGACACTACGCTGCTTGAAGATGTGGGGGGCGATGGTGGCTGTCTTGGGGGTGTAGACTTGGACGAGGCAAAATCCGATTAGTAGGACAAAGGCCAGGGTGAGGAGGGCGATGATCCGGCCGTCGTTCCACTCGTAGGTTGACCCGCCCCATTGGAGGGCCAGCAGGAGACAGACAGTTCCGGGGAGGAGAGCAGCGCTGCCAAGCAGGTCAAGCTGAAGAATCTTGTCCTTGAGAGAGATATTGGTCTCCGGTCGGTCAGGGACCTTGAGCAGGAACGCGACAAAGATCAGGGCGACAGCACCGAAGGGCAGGTTGATATAGAAGCACCATCGCCAGGTGACGTTCGTCGTGAAAGCGCCGCCGACGAGGGGGCCAAGGACAGACGATACACCAAAGATAGCTCCGACGAGGCCTTGGTACATGGGCCGCTTGGCGAGGGGAACTGCGTACACAATGATTGTGAACTAAAATAGAGAGCGGGTGTTAGTTTGCTGGCCAAAACACATGCGAACTGAGGAGACAAACACTCCCGGCCATGATGCCAGCGGCGCCCAATCCTTGGATGGCGCGGGCAACGATGAACGACGTCGAGTTCGGGGCAGCGCCGCATATGGCGGAGCCGGCCTCAAACAGGAAGATGGAGATCATGAAGGTGGCCTTAACGCTGAAGAAGGTGTACACCTTGCCGAACATGAGCTGGAAGGCGGCATTGGTGAGTAGGTACGCGCTGCCGTACCAGCCAATGTCCTTGACCGAGTTGAACTCATTGGTGATGGCGGGAATAGCCGTCGCGACAATCAGCCGGTCCAACGAGATGAGGAACAGGCTGACGAAGACGGACGAGATCAAGAAGAACAGCCGCAGGCCTTCGGGGTATACAATCTCAGACGCCGCCGTCGCTGTCGGCGCCAAGGCCTCGCCTTTGGGGTCCGACTCCGTCACGGTTTCCACGGGTTCTAATGGGGGGAGCACTTCGGTCGGCGTCTCTTTTGGTGCCGGCAGAGCGCCGGGCTCTTTGCTCTTTTTGCTGAAAAACATGGCGCTGGAAGTCGCTACTGCGCGGTGAATGGTCGTGGAAATCGGAAGGTGCGAATAACCTCAACGAATTATGGGCGGCCGAAAGTAGATATGAAAAAGATTAGTGGAGTATGAGTAGGAAAACCAAAGTCGTTGGGCCAATCCCAACCAATGGTGTGATATTACACAGCGACTTTGTTGTGTGGTGTCGACGGCAGCGATGTCGAAAATAGCTTGGCGGTTCCCGCTTATAAGGACTGAAACTGTCATTGTTGTAGTCGGGCTCGGCTTGCAGCGACGTGCCGACTGCCGTGCGGCAACAGGGCGTGAAAGTTGAGCGTTGCCGGATTGGTCTCGCCGTGCCAGATTTGCTCGCCGAGTGACTGCCTACCCAGCATTGGAAGGCCGCCTCATCCAACAAGAGCGTATTCAGTACACTATACGGATCCGTAAAGCATTGAAAGTCAGCCCTTCTGTTTATTGTCTCCGCAGAACACTTGAGACATGGCGAAATCTAAATCAAACAACGGTAAAGGCTCAATTCTTTGTGCCAGCTCCCCATGCACATCATCTTGCAGTCGCCCAGCCATCTCGAAAGCATGCACCTAGGAGCTGGGTCGGTACGGAGCGTATCCAGGTACCTAGGTATTAAGCGTTTGTGCTGTGCCGTCAAACTTGGCGGCGTTGTGTGTTTCCACCCCCAAAACCAGAACTTTGTATTAGGACGGTTAACTCCTGTAACTCCTAACTCCTCCTCCCTCCCCCGCCCCCGTTCATCTCCGAAGGCCCAGCTGGGCCCTGGCCATGTGCAAATCCAACACAAGCCCTTGGCTCCCCTCTGCATACAACTTTTTTAGACGACGAAAACAGGCCGTTTGTTTCCGATGCTGACCCCTACCAAACACGGGTCAGCATTGCGACCGTCTTTTTGACATCATTTGAACCAGCCACCCGTATGACTCAACGGCCACCTCTTGCGTCCCCCGTCCCACATTGCTCGGTTTAAAGCCCTGCCTGCATCTCGGATCTTTCAGGAAGAATTCGTGTCGTGTAACCAGGCTGTGGTCGTCATACATGTCGAGTCTGTCACGCGACAGCATTTGGAAAAAGCGAGGAATGCGAGCTATCATGTCTTTGCGCTATTTTCATGTCACCCCTAAGCGGCAGCCCCGAGAGGATGTGCGGGGATCAAGCACCGGCCGCGTACGGCTACGGCGCGGCCAATGCAGCCCCCGACTGTGCTCCCATGTCCCGACCTGGCCCGGCCGTTTCCCCGGTTTCCCCCATCATACACTTATCGCAAGCACAGTTCGTTCAAGTCGTGAGAGGGAAGATATGCTAATAACACATTGACCAACGCGGCTGGGTATCATAACGCCGCTGCGGTATTGAGAGGAGTGTCGAGCCGTCCGTGACTCTCGTAATCTTCCTCTGGAATCCTCCGAAAATATTCACCATTCGGGCTGAGGCCCCCCCATCCCATACATCCCGTACGAAGACACCCCTGAGTTGTGCACGGGAGCTCCCGAGAACATATCCCATTCAAGGGCCGGGGCGTCGAGAAGCCCTCCCAGAAACTGGTCAAAGCCCGTCGCATCCACTTCTTGCCCATCGTCGAGACTGGACGGTGTGTACGGATTCGGCGGCGTCGGCTCCGTCTTGTAATCGTCGTTTGGCATCGACGCCCGTAACTTCTCCACATAGAAAGGGGTCTCGGGATAGTGCCCTGTTCGCCTGAAAATCGTCTCCTCCCTCTTCCTCCACGCCTTCAGGATGAAGATTGCAACCGTCGAGTATGTCTTGTTTGAGACATCAAACAGCTCGGGATGGAAGGTGAAGACAACTTCGACCTGCCTCCACGCCCGCTCAACGAGGTTACCTTCGGCACGATGACAGAGCTGCCCTGTCATATAGAGGAAGATGTCGAGCTGGAAGTGCAGGAGCGAGAACCAGATGAATCCTCGGTCTTTGGAGGACAGGTAGTTCTGCTCGTTGTGTTCTAGCGTGGCGACCGCAATTTTGAAGGCGTTGTCTTTGGAGCTTTGGACCTCACCCCTGAAATCCTTCTGTAGCTTGGGCGGGGTAATGAGCTCCTGAATTTTGTCGATGATGAATTTCCTCATTGCGATGGCCATTTCGTGGACGGGCCCAGCTGTTGGGTCGCAGTACTTGTCGAGCATCTCCAGCAGCTCGTTGCCGAGCAATTCGCAGGTATGGCGATACTTCTTCATCTGCTCCTCGGATAGTGCTCCCGGGGTGTGCATCACGTCGGCAGTCTGCGGCGCGATGAGCATTTGCTCAAGGCCGGGGTTATCCACCATGAACTTGGCGAATTTGTAAGTCAACAGACAGAAGATCATCTCCGTGGGCCCATCCCGGTCCTGGAACGGCTCGGTGGCTGAGGGGTAGATATCCGCGTCATTGACATTCTTCGGCGCTTTGGTGTCCCAGTTCCGCGGGAGGAGAGTATGGCTGAGCCCAGAAAACATGGCGTACTTTGCGTCTACCATGATGATCTGCCACCATACTCGCCTTCTCATCTCCGTTTCGAACGGTCCTAGCCCGAGGAGCTCACCGTCACGGTGAAGTCCCATCTTTTGGGCCATGCGGATCACGATTCCGTTCAGGATCCAGGCCGCGTGCCGATTGTATCGACCTTGTAAGGATATCTGAACCTATAGTCAGCACAAAGTCAAGAAAAGTAATACGAGCGTGGCGTCATACTAGGTAGATTACGAGCGCTTGAAGGGTGTTCAGGTTGTGAGCCTTGAGGAAGTTCATTCGCAAGAGCGTTAATCGAACGCCTTTTGAATACCTCTGCAAAGCCTCCTCTCTCGACTGTCCAAGTAGGCTTTGACACTCGTCTGGGGTGAGAGCTATAGCGGCCATCAAGAATATCGAGAAGAGTAGCGCCTCGATGCTCTTGGGGACATTGTGCGACCGAGTTATCGCTTCGGCGAGGTAAGGCTGAAGCGTAGGCACGTGGATGATCTTGGTCAGCGGATTCACTCGGTCCAGATAGACCTGCCACAGGCGGAAGATGTGACCGGCCTCCGGCCAAAGGTCCTCGATGTCCTGCTCCGGTGAATCGGCGCCTAGGATCAGCTCCGATTGATCGTCAGGGGTCATTGACTCGGGCGATGTCTCCTCCGTATCATCCGCGTCAACTATCTGGCGCATTGCTCGCAACTACAAAAGGCGTGAGTAAGTGCGGCCAACAAGGCGCAGAGGAGGGATGCCAACCTCGTCATAGACGGTGCCGAGCAGGAAATTATCCATGAAGCGAACACCGCCGTCCTCCTGGATGAGCTTGCCGGCCGGCTGCCAGTTGGACTTGGAATCGTCGTACAGAGGCGCCTGCTCCCGGTGAGGCGGGGTGGCCGCCTCGTCCTCGGGCTTCTCAGTCGCGTACTCTTTCAGCAGCTCCTCACACCGTGCCAGTCGCTCCTGGAGATCTTGGTTGGGCCGCCGGCGTTTGCGCGCCGGTGCCGGGGTGCTTGGCGTGCACTTCACATTTGCCTTTGGGCTGTTAGCCAGGTCACGCGCGCACACGGGTGGTGCACCACATCGACTCTCGTCGTCGTCGCCCGCTTACTTTGGTACAGTTTGCGCAGGGAAAGTGCCTGTCGCACTTGATCTTGCGGTGCTGACAGAGTACACAGGCGAGGATGCGCGGGGCCTTGCTGGCGGACGCAATGCTGGGAGCCGACTGGAGCTTGCTCTGGGCAGATGAGGGCTCCATCGCGACGAGTTCGGCCGGGAGTCGAGCACAGCGATTGACGGGTGCCCTTGAGCGGGACTGGGAATGGGTTGGGCAGGGAAATAGGGGAGGCGATTCAGGGCAGACACCATCAACCCACAAAATCCATCAACCACGAGGACAAGATAGGGAACACTTGTGAGCGAAGATGACAAAGATGACGAACGACGGGACCTTGCGACCCTGGCGGGGGTGGGATAGCTGGATAAGTCTAAAGTTAAAAGGCCCGCCCCCTGCCTTGCAGTAGGTTTTGGTTCCGCCGAAGAGCCTGGAGGTGATCGGTAGGTGCTGCACCCGAAGCAACGGCGGGATAATAAACGTGGTGCTTATTGCGACGCACGAGCAGGTTGGCGCAGTCGGCTCGTCTCACACTGGGCAGCCTGGGAGCCTGAAGCGGCTCAGCAGGGCAGCAACCAGGATTCTGGGTGGGTTGGCGGAATTGGTTGCCTGAGAATTCCGCACGTCTGTCTGGCTGCCTGGGTTTGATTTCCGATGAGGAAGTTCCGGAGGAAGCTCAACTGACTGTGGTGACACAGGCGAGAAGGACACCGAGAGCTGGCCTCCGCCCCGTTGCTGTCTCTGAGCAGATGGGACGAACCCGAATGCGAGTCGCAAACTTTTAATCCTAGCTTCGGTACAGGATGCAAACTGCAAGCAACCAGTGGGTTTTAGTGCGGGCTGGAATCGCGTCCCTCCTTGCGATCCGGTCCGCGTATTCGTCACCGTCCACTACCATCGCATCGAGGTTGAGGGCCAGTGGGGCGGAGGATGCTTGTGATGGAGCTGCGCCAGGGCTCAGGGAACAACAAGCGGGAGGCTCAACAGGCGATCTCCAATGTGTCAGCGGGCAACCGATTTGTTGCTCAACTGTGTCCAAATCGGCATCGGCCGCCGCGGACCCAAACGGCCCGGGAACTTTTGAGAAATTGTCACATTGAGGCTGCAGCTTGGGACCCAATCACACGCAATGGGCGCCTGGCATACGCACTGCACATTACCTTGCCGTGCTTCGGATGCCGCCTTGTAGTGTACCGCAACACACAGAATGCCGCGCGCGCGCGTTGTGTGTCGGATTCTGGAACCGTCCACCAGCTCAATCTTGGAGAACGAGGTCAACCCCACCCCTTCGCATGGGGTGGGGGAGGGGTCGCGATGAGGGTCGCTGGGTCGGGGTCAGGGAGCGGAATCTGGCCGACTCGTCGAGAAAGGTTCCGATTCGCTGGGTCTTCTATGTGGGCTTCAAAGGCGGTAAGGCCGGTGGGCCTCCAAACGCTGATAACCGGATCCACTGAAATTTTCTGCCGCTCGAGTCCCAGCACAAGCATTACGCAGGAGCTTGTTGCGTAGCGGTGGCGTGGAACTGAATTGTGAAGTTGTTTGCGCCATCTGCCTCACGTCCGTTCACCAATTTGACTCGACGTAGTCCAGCGATGGTCAATTGACCCTCTGCCATGATGATTCTGCCTGTGGTATGTGTAGTACAGCCGTCGCGCGTCACCGCCCCCTCTGACCGGTCTCCAGAGACGAAGCCTAGCATTGGCTGCCAACAGAGGCTGTCGCCAACTCCGCCTTACCCGCGCGCTCCCTTCGACTTTGAGGCCCGCTCCCCTCCGATTCTGTGCCGAATCCTACAGCACGACCCCTATTCACCGCCAGGATGCCTTCCGAACACAGCTGGAGAGCGCCGGCTCCCCAACCTTGTTCTCGTACTTCGACTCGCCCGCGCCCTCGCAGCCGCAGACGTTGACCGAGAAGATTATCCAAAGGTACTCCGTCGGCCTGGCGCCGGGGAAGAAGGTCAAGGCTGGCGACTATGTGACGTTGAAGCCGCAGGCATGCATGACCCATGATAATTCTTGGCCTGTGGCCACGAAGTTCATGGCAATCGGCGCCTCCAAAATCCACGACAACCAACAGATCATCATGACCCTTGACCACGATGTCCAAAACAAATCCGAGTCCAACCTGAAGAAGTACAAGCAAATCGAGGAGTTTGCTTCGAAGCATGGCGTTCGGTTCTATCCCGCTGGACGGGTATGTTACCTCCGGGCGTGATTATCACAGTAAATCCTAGAAAAGTCCCTGGCTGACGCCTATCACTAGGGAATTGGTCACCAAATTATGGTTGAGGAGGGCCATGCTTGGCCTGGAACCGTTGCCGTGGCCTCGGATTCGCATTCAAACATGTATGGTGGAGTGGGTTGCCTTGGAACGCCCATGGTACGGACTGACGCTGCCAGTATCTGGGCCACTGGGTATGTCATATTGAATTCGCTCGGCACTTGAAGCAAAAGGATTTGACTGACATCTACCATTAGGCGAACGTGGTGGCAGATCCCGCCAATCGCGAAGGTGACCCTTACAGGCATTTTGCCACCTGGTGTGACTGGCAAGGACGTTATCGTAGCTCTTTGCGGCCTGTTCAACAATGACGACGTCTTGAACCATGCTATTGAATTCACTGGATATGGGCTGCAAAGCCTTCCTGTGGATGACCGGCTTGCCATCGCGAACATGACCACCGAATGGGGGGGTACGTCTCGCTCCGTTAATTCCCATATTCAGTCATTATACCGGCTCAGGTTTGCCAAGGGATAACAGTCTCCCCTGGCGCATCTTGTTGCTCGCTCCCAATCCTCAACCCTTGAGCTTTTCTGACAGCCGTTGCTAGCCCTCAGTGGACTATTCCCTATCGACTCAGTCCTCGAGTCATGGTTGAGGGCGAAGGCCACCACCTCGGCCATGCTTAGCTCCGACGCCGCAAAGGGCAAGTTCACTCATGAAAGGATCGATGATCTTGTCGAGAACCAGTTGACTGCCGATCAAGGCGCAACGTACGCCAAGTCGCTCTACTTGAATCTCGTGAGTGCCAACCTTAACGATTTTCTTGTCCATTTACCCTCTTTCTCACTAGTTTGTGAGCCGAAATTGATCACGGTCTCCCGAAATACCGAGACATGAGATATGGTAATTATCGGCTAACATTCGCGCAGTCGACCCTCTCCCCGTTCGTCGCAGGCCCCAACTCGGTAAAGGTTGCAACACCTCTCAAGGATCTTGAGGTGCAAAATATCAAGGTCGACAAGGCATAGTATGTTCACCTCGTATTGCTGTTCCGTTTCTAGTCTTGTGCGACAGGGCAAGGCCAACTGCCGAGACATGCCACTGCCCAGTCTTAACAGCACAGGATCTTCCCGCTAACATTTCCCACAAAGTCTTGTTTCCTGCACCAACAGCCGTGCTTCAGATATCTCCTTCGCCGCAAAGGTATTCCGCGATGCGGCAAAGGATGGAGTCGTGCCTAAGATTGCGGACGGAGTCAAGTTTTACATCGCTGCTGCCTCAATGCTTGAACAGCAGGCGGCGGAAGCTGCCGGAGACTGGCAGGTTTTGCTTGATGCTGGAGCCGAGCCTCTTCCGTCAGGCTGTGGGCCCTGCATTGGGCTTGGAACTGTGAGTGTCCAATACTTCTTCTTGCTTGTTTGTGCGACGTCGAGAGTGAATAATCGAGTCCCTCTTGAAATACAAAGCACTCCCAAAAATAGAATGTCAGCTAACAGTTGTTACAGGGACTGCTTGAGCCTGGTAAGTTGATGAAAAATCATTGACCGGACGCTGGGTTTGATGGTCACCCACATGCCTTCATAGTATACTAACGATATTTAGGTGAGAATGGCATTAGCGCGAGTAATCGTAATTTCAAGGGGCGTATGGGTTCTACCGATGCCAAGGCGTACCTCGCCAGTCCCGAAGTTGTCGCTGCTAGCGCATTGAAGGGCAAGATCGCAGGGCCAGGCTGGTATCAGAAGCCCGAAGGCGTCGAGAAGGTCATCATTGGCGAGGGCAGCGGCGACTTCCAGGCCGATAAAGCCATCAGCATCGAGGAGGCTCTGGATAAGTTGATTGCCGAGGCCGAAGGCATCATCGCCAACGCAGAGAGCGGCATCACAGGAGAAGAGGCGGCCGCCCCGGCTCTCAAGGAGGAAGAGACCCTGACCGAGGTCCTCCCAGGATTCCCGGAAAAGGTCGAGGGCGAGATTGTCTTCTGTGACGCTGACAACATCAACACTGATGGGATCTACCCTGGCAAATGTGAGTACCGATTCGTAGGGCTCTTTCCCGTTTTGGCCGGCTTCCCGACACCGCGCTCTCGAAAGCTTGACTCGGTGACTGACACACACCACAGACACCTATCAAGACAATGTCCCGGTAGAGAAGATGGCTGAGGTGTGCATGGAAAACTACGATACGTCGTTCGGTAGCGTCGCCCATGCCGGCGACATCCTTGTAGCTGGCTTTAACTTTGGCTGCGGCAGCTCCCGCGAGCAAGCAGCCACGTCTATCCTTGCAAAAAAGATCCCACTCGTAGTGGCGGGCAGTTTCGGCAATATTTTCAGCCGCAACAGCATCAACAACGCCCTGATGGGTGTTGAGGTGCCGCGCTTAGTGCAGCGGCTCCGGGAGACGTTCAACAAGGAGGGCGAGAAGGCTCTGACAATTCGCACGGGCTGGAAGTTTGTGTGGGACGTTCGGCGAAGCAAGGTTACCATCACCGAAGGTGAGGGTGGCAAGGAATGGAACCAGAAGGTTGGCGAACTGCCCCCCAACGTCCAAGAAATTATCGCTCGTGGTGGACTGGAGAAGTGGGTGAAGAACGAGATCTCTTGAGTTTGAGATCGAGTACCACATTTCTTGTATATAAATGTCGTTCTTCTTCTGCCGTGATACCTTGTGTACTTTGGCTGGCGATTGGCAAGCATATTCTTGTAGATAAAAAACAGCGGGCCGGACAAAAGCTCGGGTCAGAAAAGCAATGGCTTACAACAACACAAACTAGAGGGTCTGTTGCCCATGATTCCTTAGACAGTTTCAAATTCCTTGTTATGATGGTTGCGTCATATGTGCTACCTGGTCGTCTGAGAGGTCTTTCAAGGCGGTCCTCCTCGGATCCGACTCGACGAGCGCCAACCTCTTTGCCCATCTGATAGCCTTCGAGTGTTTTTGGCTATTGAGATGTGCCTGCCACATCTCTTCGGTTAAGAAGGTCTTCTTACACAAGTCGCAGGTCTTATTACATGGCGTGTCTTGGCGATTACTCCTCTCAACCTTGGTATTTAGGACCTCTCTCGCAGTCTCTGAAAGATCCACCGGCTGAGGCAACTCCTTGCCAGCAAGAAATTTCCCTGTCAGCTCGATACCTCTCCGAGCAACCTCATCGCGCCAGGTTTGTACATCTGTGCCGTCAAGGAGGAACAGCTTGTCAAGAAGCTTCTCCTCTTGCAGGGAAGCCAGTGTCTTCATGGTGATCCACCTAACCTGGTATTTCGCATAACGGCGGGTGGCCGTTTTGGTGTCCTGGATGCCGGCTTCTTTGAGCTTGGTTAAATCAGGACTCTCAGGGGTCTCCTTGAGGGCACGGAGATACGGTTCAAATTGCCAGAAACCAATGGACTGCACGATACCTCTCGTGCGGTCTACGGTTTCCCCAGAAGCCAACCTGGCCTGGTACCAATCGTACACCTTGGCCGTTTCGTCAAGAAGACCGTTGTCAACCATTTTGTCCACACGTTTGTCGAGTCGGTCATTCAGAGGTTCGCGCCTGGCATACAGCCAGAACAGCAACACATTCCAGGGGCTATGTGTAGACTCAGAGCCCGATGCCGTCCACTTGGACTCTTTCCGGCTCCGCTGCTCAGCATAGATCTCGGAGGCGCACCGCCCGGTGGTGAAGTAGATCTCAAGAGAGTTACGGATCTTGCGCGCATCATTGGGATGCCACCGTTCGGCCATCGCCGGGTCTACCTCGCGCAGCCTCTTGAGCATAACATCCGGTGGCTCGGACAGAACGGGGAATTTCTTGATGAGCCCATCGCGATCCAAAACACCAACCTCGGGCGCTGGTTGGTCCTTGACCAGCCTGTCGTCGAAGAGCAGGCCGTCAAGATAGTACGTTGAGCCGCCGACAAGAATAGGGAGCTTCCCCCTGCTCCTGATCTCGGATATTATCTTGGATGCCGCCTCCCTAAACTCCACGACCGTCCAGGGGTCCTCGCCAAGCTGGATGTTCCCGAGAAGATGGTGTGGGATTCCTCGTTGCTCCTCTGGCGTTATCTTGTTTGTGATGACGGGAAGGCCTTCGTACATTTGCATCGCATCGGCATTGATGATTTCGCCGTTGAAATTGGTTGCCAGCTCCACGGCGAGCTAGCGCTATGCTGTCAGTCCAAAAGCAATCCCTCCAGAAAACCAAAACTGTTGGGCTGCTCACATCGGACTTGCCGGTTCCCGTGGACCCGAAAATGACAACGAGAGGCTCCATGTTTCGTCTGAAAGAGCGCAAGGCTGAAAAGCTGCGACGAAAGAGGAAGCGCAGTGTCATTGACAATGCCCAGGACAGTGCTGCCAACGTCGTTCTTCGCGGCGCATCGTTGTGCAACTTGTGCACGTTGCGAGGCTGTGGGTGAGGATTTTAGGTCGCATCCTCGTCTCCCCACCTTGGCACGAAATGTTGGAGAAAGACTTGGCGTGTTGGAAATTGGGGACCCCCTAACCTTAGCTCGCCAGCCTCAGCTCCTGCCGCACGGTGCACCCATGCTCAATTCAATTGGCACGGGTCACGTGCAGACCTCGTTCAAATTTGGACACATCACAGAATAACTTTGCAGCGTAAGAAGCCAGATCTTCGAGGAGCAGCCACTCCACAGTCTTCTTCTCCCCCTTTCCACAAAAGCGCGCCGACAACACTCGCATCCCGTCGGAGTCGTTGTCGCTCAATCCAATCCCTCTTTCCACTTTCTTCTGGATGATTTAGTCTTTAGGGTTTTCTTTCTCTGCCATTGCCCAACATGAGTTCCTGTAAGTGCCCTCCTGCGCGTTGTGCGACATCGCGAGCCCGAAGCTTCGAGGGAAGCTCTCGCAGCTCCGACCGGGCCATTCCTAGTCTCGCGACGGTGCGCTGACGTGTCTCTACCATTTGCAGTACGATTCCTTGACTTGGTCAAGCCCTTCGTGCCGTTCCTCCCCGAGGTCCAGCAGCCGGAGACAAAGATCCCCTTCAACCAAAAGTTGATGTGGACTGGCTTGACCCTCATGATCTTCCTGGTCATGAGCCAGATGCCGCTCTATGGCATTGTCTCCTCCGACACATCCGACCCGCTATACTGGCTGCGTATGATGATGGCGAGTAACCGAGGAACGCTGATGGAGCTGGGTATCACTCCCATCATCTCCTCTGGCATGGTTTTCCAGCTCCTTGCTGGCACCCACATGATCGACGTCAACCTCGACCTCAAGTCGGATCGCGAGCTCTACCAGACCGCCCAGAAGCTTTTCGCTCTGATTCTTTCTGTTGGCACGGCCACCGTCTACGTCTTCACCGGTCTCTATGGCCCTCCCAGCGATCTCGGTGCAGGCATCGTCTTCCTCCTGATCCTCCAGCTCGTCGTCGCCGGCATGATTGTCATTCTTCTCGATGAGCTCCTCCAGAAGGGCTATGGCCTTGGAAGCGGTATCTCGCTCTTCATTGCCACCAACATCTGCGAGTCCATCATGTGGAAGGCTTTCTCCCCGACCTCGATCAACACTGGTCGTGGCCCCGAGTACGAAGGTGCCGTCATCGCGCTCTTCCACCTTCTGATGACCTGGCCCAACAAGCAGCGCGCTCTGCAGGAGGCTTTCTACAGACAGAACCTGCCCAACATCATGAACCTCCTGGCCACCCTCCTCGTCTTCGCCGCGGTCATCTACCTCCAGGGCTTCCGTGTTGAGATCCCCGTCAAGTCCTCGCGCCAGCGTGGTGCTCGCGGCTCGTACCCTGTTCGCCTCTTCTACACCTCCAACATGCCCATCATGCTGCAGTCCGCCCTTTCGTCCAACATCTTCCTGATCAGCCAGATGCTCTATTCTCGCTTCTCGGAGAACCTCCTCGTCCGTCTTTTCGGTGTCTGGGAGGCCAAGGACGGCTCGTCTCAGCTCTCTGCCATCTCCGGCCTCGTTTACTACATGTCGCCTCCTCTCAACTTCAAGGACGCCCTGCTCGACCCCATCCACACCGCCGTCTACATCGCCTACATGCTCACTGCATGCGCCGTGTTCTCTAAGACCTGGATTGAAGTTTCCGGCTCGAGCCCTCGTGACGTTGCCAAGCAGCTCAAGGATCAAGGTCTGGTTATGGCTGGCCATCGCGACCAGAGCATGTACAAGGAGCTCAAGCGCATCATTCCCACCGCTGCCGCCTTCGGCGGTGCTTGCATTGGTGCCCTCTCCGTTGCCAGCGACCTCATGGGTGCGCTTGGTTCCGGAACCGGAACTCTGCTTGCTGTCACGTAAGTTAACATTTTCTCGGAATCATTTCTGCAGTGTGCTAACATCTTTCTCAGCATCATCTACGGCTACTTTGAAATCGCCGCGAAGGAGGGTGATCTGTCCGGCATGAAGGGAATGATCATGGGCTAAGCTTTCTTTGTGCAAGCTGCTCATCCGCCATTACAATACCGTGACTGAGCTATCATGCATAGCTTTTATTGGAATAGTCTCGCTTGGGGGGATGAGATGTTAAATCTAATTCACTATGTGTTGATTTTCCAGGCGACACTGACTCTAGGAAGAGAGAGCAATGGACGCTGTGTATTTTAGCAAGAAACATCATAAAGGGTGGCTTCGTAAAAAGCGGGTGGGAATTGCATTACGGCGCGCACGGTATTCTTAGTCAGCTTCTCAATCGTCAATGAACCAGAGCTTCAGTGCTTGACTGGACTTGGTGTTCACTGTTCACGTCGGATACAACACGACAAGTGCTTGCCGTGGTCCACAAGGCTTCAATGACCGAAAATCCCCGAAGTGTAGATACCAGTCAGTACAAAGGAGTACAAACTTGGCCTCAGTTTCTAACTCTGGGTCTACTTCAGGACCAGCTGCCCAGTAGGATTCTCTGTACTTTATTTTGACTGCGTGTCTGGCGGAGTTTCGGTGATGCCTTCGGTTTCCGAGGCATCAACACATGGTATAAACGAGGTGGAGTGTCTCGTCTCCCTGAAGCGACTGTCGGCCCGCCCAACCTTCCACGGCTCATCACAGCCGAAGCCGTCTGGAGTGATTCCCTTCCCTTTGGATAACCATGACGCAAGCCTAATATTCCGAGTGATGATGCCTTCAGTGACACCTCGGTCGATACGACACAAACGACGGGAATCATTCAATTGTGGTGTCATCGGCCCCGATTGCCCGCCGTTTGTGCAGTCGCGATACATCACAGGCTTGGAAATGTTCAATTGTGGTCGTCGTCGGCCCCAATTGCTCGCCGCCTGCGCAATGGCAACCCCCATCAGGCGTCCAGGCTACACCGTCTCGCCCGAAGGGATTCACAAGGCGCCCGCTAAATGCTCGAAGGACCTGGTAGTCGCTAAAGACGGTACCGCCGGAGCACCATAGAAAGCTTGTTAGTGCCCCAGCTGATAGCTTCAGTGCTATTGGTAGAGCTGGCAAACATCTGTGCAATGAGGCGGTAAGAGAGGTCAGTTGGAAGGATCTTGCAACCACTTCCTGGGATGCTAAATAGGGTTCTCATCCATCAGATCGCCGATACACCCAATGAGCTTCCCATCCGCCAAACCGCTAACTAAATACCCCGCAAGCGGCACATCTAAGGAGAAGCTTGTGGGAGGGGGGGTGGTTGCGATAGCTCTAGATGGCGGGTTCGAGGAGGATTGCAAGAGGTCAAGACCTAGCGGATCCCGCCTTTCTGTACGTCAAGGATATTGCCGCAACGCTGCAGATGCAGCATGGTGTGCTTTGGCGAACGTGCCCTCTATTTCCATAACCGATGAGGTGACTCACGCCGCTGGGGGAGAAGGAGGTGTAAGCAGTATAAAAAATTGTCCATCACATTGATGAATGGCCAGGGTGGATCATTTGATTAGGAAGGTGTCGTTGCAACAGCAAGTGGAACGAGATGCAAAGCGCGAAGCGTCGGATGTAGATTTCCGTCCGGCTTGGTCGTAGCGCACTTCAGGCTCGGGAATCCTGGCCGGCACGCTATCGCTGCACCTAAAAGCGCAGCGTGCGGACGAATCCATGCAGTGCATTGGGTGGTCGGGTGCCGCCATCCATCCGGTAGGAAGCTCCGAGTTATGGGCCTCGGAAACATTGGATCTCACAATGGGAGCTGGCTCTTGAAGGGGGCGGCCCGTATTGGACTCAGTAATTAGTAATCCAGAGGATCCAACCCACTTGGCTCCATCTGGCGTTCCAAGGTTGTACAGATTTTCAAAGAGGGCCCGCCCATGTCTGACATCATTAACCTTCTCTATGGAACAGTTCTGTACTCAGTACCTACCCGCCAGACAGACTCTGGCAACGCGCGGGAAAGGTGGTGGGTGTGAGACAGAAACGGCCATTAGCGCAGCGAAGGCGGGGAATCGGTGTGAATGTGCATCCTGCCCGTGTGCAGGCGCCATGTTCTCTTGACGGATAACGCCTCGAGGAGTTTTATGAGCCTCAGATTCAGTGCCGAGTCCCACCCCCATGCTTCTGGGCCACACTTCCGCGCAAGCCATGCTAGGTGGTTGGAGGTCCAAGGAGGATCTCCAAGTAAGCCCGGGGCAATGGGCTCTCAGACGATAACGGAAGGCCACCAAAACTTACATTTATGCCCGCCGGTGACTCGTCGCCTTGCCAATCGACCGACCTGCCTAAGTAAGGGACGGCAGGATGCGAGCTGTACATGCCTAGACATGCAGAGAGTACCTTGGGGCGAGGAAATACTGCCAGGGCATGGGAAGAAAACCCCACCCATCGCGGGTACCATCATGGCGGGGCAAAAGTGCGGATCTCGACCGACCCGCCTACCTATAGTTAAACCTTGGCCCCCTGCCGAAGAAAAAAAGCCCAAATACAACACCACCAGATGCAGAACGCTGCAACTAGGACGGAGTAGTTAACCGCCCCACGCCCAGCTCGCGGGCTGCGATCCATCAGTCCTTTTCGCATTGCACGTCTTCTTCCCTCCTCAGGCAGCTCGAGCGCCTCTATCATTGGGATTTGAGATAGCTCCAACTTTGTCTCGGGAATCGGACGAGCTCTCGACCGACTGCTGTTCTCCTGCCCTCCCGTGCGCGCCGCCCACCGCGCTCCCCGCGCATCATCACGGCCCAAGACGCGCCGCCAGATTGTAAACATGGGGTTTGCCTCATGTTCCTGGCCAATATGGCAAACGGACGACTTTAGCTCATGCTTCCTCCACGAGTGAGTCCTGTTCCGCAGCTGGCCGCGATGCGCTGGTCACGGCGCATTGTTGGGGTGTCGCAGTGTCACATGTCGTATCCGGTCGTGCTAACATCTTCTCTGCAGTTACCTCAAGATCCTGCTGCCATTGATTGTAATGGGCCTGTCCCTCCTTCAGCTCGTCGTCCACAGCATTTTTCGCGCTGCCAAGTTAAAACGAGGGCATCGTTATCAGCCCATTCCGAATCCCGCAGCTCCGATATCGCCCCACGATCACACGGACCTCCCGCCGGATGAAGAGCCCACCAGCGAGGATGAGGAGGACGAGGCCCTCACGATCAACGGGGGCCGTCTCGCGCTAGCCAAGACGACTACAAAGGGATCCATCGTTCAAGCCGACGCACCCCCTGCGCAGACGCTGTCCGTCGTTGTGGAGGAGCTTGCCATCGCCGGCCTCGTCGCAACCAACGCTTTCGCCTTGATCCGCGGCGCCTACGGCAACCTCTCGGCCGTCGTTGGCCTAGCGGTTTGGGTCTATGTTCTGATTCTCGCCTCCCTCCGGTTGTTCCTAGGAAACACACAATGGCGCGTTCCGCGGATATGGAACCATACCGCTGCCATCTACAGCCTGCAGTGGCTCTTTACCGTAATCATCTTCCGCTCCGTCATCCTCCACCCGTCTTCAGGACTGGCACAGTTTCTGGTGGTCATCGAATTTTCATTGACTACGCTGCTGTTCCTGATGGCCATATCCACGCGAAAGGGCAACAAGACGGTCCTCTTGGAGTGGGAGGACGGTATCGAACCAGGCCGAGAGCACTTGGCATCCCTGTTCTCACATTATACCTTCTCTTGGGTTGATACCATTATTTGGAAGGGGTGGAAGGAGCCTTTGGATACCAGCAAAGTGTGGAACTTGCTCCCCAAGGATAAAGCTGCCGTTGTCCTGGCGAACTACCGTCACTTCAAGAAGACGACCACTCTGGCATTCCACCTCGTCAAGTACTTCAAGGGCATGCTATTTGTCCAAGCATTGTGGGCTGTTGTCGGTGGAGTTCTTACCTTTGCGCCAACCTTGCTGCTGAAATCCATTCTCGAATACGTCGAGAATCCGGATGTGGCCCCTGTTAACGTCCTGTGGCTGTATGTCATTCTCCTCCCGCTATCCGATGTCGTCCGGTCTATCGCCGACGGGCAAGCTCTCTATATCGGGCGAAAGATTTGCATCAACATTCGAGCAATTCTGGTGGGTGAAATCTTCGCAAAAGCTCTACGCAGAAAAGCATCTGCTGGGAAAGATACGACTCTTGGTGAGAAGAAGAAGCCCGCCACCGCTCCGGAGGGGGGCTTTGTGGCTAAAGTCATGAAGGCTCTGGGCCTCGCCAAAGATCAGAAGGACGTCGATACGGCTCCGAATACAAATGGAGCCGCTCCTGCTCCGGCCGACAGCACCAAAAAGGATGGCGACAATGAGAAGAACACGGACGAGCAGGCTAACATGGGAACTATCATCAATTTGATGTCCGTCGACAGCTTTAAGGTCTCCGAGATCACTGCCTATCTGCATTACCTCATTGCCGCAGCACCTGCGCAGCTACTTGTCTCGGTCCTGCTGCTCTACCAAGTTATGGGGCTCAGCGCTATCCCGGGCTTCATCGTAATGGCACTCTTGCTGCCTATCAATATTGGCTTTGGTAAAGCGTTCAACTCAACACAGAAGAAGATTATGGCGGCAACCGACAAGCGTATTCACACCACGAATGAGATTCTCCAAAACATCCGAATCATCAAATATTTTGCCTGGGAGCACCGATATGCTACGATTGTTGACGAAAAAAGACGGGCTGAGCTGAAGGCTCTACGCAATCGCTTCGTCCTGTGGGCTATCGCAGTGGGTGTCTGGAATACGGTGCCCATCATTATCACGTTCTTCTCGTTCTTTTTCTACACCGTCATTGAAGGAAAGCCGCTTTATCCTTCAGTTGCTTTCACAGCCATCTCGCTCTTCATGCTACTTCGGTACCCTCTTGACCAGCTCGGCGACATGATCGCCCATGTTCAAGAATCCAAGGTGTCTATCGATCGTATCGAGGAGTTTCTCGCTGAAGAGGAAACGGAAAAGTTTGAGCAACTCGGCCGGGAGAACATTGATGACTCTGGACAACGGGTTATTGGATTCCGGGATGCCACCTTCATTTGGGGTAGCAAAACAACGGTTGCCGAGGACGGGACGATGGCTTTCCGTCTTCTTGATCTGAATGTTGACTTCAAGATTGGAAAACTTAACGTTATCACCGGCCCAACGGGTTCCGGCAAGACCTCTTTGCTGATGGCCCTGCTTGGAGAGATGACCATCATGAAGGGCCGAGTATTCCTACCAGGAGGCCGCAGCCGCGAGGACGTACGACCGGATCCGGAGACTGGGCTCGCTGAGACATGCGCCTACGTTTCCCAACAAGCCTGGCTGGTGAACGCAAGCATCAAGGACAACATCCTCTTTTCTGCACCTTTCGATGAGCAACGATACAAAGATGTCATCGTTGCTTGTGCGTTAGAGCACGACTTGGAAATTCTGGACAACGGAGACGAAACGCTGGTCGGCGAGAAAGGTATCACGTTGTCCGGCGGACAGAAGCAACGTATCTCCCTTGCCCGCGCCGTCTACTCGAACTCTAAACATCTTCTCCTGGACGACTGCCTCAGTGCCGTAGACTCGCATACTGCCCAGTGGATCTTCAGCAACGGTATCATGGGCCCTTTGATGCGCTACCGAACTTGCATCCTTGTGTCGCACAATATCACACTCTGCGTACCATCCTCCGACTATGTGGTAATCATGAACAACGGAAGAGTCACAGCCCAGGGTCCTTCCAAGGAAATTATTGCCTCAGGCAAGCTCGGCGACGACGTCCTTCAAAAGTCGGTGCCCGGCTCTGCTCACATCTCTCGCGTCCCATCCCGCGTTCCCTCCAGTGTGGGTGAAGAAAGCGGCGCAACATTGATCAACGAGCCAGATGGTACCCCACAGAAGACCCAGGCGAAGACAGCGAAGAAGGAAACAAAGAAGCAAGACGCTATGGAAGAGACCAAAGCGGTCGGGGCGGTCAAGTGGCCCGTCTTGAAACTATACATGCAGGCCATGGGTACTTGGTGGTTCTGGCTTATCGTCACAGTTGTCTTCGGCGCGCAGCAAGTCCTTGGAGTTGCTTCCAGTTTGTGGATCAAGGAGTGGTCCAACCAATACGTCCAGGAAGACAGCGTGGTTGCGCTGTTTAACATGAACTCTCAGACTTACTCGGCCTCATCCTTGTCACCGACCTATTTTGCCTCTGTCGCCATTTGTGGAAAGAACGACAGTGCCATGTCTATGGCCGGGGAACCTCAAAAAGTGAACGTCTCTTACTACCTGACGATCTTGGCGCTTATTGGAGTTGCTGGCGCTGTTTCGGCTTTCTTCAGGGACCTTTGGGTCTTCTTCGGGTCTCTTACTGCCTCGTGGGAACTTCACAGTCGTCTTATGAAGACCGTGGCTGGAGCAAGGTTCAAGTTCTTTGATGTGACGCCACTGGGCCAGATGATGAACCGTTTCAGTAAGGATTTGGAGGGTATCGACCAAGAAGTTGCACCTGTCGCTATTGGCGTTCTAAGTTGCGCCCTCGGAATTGTCGTCACCGTTGTCATCATCGCTGCGGTCACACCAGGATTCTTGGTTGCTGGTGTTTTCATCACACTTGCCTATGTTTTCCTCGGCAGTTTCTACCTCCATGCTTCTCGGGACCTCAAACGCTTGGAGTCGGTCGAGAGAAGCCCGCTGTTCCAGCAGTTTGGGGAGACTCTGACTGGCGTAACAACAATTCGCGCTTACAGCGACGAGAGACGCTTTGTCCGGGACAACCTGGCCAGGATCAACAAGCAACTGCGACCTTTCATCTACCTGTGGGCTGCTAACAGATGGCTCGCCTTCAGAACCGATGCGCTCGGAGATCTGGTGTCTTTCTTCGCCGGCGTTCTTGTCATCATCGGTCTGGGAAAGATCAGTCCTGGCTCTGCGGGTATCTCGCTCAGCTATGCGATTGGTTTTGCGGACAATATGTTGTGGCTGGTGCGTCTATACGCCATGAACGAGCAGAACATGAACTCTGTTGAGCGAATCAAGGAGTACCTGGATGTTGAGCAAGAAGCCGCGGCTATTGTTGAGAAGAACAGGCCGCCAGAGAACTGGCCTGCCAATGGCTCAGTCGAGTTCATCAACTATACCACGAGCTACCGCAAGGAGTTGGAACCTGTTCTACGAAATCTCACGTTCAAGATCAACGCGCAAGAAAAGGTTGGCATTGTTGGGCGGACTGGTGCGGGCAAGAGTTCGCTCGCGCTTGGCATCCTCCGCGCTTTAGAGGCCGATGAAGGCAAGATCCTGATTGACGATATCGACATTGGCTTGATTGGCCTTCGCGACCTGCGCGAGGCTATCACAATTGTGCCTCAGGAACCTACGCTCTTCATGGGTACGATTCGGACAAACCTCGACCCTTTTCATGTCTACAGCGATGAGCAGATCTTTGCAGCCCTCCGCCGGGTGCAACTCATTGGGCCCGACGAGCGCACCTCCACCCCGGCCACGCCGCTGCTGCCTCAGACCCCCATAATTGCTATCGTTGATGAAGAAGCAGAGGCGTCTCGGCCAGCGTCGATCACCAACAAGAATGTCTTCCTCGACCTATCGTCCCCCGTGACGGAGTCGGGAGGCAACCTGTCGCAGGGCCAACGCCAGCTCTTATGTCTCGCTAGGGCTCTACTTAAGAACCCGCGGGTGCTGGTCATGGATGAGGCCACTGCGTCCATCGATTATGCCACGGACGCCGCAATCCAAGACACCATCCGGGAGCTGACTAGCACAATCATCACGATTGCGCATCGGCTGCAAACGGTCGTAGACTACGACAAGGTGCTTGTGCTGGATAAGGGGTCAGTAGTCGAGTATGGGCATCCTTGGGAGCTGATGCAAATGCCGGACGGCAGCTTCAAGGGGATGTGCGAGACGAGCGGAGATTTTGATAACCTGGCCAAGGCGGCGAAGAAGGCGTTCAAGGCAAAACAGTTGGTGGATGTCGATGAGGATGAGGAGGCAGTTGGGGCTACTACAGAGGAACCTAGTACACAGTAGGGTGTTTTTTTTCTTCGAATGTATTACAATTAGTGGAAAACGCTCCCGATTCTCGGTGTCTCCATGTTTGTGTATATTTACAACTGGGATCCGGAGTCGGCTCGAACAGGAGTGAAAGGGTTTGGTATTAAATTAAGTAGTTTCAATAGAATGGGTATACAAGACTTTCATATTTCTATTGTTCTCTGAAAAAGTCGAAAGTCGAATGTGCTATCAGTGATACAGAGTCGGGGTCGTTCAGACCAAGTGACTGTCCGGATTCTGGGCCAATGCTGACTTTTCCACACGATGACAGCAACCACTCAGCGTGTATTGCTGCACCGCGCTTGGTCAAACTGAAAGCGCAAGAGTTGTGATCTCATGTCAGTCATCCATGCAAACGGAGGTGACTGGAGCCCCCCTAACCCCAGGTTGACAGATAGAAAAGAACCCTAACTCTACCAGAAGGGTTGGGGTTGGGGTTGCTGCCACTGGAGGTTTTCCAGCCAACCAAAAGTTTGGCTATCTTATCTCACAGAACAACCCCGCCGTCTCACAGTTCACCTTTGTGAACATCACCTCAACCCCTCCAAGTCAAGCAACAGCGCTCTTACATCACGAAAAGAAATATGACGGAAATATCTAGCCCGCGACGCGTCCTAGCCGTGTCTCTGGCCGAGTCAACCGAGCATCTGAGCAGGGTCATCAAAGGTACGCCCTCACCAAAATACCGACTCAAAAAACACATACCCCGCCAAGGCCTCATCTCATTCACATCCTCACTCACTCACTCACTCACCCGATAACTCACTAACTAACAAACCCCCCTTCATAGAACTAAGCGGCTCCCACCCCAACCCCTCCTCCGCCGTGGAAGCCTCTGCCTCTCTCGCAGGGACAACCCACACCCTCCCCCTCGCAACACAGTACTACACCGCCGCCGTCCCCGTCTGGCTCGACCTCATCACCTCCCCATCCGAATGGGCCGCGACATTTCTCGCCCCCGAGGCCAAGGAAGTCCTCGACGTACTAGGGGGCGTGCTCCTCGTGTTTGGGATCCCCCCTTCCGTCAGTGCCAGTGCTGCGGCGGGGGAAGGGCCCAAGACGCGCGCAAAGGAGCTCATCGCGCACGTTGGGAGGGTCGTTCGCGAGGGGTTAGGCGGGTGGGAATGGGACGGGGTTCTTCTCGCGGTGGGAGTGGGCGATCTCAGTCCTGGCGAGGACGGGGAGGAGGAGTTGGATGAGTGGGAGGATGTCTGTACCGAGTGGGGGCTGGAGTTTGTGCATGTACCTGGTACGATGACCAAGGCTGTGGGAGGGGGTGGTGCGGCGGCGGCGCAGGAAGGGGAGGAAGCAGCAGGGAGAAATGAGTTCGGTGAGCAGATGGGGATCCCGAGGGCGCTGGAGGCGTTGCAGGCGAATGACTGGTCTGGTGGAGGCGGTGGTGAAGAGGATGGGGGGTTTGGGGGGTTTGCAGGTGCGGGAGAGGGGGATGATGAGTTGGGGGATTTTGATCCGGAGAGTATGGACTTTGGGCTTGACCGGGAGGATTTCGCCGGGTTGAGGAAGGCGATCTGGAGTCAGGGGAGGGAGGACGGGGATGGGACGATGGATGTTGATGGTGGGGAGGCGTCGTCCAACGGGGGCGCAGACACCACGAGGAAGGGAGGGGATGAGGATGAAGAGATGGGCGAGGAGGACGTCCAGAAGATAGAGCGCATGATGTTGAAGCTCCAGGCTGTGAAGGAAAGGACCGCCGGTATGTCGGAGGAGCAGAGGAAACGTATCGCGAAGCAGGCCGTCGGGGAGGTCATGAAGGAGCTGTAGTTCTCAGTCAAGATACAGACTACAATCCTTCAGTGACTGTTGACAACAGATGCGATAACAGCTCGCTAGTCCGGGAAGATCTGTTCTGATTCTGCGCCGCAAGCACTTCTCCCTTCTGCGCCATCATGTATTCGCGGCGTCTTCAACAGCCGCACACTCACCTCGGTCAGACGCAAGAGGCATATCTACGCACTACCTACCCAAACCGCCACCTTTCCAGCTTTCCAGCTTGCCCACAGTCCACCCGCCTCTATACCGTCGCACTCTGCCGTTGCACAGGGAATACTATCTGGGGAACGACGCAAAACTTCCGAACCTGCAGGTCACCAAGCATGCCGAGATCGCAACCTCGCTAGCCTTTTGCAATATCAGTGCCGTTCTCGCATTCAACCAAGATGAGAAGCTGCATTTCAGCGTTGTATTCCGTGACTGTCAGACGCCGTCTCATCCGGTAGGAAACACCACGGCGCCAGCGCACTTGTGTAATAGCAGTCGCATCTCGCAAAACAACGGCACGCGAGCTAGCTCTAGCGCCAACTTATGCAAGGCAGGCGGATGGACGCCTAAGGTCCTTATTCTCTGGGACAATGACGCTTGTGATGTTTGACAGCAGGCCATGACGCCGCAATCTCGGCGAACCAGCCTCACGCCCTTTAACAAGAGTTTATAACCATTATCGCGACCTGTGGTCCTTCCCAATTGGTGGAAAGCAGGCGGAGCCATGGTTGGCAGCGATTCGAACTCGGTAACGAGTTGTCTTATCGAACCGAAAACACTTTAAGGGCGGCAAGCTGGGCTGGCCGTAGTGTTTGGGACAAATAAACACCGAATGCCGATGATGCGGAGTAGAGAGCCCAAGACGAAGCCTGCGCGGGGCCGAGGCAGACAGGGTAATACCTGAAAGGGGCCGCGAAGGTGGTAAACCTCATGCGAGCTCGCTTCCCGGCTGTATTGCGTGCAGATTGACCCATGATGCTGGGCCTGGGGGTATGGAGGTGTGTAGAGTAGATTCCAAAAATAATCCCCGCATGTTTGAGAGTTATGGTAGCATATTGCCCAGCAATTTGTCGACGGAATAATATCTTCGTTAGTTCTTCCTTCTCGAAGCCTCCGTAGGCCTTCTAGCCGGGCAAAGAGCGAGGGGAAAGGGGCAACGCGGGAGCTACCCCGGGTCCCTGATCTGCCAGCACTGCCCAGCTGGTAAAACCCAAGCTGTGGGGATACTTTAAGATCGGCCGATCAGCCGCTATTATGGCATCGTCGACATCAGACGAATATCTGCCCGTAGCCGTCCAAGATATTTGCCGATCGACCATCACGGCGATCCTATGTCGCAAGTTGATGGGGACGGAGACGTCCAAGTGGGGGAGGTTGCACTCGACTAAGGATTCATGAATGCATGCTTTGTTCAGCACCACGAGAGCGTAGTTGGTGACGGAATAGACGCCGAAGGGAAGAATAGGTAGGCAGGATACTTCCAGAGGTGAAGTGTTCGAGAGTTCCGGCCAAAATAAAGGGCCTCTCCGGAATGCCACACGGCTTTCAACATCAAAACAAACCCATGGCCAGCTTGACAGTAAGAGGGCAGCTTACATACTCTGCACACTGACTTGGAAGTCTCTCTCTGTTCGTCGAAGCCTTCGTTGACTGAGCATTAATGCTCGATCACTTAGTGCGGATAGTGTAAGTTAGTGTCGTCCTGCGAGTATGCATCCCGCACTGCCGCCTGCAAGGAGCTAGCAGCTTGTGTAAATCGAAACTGAAGTGGAGGGGACGACTGTTGTGCATAAATCTTGTTGTGGCTGCGCCGACTCAGGTCTGGCCGTCACTTCTGGGGTTGCTTGCCCAGGACGTCTTATGAGCTGCACGTATTCATCAGGGGTAGCCTGGTGAATAGGGAAAACATCGTGTTTCAGGACCAAGCTCAGCCTTTCTTGAAGTTTCGCATAGGCCAAAGTGCATGGAACAATATGAAAACCCAGCCGACTCTTATTTTGTCAGGCAAGGGCGCCGGAGAAACGTGCAGAGAGACCCATCAGGTGTCAGAAGGGTGGGACTACTCAACGCTATCCGTACCTCCGTCTGCCCCGCCCCGGGAATCCGGGACTGAGCGCTGGGAGCTCTCTAGTATTTGCCAACCCCACTTTTCGATACCATCAGGAAACCGCAACATATCCGGGTCAACATGGACGGAGAGAAGCATGTGACGGAAGGTCCAAAAAGGGGTGCTGCGATCGTCATCTACTACTTTCCGGTTTGAGACAGGCTTCTGTGTGAAGTCCGATTTGGCTCGTCGGTCAATTGAGGGTGATCCAGGAGACAGCGCGCATTAAGCTGAGAAGCTAGAACCTGAGCTCATCCGATTCACCGAAGTCCAACCAGTCAGCTAACCCAGTTGACGACGGGCGCGAAATCTCCGGACCACTCGTTGATGAAAGCGTCGATCCGCAGGGAGACATTACGAGAGCCTTGAGCCAGGTCAGCACAACGACCAGCTGGGCTCCTGATGCGACCCGAAAGGCATGGCGTCAACAGCTAGTCCTGGGAGAGAGTCTGGGTGGTTATATGAGCTCTCGCCTATCGCGGCAGGTGGGCACGATGATATTCCTGGTCCGGGCCAAGCCGGAGGCCCATGGCGGGCCATGATCGGTCAGAAGTTTTATGTCCACACCATCTTCCGCGACGCCCAGTTTCTTGGGAACTTCTATCGGCAAATCTTTGGCAGGGGACTGGCCAGGAGAATCAAAGCGGCGGCTTCGCTGTGGTTTCCAGACTTTCAGGGCTGAGAGCAATTCCAGGCCGGCGCCACCGACAGTGATCCACTGGCAGGTGCTCGTCAGTCAATTCGCTGGCGTGTGACACTCCCGCTCTGTCGTCAACAGCCAATCCACAGCCAAAGACAGGGCCGTGGCTCCCTCGTTATAACCACATGGCTCTGCTCGCGTTGTTTTGCATTTCTTGAGAGGTCCGCGTGCCCAACGGCAAGAGGCGGTCGCTCGCGCATTGTCTGGGCGTACGTGGGATCGCATGAACGGCAGACCCCATTTGGTCAATTGCCCGATGTTGCGTTGGCTCCCGTGCAGGCCTGCGCATGAAAAACCATCCCATCTTGAAGCTCACGCGCCCAACTGGTCCCATGCGCGTCTCTGTCGCGTACAGGCCTGGGCGGATCAAGAACAACACATCGACTCGACCAGTGTTCTATCGGTGTTTCATTCAGGACGGTTACCACCGAGACGTATCCTGCCCGAGGCAGGCAAAGATATGCTCGTGGAGTTCATGGGCCGAGACAGTATACTCCCCGGCCGCGTGGGGTTGATCCACAATTGACTCGGTCGTTGAGCGCGAAGAACATCCAAAGTGTATGAACAGGCGCGCAAAGGATTGCAGATGCGCAGATCAAGAACAGAGTGGAGCACGACCACCACCTTGCCGGTTGGCAGGGTTGGCAAGATGGTACGTATGGCACGTAGTGCTCTAGTGCCGACGACTGCCAGGCACCGTCTGTCGGTTCTGTGGTCGCGACGTCCGGATGGAGGGGCAGGTGGTAGGCTGAGGGCTCGCAGAGAATTCTGCCGACGGTTTGTGGTGTGTGGTGCGGTGCGGTGTGTGTGGGCGCGCTTCACATCAGGGCGAAAGATCAGACGAAGAGGAGCGTCAACCTGGTGCGACACGATCGTCTGCTAACCTATTTCGGGGTGTTAAGACGAGCGGGACCAATCGCGCGTCGCGGCCTGAGCAGCGTTCCTGGTGAAGGTCTTGCGAGGATCCCTGCAACCCACCCCTGGCGCCCTCCCACAATCAGGGGTAAAGTGGGGAGCCTTGGCTTGTGGTGCGGTTTTCGGTCTCTCAGGGGGCGGACGAAATCGGGCCACAGTGCGCAGAGAAAAGAAGACCCACGGCCACCGCTGCCCCACCCCAAGACAGACGGCGGCCCCCAGCAAGTGGACTTCGTCGGGAACGGACCGGATATCTCAAAGGCAGTGTTTGCCCTGTGGTGCGACGGGTTAGCGTACCTGTCTTGTAGAGGCTCTGGGGGAGCCCT
>Ga0247780_1000321_pt1 | contig 47799 bp, 53 predicted proteins | sample UWRJL079202R5_FD_179927 | JGI IMG/M metagenome (GOLD analysis project Ga0247780, IMG submission 179927) | Plant litter microbial communities from Arlington Agricultural Research Station in Wisconsin, United States - UWRJ-L079-202R-5 | ecosystem: Environmental > Terrestrial > Plant litter >...
GAGTAAGGAGAGGGGAGGAGGGGGGTTGAGGGTTGCGGTGCCGGGGGGTGGGGCGTTTCTGAAGCTGGTGTCGGGGGCGCTGGAGCATCTCGCGGCGTTGCTGGAGCGGACGGGTGCGAGGGAGATGCCGGAGAGTGATCTGAGGGAGAAGTGGGATGGGGGCATCGCTGGTGACAAGGAGGCGTTCCTGGCGAAGAAGTCACGCGGGGAGTTTGCGGGGATATTGCCTGGGCGTACGAAGAAGTGGAAGGATTTTCATGGTGTTTCGTTCGACTGGGTGCTGCGGGAGGCTGTAGGCTCGGGCCTCGTTGAGGTCTTTGAGACACGTAGTGTCGGCCGAGGCGTGCGGCTCGTGTGAGAGGATGGTGCAAGGGAATCCTGAGAGTTGCAAGACATAAGCCGGAGCCGGTCGGCCGCTTTCCGGTGGGCAGATGGAGGATGGCCTTCGAGGCTATCTGCACCTCAAGTCAATCTTGAGACTGCAGAGACAAGCTTGTCACAGTTTGAAAAGCCGTCGGGCTGCACATGATGAGGCCGGGTTAACCTGGCCAGATTGACTGTCGCAAAGGCTGAAAAAGCCCGGAGACACCGCTGGGTTGACCCTGTCGTGGGATGACGGCAGTTTGAGAAGCTCACTGAGCACGGGACACTGGGTTCAGCTGTCACAAACTCCGCTGCGACCCAACGGGCCAGTCAGCCATCATCCCTGGAGGAATCATGACAACTTTCCCCGGGAGAAACGGTGCTGTTTGGGGTGAGAGATCGAAACAATGTTGGAAACGATGGTTTGTATGCATTAACAGAGAAGCCCGAGACAAGGGGAATACTAGTTTGTTATTAGGAAAACACCGGCTACTGAGTGCAAGAGATAGAGTCTGTATATGGAAACAAGACGCTCGGCACAGCTTGCTGTGGTTACAGCTGCCGAAGAGTGACTTGTATTGTGCCACCACAGACACGAGCGAGCCTGAATAGAGATCATAAACAGTCCAACTCAGATCCGCTATGTTGGCCACGCTCTTTCACAGTGTCTCTGTTTTCTCAAATAAATCATGAAACGCTGTATAGTGTTGTTTGCGCAAACCTGCAGCTGAAGGAAGAGAGGCGGGAGGGATCAACCCTGCTCCATCCCGGCAGCCATCTGTTTGATCGGCCCCAGAATCTCGTCTCCGCGCTCAGCTGCGCCGGAGCCGGGAGGGCCAACCGTGTAGACCCGAGCCCCCACTTCCCACCGGGGGCTGGACCTGGAACCTTTTCTGGCCCGGTCGATGAGGTTTGTGAGTGTGTCACGGCGGGAAGGATAGAAAAACGCACGGCAAATCAGACCTGATGGACTCACTGCCCAATAGGCTCCATGTCGGCTGCAGTTTTTATGCCCTTCCACTTTCGCTAATGCCGGTATCATCGGTCCCAGAACTGATGTGGGTGTGCAAAGTTGTAAAGGTGGGCGGTATGGTTGTCATCGGTGGCTAGCTGACGGTTGAAGATGCATGCTGTAACACCCAAGCTGCACGTCTGCGGCAAGGTCACCATTCCCTGGAACGCAGAATGTTCTTATCTCGAGACTTTGCGGATATATTTTAGTTGCCCAACGTTCTGACCATGCGATTCTCTAATCGGAAACGAATTGTTCGTCATCAGGGATCACTCAAAATACGAAGTACTCCATTGATCTTCAGCTAGGACGACACTGGAATCAGCATGATCCCAATACCTTCCCATAAGAAACCCGCGTAGGTAACGAGTATGCAGCCAGTGGGCCGCGTTTCTCGAAGAAAGGGGATAACCAGCGATATTGGTATGCTGGCGGCAGAAACGCATTGACATTTCCTTTCCGCTGCTTGAATGGTAATGTCGGCAGCCTGGATTGGACCTGCAGGACACCATGTAGCTTGCCGTACTATTTGCAGAGAGCATCCATCTCGTCTCGACCTGTCAAATCAGCCGTTAAGCCGTTATTATCGAAGCTCTAGTCCTCAACTACTCAGTAGTTACGAGTATATCGGTTATCTGAAAAGGCTGAAGTCACCTTAAATTCGACCCTCTGCCGAGTGGAGGGCGTTGTCGACCAGACTCGGGAACACTTTTAGTTGGGTAGGTCTTAGAGCCACTGCAATCCTCTCGAGCTGACACAGATAGTTGGAGACGTTGCATGCCGTCGATCATGGATGTAAAGTTGGAGAATTCAAGAGCGGTAGCCCGACCGCGCTGTGATTCCTCGTACGAAACAAAAGGGGCCCGTTTTTGCATGTAGCGAGTTGAGACGATTTCCAGGTGCGTGGGAGGCTTGGTTGAAGATCATTCTTCTCGCGCAGCCGTGGCTCTGGGATCAAGCATCAGACGGCTTCCATGGAAGTGACCTGCAGGCAAGACGTGCAGGCTGCAATGGAAGCCCTTTGTGTGAGCCTGAGATCCGATCCCGCCGCTGGCGCCAGCGACACCACCCTCGGTGACATTGGAACTCTTCCATCACACGATGGCATATGCCGATAAGCGCACGGTCCCCGAGTCTCTGGGAAACCAACTGCGGGCCCCCTCAAGCATGCTGCATTGCCGGAAGGAAGAGAGATTGCACCTTTACCGATAAATTCCCACGATGTACTTCGTACTCTGGGGACGACTCACACCTGCAGCAGTTCGCGGGTGAGGGTTTGATTGCCTGTGTAGGTGAAAGTGGCTTCTATCGAGCTCGTCTCAGCTCTGCGATTCGAGCCCTCATCCTGATGTGCCAGCCAATTGCTGCACAGCGTTGCGTGTGTAATTGCTGTTTGGGGCTATGATCGTTGGAGGACGCCTCGTTTCCAATCACGATCGTTCGACATGGGCTGCGAAGTTATCGAGGATGAAGAAAAGCCCTCTGCCACGAGTTGGTGTTGCATAGCGTGCGGTCCACAGGGCCAATGTGTGACACTATCGTAGTACCTCTCGGTCAAGATCCACAGACACTGCTCCCGTGGAAAAGGTGTGATGGTATCACACTTTGGTGACAGTGGGAAGGCGGACCTGCATCGCCATGCCTGCGCATGCAGCACGCAGCCCACCCTGGTCGACCTGGCTTGTCGGTTCCCCTCCACACTTCCCGAGGAGCGGCGAGGAACGAAGCAGAAGAAAGGAGGCGTCGAAGTCCTCCTTTCCACGCCGTTTCCCTCGCGGCTTCCGAATCGAGGCCGGCGAATACACACCCCTTCACATCACAGCTGGTAGATAAGCGATTGGGCAGAATGCCATCCACTGCCGGTGCAGTAGACCGGAGATAATCGTTAGTACCGCAGAAGCTGCTGATGACCAGGACGCTGCGCGAGGGGAAGCTGGGGGGGAAGCTTCGCGCTTGACTGTGCATCCTTTGGGATGGGACGAGACCCGCTTGTGGCCATCATTGCTGCAAGGATGCCAAAGTCCTCCCTCGTGCCTTCCCTGCGTGGAGAACGTCAGGAGCGGGAGCTGTCGTTTCTGTCTTGTGGGCTCAATAGTAAGCTGTGGGGAGACGAGCCGCGTCTCTCGCCTCCAGGGAGCCTGGGAGTTGCTGGCTGAATCGACGCGAGAACCATGCTCTGAACTGAGCACAAAATGGCCGAACGGCGAGGGGTTCTCTGGTTCAGCGGCCTGCCGGCATCCCCTAGCCGACGTACCGCCAAGACCTCTTCTCCCTAAACGGCTTAATGAGTTCCAAGATGCCCTGGCAGGGATCAGCAGGGGCCCGATGATGGTCCGTCAAATTGCTTCTTCACGAAAAGGGCAAGGGCCCACTGCTGGTTGGAGCAAGGGCTGTGGGATGTGGAGGGCTTTCTCGTGAAAAGACACCACGGACGAACAAGGGGGGGTGGGAAAAAGGAAAGGGGACCTGGGAGACCGGGAACATTGAACACGACTTTGACGCCCTGCTTTGCCTGCCAAACTGCTTCTCGCTCCTCTCGCGTATTTTTCGAGAAATTTTGCTTCTCGCGACAGCAACCCGTCTCCCATCCTGATCGCAGCCTGGCCCGCTCGCGACTGGTTTGTGTCGGAATCGCTTCCTTCGTGTTCTTCTGTTGCGTTGCACCTCCCGCATCTGCCAAAGCTGTGATTGGAGCACAGCGATCCACCGATATAGCGACTCGGTGCTCATCGTGGGCCAACAGCTCGAATCCATCCCGTCTCGCTCTCTCGCTGGCCGTACCGGCGCTTCTCGCGCAAACTGAATCGACCTGCCACTTTTCGCATCCCGGCTGTCCGCTCGTTTCGACAATCGACAATGATCCGGGACCCATCGCTCATCTGAACTCGACCAACTTCTGGCATTTGGAAGCTAGGCCGGATCCCAGAGTGGCTCGCGCTCCCTCCGACTTTGTTCCCCGCCACTGCCACTGCAGCGGCCCGATCTGATCTAAAAGCCAACACCAACACCGACCGAACCCCTTCTTAACTTTGCGCTACCGCTTGCCAATCCACGCCACGAGCCTTGACGACTCCTGTGCCGATCGGGAATCGCGAGTTGGAAGCTCAGACGTGGCGACATCGCTCGCTATCAGCACTTTTGCAACCACTTTTCGCTCAAGAGGCTGCCCGGTTGGAATTTTGGCCGGTGTCTTAACTGACAGACGGCATACCCGGCAAACTAGCCCGCACCGGTAGGTTTTATGTTTCGTTTCCGTCCCCGAGGGCCTCGCACGGCTCCCACGGTTCTGGTCTATGAGGAGATCCTGCGACCCGCTGCCTCTATGTCCCTCTGGGCTCTCGCGCTTACAGAATAGCAACAGATCTGCATCATTTGTCTCATGAGCAATACTCTCGCTTTGCCTCCCGCATAACAACGTTTCACGACCCGACCTCGTGGTAGTTTGGGTCTCTATCCGTCTCTGGATCCCGTGCGATCGTTCGGCCGAACATTCCCTAAACATACTGAACCCGGCCCGCGCCCTGACAGCGGAAACCATCTTTGTACTCCGTCGCAAGCGACAATTAATGGCCTTCGCCAATTCCGCACAGCGATTGTAACCTTTTCTCGGCGGCTCGAACTCGCTTGTTGTCGCACAGGTGCGCTCAACCTCTCGAGAATCACGGCGTTATCATGTCCGCCTCGCTACCGAGACCCTCTCGGCCGTCGCTCGGCCCCCCGACGGCGGCTCTTCCGGCCCTCCCCGTCAGCAAGACACGAAAGAGCACCGGGGGACTTCCGGCCCCAGGCAGCAGGTCCACACCAAGCACGCCGAAGACGAGCCTCCGAGCTCCATCAGCGGCATTTCCGCCCCCCGCACTACCTGCACCAACGGGAGCCCTGCCGCAGCCGAGGGCGGTGTCTGGAATGCCTGGTCTCAGCACTCCTGGCAAGACGATAAGAAAGGTTGTCAGCATAGCTTCGTTCCCACAGCCTCCTCGCGGAGAAGGTCGGATCGCTAGCCTGCCACCAAGCCCGCTTTCCGCCGGTCTGGCGGCACGAAAATCAAAAACGCCAACGACCCCAACATATCAATTCTCCAATAGCACGCCCAGCCTTCTCAACGGCACCGGCGAGGGCAAGTCAGTCGCCCGCTTGGTCGGAACCAGGAATTCCGATGGCCTGATCAGTGTATCATCGCCGCCCCAAAGCCGCAGTTCATCAGCGCAGGATTCATACTCAACGTCCGCAACGCAATACGAGGATCTCATCGAGGGTGTGCCACAAAAATCAGACGCCACCGGAAGCTCCAAGCGGTCGTCGAAAATCGATGGTAAAGGAAATGTTCTCGTCAGCGTCCGAGTGAGGCCAGACGCCGCGGGAGGCGACCAACCAGAGGGTGATTGGATGGTAGATGCAAGGAAATCATTGATTGCCTACAATGGAAAGGAAGGAGGCAATCATTATTACGGTATGTTCTTCGCAAGGAATCCAGAAGTGGGCTGATTGCTAAATGGTGATTCTAGACAATGTTTTTGCGACCCACGATGACAACTCGAGGGTTTACGACCACAGCGCAAAACGGTTAGTTCGGAGAGTGATGGAGGGCTACCATGGAACTGTGTTTGCATACGGCATGACTGGTACTGGAAAAACGTTTTCGATGCAAGGTACCGCGTCGTCTCCCGGCGTAATACCTTTAGCTATTACCGACATCTTCTCGTATATCCGGGAAACGCCCTCCAGAGAATTCCTGCTTCGCGTCAGCTACTTGGAAATCTACAACGAGAAGATCCACGATCTCCTGAGTATGTCGACGGCCCCCACCGGCCCCGGTATGAACCAGGCGCAGGAGGAGATCAAACTTCGCGAGGACAGCAAGCGAGGCGTATACGCAAGTCCTCTGAAGGAAGAGATTGTGCAAAGTCCAACACAGCTTCTCCGAGTAATTGCTCGCGGTGACCAAGCACGCCGGACAGCGAGTACACAATTCAACGCCAGGAGTTCCCGAAGTCACGCCGTTGTACAGATTGTGGTGGAGAGCCGAGAACGCGTTCCAGGCAATGCTACAGGGGATAGTAAACGGCAAGGTCTCCCTCCAGGGGGCGTCCGAGTATCTACGCTAAGTCTCATTGACTTGGCCGGTTCTGAGAAGGCTGCGGAAACGAAGGAGCGGCGGCAAGAGGGTTCTCATATCAACAAAAGTCTGCTGACCCTCGGCACCGTCATTGCCAAACTTTCGGAGCACAAGGAGAAAGATGGCAAGCAGGCTGACAAGGATGGGAAGCATCTCCCGTACCGCGACAGCAAGCTCACCAGATTGCTGCAAGGAGCGCTCTCTGGAAATTCACTGGTCAGCATCCTTTGTACCATACAAATCGGCTCCGCAAACAGCATGGCAACTGCCAACTCACATACGGCGGAAACACTCAACACGTTGAAGTTTGCGTCAAGGGCCAAGAACAACATCGTAAGCCACGCAAAGCGTGCAGAAGAGGCTCTTGGTGCTGGGGGAGACGGCGGTGCTAGGGTTCTGCTTGAGCGCTACCGAATGGAGATTGCTGAACTAAAAAAGGAGTTGGAGGGTAAGGCAAAGAGTGGCGATAAGAAGGAAGTGGAGGAAGAAAATGAACGCGACGCTGAGGAGGAAAGGGCTCGTGAAAAAGAGGCCGAGCAGCGACATGAAGAGCAGATGTTGGAGATGCAGCTGGCTCGGACCGCATTGAAGGAGAGGATAGACCATCTGAACAGGCTAATCCTCAGTTCCAAGTCGACTGGGGTCAACGCAAACGGGACATATAGCTCGCTTGGGATGCACACACGGTACTCACAAGGCTCTATCAGGTCTTCGATAGCTGCATCCAATGTCGGGAGGCCAATTATGGAAAGAACCGCATCCATGACGTCGACGTCTTCAACTATCGGTCGCAAGACAAGCAGTCATCGATCATCAACGGGCGTAGAACCCCCGGTGGTCATTGAGGATGAGGACAGTACGGGCGAGTTTGGAGATGGGACAGCATCGCTTGCGTCTCAGAATCGCGCGTTGCAGGCTGATCTCGCGGACAAGAATCGATACATCCAAACCCTCGAAAAGCGCCTCCTGCAGGCCCGGCGCGCCAGCTCGTCTCGTACCTCGGTTGGCCTGACATCGGGCAAGGCAATCATGGTTGGAGAAGACCACAGTGTCTCCGCCCTCATTAAGGAAAAGGATGTGGAGATTGCGGCGCTTCGAGCCCGACTCGATGACAAGGACAAGATGCTAGCAGCATACAAGACTGCGGCGAAGTCGAGAGATAATGCCGAACGTGTTGAGTCGAGGTCAGAGCATCGCGTGTTGGAGCATCGTGGCTCAGAGCATCGCGGATCGCAGATTCTCGACAGCAATCCCGGGCCACCACCGGCTACGAGCCTGCCCAGTACTTCCCTGGCCAGACAGGTGTCGCATCTCCGGAAACGGACTAAGAGCGTCGACGAGATGAGCCGCATGCTAGACGAGATGATCCAAGACAGAGTAGAGACTGGTATGATCGTCCGGAGCACCCGTGGCAGCGTTAGAGTCGCACCAGATCGTAGGGGATCCCCGGGAGAACCGCCCATCCAGCTCCAGCTTCTCTCCAAACAGAGGGCGTCGGTCATTGTCGAGCACCCGACTAACGTGGCTTTGGAGGTGTGAAAGGAGGTTCTGTCATTCGTTTCTATTCCTTTTTCTCTCTTTTTTTCCAAAGCATAGTGTGTTTTGGCTGGAGTTTGGACTCTCAGTTGACACAGATCAGCAAAGCTTAGTCTGGGGAATTGGGTTTTGGGATTTGGGCATGGAGTTTGGGTTATGTCGCAGTTTGTGTTTCTACCCTTTTCTGGCTCGTTCGTCTGTCTGTCGTATACCCGGCTTCTTTTTTCTTTTTTCTGCGACTGCGTGTCGCCTGCCTTTTTATACGAGTGTTCAACAACGGATCCCCGGATTCTGAAGACCAGTCACCGATCGATCGGGCCTGTATTGTATATCATAATTTTCTTGCCGAGAGGGGAAGGGGACAGGAAAGGACCAAACCAACGACCGCGATGAGAGAGGGTCGGGTGTGGTAAAACGGAGAGGGCTGTGAGCGTTGGCTTTTTGTATGTGTACCATAGCATGGAAAAGGAGACACGTGCGAGCGAGAAACTTTTGCAGAACAATGGAGGACGAGAAGAGACCATGATCTAATAATATTATGCCAACGACATCAGTATTGTTTTTTTTACACACCTCCCTGTGACGTATCGGGACCAGAGTCAGGAGGCGTCTGATGTTTGTGTTCTAAGCGCGTTTGGAGCCGAGTCAGGTAGGAAATCTCGGCTGAGTACATCAAGTTGGCCCGTATTGGATTTTTATCAGTCTACATATCTACGTATAGTCTGCAAATATTTCGAACTTTTTGGAAGATGAGAGCCACTGGGTTGATAGTGTTGGGTTCACCTGGCATCACCAGTGCGCTGAGGGTTCAAGTGTCTCGAGCTATAGGCAGCAACTCCACTGACCTTCCCCGCCTTTTTGAAGCACTAGTTTCTTTTCTATTGGGTTTCGAGAATCATTTAATTATCTTTCTCAATATTGCAAATACCTGGAGACAACCGCAGAATCCCATGTATATTAGCCGTTGTCCCCTGGCCGAGAATATCAACCACCCACACCATGTTACCGGGTTTGGAGACTTGGACGCGGTAGAATTCCAGGAAAAGATGTTTCGGGGGGTTAATTCCTCCCTCGTTCACCCCGGCTGTTCGGGCCCAACGCATGAAGATCGCTTAACTGTGATGCAAACGCGCGATGCGAGTTGCCGTCTCACGGCAACCTTGTCGGCAGGCCGTAGTAGCCAACTTCCGCCTTGAGAAACTCCCGTCTTGGGGGTGGCCAGGTGTTGCACCGTGGATACCGGGAGGGAGATCTGATTTGATGGAGAAAAGGGATACTCTTCTCTCCGAGACAGAAGCCAGACCGTGCGGGTTTGCGGAGTGCCAGTAGTCGTACGGCAGTCGGTCTGGCCTTAGAGGGGTAGTTTTTGAGTGGGAGGTTCTGCAAACATCTGAGCAGAGGTGCTGATGCTTGACGCTGTGGAAGGTGCGAAACTCGCGGTTTGTCTCTGGCTTAGACGCCGTGCGGCGATGCGGCAGGGGAGCGGTGAGGTTCCCGAGTGGGCGAGGGAACATTAGATGCCGTCGAATCAACATGGCCTTCACACTCCGATCCAACAGCCCACGCCGTCGTCACACCGTCTTCCAACGAGAGGCGACATCTCGACTCCGCTGATGATGAGCCATTTGTCCTGCAACGAACAGATCAGCGGAAGATCTGGGCCTCTGTCACCCCTGTAACCGGCAGGTGAGTGGCGCCCTGTCATTCAGTTAATTGGTCCCCTCCGGCCGCCTCCCCGAAGCTTAGGACGTTTCAGAAGTGACAGGGGTTTATTCAAACCAAATGGGGATCGACCCTGAACCCCACCTTTTGCTTTTTCCGGGCAACCTCGCAACTGCATCCCTGTGGAGGGAAAATCTAGCCTCCTTGGGTGCGCGGCCCATTCAACGACCACTCAACCCGTGATACCTCCCAGCTAGCAGCTCACCTCATGAGATTGGCGAACAAGGTAAGAGTCGGTTCGGCTTCCCTCCCTCGGTCATCACGGTTCTGCATGCAAATTGCCAGGTTCCTCTCTGCTTGACTGTCACGGTAGCCTGCTTCCAGGGAACTGGTTGGGCGGGGAGAAGGCGAACATGCCCCTGAATAAAAGGATTACGTAGCAAGTATTTGGTAGCAATGGGATCGACATACCTTCCGTCTTTATTCTGGAAATGGCCATGGGGTGTGATCCTCTTCCTCAACATGAAGCCAGCGTTGCCATGTGAGCCTTGATGAGATTCTACAAGGGCATGTGCTGAGTCTTCGCTGTCACCTTTTTTTTTCTGTTGCCAACCTGTTCAGCTTAGTATCTGAACCACCAACCTTCAACCGCCTAGACGACGAGACCCCGTAACGGCCGTTCTTGACGTTTGCTTTTCTCTTCTCATTGCTCAGTCAGCCTGGTCTGTCTGATTCAAACCCTCACGTCGTGGAACCTGGTTCAGGTCTGTCCCTGTCTCCGAGCCCCTCCTCGTTCCTGCGCTCGGGACCGCCACCGTGCTTCCCCAGGCACAAAACCCACACGTCATTTCGGAAGGGCAACTTCAAACGGAATTATTGCAATCAGATTCTCGGATCGGTCAACGGCAAGCGAGTTTCTCTCAAGATCCTGCAACAAACATCAACGGCCCTCGTCGACGAAGGCTTTGGTTCTGATCGTCCCCCGTCGACTTGTTCGAAGAGAAGATCTGCCTGTCCGCCACGATCGTCGAATCTGAACCACGGGTTGGTATTCGCGTCGATCTTCGCACGCGGACGTGGATCTCTCCGGCCTCCCTGCTATTCATCCCGCCGGCTGGGGTGTCTGCCATGGTCGCGCTCCATTACAAGAAACTCGCTGAGTTGGTCAACATTCTTCGACTGGATCGAACCAACAACGCCGAGCCCGCGCCTGCAATAGGTCTCACATACATTGCAAAAGGCCTCACCTCCGCAATGGTTGTATGATTCGTACGCCGTCCACCAAGTCTTTCTATCCCTGGCCCGTCTCCTCGACTCGGAGGAGTGGATTCCCAAACGCTCAACATTTTAGCAAACAATCGGGAGCAGCAGTGACAGCAGGCAGCAGTGTATGGCATTGATGCCGACTTTCCGATCCAAACACACATCACAACGACGCCATTTTCTTAACTTCAGTCTTGCTGGTCAGAATAGTTGTTTTTTGGTCACGTCACTCTCGCTTTCTTTTCCACAACACAATCCGCCAACATGCCACCGACTCTAGATCTGAGCAGGACCGCTCACTCCAAGATCATCGTCTCTCCGCCCCGCATCAACCTCCGCCGAGGGGCGTCGTATAAGCACGACCAGGGACCCCTCTCCTCAACTTCGTCACGGTTCAACTTCAACCATCTCGTCTTCTCGCCTCCACCATCGCCGGGCCTCCCCTCGCTCTCCCCTCCGCCGAAGAAGTCACCCAAGGGACTGGCCAGTTTCGCTCGACCCAGCAGGATTCTTCGCTACACCGTCTGGTTGATTGGGGTCCTGGTCATCTTCTCTATTTTGAAATACGTGTTCATATTTGGCTTTGGTTATGACGACTCAGTTCCCATGGTTGGGTGGCTACGAAAGTCGCGGGACGGCTATCAACTAATCTCGCGAGAGGAACTCCCGAAGTTTACCACGCCAATACTTGTCTCTGACAAGAGCGGTAAGGCCAAGTGGACTGTCTACAGACCAAAAACCGGCGACTCTCCACTCACGGCGTCGCGATTGTCGGATATTAGTGCCAAGTGCCGGGAAATGTCAGGACGGGTTCAGGCGCTACGATCACACGGGCAGTTGCAGCAAAACTACCTGGGACTCGGGTTGAATTCGAGAGACCGAGACTATGTCGATGTGCGTGAGGCACAGGAGGCTGGATATTTTCCCGGACAACACCGGATTGAGTCAGCGTCCAAGGACAAGGGGAGGTCATCGCAGAGACCAACCTGTGAGAAGAGCTTGACATTCGTCTTGGAGTCGACCGATGCCGGGCTGGGAGAAACCCTGATGACGTTGTGGACGGCGTATGGACTGGCGGAGAAGGAAGGCCGTGCCTTCTTCGTCGACGACTCTCGCTGGGCATACGGGAAGTACGCCGATATATTCAAACTACCGTCGACCGCCTGCTCTGCGCCTCCCAGGCAAGAGATAGTCCCCTGCCCTCGTCAGGCAAGACATCTGATAGCATCCTCGGAAACCGCCGCAGAGCTGTTCTCCAGCGCACACAGAGGGCCAATCTCCCCCGACCGATCCAGACGAGAGGCCTTCGCCCTCGCCCGACAAGGTCACGACGCCCTATTCCACCTGATTGACGAAGACGCCGAATACGTCGACCACCGCGCCCGCGAACTGATGGCCAAACGTATGGTCCCCAAAAATAAGGGGGCCGGTGTGGCAGTCGGCGCGCATATCCGCCGAGGCGACAAACACCCTCTCGAATTTCAGTACCACGACTCCTACATCCCTCTTAGCAAGTATGCCGAGGCCGCACAGTTAATCATCGAATCTAAGCTCGGCAGCCACGCCGAACCATCCTCCCCCGCCAGACAGCACAGCTTCCTTGTCTTGGCCTCCGACGACCCCACCGTCTATGAAAGCGAAGAACTCGCCGACTCCATCCCGGCCCAAGACCGCATCAAGCTTGCCAACCAGCACGCCAAGCAACCCGCCATTCCGGACCGCAAGTTCATGCGGAAGTTTGTAGCGGAGAACGTTGGCTGGGAGGGGGGTTTTTTTGCCCCTATGTTTTGGAGCCTCGGCGTTTCCAGTACGAGTGCCGTGCCGACGGGTGTCGGCAGTGAGACGTCTGCGGAGACACTTAGGCTGAGGAGTCTGGTGGGGAGGGCCTATCTGATGGATCTGGCGGTGCTGGCGGATGCGAGCGATGCAGTTGTCTGCACCGCTAGCGCAGCGGGGTGTCGATTGTTGGCGATTATGATGGGGTGGGAGAGCGCGATGGAAAGGGGGAATTGGGTGAATGTTGATGGGGGGTCGAGTTGGATGGGCGTGGAGTGGTGAGAACAAGTTGAAGCCGAGGAGGATCCGAGCGACGTGGATGCATTTTGAGAACGGCGTTTTGGCTAGTTACTGCATGGTGCATGGTGATTAAAACACGGCTCCAATTTGTTTTGTTTTGGCTTGGGTTGTTGGTGTTCTGGCTGCATGATACCACCACATACGCATCGCGCGGTGTTTCATTTTGTTCAATACTTTACATGTCCGGGAAGGGAGACGGTCATTTCTACCTACTACACTTGGCTACATGGTGGGGCTACCTACTATCTATTCGAATACGGATACCTACAATCGAGTTTGTTTGGCATATACCATCCTTCCTACGATGCTTCGGAGGATTGAGGATTCACCAGGGAACTGAAAGGCGGGTTTGCTTTGTGCGCTAAGGTGGATGGATGTTTAAAGCAGGGTCGAGCAGCGGACCCAACGCGATCCGGTAAGGTCAAGAAGTAATTCTGGACGGGTAGGTAGGGGATCATCAGAGCTAATGGTTGAAGTCTCAGGAGGATGTTATGACGAGAGGACAGGAACAAGAGTACGAGCAAGTGGCATACAAGATATACCGCCTAGAATCTTTTCCATGATATACCTGTTGTATCCAGTCCATTTTGCCAGTCTTGCTGGGTGCATAGATAGGGTACGGAAGATGTTGGTTTGGGAATGTTCAAGTTACCCACCTGTATGTTGAAAGGCTTCACACAATGTACTCCAACATATCGCCAGAATTGGATTGCCTACCTAGTCTTGACGGGTATTCCAGCCGTTCCATTTCCCGACATACCGTGAGACTAACCCGTACCCAGAGACGTTGCCATACCGGGCTTGTGGTTGACGCATCTCCACGTCTCCCCGAGACGGCTGCAACTCCAGTTTAGCCCGAGCGCACATAAGTCCTCCCATCATACAAATTACAACGTGAGGCTACCGACTAAACGGACACGCTAAACCCATTTATTATATTACATTTGTGGGGGTACCTAGCGATCCTTTAGGCACGAGACCCCTATCAGTTGAAGTTTTGCCTCTCTAATGTACAAACCCGAACAACGAGGAGTCCCGTTCTAAACCGTATTCGTATGCTCGCATTCATCTTGCCATTCTTGCCAAGTTCTCGACGCACCAAGGATGCTTTTTGCCTGCAACAATGGGCGGTGGAGGTTCATCACGGGCGTGGCCGCACTTGCGTCATGAAGTGGTGCTAAAAAGACCATTGCATTGGTTCGTGGCATGATGTGGCTTTGAGCAGTCCCAAGTACTTTTTGTACCTTGCGAACGCGAATACGAGCGGGGCTCTGATTGGCTGTATGGCACAATGATTTGGAGCAGTAAAAAATTCGGACGAATAGGGACTGCCAATTGCGCTCCGCGACTGTAATCTCAGTTGACGGCTTGCGCAAACAAGGGGGCACCATCGTCGCTCGTTTAAATAGCCAACCCGCCCGTTGCATTTCCTGAATTTCGGCTTCAAGTTGGTAGTGAAGCGATATCCTCCCTCTTTTTATTCCCCGGTATAGGGCCCTTTTCTTCTTCAGTGCCATTCCCCACGACTCTCGCTCCGCGCAGCGAAAATGGGCATCCTGCAAGATGTCGCGGGACCGCTGTCCCAGCAGTTTTCGCAGCTGGGACTCGGCGCGCAAATCGGCATCGTTGTCGCCACGACCTTGTTCCTGACGGTCTTTCTCAACGTCCTACAGCAGGTGCTGTTCAGGAACCCCAATGAGCCCCCGGTGGTGTTCCACTGGTTCCCCCTCATCGGCAGCACTGTCACTTATGGCATGGACCCCCCTCGATTCTTCGACGAGAACCGCAAGAAGGTGAGTGATGGCGCTGGCAGGCATGCTTTGCCTGCAGAGGTCGCGCGGAGCTAACGGTTTGCCTTTGACAGTACGGCGACGTCTTCACGTTTATTCTGCTCGGAAAGAAAACGACAGTCTACCTCGGAACCCACGGCAACGACTTCATCTTGAACGGCAAGATCAAGGACGTCAACGCCGAGGAAATTTACACCGTCCTGACGACCCCCGTGTTTGGAAAGGATGTCGTTTACGACTGCCCCAACTCCAAGCTCATGGAGCAGAAGAAGGTTCGTACAGGGTCTGAGAGAGATAAAGGGAGGTGGCGCTGGCTAACAGCGGCATCTAGTTTATGAAGATTGCACTCACCGCTGAGGCATTCCGATCCTACGTTCCTATCATCTCGGACGAGGTGTCCGGCTACATCAAGAGAACTCCTGACTTCAAGGGTCAATCTGGCATCGTCAACATCTGCCCCAAGATGGCGGAGATTACTATTTTCACTGCTTCTCACGCGCTTCAGGGCAAGGAAGTCCGCGACAAGTTCGACGAGACCCTCGCAGACCTCTACCACGATCTGGACATGGGCTTCTCCCCTATCAATTTCTCGCTGCACTGGGCCCCTCTTCCGTGGAACAACCGTCGCGATCACGCTCAACGGACTGTCGCCAAGCTCTATATGGACACCATTCAGTCCCGTCGCGCACGCGGCGACGAGGCTAATGCGCAGGATATGATGCACCACCTGATGAACTCTACCTACAAGAACGGAGTCCGCGTTCCCGACCACGAAATCGCCCACATGATGATCGCGCTCCTCATGGCTGGCCAGCACTCTTCTTCGTCGACAAGCTCGTGGATCATGGTCCGACTCGCATCCCGGCCCGATATCATGGAGGAGCTTTACCAGGAGCAGATCAAGAACCTGGGCGCCGACCTTCCCCCGCTTACGTACGAGAACCTCCAGAAGCTGCCCCTCAACCAGGGCATCATCAAGGAAACCCTCCGCCTTCACGCCCCTATCCACTCGATCCTGCGCGCTGTAAAGCAGCCTATGCCGGTCCCGGGTACCAAGTTTGTCATTCCTACCAACCACGTACTTCTTGCAGCGCCCGGTGTCAGCGGATCGGATCCTCAGTACTTCCCCAACCCTGAGCTGTGGGACCCCCACAGATGGGAGGCGGACTCGCCCAACGCGCCAAACCTCGGGAACCGCGACGAGGAGGATGATGAGAAGATCGACTATGGTTATGGTTTGGTCAGCAAGGGTGCGGGATCTCCGTATCTTCCGTTTGGTGCCGGAAGGCATCGGTGCATTGGCGAGCAATTTGCCAATGTGCAGCTCCAGACGATTGTGGCCATGATCGTGCGGAACTTTAAGTTCCGGAACGTGGACGGCAGCGACACGGTCATCGGCACAGACTACCAGTCTCTATTTTCCCGTCCTCTAGAGCCGGCCAATGTTTACTGGGAAAAGCGCGACACGGCATAAAGGGGTTACGTGGCACAGGAGAACTGAGATAGAAGGCATATGGGGAGAAGTAAAATACTGGACTGGCGTTTAGTCGTTACTTGTACATATTTGAGTAACTTTTGCATACCGCCTAGGTAGGGCAGCTGCAGATCAGGCTTCGGGGACAAGAGGGGGGAGCGGGAGTCCAAGCCCTTGGGCGGCAGATTAATATTTTAATGAAGAGAAGACAAATAATGAAAGCAAGTAAACAATTCAAAAGGGGCTGATGGTGGTCAGCAATGCACAGCTTGAAAGCCGGGCAAGCCAATCATGGCTGTTGCTGATGTTCGTGGAAGGATTTGTAAACTCTTGGCTCCCTCGTTGACCATCGTCTTCGCCCCTCATTGCATCACACTTAGAGTTCAATTGAAAATACCATTGGGAACTCAAGAGGGGATTCTAAAGTACCCGACTATCCCAAAGATTGTTTTGGAAGTCCGTAGTGCTTTGTGCTGCCCTTGCAAAAGACCACGTTGCGCAGCGGCTGTGGGTTTGGTGTGGTCAGTTGTGAGTCACAGACGCGCTGGCGATACGATGGCGATGACTGGTTTCGGACTTTTTGGTGGCTGGGATCTACCTCGCAAATGAGCTGAGCGGGCGGTGGTATATGTGATCTGTTTTGTTTGATGGATGGATGGGGGAGTTTCTGGTGTGTTCCTTTGTTGGTGGCTGGTGAGCAGGTTGTCTTTGGTGTTTAGGGTTTGGGGGTGGTGTTGAGATCTGTTCGAAGCGGCGTTTGGGTTTTAGGCATTCTTCTTAGCCTCTTTTTTCCTCGTATCTTACATTCTGATATCTATCCATGTGAAGGAAAGATAGGTATAGATGCGCTCGTCTGGACCAGGTCCAATGTCGCACGTGTGGTTGGGGCATCCAACACTGGGATTATGCCTTCGCTCTCGCGGCTCGAAGCGCTTGCGCATGATACTCTTGCGGGTGGTGATCATGAGAGCGCAATATGAGACCTGCAAGCCTCTGGCTACGGTCCGGAGAAGGAAACACATATCAATAGTACAGTTATGGTTGCAACTTGAAGATGATCGGGAAGGACCGAGGAGCAGATCCATTAGAGGCATCACAGCGGCGTTATTGACCTCTGCAAGAGAGCTGCCATCGACTCGCATTCCAAAAGCAGAAAGCGAATCTACTTAGGTAGACTCGGTGGGAGTAAGGTATCTCGTCAACGGCAAGTATTCATGTTCGGATACGAGGCCTCAGACCAATTGAGTCCAAGGGTCTATCGGACACAAACAGATGCGGCTGGGGGGTTTGTAGACCGGAGACCGACCCGAACCCAGGAGACCTGCAACAAAGCAGAGCCCCTGAATGATGTGCCATGTGCGTTGTTCGAGTGACTGGCCGGCATGTTCGATGAAATGTGTCCTCTTGCGATGCTGGGAATGACCCCCCTCGGGCTCCTCTCGGATCAGCACCGCCCATATTTCTGTGATTCATCTCGTGGACTCCAGTGGAAGACAAGAGATACAGTTAAGATTAAGAGACGTCGGCGGAGAAGAAACGTCTACTCGGCTTTGCTTTCTATATCTTCGTCTCCTTTGCTCGCAATATCGATCCCAAAAACTCATCGCCATTCAACCTCGTTCAACGCCCTCATATGACGAGTGAACAAACAACACAAACCATAACAGCCTACGCTTCGTACCTACCAGTCCCCAGAATCTAAGACCCCCAGCCATCACCATGGCACGAAGGAAACAACAACAACAACAACACACAAGCCCATCCTCCATCGGATTTGGCGTCCTCATCTTCCTCCTCGTCATCTTCTGCCCCCTCGCCCTCCTCCCTATCGCCAGCGCCAGCTCCAGCTCCAGCACCACTGTCCAAACACACGAGCCCATCATCGGCATCGACCTCGGGACAACATATTCATGTGTCGGCGTGATGAAAGGTGGCAAGGTAGAAATCCTCGTCAATGACCAAGGTAACACCACCTCCATACCAACATCAAAGCATACTTGCCTACTTGGCCACCTACTGGCAGAGGCTCACCACAATGCACCCATATCTAGGAAACAGAATCACCCCCAGCTACGTCGCTTTCGCCGCCGATGGCGAACGTCTCATAGGTACCTCCCTCTTCCTGCCTATCTTCATGCTAACAGCCACTGACCCCCCTTCCCTCTGCGACAGGCGACGCAGCAAAGAACCAACTAGCGAGCAACCCAACAAATACCATCTATGACATAAAGTCAGCCCCTCACCATCCTTCTCCTTCTCCCCCACAACCTAAACAAACACTAACCTCCCTCTCCCCACCAGACGGTTGATAGGTCGAAGCTTCTCCGATAAAGAAGTCCAAGCCGACATCAAGCACCTCCCCTTCAAAGTCCTGGCCGGCCCAGGCGACAAGCCTGTCGTCGAGGTGCAAGTCGGTAAGGAAACGAAGCGGTTTACTCCCGAGGAGATCAGCGCCATGGTGCTCGGGAAGATGAAGGACGTCGCAGAGAGTTATCTTGGTCAGAAGTGAGAATACCTCAACTTACCCACCCCCTGCGATGGCTCTGGCGATGGTAGATTGCGGGGGTGTATGACCTGATGATTGATAATCTGTGGACAGGGTCAAACACGCCGTCGTGACCGTCCCAGCGTATTTCAACGACAAGCAACGACAGGCGACCAAAGACGCGGGGACTATCGCCGGGCTGAATATCGTCCGGGTAGTCAACGAGCCTACCGCTGCCGCTCTGGCATACGGTCTGAACAAAGTCCGGCCCCTACCCCTTTACCTAGATCTGGTGCCTGCCTACATCACCGAATATACTAACCCCCCCCCTCTCCCAGGAAAAAGGAACCGAGCACCAAGTCCTAGTCTACGACCTCGGCGGCGGCACATTCGACGTCTCCCTCCTCTCCCTCGAAGACGGGACCTTCCAAGTCCTCGCCACCGCAGGAGACACCCGCCTCGGCGGCGAAGACTTCGACCAGCGCATCGTCTCCCACCTGACCAAAACCATCAAATCCCGGCACGACGGCCTCGACATCACGGGCGACCTCAAAGCCATGGGTAAGCTGAAGCGCGAGGTCGAAAAAGCCAAGCGCACGCTCTCGTCGCAGCTGGCGACGAGGATTGAGATTGAAGGGCTGGTGGCGGGGGTGGATTTCTCTGAGACGCTGACGAGGGCGAAGTTTGAGGAGGTTAATGGGGATTTGTTCAAGAGGACGATGGGGCCTGTTGAGCAGGTGTTGAGGGACGCTGGGGTTGGGAGGGGGGAGGTGGGGGATGTGGTGCTTGTGGGGGGGTCGACGAGGATTCCGAGGATTCAGGGGCTGGTGGAGGAGTTCTTTGGGAAGAAGGCGAGTAGGGGGGTTAATCCGGATGAGGCGGTGGCGTTTGGGGCGGCCGTTCAGGCTGGGGTGAGTGATGAGTGCGATGGGGGGCGTGGTGTGTCCTTTGGAGTTGAGTGGTTGCTGACTGAAGTGGGCAGATTATCTCTGGGGAGGAGACGTTGAAGGACATCCTCATGATGGATGTCAACCCGTTGACGTTGGGGATTGAGACGGTGGGCGGAGTGATGGTATGTTTTTTTGCGCCCTGGTGTTCCTGTTGTGGCATCACTCTAATACGCATCGGACACAGACAAAGCTGATCCCACGCAACACTGGTATTCCAACGGTAAGGCCCCTCTTCATCCTTGCTGGTTGACATGCCCCTTGCTGACTCTCTGACGCAGCGAAAATCCCAAATCTTCTCAACAGCTGCGGACAACCAACCGGTCGTCCAGATAAAGGTGTACGAAGGCGAGCGCGCCCTGACAAAAGCCAATAACCTCCTTGGTACCTTTGAGCTCACCGGAATCCCGCCGGCTGCTCGTGGCGTCCCTCAAATCGAGGTGACTTTCGCTCTTGACGCCAATGGCATCCTCGAGGTGACGGCACTGGACAAAGGAACTGGCAGGCAGGAATCAGTCACCATAAGCAACGACAATGGCCGACTGACGCAGGAGGAAATTGATCGCATGGTGGCTGACGCAGACAGGTTTGCTGAGGAGGACCAGACACTGCGGGAGCTTATTGAGGCGAGAAATGGATTTGAGAACTTTGTCTTTGGTCTGAAGAGTCAGATCAACGATGATGAGTGGTTGGGAGGGAACGTTGGCGAGGATGATAAAAAGGCTGTGAGTTTTTTCTTAATCTTTCTTGAAGGCGGGTGTTGGCTGACTTGTCGGATTGCAGATCTTGGGTGCGGTGAAGGAGGCAACCGCCTGGCTGGAAATGAACGGAGCAACGGCCACGGCTGAAGATTTTTCAGAGCAGAAAGAGAGGCTGTCTGAGGTGGCTCGTGGGGTTACCAATAATCTCTATGGGAGCTATGACGATGCGGGAGGACAGGAACATGACGACCCACGGGCCCATGATGAACTTTGAGTGCCTGTAAGGTACCTTATGGTGTAAGTGGTCGCCATTGGACTGTGGGACAAGGAAAGCACGGTCAATTTTGTAGAGTCTCGATAAAAGAAGAATTTGTGCCATATGTATTTCGCAGCTTTAGACAGCGCAGGTGAAATAAGTAATGCTTTTTTCTTCAACTTCAATTGTAAGATTCCATTTTGTCTTCATGTTTGGAGCAGCTCGGGTCGGGATTTCCGCTTCCCCATGTTTTAAGGTGCGGCTAGCTCGGCAAAACGTCGCTTTCCCGCAAACGAAACAGGCTCGACAGGGTTGCCCAGCCGGGCTAGGGGCGATTCATTACCAAACAATGCCGAGGCTCACAAGCCTACCGTATGTAGGAAACGACGTCGACGGCTTGGCCCTTTTTCTCCACCCTCCACGCATCGGGCGCAACTCTGTTGCTTTCTACGACTGAGACCCTGAGCTCCTCCATCGATCGCGACCGTCGAGATTCTATTGTAGCAGACACCGACGTACCGCTGCCGCGTTGTCGCCCAACTCTCGCTTCTCTGACGCGTGACAGTCGGTAATCCCGCAATCGGGCGTCGCCCCCTACAATCCCCCGCCACCCCGGCGGACTCCCATCGAATTGGGCCGCATCGGTCTATCGCGAAGGCGACCGTAATATCTGCCAGAGGATCTACCGAAACGCAAGGGAATTAATAGAAGGCCATGGCATCACCTCCAAAGCCGTGGGAGCGACCAGGCGCAGCCGCCGCCTCGTCGGGTAGGTTCTCCCAGAACAATACCATCGCGAACCCCTAGAATTTAACTGACCGACGTCATGCCAACAGGATCTGCGGCCATTCCGTCGAGCACCACAACCGCAACAGCTTCTTCTGTACCTCCCGCATTACCACCGATCCCCGCATCTCTCACATCCGCAGTAAATCAAAACGCCGCAGCATACAGTAGGCCGCTTGGGGGTGCTAGCCCGTACGGTGCCTACGGTTCATCATACTCATCACCCTACGCGTCACCTTACTCACGCTTAGGCGGCCTCGGAGGTGGCTACGGCGGTGGGATGTATGGTAACTACGGAGGGATGGGAGGAATGGGTGGTATGGGCGGGATGGGCGGGATGTACGGCGGCGGGATGTACGGTGGGATGCCGGGCGGGATGCCAGGTATGGGCGGCCAGGGTGATCCCAACAACCCGGATAGTCTCACCAACCGCTTCAACATGAGCACTCAAGCAACGTTTCAGATGCTTGAGGGCATCGTCGGCGCATTTGGCGGCTTCGCTCAGATGCTGGAGAGCACCTACATGGCGACACATTCGAGCTTCTTTGGTAAGCTAGCCACCTACCTCTGTGTTTTTGAAGGATGCATTCTAATATCTCCCGCTAGCGATGGTTGCTGTTGCCGAGCAGTTTGGATCCTTGCGTGATACGCTCGGTTCTGTACTGGGTATCTTCACCCTGATGCGCTGGATTCGGACGCTCATCGCAAAAATCACGGGGAGGCCACCGCCGGTGGATGCCACAGCTCTGACCCCTGCCGCATTCGCCCGCTTCGAGGGACGCCAGATTCCGACCCCTGAGGGTGGTGCACCCAAGCCTAGCAGGAAACCGCTGCTCTTTTTCCTTCTGGCCGCCTTCGGACTACCCTTTGTCATGAGCAAGGTCATTCGCTCCCTTGCCGCCAACGCCGAGGAGGAGGAACGGAAGCGCCAGCTCGTCGCCTCCCAGCAGCAGCTTGACCCTTCTAAGCTTGAGTTCTGCCGCGCCCTGTACGACTTTTCCCCCGCATCACAGGGCCAGGCCGTCGTACAAGGCGTAGACCTCGAGGTCCGCAAGGGCGACTTGGTTGCTGTGTTGAGCAAAACCGACCCACTAGGGAATTCAAGCGAGTGGTGGAGGTGTCGTGCCCGTGATGGTCGCATCGGTTACCTGCCTGCGACCTTCCTCGAGGTACTGCGCAAGCCCAGCCAGCCTGTCGCCGCTATCAAGAACACCGCCGCCAGCGATAGCAGCCGGGCTAATTCGATGACGACCACTGTCAGTGCGCCGAGCGCGCTGGGCCAAACCGCGCTTGCACCGCCAATTCCATCAACCAAGGTCGGGGACGTCACAGCCGAAAGCTTCCAGAAGTCGCAGTTTTACTCGTAGGATAGTATACTACGGAGGGTCTGCAAACGTAGGTAAGCAGCGGTGATTAGGGCAATCAGCTATACCAGCGATTGCGCGTGTGTGAAAAGATTTGGTGTCTAGTTATGTCTCTTTTGTATAACTCACTCCCACAGAGTGTGGACCGGCTCGGGGCATTCAGAGAAGCGGGAAATTGAGAGGCGTTTCTGTTTTTTGAGTCCTGTTTAAGCGTCACGAAGCGCTTACAGCGCAGAGCGATGAATGTCAAATTAACACACAAAACACAGACATATGAGTGTACAGTTAATTCAAAACCATTACATAATTGTCGTGTTGACCGTGTGGCTATTCAGCAGATGTCCCTTCCCCTGATAGAGCGTGGCATCGCTTGTGAATCTCGCTGTTTTTTTTATAAAATAGTACCTGCACCCTGTGACGAGGCGCCCGTAGACGGAGGTACTTGAGCTGCTAACTAGTTTGCGTGCTTAAGCTTCGCATGCCGCAGAGAAAGAAGCGCAACCCGGAAATAAAACAAGGGGACAATAAAATGTCCCCCGATATCTCACTCGCTGATATGTCCACCCGTCCATTTTCCGCTCCATGTTCCCGTGGGCGCCGGGCGCGGTCTCGAGGCGCTTCCCAAGAGCCAAATTGCCTCGCATCCGGTCCTTTTGCGAAACGGTGTGATGTCCAGTGAGAATAGAAGATCGAGAAGGAAAATGTCAGCCAACTCAGCGCCGTCCTGGATGGAGCCATCCTAAATTCGTATCTTTTTGGGATATGGAAATAAAAAAACTAGAGACTCCACCCTCCCAGCAGCTACCATCTCCTTAGTCAACGAGGACATGGATAGATAGCGCGCTCGCAGCTAGAATTTCTGCCTGGTCTGTCGACGAGAGGAAATGGTGGCAATTCTTGTGCCACGACCGCAAAACCGCCGAAAGAGTACTCGTACAACCAGCAACCTAGCATGCCGCGTGGCGAAGGCTAGAAACCCCAACTACCACTCGTATTCGCCAGTGGCCTTGTGGAAGACATATTCACGATTGTTGACGGTGAGGACGCCATCCTTGAGAGTGCACTTCCTGCAAGGGCCGTTAGTATTCTGTATCTTATCGGGGATACCGGATCATGCTTACCACTTATTCTTGACACGCTGCACTTTGTCATACATGCAGAGCATCATATGGCTCATGGAGTCCTCATCATCTTCATCGTCGTTTTGATCGTCGTCCGGATCGTCCAGATCAGAGTTGATGGCATCATCGTCGAGATCTTCATCTTTCAAATCATCGTCCGCCCCATCCACTTGGGATGGGCCTGCAGCAGCGGCTTTCTTGTTTGTAACCCCACGGTGCCGAGTGGCTTCCCGGAGCGGCAGCATGAGGCCGCCACCTTCCATTTCCTTGGCCCTTGCGGCGATCTTGGCATGGATGATGTTGTCAATATCAACGCGGCCCATCTCAACCGGGCGGCCGTCGGGGCCGCGTTGCATCAAGACACCCTCAAAACCGTCGCTAGGCCCGTCTACCTGGGCTGCGGGGAGGCCATTCGGCGTGGGGCCGTGAGGTTGCTGTTGTTGCTGCTGTTGCTGCAGTTGCTGCTGTTGCTGCATTCGCTGCTGCATTTGATTGGCAAGCCCCTGGCGATATTGCTGCGAGTTTATCTGCTGTTGATTCATCTGCTGCTGGTTCATCTGCTGCTGGGGCTGCCCTGGACGCTGTGGTTGCTGAGGCTGCTGATTCGGGTTCATCTGCGAGGCCAATCCGCTCTGGATGGCACTGATGGACGCAGCGGCCCTCATCCCATATTGGCTCTCAAGAGCCTGGGCGGCGCGTTGGGCGGCCATCTGGCCGCGAGCGGCATTGGAATTGGCGTAGGCCAGCCCCGGGCCTCCAGCGCTAGGCTCCTGCTTGATGACCGGGTCATTCTTAAGTCCCGGCTCACCTTTGATGGCTATGCCGTTGCCGTTTGGCTGGGGATTTCCCGGGTGCGAGATGGGCTGCGCGGAGGTCTGGGGGCTCAGAGTGGACTGGGTGTAGTTGGGAGCGGCTTGCTGGGCTGCTAGCTGCGCCGTGTTTACGGACGCCGTGTTAGCTGGGGGCGCAGGCGCCTGCGCTGGCACTGGGTCGGGCTTGGGATCCCAAGGAAACTGCGCGACGCCGAGCTGCGAGAGCTTGTGCTGCCAGCCCTATTGCTTCTGTCAGCATCATGTGCGTGCCCTGTGTAGATGGGGGTTGAAGATGCGAATGTTCACAACGGGGACACGTGACGTGTTGTGTGTGGAGGCTGTCCAATCGGAAGCCGAGGACGGATGATGAGGGGACGGAGGAGCAGGCCGCCAAACAACTTAAAAGAGACCCAAAAAGCACCCAGTCGCCCACTCCAACGCAAGCTGCTCTCCACCCCTCTCGTGTCCCAAAGCCGAGCGCCCAGGCACCCACACCCACAAGCAGCGAACGCCCGAATGACAGACGCCTGTTGCCTTTGACAATCGACCCCCAACAATGCATCAATATTTCTCTATCCAGCTTTTTCCAAAGCGGAGATGATGCAGTAATTGGCTCCCGATGGGTGTGATACAAATGAAGGGAAACAGGATGGCATGCAAGTGTGGTGGTTGCGGAAGGGTGGAGAGAGAGGTCCTCACCTTTTTCAGCTCCTCGAGGATGCCATCATCCACGCCATTCTCTTCGAAATCAACGCGCACGGCATTGATGACCTCTTGGATGATGTGGTCGTAGACCCCGCCGACATGAGTGTTCGACATCCTGACGGCCGATTTGCGACAGAAACCGGCGACTCGTGGAGCGGCTAAGGTGGTCGAATATCCGCTTCGCGAGACCAGCCTTGCTGTGTCCTTATTTGCAGCGCCAACCTCGACGTAGTACCTAGCCAACCGCCAGCGAACTGCAGTCGCCCAACTCTACGTCCAAGCCGGTGGGCTGGCTATTGAGCGCGGGATACTGAGTGCGCACGCGATGGCGGGGTGCTGATCGATGTCCGGCGGAGTTGGGGGTTTTGATTGGGATGCGAAACTCCTCGGAAGTCGCCGCCTTCTGCTCGAACTTTGCTCTTAACTTGCCTCGCAGTCTGCTCAAAGCATTCTAGATCTGTTGGTTTTGTATTTCTAGAGCGCCAGATGCAGTATCTCGGGGTTTTGTAGTGGTGCGCCACAGCTTTGAGAGACGCTGGTTTGGCTGTGTGAGATGTATTGGGTAAGTTGGATTGCCTGGCTGATCTTCCTTTGAAGTGTGCAAGCTGGATTAGTCATCCGCTTAGCGCGACCGCCACCAGCCACAATTGCCAATCAGCGTTAGCGCCGTCCGTTGAAACTCGTGTGTCGGTGGAGTGACCTGCTGCTGAATAGTGGTCCTCTTTGCTCCTAGAGTGCCCGGTACAGGCACTGCAGCGCCTGAAGGATGCCGGATAGTCGATATATCTGGGCAAGCGTTGCCAGACAATTTGGTATCCCAACCCCAGTTCCATCAGTTCCAATATTTGGAGAAGAGTAGTTTCAGAATTAGCGGAGAGCTGCTGCGAGTTATGTAGCGGGCGCTGGGTGTTTTCAATCCTGGTTAAATGAGTCCTGAATTCAGTCCTTTGTTCTGCTACTACGGTCCTGAGCTGAGCGAGTGCGTCTAGAATTGCTTCGGGCTAGCAGTGACAGTGGCGAAGTTGCCAAGTCGGGAGGAGATCTATCAACAGGATTCTTCTTCTTTGCCATAAATGCTGAACGCCATTGGGATGTTTATGTTGTGGATGAAGTTTTGTTGCTGCGGGCAGGAGGGTCTAGCCTGCCAAACCGGCGGCTCAAACCACCCAGAATTGATCAAATTGCTCAAACAATGGACGATAAATGATTTTCGTTGTGCGAAGGAAATAGCGGTGTCGGAGACGGGGAAATGATCAGATGCAACAAATGAGAGATGATACGAGCTTGGTCATGATCCAAGTTGGGAAGAACGGTCACTTCAGACGACTGCACGTGTCAGATATCCCTTCACTTTTGCTCCTACAATTATAGTGCTACACTACCGGATCTCTATGTGATCTGTAACTATTCGGCATCATTTGCCCGACGTATCCTGTCGCCTTTCATAACTCATGACCAAACAGATTGGTTTCGTTCTTGCGTAAACAGTCCTGTCATTCCGCATTGTGGACGAGCCCAGAACCCCCCAACTCCGCGCTGAAACGACCAAATAGCAGGGCCCGCCAACCGATGATTGCCAGAAGGAACCTTGTGTTATACCTACCGTTGGTTTGTCGACTTGACTCTGACACTGATCGATTTTGGACGATCTGATTGGACGGAAACGCTTCTTAGCGAATCGTCATCTGCTTGCTCAACTCGGCCTTGCCCGAGGCGCCAACACCTCCAACACCAGCGGTAGATCCGGCCTTCTTCTCAAAGACCTTCCAGAACTTCAAGCTCTCGTCGGCGGCTGTATTTGGCTGTTAGCAAAATTCCTCAAATCCGAGACAGAATCATGTGAGCGCTCACCTGCTGTGGCCAGCATTTGTCCATCTGGGCTGAGGCAGCTGTGGAGGACCCTGCTCTCATGGGCCGGAATCTCCACGTTGCGAACCAGAGTCGGGTAGCTCCAAATGCTGAGAGAGTTGTCGGGAAAGCCGCTCGAGCTGACAATCTCGCGGTAGTGGGGGCTCCACCGAAGGCTGGTAACTTGGGAGCCAGTGTCGATGCTGTTGACGCGAGCACCCGACGTCGTGTTCCAGAAGTGAATGTGACGGTCGTACGAGCCTCCGCCGGTGGCGAGCAGGTTCATGTTCCATGGGCACCATGCCAAAGCCTTGACAGCTGCCTTGTGGTTCGTCTTGGTGAACTTGGGGACTGCCAGGGAACGGGCGTCCCAAATGGAGACGAGGTTGTCGTTACCACCAGTGGCAAGCTGAGCACCATCCGATCGCCACTCCAGACCGCAGACCTCGGAGGTGTGCGACACGAGCTCAGCAACCTTGTGCTCCGCGATACGGACATCGTGGTTGAAGACGAGCCCGCTTCGCGCGCCAGTCGAGAGTAAGTGTTTGCTCCAGCCCATAACACCAACGCGAGTGTCATGACCAAACATACTGCGGATCTTGACGCCCTCGGCAACGTCCCAGATCTGGACCTCGCCAGTACCAAGACCAACGCCAACGTACGCTCCATCACCAGACCACTTCACACTGCTGACATATGTGTCAGGGCTTGTCTCGAGAAGGGAGCTGACAGAACCCTCATCTGCTGACCAGACGTAGACGTTGCGCTCAAGGCCGATGGCAACCTGGTTGCCCGAGCTCCAGTCGAGCAGATTGAGGTAGTAATCATCGATGAGGCCGGGCGCATCGAGAACCCGTTCGGGAGCAGTTGCGACACGGCGCTTGAACTGGGTAGCGCTGGCACCCGCCTGCCTCAGAGGGCGGTTGTACTGTTGGCGAAGGTCGATGGGCTTGGAGGACTCCGGAGGAGCGGGTTTGAACTGAAGAATGCGAGTGTTGAGGCTGACACCACACGCATCCGCTAGAGAATCCTGGTATGCGACTGTGTTCGGAGACGGGCGTGAGTACGAAGTGGACTCCTCATCGTCGAGGCTCAAGGACTCAAGGGCAGCGATCGCATCATCCGTGGCGGAGACAAGGAGGGAAGATGCCTCGGTGCGGGCCTTGGCGCTCTGCTTCTCCTGAAAATCTAGCTTCCCAGATCCAACATTGGCGATGGCGGAGCTCGCGCCGCGATTGGGGATGAAGCGATCTCCAGCATAGTTGAGGGTGGTCTTGTTCGACTTTTGCCTGAGGCCCGCCTTCTTTGCCTTTGCACTCGACGGAGTTTTGCTATGAACGCCGGTGCCGATCAGAGTAAAATCGGATACACCGAGCTCCAATGCCCTCCTCGGTGTTGAAACAGTGCGCGCAATGTTGGACTTGGGCGAGTCGCGGTGGTTCTTGGATGTTGGTCGAGAGATATGAGCAGCGAAGCCTCCAGCGTACACCGACTTGGACGCCGCCCGTTGACCATCATGACCAGACTTCTCGGGCGTGAACGGAGAGGAGTTCAGATTCACCGGGATGGAGCGCTGGCGGGGAGAAGGGGTCAAGGGCATACGTCCGCCAGCGGTACGGGAAGAGAAGAGTCCCGTATGGGACTTGATGGGTGTTGATACCGATGCGGTAGCCATTGTGCTGAATGCGCTGCTGCAGTATCGATGTCTCCACGATGTACTAGGGTGTCGTAGGAGAGAAAACTAGAGTTCTAATTGATCGAACGAGCTCCAAGAGACTCAAGCGAATGGTTCCTGGATTGGTTAGTATCTGCTGTCGTAGGTTGTCGAAAAGTCGGGTGCGCCTTCACGGGGACGGCTTGAAGTCTGGAAGTCGACCAGGAGGCTGCGAGGAGCGAGCTGATCTAGCAGGACTTGAAGTGGTCTGCGTGCAAGGTATTGCTTTTGCTTTTGTTGCTTTATGCAAGCGGGCGTGGGATGGAGGAATTGGGGATTGCGGATTGGAGAGGTGGGTTGTATGAGAGGAGAGGAAGGAAACGCCTTTGGTGGTGAGGGAAGGTGCAGCTTTAAATGTTTACGTCTGTTGTCGAGGCAACAACCCGTCAGTTGGCGCCCCGCCCTACCGCCTTTGCGGGCAGCCGTCAGCGGGTCCAGTGCCCCCCTGAGCAAGGTTCATGCTGTGGGCGCTCGGACCATCAGCCTCAGCTGGTGGCACTGGGCAACCCTTGCAAATCTTTGAACCACCAAAGCTTGGCGCTCCACCAAGCATGGTTGCCCGGATCCGTCCGTCATTGAGAACGGCCGATGCACGGCTTCCTCCTTCCGCCATCGAGCCTCGAGACCGGGAACAACTACGGCCTTTATTGAGACGTTTATTGCCGTGCAAAGCGAAGCCTAGCCCTCTCCAGCGTGCTGAATTGAGCCTGGCGATCTGAGCTGGCGCTCGGCAAACGCATTCTGCCCAATCCAATTCACGACAGATCTGCTCCCAATCAATCAGCAGCCCTGGCCCCCTTGACATTCGGCCCTCGGCCAGCGATCTCGAAACCCTACTTATCCTTCCAGGATGGCTCACCCATCGACGCCGGCTGCCCCTGTCGCCAGTTCATCTCTCTTCGGCGGTCCCGTACACCAACAAGCCACCAGCGGTAACCACAACAGCAACAGCATCACATCGCAGCCCTCGTTCGTTTCCATGTCTTCGACCCTAACCCCCGCCTCTGCTACATCCTCAACAAACACATACATCATGCCCAACTCTCCCATGAAGAATCGGGCGGCGACGGATGGCTACCGTCCCAAAGTGACCCGCACACTAGGCCAACGACCGGCATGCCTTGTCAACGCGTCGGTCACATACTGTGGAAACAACCAGATATACGCTTTTGGTGGCTTCGACCAGTATACAGACGAGGTGTATAACCATGTCTTGAGGTTAGATTTGGTGAGCCACCAGTGGAACCTTGTTGACAACTATGGGGATATCCCTGGAGTCAGGATGGGTAAGTCTTGCTCGTGCCCCTGTTTGGTATTCATACTGCGTTCCGTGACTGACATCTCGGCTGCCTGCGGTAGGCCACACGGCGACCCTCTACAAGGGAGACAAACTCCTTGTATTCGGGGGAGAGAATGAGCACAGAACCTACCTGTCTGATTTGATTGTTTTCGATCTCAAGAACGCCCACTGGACACAACCTCAAGTCACCGGCCCAATTCCCAAGGGCCGCGCTCGCCATGCCGCTGTGTTGCACGAGGACAAGCTGTTTATTGTCGGCGGAATTACAGGTCACGATAACTACGTCCTCGATGACATTTGCTACCTGGACCTAAAGACGTTCACTTGGTCGAGGGCGTGGCGCTTTGTTGGGAGATTTGATCACTCTGCATACATTTGGGGCGATAGGGTCTGGGTCTACGGTGGACTGAGCGAGGACATGGACAAGGTCAGCGACCTCTGGTGGTTGGATCTCAAGGGGAGTCCAGCCTTCGACTCGCCGCCACCGGTCGGCTCCCTCGACCGCTCAGGATTAGCCAGGAACGCCTCATCACCGAGGCAGCCACACACCGCCGCCCAGTCCCCCGCAATTGGGAGTTCCGGCTATGCTGCCAACTCCAGGACCGCCCAAGTCAACCCGCCGTCATTCCACCTCAAAACCTATGCTCCCCCGGCTCCCGGTGCCACTTCGGCGCTGAAATTCGTCGGTGGCCCTAACGTACCGTCACAGATGCAAGGGATTCACTTCCATGTCTATTCCTCGGGAACTCTCTTGGATTTCGTAACTCCGGCGGCTACAATAACGTCCAAGGAATGCTCGTTGTCGGCGTTGGACCTAGGTGCTCTGCGATGGCAGAAGCTTGCGGAGGGCCGCGAGATCTTCAAATCAGGTTACCGCTGGCACTATTGCACCATGAATGAGGACGGTACGAAGGCCTGGCTACTCGGCTGCCCAACTGACGCCGGCGCTATTGATATGGGGGCTAATGGCCTCGAGGAGTATTTGTCTGATATCATGGAGATCGATTTGCGCCGGTATGGGTTCCTGGGCAACAATCTTGGCACCGAATCACGGGTCGACCTAGTTCGCCCGTCCTCGCGGACCCGCCACCGAGAATTGCCGTCAAAAGGCCTCGGAGCGGATCTTGCGAAGCTCTTCAACCAGCCTCCGGAAACTGGCAGTGGGACGGATTTCATTGTCACTGCTCTTTCCCGAGAATATGACGACGATGAAATCATGGGCTCAGCACTCGTCCATGCCGTTGATTCAAGCGACGCTGACCAGACGTGGCTGGCTCCGGATGTACCAACCTCTCCCCCGATTCACGTTCATCGACTTATCCTCCAAGCTCGCTGGCCGCATTTCGCCCGGCTTTGGTCGAGTCAAATGGCCGAGTTCCATACCAAGAAGATGCATATACCGGAACCCTACAGCGTTGTTAAATCTTTCTTGTACTATCTCTACACAGATCGTATAGATCCCAACTCGGAGGACGATGAAAACTTGACGGCAGACCTCTCTGACGTTGCTGGGCTGCTCGTTATGTCTAACATTTATAACATCCCACATCTCCGGCTCCTATGCGTCAATAGGCTAAGCAAAGAGCTCGACGTAGATCACGCCTGCATCACCTGGTACTGTGCGGGCTTGGCTAACGAGGAGTGGTTGAGGAAACGAGCGGCAAACTTTTGCATGACACACTGGGGCCGCATCGTACGCACGGTTGGTTTCCAGCGCCTCCCGCGTTCCGCATTGGTCGAGCTGTCACAGGAGATTGACATGGAGGGCCGTGTGGTTGGGGGGGAGGAGCTCGATATGATTGTTGGCGGAATCGAAGGCCGTTTTAGCGATGGGTCATCGGCCGCCTCGCGGCGCAAGGAAAGCATTAGCAGCACCCAGACGCATTTGGTTGAAAGCGACAATGACGATGATGAGGGGATGGAGATGTCGTAGGGAAATTTTGGATGATGGATGAGGATGAACGAGTCTTGACCGCACCTGGTGTGCTGGATATGAATTGGCTTTCTTACATAGGAGCTTGAATGTATTGCTTAGCTGCATGGGATCACGAAAGACGAGAATGTGTTACGAATGATATGTTGGGGGTATTGTGTGGCGTCGATGGCGAGATGGTACGAGTCACATTCTCAATAGATATACCGTTTCTTCTTGATATCAAAACGGTGAGTTGCATCTCTTTTCCACTGACGTACTAACAAAAGCCAATCTATGGACACCCTCGGAAACAAGTGCTTTTTTCCAAACCATTGGATGCGCCCACTGAGATGTACGAGACGGAAACCACGCCCTCAAGGAAATGTAACAGACCCCTAGGTGATAAACCAAAAAACTCTTGGTCACAAGCAGACTTTTCCGTTTTAGCAGCCCCTGTCTGGGAAATTGAAAACATCTCGACACTGCCGCCGAAAACTCGGCTCAACTCACAACAGGAAAAGAAAACCAATGCAGAGCGAGAGACCCCTTACAAAAAAATACTACGCTCAAGTCGGGTAGTAAACATATGGAACCCTCAACATTGATGGGAACGTAAAACAGCGCCCTATCCATGTTTCCCGAGCGCCCACGCGAACTATGAACCAGCCTCTCTTCCGTTGCGCCGTATCGGGAGGATATCGGTGTTATTAGTGATTAAAGAAGCAGGAGAGGAATGGGGGGGTTATGTAGGAGTTGTTAAAGAAAAATGATGGGATAAGGTCGTGTTCCGGTGAAAGGCTTTGTACGCAAATCGATCGATCAACATCCCCCAGCTCCATCGCCAAACGCCGTATCTTAGAGCGGATCTCAACAACCAACCCGTCTAGGACTCATCTCTTCGTCTTCTCTTCTTCGTCCTCTCTTCCTCTAAGCTGACCTGTAACTCTAATCATTGAATCGTCATGAGACCGTGGTGGATAATGTTGTGAAAATCGGGTATGAAAGGAAGCAAGAATAGCGCGTTCCTAGAGTCGAGACGATGTTCGAATCGAGTAAACCAGAAACCGCGCCCCAGCCACCTGACAGAGAAGGAGAAACGAAGTCAGAGACAGAACAACAAGCAAGACCTGATCGCCTGTGATGCTCTGCCGTGACCGCAAGGGTATCAGTCTTGAGTCCAACTCTCTATCTCCCCGGGGTATATCAACTCAGCCCGGCAGCAATGCTTCCCCGCGATGCAAAGACCCAATCCACTCATGGAAAGAAGAACGCCCGGCAGTATGCTGAAAAACGGTGCTCGAACCAAAGAAAGACTAGCGAGTGAAATGTCCCAGTTCCGTAGGGCTGTTTGTAATGGCATGTTTGGTGGTACGGTCGTCTGTAGCAAGTGTGCGGTGGCTATCCTCATGGATACTCCTCATTTATATTGGGGAGATTTTGCTGGAGAGCCAACAGTGCAGCGGGATTCGACATCATGGTCGATAAGAGGTTCTGGTGCTGAGCTCTCATCTCCGGATCGCACATGGGGGAGTGCTGCTTGTGCTATATGCTTATGTTAGCAACCAAGGAGTGGAAGGCTTAGACTGCGGTGCCACTTACGTATTTAAGTCCATTCAAGTTCTTGTATCGTTTCCCGCAGACATCGCACTTGAACGGCTTCTCTTTCTCCATGCCCATCGTACCCGGGTATGGAGCACTGGTCTCTGGGTTGACTATTGAGAAGGTGCCGTCGCCATTTTCGTGCAATTGCTGGGTCGAGTGGCCGTGGGTTTTGTGGTATCTAGGTGTTATTGTTAGTTTGTGCCAAAAGAATAGTGTGCATGGATGGACAAAGTTTGATGAGCAATGAAAGAACAAAGAACATGACCTACTTGAGACCATTCTGGTTTTTGTAAGCCTTTTCACAACCGATGACAGGACACCTGAAAGGCTTGGGTTCTTCATTCGGCGGCATCATCAGGGCAGTCATTTGCTGCAAAATCATAGACGGATCAGTGCCCGCGGGCAGCTGACTGAGGTCCAAGTTCATCGCTTGAAGCTGCTGCTGTAGCTGTTGTTGCATTTGCAGCTGCTGATCGAACGCACGCTGCTGGCTTGTCATCTGGGTCGTACCGCCAGGGCTGTACAAGCGCTTCGCAGGATCGTCAATCGTCCCCAGAGTTCCAAAGTTAAGGCCCCCAAGTTGATTGGTGTTGAGGTTCAGGTTGGCAAGGTTCATCTTCATCGGCATTCCCGGTAGGTCGTCATCGTCGCCATTCTCCTGCCCGAATTGTCCTCTCTGCGGGAGTCCCTGTTGTGTTGTCAAGGTAGGAGTGTTGACCGAGGAGACTGTTGGGTTGTTTTGGAATCCAAAACTCGCAGCTGCGGGCGTCGTCGGTTGCGAAGTTCGGAGAGCCTGGCGAGGAAGGCCGGAACTGTTTAGGTGCAGCTGAGGCCGCTGCTGCTGGCCAAAAAGCTGACGAGTCTGCTGAATGGTGCGCTGACTATCGTCCATATCCATAGGCCCGACCGTCTCGTCCAGCTCCATATCACCGACCGCGTCCATCTCATCGTTCATGTGAGACATCAGATTGGACTTTTGCGTGCCAGATGGCACTTGCTGATGCTGCCGCATCATCTGTCCGATTCCACCCATGCCCATTCCCGGCCCTATGGTCCCGGTAGCGCGCGACTGTTGGTACCCTTGCATCGGCTGAGTTGCCTGCTGCCCTCTGCCCACCGAGGGCGCCGAGGGCGTTGCCCGGCTGGTGGAACCCCGCGCATTTCCTTGGCTCGCACCGAACACATCGAGATTCCTCGACGAAGGATTTGCGGTTGTGTGGTGATTCTCCTCGTAATGCTGCAAGAGGTCATGCAGTGTTGGCCAGGTTCGATCGCAGCACGTGAAATCCCGCATGAAGTTGGCCTCCAACTTGGGGATATAGGATGAAGAATGGAATGACGGGGACTGCTGGTTAAGGTATGGCGAGGTGCCAGTCATCATACTAGCGAGAGACACTATCAGCTTCTGTCCGGAACAGAGGGTGGGTGGGGGTAGCGGGCGCTTGGAGCGGCACGGTCTACAGCGCGATGAACTCGAGCCGAGACAATGAGGGTCTCCTTGTCTCGACAGGCGAGGCAGCGACCACATGTGCATGCGACAACTTACTCCTCTCTGATAAAGCTGCCTACGGAAATTCCTCCCCAGCTAATACCACCCATCATGCTGCCGGCGAGACTCTCGCGGCGTCCGCGGTTGGCGTGCTCACGATTTGGGTTTGCCATGGATATGGGCTTCGCGCCGGCGCTGACGAACGAGTCCTGGCGACTGCGGCCCATGGCCGAGTCGAAGTTGGGACCGGTAGTCATGTCGATATCGTTGTCGACGTCGTCGACGTTGGTGTCTTCTAGTGCGATGGCGCCGTGCGGGGACGGGTTATAGCGACCGCGCTTGGGGTCGGGGTCGGCGAAGAGATCGAGGTCGTCTTCGATGGCAAGTGCGCTCTGATTGCGCGCAGTCGGCGATGCGGACGCAGAATCCCACTCAGACGCAGGTAGATCAATCGACTTTGGAGCGACGAGCTTGGAGAGATTGGAGCGACCGAAGATAGGCGAGCTGGGCGTCGCCGGCTGCGGTGTTAGGGACGGGGAGCGGGATGAGTGATGGAGGGAGGAGGGCGAATTGGCGGCGGCGGGTGAGCGGCGGTCCTGGGCAGAAGGCGATGCGCGATAACAATTATTATTTCCAGGGCCGTTGCCAATGGTCCCAACGGCGCTGGGCTCCGCAGCCTCGGGGCTTGCAGTTGGTCGTGTATTAAACCAGTTCAGGGAGCGCCGCATGACAGAAGGAGCCACTGTGGATTGCTCGTGGATAGCAGCGAACATGCAACTTGCAGGAAGAACGGGGAAAGGGAAATAGGGTCTGGCTACCGCCAGTGATATGTCCTTGTCGCCTTCACGGGGCGCCCAGCTTTCCCCCAGTGCAGTGACGGGAGTGGTCGCGAATTGCGCTGCGGTGTGAAGCCGGTGGATTAATTTCAAGCCAAGGCGTTATAACGGCAGTGTTCCACTTGGGGCAGGGGTGGCACAAGAGTCCTGGGCTAGTGGTGAACCAGGGAATCCTGAGAAGAACCAGACCCTTCGAAAGTAACGCAGCCTTCAACTGTTTTCAACACACCAACAAGGTTCTGTGTCTGCCCAGACTCGAGCCCGCTACGCTCTCACCTGGCGGCTTGTCGGGATACTCTGCCACTTCTTGCCTGGCAGGCAATGCAGTTTGGAACTATCGCGGCGACCCTGGGTGTGGGTTTGGGAGCCAAGACGGACCGGGATGTGTTTGATGGGCGGCGACCACGAGGCGACGGCGGTGGCTCGGTGACTCGGTGCCCTCGAATTCGGGTCCTGGTTGAGTGACGCGCAGCGTCGCACACGACCAGTAATTCAACGCCGCTTAAGGACAACAGGCCAAGGAGGGCGAGAGCGTGGCGGCTGGGTGGGAAGGCCGTAAAAAAGCGAAAATAGGCAGATACACTCAAGGTATTTCCATAAGGTTGGCGGCATGAACCGATCGAGTTTCGGGACTTGCGGTCCAACAGGTGTGGTGGGCGCGCGCACAAGATATGTCAAGCAGCCAGTTCCTAATCGCTGGGCATCCAATATCCCGTCCCAGCAATTCCTCACTGTATCTAGGTAGTGTTGCTACGCTTGCAAGCAACTGCAGGCATGCTCGCCACTGCTCCTGCCTCATCAACACTGATGTCGAGCATAGAGGTTACCAGGTTTAGGCCCTGAGCTAGTTGGCGCACGGTGGGCCTGGGGAGTGACACTGTGTTCTGCCTCCCTGTCCCCCTCTCATGCAAATCGAGCCCTTGGCTTCTGCCCGACGGACGATTCGTCTGATCACTTCCTCATCACTGAACGGTGATTTTGACGTGGGTACTCTCGCTCCTCTCGTCTTGCCGGCATGTATGGTGCGACATAGTATCATGCTTCCGCGGCTAGTCCCAGGTGCTTTGAACCATATATCACGCGCCATACTCAACGTCCTGCACCCGAGACTTTCCCCACGCGTTTATTTTGGTGGGAAGCCCCTCGAGTGCTTCGGTTCCAAATTTGCGGAGCAGCCAGAGTCAGGCTGGTCGCCTCGTTCCCTTCCGGGAATACCTTCTCTTCGGGCCACATCCCTGGTATTAAGTCGCGAGCAACATATCTCCCCATCACCTTGTGTGAACGCCACCGCGGCCGCGGCTCTCGGTAGATTGCCGACAGCATCCGTTCCCTGCGCATCCGATGTCCACGGCGACTGACTCAGAGCCCCAAATTCTCACCCGTTAGGTGCACTGCGTGTGTCCGAGTCCAACGAACTGGCACACCCGCAGCATGAGGTTGAGCTATCCCCTCCCCTTTATTATGCGAGTATGATTCACCTTACCATCCATCCCCCCGCGGCCGACGGCATCCAATCCCTATTGCTTGCACCTCGTTCTTCTAGCCCTTGGGGATCCCATCACACCAGCTAGGCACGCTTATTAGCCACCAAAACTAACACGCGGGATATCCGTTCCTCTCCGCACTGTGTCCCGGCTCGCCTCTGAACTGACATCCCACCGAGCCCCACTTTGACACTCGAGCGAATTGAGCCCACATGGGAAGGAAAGCTGAAGACCCGCTTTGCTCGCGTTTCCCGCTGGCGGCACAAGTGCCATGGGACCCCTGCAAGTGGCGCCTCTCGCGTGTTAGGACCTCGGCTTTTGCTCCACAACGGTCTGGTTGGCCTTGGATTCCGCTGCCGCCGTAATTCGACGCGGCAGCCGATGGGCATTGAGCGGTAGCGACAGGCGTTGTCCCCGCCGCTCTCTAAATCAGACACTGGCTCATCATCAGCAGCAAAACAACTCTTCCCACTGGCGGACATCGCGGATTTGATGGTCGTCTCACCGCTACCGCACCACGCGGTAGAACAGATCAGTCTACCGCTTCCAGACCTGTGAAAATTAAGAACAGTATTTCGTACGTCGACTGATTTATTTCACCACGTGCACGACCCAGCATTGGGAACGCCATGCCAATCTCTTGGTGACGAGTGCGCAGATCATCCTGTTGTGTGACGTCCCTGTTCTCGACACGAGGATCTCCAGGGCAGTTCTCAGATTCTGTCAAGCCCAGTGGTGATCGACGGAGAAGAGGGTCTTTGGACGAGCTCTCCAACCTCGTCCATATGGGACTACAACCTCAATATGCAAGATAATCGTCCACCCACCGAACGCGCCCACTTCTATGCTGCGGGATGTCGTCGACATCTCACGGGGGTTTTTAGGCCATCTGCATGCATCTCGATCATGCTCCTGACGTATCCAACGGAGAACGGCATCATGCATATGCCCTGGCATGTTATCAGCTTATCAGACCTAGGACAGTGTCGGCCCGCATTTGTTAGACTCAGCATTGAACAAGTGCCGGCTTCAGCAATCCGTCATTCCCTGGCTGAATCTCTAGGGCATGTGCGATTGTCTCGCCGGACTCCAGTCGGGGCCTTGGCTTGTGGATGTCAACGCTCATGGCTGCTCCGGCACCCACGGAGTAGATGAGGTCGGGGGCTAACAACGGTCTATCCACCGGTGGAACCCCAATGGAAGCGATGTGTCGACATCGCTGGGCTTCGCAGGAGTCGCGAAATACAGACCCCGTACATTCTCCATATTGTCAAACGCAGGGGATTCACGTGGAGAAACAAAGTGCAGCTGTTTTCATCGAGAGAAAGCCCCCGACACCCGCACTGTGCAGGGCTTCGGTAAGCGGGTCATCGGTAGGGCGTGTGCTCAACTGTTTGTTCATCTGAACCCCAAAGAGTGAGGAAGCATGGTGAACCATAGGTAAGGATTGACATATTCAGAGGTTGCTGGCAGGCAGTCTGTACAGGCGAGAACAATACCGCAATATTGAGCGCCTGGTTGGCAACCACAAAGCGGCCAGACAGCCCGTAGTTCTCCTACCTTTCTGCCGCGTCCAACGATGGCGGTGTGCAATATTGGATGGTTGAGTTGTATTTGCGTGTGATTGAGTCGGTGATGGCAGCCGAACACCCAGGTGTCCCCGGTCCCTGTCGGAAACCATCCCGGCAAGACGGGCGACCCTTGAATGGCTGAGAGGAGTCCCTGATTTAGAAGCGTCTGAGCGCCACCCTTCCAGAATTGTTCTGGCCAATTCTTACGGAAGCCACCGCTGTGAACCTCCTGGAGGCTGAAATGTGAAATGCCCAGGCGGTGAGGATTGATTGGAGGCATGCTGAACCCCGCGAATCTCAAGCCAGTGCCCCTCAAAACACCCCTCACCCTGAACGCATAAAATGTGATTGGGCCAGGGGACAGAAGCAACTGAATCGCCAACTTCTCAACTCCACAAGACATAAGAGCGCGTGTTGAGATGTATCCAGACACCTGTCAGCTTGGTGGATTTGGGTCCAATCCATTTGTCAGAAACTGCGGCCGGATGCCCGGGTGACGGGCAATGGACTCATGTTTCGCGCTCCGTTTTCACGATCGCCCCTTTCATGTTCCCGTTTCGATCAAAGGTAACGGCCGAGGGAGCCGGAAACTGGCGTGTCGTACAATAATAGCCCAAAAGATTCAGAGAGTGTAACTGCTTCTCATGTGTCAAGGGGACGCCGAGTCGTCGATGGAGTCTTTAGCCAAAGGAAAAGGGTACCCCTTCTGCGTGCGAAAATGCCCTATCGCAGTCAATAGTAAGGCCTGGGCATGCCAGTTACAGGCTTTAACGGCATCATGAACGGCCTTTTCAGGATGCAGCAAGGCCTTGACAGAATAGGGGAATGCCTTTTCGGAATGGGAGATGGCCTACCATAACCAAAACCATGGACGATTTTATCAGTACGAAGGCATCTTGCGCACTGCCTAATGGTACCCTTTCTTTTGGCCCACGCCTTCCCAATTTCGAACAAATTTGGAAATTTGGATTCTCCGCGTCGGTTGATGGACTGCCCGGAGGGGATGACATACTCGGATCTGAAAGGGGCCGCGGAGTTAGGCTCGCGCCCAATATCACCTGTCTGGGTTCTGTATGAAATGTTGATGTCGGAATAATGTGCTGACAGAGTTGGACTTCCTGTTGCCGAAATCCAAGCGAATGGCGAGAATGGGTCTGTCAGCTGTTGGTCGGGGCCGGAATTGCCCGACACGGGCTTACCCAAGCATGCGAGTCGTTCACCCAGCGGCTGATTGGCTCACGGGAATCTCTCGGGATGTGCCACCCCAGCCTTGTTCCAGGGATGCTGATTGCATCATGCATTTTTAACGTTGACGTATTTCCTCGGGGCTCAATTGAGAAAACAAATCGGAATCAATTGACAACGCGACGCTGTCATATAACAGCTTACAACCACGCTCCGATAGACACCATACAAACTGCTTTTGCCTTGATATATCATCAAAAAAAGTAAACTGCGCTACTTTCAACAGCCCCACCTCCTTCCAACGCGACCTGACAGAAGCCCCACCTTCAAAAGGGTTACAGTCATACGATAAATTAATCATACCACAGGGAAAGGGTTGCTGACAAGGCGACAAATCCGCACCGTCCGTATAAGCATCGTTCCAACACAAGAGCGCCGAGCTCATCAGACAACTTCATCGCAGCAGGGTCGAGAGCAGCCGCAACAAACCAGCATCAGCAACCATGAAAGTCATCAACAAGGAAGAGGAGGATGCGCACTACAGCGTCGTCCTCAAGGGCGGCCTTGTCGGCGGCTCCATCGGCCTCGCGGCCGGTATGCTCGGCGTCTTCGCGGCCTCGCGGCGGTATCCGGGATTCCGCTCGCTCACCATTCCCTTCCGGACGTTCCTCGTCACCTCGATCGGCACGTTCGGCGCCATCATCACGGCCGAGAACTACAGCGTCAAGTTCCAGCGCGCACGCGACCCGATGAATATGTACATGGACGCGTCGCAACGCGCCCACGACGAGATCCGCAGGGGCGAGAGCGCAGAAAAGAGAGTCGCGGACTGGGGTCGCGAGAACCGCTATAGCATCGTCTTCACCAGTTGGATTGCCTCCATGGGTCTTGCGCTGGCGATGGTTGGTAAAAATAAGTACATCAGCACCAGCCAGAAACTCGTGCAGGCACGTGTGTATGCTCAGGGCCTGACGCTGGCTGTGCTGATTGCCACGGCCGCATTGGAGACGGCTGATGCGAAGAGCGGCAAGGGCCGATGGGAGACCGTGCTCGTGATTGACCCCAAGGACCCCGAGCACAAGCATCTGATCGAGAAGAGGATCGAGAAGGAGGATTACGAGGGTCAGAACCTGTGGAAGGGTAAGATACCGATGCCACAAATACTAAACTTGGAGTGAAGCTAACAGATATCCCAGATATGGTTGAGGCGGAAGAGAAGAGGATAGAGGAAAAGAAGCACACTCGCGAGGCTGTCCTGGAAGCCGAGAAGAAGAAGCAGGCTCCTATTTCCTAACTTCGGGCTTTCTCAATAACCTTCCCTGTTGGCGACAAAGCTCAAGTGCGGTGCTCTCAACTCTACTGGGGGTTGTTTCTGAATAATTTCGCATGGCGGGTTCTCAAAATTGGCATCGTTAGGCGTTTAAGGGGGGTCAAGTTTTTATAAGAGTATTTAGGCAGACGGACATGTCAGTTGATTTGTCCGTTCAATCATAGAATAATGGCACGAATGCGACTGGTCCTGAGCAATGACGTTGAACTGGCTCGTTCATATTATAGAGCGTCATAACTCATAGATGCCTAAAACATAACAGCGTATACCTGTATATGGGAAAGAACGTCCTCACATCATCCCCCGCCCCAAACCCCTATCAAAGCCGCTACCATCCTTTTGGTAATAAAATTTCCCGACGTACGCCAATTTCTTGCCAGTGTGTGCAAGAAAATGCTTTGCTCCGGCTCTCCCCATCTAAGGCGTTTCATGAAGGACATGATAACTTTCATCAAACAACGCGTCTCCACACTATCCTAAACCTCAATCGTGAAATGGCTGATCTGCGAGTAGTATGCATGAACGGCCAGCTCCAAAACCCAAACGTCCCCAAAGACTTCGCTCCCGTCAAAGCCGCCAATCATCAGCAGTCGACTATCGTACAATACGGCGCCGTGGTATCCGCGCCCACTAGGCGGGAGGCCGTATACCTTGCGTTTGTCCCAGGACATGGTGACCAGGTTGAGCAGTAAGACATCGTTGGAGTATTCGTTTCCGTCGTGGCCGCCAACAACGAAGAGATATGAACCGACGATGGTGGCCGTGTGTGAAAGGCGACGAAATGTGACCGGAATGCTGACCGCCTTCCATACGTGTGTGTCGACGTCGTACACCCACACGTCGTTGAAGCACTCACCACCGTCCGAGCCGCCGTAGATGATCAGCTTGCTGCCTACCATGTTTGCGGTGTGGTATCCACGTGCCTTGGGCACTAGCTCCTTGCCGCCAGGTGACCGCTCGGCAGAAGATGGCCCGGATATCAGCTTCCAGGACATCTTGTTTATGTCGCTAACATCCAATCTCCAGATGTCGTTGAGCGCGCGAACGCCGTCACCGCCGCCAAAAACGTAAATTCCGTTCTTGTACAGACAGGCCGTGTGAGCGCGCCGCTTAGACGGCATCATATCACCCAGTATCCGCGGGCGTGACCAGCGGAAGTTGACCGTGTCCAGCACGTAGACGTCGTTATAGTAAGCGGGCCCATCGCCGCCGCCGAAGATGACAAGCTTTTTGCCTACCGCAGTGCATGTCATGGCGCGCAGTGGGACGGGCGTATCGCCAACGACGTGCGGCGTCGACCAGTAGAAAGAGTCAGCATCGAGGACGTAGAGCTCGTTGAAGCAGGCACGCGAGTCACACCCGCCAAAGACAAAGACATTGGAGCCGACCAGCGTTGTCGTGTGCGCGCGCAATGCTGTGTGCGCCGATCCCGACACCGGCGCTCGGCTCCAGTACATGCCCGAAGAGGGAGCGGCCGGTACGTCTGGTGCTGTTGCTGGGTCAGCGAGCGGTGGGAACGCTGTGTGGATGGCCGCGCCGCGTGCCGGAGCGCCACGGCCGGTGCCCACGCGGGCGAGAGCGGGAGCAGTGGTCCCTGGCCGGGACGCTATGGCTGAGGTCGAGCGCAGCGCTGTTGGCTTCCGCGCGTTACTCCCGCTCCCCGTCTCCTTGCCGCTTCCCGCCGAAGAGTCTTGCCGCTCCCGTGTGATAAGCCCACTCATGGCTAGGTCCCCATTTTCGGCGGTGCTGCTCGCGTGACGCGCTGAAGTGGGTGTGGTGGTCTTGGAGGTAGCGAAAGAGGCCTGTGACGCCGACAGAGTGGCCGACAGTGTAGCTGAGGCGGGCGCAGAGGCCACAGCAGCCGAGGACTGCGACCGCTGTCTGATAGAAAGCTCAGAGGGCTTGCGCCGGCGGTCCTGGGACTTGCTCGAGAGGTGGCCCGGGGTGTGGGAGCGCGGTATCGGAGGGGCGCGGTCCAGGGCTTCGCTGGCTTCGTCGAAGTGGTCCGCCGGTGGCCGCGTGTCGGTGGGCGATTGGGCCGGGGCTATCCGCTGAGAGCGCACAACCTTTGACTTTGACGGCGACGACGGCGCCCGATCCCGTCCCAGGATTCCCGGACCTCCTCCTCTGGCGTTGGCCTGGTCAGCCATTGTGGGGTCGTATGATCATGTCTCAGACGTCAAGAAGAGCAGGACGGGCGAGTCGAGAGGGGAAGGTGCCAAAATGTTCAATTCGTGTCCCTGTAGCGGTCAGGAAAGGGGGCGCAGGGGGATATTGGATTGCAACAAGGCCGGATGGAATGGAAATAGAGAACGGGCTGAAAATCAAAAGAGAAAAAAGGAATGAATATGGAGGTTTGTTGCTCGCCAGTCCCAGGGCAAGTCGTGTTTCCGGGGGAAACCTTCAATCCAGCAGATGTCAGCCCCAGCTTTTGCGGCTACAGAACCTGCAACACGCCAGCCGGGTCTCCTCCAATGTTATTGCAGCGCGTCACACCCCGCGCCCCTTCCCCCCACATCATTATCCCGTCAAAGGAAGCATCCACCAGGTACCTCAAGATGGGCTTCCTGATTACTATCAGAGCTCCAAAGACGAAACTGACACCAGAGAAGCACTTTAAATTGCAGAAAATTTCGAAATCCTATGTGACAAAATCCGTCTAGGCACTGCCAAGAGCGGACGAGCCCGGGCGCGCGACTCTTGGTCAGCGGGCTCGAACCGCAAGACGGGATGGTAAGGAAACGGCCAATTCAGCTGACAGCTCAATTGTAAGACTCCAGACTGTTCCCGAGGCAGAATGCGATCAGCGTGCCTCGTTCCTGTCCAGGCTCTTTCAGGGTGCGTCCTACGACACAGTTGAAACAACTGGGTGATTGCCTGAGCGCAACCTGGAAAGCGAAGGTGTCTGATCTGCTGGCACATGGCAGGTCGTATCCCGGAATTCGGTACCTTCGATCAGGTGTGCCCTGTAATTTCCTCACATGCCGCGTTGGTTGCGATCTGTTCAAATCCAGCGAGGCTGCCCAGAGGACTGGACTGGCCGTCTTGGTCGTCTCGGGGAGCAATTCTCGGTAAACTACCCCTTAGACACAGAACTTGGAAGATCCGACGTCAGCCCTTGAATCAGCCGGACGTCATCTTCTTTTTGAGAGAGGATGAATGAAGGCTCCGGCAAAAAGCAAATGGCGGTCAGCCATTGGCCGAGTATTCAGCAGAGTAAACTTTAGAAAAGTGATGCATACAAAAGTGGACGGGATCTAAGAAAATGAAGGTGAGATGGGCGTTTCGAGCTGCGATGTACAGAAGCACTTTCATCGAAGCCCCGGTTCAGGAGTACCTGGAGGCTAGACTTGTTATCTGGGGATTTGTGAGGAACCATGCTCTCAGCTCCGTGTGGCGAAGCGAACGATTAGTCTTCGCACCGAGAGGAATTCAGCAGCAAGACCCGTAACACTTCATGAGGTGTCCGGGTCCTTTACGCTGACCATGAACCCGAGCTCTTCTTTCATACCCAATTACTATTTCGCTACCTTTCCTCGGCCCTGCCTTCACACATCACACGGTCCACGGCAGACACGCCCCGAAATCCGGGTTCCTCTGCCCCGCTGTGGGGCCGGCCGAAGATCTCAGCTGCAAGCAAGGCACAAAAGATGCCCCACATCGTTGAACAACACTGAAATTCCACCCCTCAGCTCACCACCTCAAGAGCCACTGGTCGTCTTCGCACAGAATCAAGAATCACAATGGTTTCTCTAGAAACCAGAGAGCGACCCGAGGATGGCGTCACAGGTGAAGAGCCTGCCTCTAAGCGGGTTAAGCTCGATGTTGCGCCTCCGGTAGCTGAGAGCGACTCTCGTGATGACCCAAGAATGAAAGGCTTCGCCAGAATTAAGAAGGAGTAATGCCGCCCGCTGGAACTTCAGATTTTTTTTTATTAGCTAACGGTAATAACAGGTACCTTATCACCGCCCCAGGTCAGGTAGATCGGGTCCCCGTCGCGGAGCCGGTTGATGATGATGCCGCTGAGGGCAGGACAGCTCCTGACCCTCGCGATGGCCATCAAAAAGGCGCGAAGGGCGGAAAGCGGAAGAAGCAACAGGGTCAAAACAAAGAGAGATCGTTTGGTGTATTTTCGGATACTATCCGATTGTGCAATTCGGTTGCTTGGACACCCGAGTTCTCTCCTCGGCCCTGCAACAAAGGAGAGCGGTGCAATGCTCTCCACGACCTCCGTAAGTACTTGAAGGAAGGTCGGCGCGCCGATGTTGAGGTATTCGGTGGCAAGTGTCCCGTCTTTGAGCAGCACGGCAGATGTTCCTCGGGCTGGCGCTGCCTGTTTCTCTCCAGCCACATGAAGGAAATCGAGCATGAGGACGGCCGCAAAGAGCTCGTTCTCATCGGCGATTCCGACAAGTCCTCAGCTGGGAGCGATGAGCCCGAAGAAAAGCGTATTGGGGTAGTCAACGACGTCCCTCCCGGCATCAAGCTTGATCTTTCAAGGAAGAGAGTAAACTTCGAAAAGTCAGACAAGTACCTAGAATGGCTTGCCAAAGATACCGAGCTTTATCGCGTTCACCATCACAGACTAAAGGACGATGTCGACGAAGCCAGGGACTACCGCGCCCAGTATGTTGAGCCTCCTCTCAAGCCATCAGAGAAGAGGAGAATCTACTTTGGCCGAGAGACACCAGCTCTAGCACCTTTGACAACTCAGGGAAATCTTCCATTCCGCCGGCTATGTGTGGAATTGGGCGCTGAGATCACATATTCGGAGATGGCTCTTGGGCTCCCGGTACTCCAGGGACAAAAGGCCGACTGGACTTTGATGAGAGCTCACGAAAATGAAATCACACCTCCCCGTTTCAATCCAGGCGGGCCCGTGGAGAGAGGATACGACAACTCAAAGGACCTCAAATTCGGCGTGCAAATCACCGCCAACGCGCCATGGATTGCCATCAAAACGACCGAGGCATTAACCCGTTTTCTTCCTCATGTGCGACTTATCGATGTCAATTGCGGATGTCCCATTGATATGGTCTTCAAGACAGGTGCCGGATCGGCCCTTTTGGACACGCCGTCCAAACTCGAGAGGATGATCAGAGGCATGAATGCGGTCTCGGGGGATGTGCCGATCACGGCAAAGATTAGGATGGGGGTTCGGGATGACAAGCTCACCGCGCAGAAGCTTATCGAGAGACTCTCCCTCGGTGGCCCAGAAATGCGTGACCAACAGGGTGCTCCCGGTTGCGCGGCTGTTACATTGCACGGCAGGACGCGTCAGCAACGGTATACCAGGGCTGCAGACTGGAGCTACATTGCCGAGTGCGCGGCCACGATCAAACAATACAACGCAACGAAGGACAGTCTGACAGACACCATTCGTGAGATGGAAGAAAACAGCCTGCCGAATGGTGGGAAGATGTACTTCCTGGGCAACGGCGATTGCTACTCGCATGTTGACTACTTCGACCATGTCGACAATGCCAAGGTAGACACTGTCATGATCGGCCGAGGCGCGCTTGTGAAGCCGTGGATCTTTGAGGAGATTGAGAAGGGGCAGTATCTGGACAAGTCGGCCTCGGAGCGGTTGACGTACATCGAAAAGTTTGCGCGCTATGGAATGGAAGCTTGGGGATCTGACGAGCTGGGCCTGAACTACACGAGACGCTTCATGCTCGAATTTCTCAGCTTCTTCAACCGCTACGTTCCCATCGGCCTTCTGGAACATCTACCTCCGAATCTTAACGAGCGACCGCCTGCGTATCGTGGACGAGACGATCTGGAAACTCTCCTTGCGAGTAAGGATTATAAGGACTGGATTAAGATCAGGTAAGCTCTTGATGCATGGCGCTGGCTATCGAGGTACAATTGTCGCTAACGTGATACAGCGAAATGTTCTTGGGCCCGGCTCCTACCGAATTCAAATTTCAGCCCAAGCATAAGTCCAACAGCTATGAGATCGAGGCAGAAGGGTGATTCATACTGTGGTATCACAGCAGTCGGGACGCATTGTTTTGCGGTATGCTGTGGAAGCTCCCAATAAACCCTACTTTCAG
>Ga0247780_1000322_pt1 | contig 47750 bp, 108 predicted proteins | sample UWRJL079202R5_FD_179927 | JGI IMG/M metagenome (GOLD analysis project Ga0247780, IMG submission 179927) | Plant litter microbial communities from Arlington Agricultural Research Station in Wisconsin, United States - UWRJ-L079-202R-5 | ecosystem: Environmental > Terrestrial > Plant litter >...
ACACTAGAACATGTACGCAGCTCCAAGAATACTACAGTAGCCCGATATCAGTTAGTTAGACTGAAGGGGTTGACACATTTAGGTATGACGAGGTAAAGTACATAGCAAGGTAAGGCATATCAAGTAAGACCTTACACATTCAGGTAGGGCAACTGTTGGTAGTTGTGCGTGACTGTTAATCACGTCCCCCGCTGGTTCGATCCCAGCTACCTGAGCGTTTAAGAACGTGACCTTAGCAGGGTTTGGTGGTCCTATGAATGAGGCCCTGCACACCGGTGAGTATCCCCTCCGTCTGATAAGCGGTAGAAAGGGTAGATGGTTACACGTGGGTTCAATTCCCACCTTGCCGACCGAGGGCCTATACCTTTTTAGGTTTGGATATCTGTGGAAGTAAGCCCACGCATACATGTTCCTGTGTGTGATAGGTAAGTAGGAAGCTTGACGTAAACTCATCCCTCGGCCACTCCCGTGTTATTCCGTGCGGGTTAAAAAGTACCGGTGCACTGGTACAAACGGGATCTTGCCCCTTTAGCTTAGTTGGTAGAGCGTTCGGTTGAAGCCCGAATAGCACAGGTTCGAGTCCTGTAGGGGGCACGCTTTCGGTGTGATGAACTATAAATCGATTGACGTTCATCAGCAATTGATAGTTAAAGCTTAAAGGCTATCTAACCGAGACCTGGTGGATATAAAGCGTCGCAACCAGGATTAAGCTCAGGGTAACTGTGAATGGCTATCCCTTTTCGATTCTATTAGAGTTGATTAGCGATTTTCAAGGGCACCCTGAGCTATTAATTTCTCTTTCTCACACTTTGGATTCTGACGCTGAACGCTCGTGTCAAGATCCGATCTCTTTAAGAGCTACAGATCCAACCTACAGTTGGCCCTAGCAGATTATTTTGCTGGGGTCTTCTTCTATCTATAGGAGTTTTTATATGACAGACGTATTAGTAGAGCCCAACTTCGGCCCATCAGGGCAGGTTGTCTTTGAGAGATCCTATAGCCGTACTAACCCTGATGGTTCTAAAGAGACTTGGTTTGAAACTACTGATAGAGTAATCAAGGGAAATCTAGGACTAGTCTACGGAACTCCTGATACCTGGAGTACTGAGGTTCAGGATGAATATAGAGAGCTTAAGAGCTTTATGGATGACTTCCGTGTCATCCCAGCAGGGCGCCATCTATGGGCCTCAGGTGTCCCAGGACGCCAGTTTTTATTCAACTGCCATGTGAGTCACTGGAACCAGAGAATCACTGATCATTTTGATTTTACTTTCATGCGCTTAATGGAGGGTGGTGGAGTAGGAACTAACTACTCTACTAAGTACCTAGATCAGTATCCTGCACCTAAGCGTGAGCTTAAGGTTCATATCGTATGTGATCCAAGCCACCCTGATTACCAGAAAATGCTTGATGCTGGAATTATCTCTACTCAATTCTCACATGAATGGGCGGGAGCATTTCAGGTAGGCGATAGCCGTGAGGGCTGGTCAGCAGCTATGTGCGACTTTATCGATACTTACTTTTTAGATGATGTAAAGCATTATGACAGAGTGTATAATGTAACTGGTGTCCGTGAAGAGGGAAGACCTCTTGTCTCATTTGGTGGGACAGCATCAGGTCCGATGCCTTTAGCAATTATGCTTCAGGAAATTGGTGAAATCGTTAATAAGCGAGTTTCACAACAGCAGAAGCTTACCTCTATTGACATGATGGAAATCGATCATAGTCTTGCTAGTTGCGTAGTTTCAGGTGGAAACCGTAGGTCAGCTCGTATGTCTATGGTTAGCTGGGATGATCCTTATATCTTTGATTTCATCAACTGCAAGCAGAACACAGGAAAGCATTGGACTACTAACATCAGCGTAGTAATCGATGATGAATTTATTCGTCTTATCAATAAAATGACTCGTGATTACCATCCTTTAGAGTCTCACGCTAGGAAAGTTTATGAGGCTGCACTAAAGGGTATGCTTGAAAACGGTGAACCAGGATTCTGGAATTACTCTCTTGCTAATCATGGTGAGCTAGCAGAGGTTGTCTGCACAAACCCATGTGGAGAGATTGGTTTACGTGAGTGGGAAGCTTGTATTCTAGGTCATGTAAACATGGATGCATTTGCTCCAACTCCTGATAGGTCAGAGGTTGATTATGCTGGAATGTATAGAGCACATAAGCTTATGACTCGTTTCCTTATCCGTGCATCATTTGGGGATAAGGCAGATCCTAAGCAGCAGGAGATGGTTAACAGGAACCGTAGAATCGGTGTAGGTCACTTCGGCGTTGCAGGATTCCTTAACAAGCTCGGAATCAGATACAGTGATGCACCTAATGGTGACTTCTTCCCTGATTTACTAAGTAAGCTCAAGCTTGCTGTTAAGAGAGAATCTGCTGATTATGCATTCAAGCTACGCATTGCCGCACCTGTAGCTAATACCACAATGGCTCCAACAGGTAGTATTGCTAAGCTTGTAGGAGCAACCGAGGGTGCACAGGCACCTTATGCTAAGTACTATTTCCGTAGAATACAATTCTCTACTATCAACCATCCTGAGAAGATTCAGGAATATGCAGATCAGGGCTATGAAGTAGAGCAATCTGTATACTCTGCCAACACTAAGGTAGTTAAGTTTATCGTAAAGGAAAAGCTAGTCCAGGAAGTTGAGGATCTAGGATATGATGCAGACTCTATCGTAGAGTCTCAGGATGAGCTTAGCCTTGAAGCGATGTTATCTTTCCAGGAAATGTACCAGACTCATTATGTGGATAACGCTATCTCATATACTGCTAACATTCCTGAAGGTAAGTACACAGCTAAAGATCTAGGTGCTGCTATTAAGCCTTTCTTGCCAAATCTAAAAGGTACTACTATAATGGTAGATGGCACAAGGCCACAGGCTCCGTATGAAAGATTGACTAAGGAACAATACCTGAATCTCTCTGGACCTAAGTCAGTAGAAGATTCTACCGATGAGGATTGCAGCACAGGAGCTTGTCCCATTAGGTAGGAAAATAAATTGTTGACTAGGCTGGGCAAATTGTTGGGATGGAGACCAGGCATTATTTATGCATATTCTGGTCTCCATCCACTAAAAGGAACACGTATTGACTGGATTTATGTTGGCAAAACTAGACAGAAGTTAGAAAATAGACATGCCCAACATATGGGATACACTAAAAGACAAGATGCCCAGCCCTGGTCAGACCTCTATCCATCTGTTAGAGTGGTGTTCTACTTCAAGGCATGTCCTGAGTGGTGGTTGAACTTAGTGGAGAAGTGGACTATAAAATGGACATTCCCTCTCTTTAACTACCAACATAACCTGAAAAATCCTCGCAGGATACCAAAGTATGAGGCAGTAGCTCAGAGAGTTGAGCGTGACCGCTTGCGAGGTACGGTAGGTTATGGTAGAGTAATGATGTAGATGAGGTCGAGCAAGCGGTAAGGATCTAGAAGGTAGAAGCTCTCAAACGTATGCCTCTAGATTACCAAGTCTATGTAATGCCGGTTTAGCTTAGTAGGAAAAGCAGGCGCCTTGTAAGCGTCAGTGGCGGGTTCGAATCCTGCATCCGGCTCGCAATGTATGCCCGAATAGCTCAGTGGTAGAGCAGCTCACTAGTAATGAGCAGGCCGTCAGTTCGATCCTGACTTTGGGCTCCAACATTTAAATGAACCGATATTTAAAATGACCTTCAGACCGGGGGTCATTTTTACTAATTAAATCAAGGAGTTACGAGCGTGCTAGGTAAAATTTCTAAGGTTCTCATGGTGGGCGTGCTCGCACTACCTGCAATTGCTATTGCACCATCTTCAGCTCAGGCAGCAGTACCAAAGTATAACTCTTGTACTGATATGTATAAGAAGTATGGTTATGGTATTAAGCTATCAGGAGCTAAGGATAAAGTAAATACAGCTACTAGGCTTCCTAACACTTATGCCCTTACTGTAAGTAAGGCAATTTACAATGCTAACATTAGACTAGATACTGATCGTGACAAGATTGCTTGTGAGCGTACTAAGTACAAGAACTGCAAGGCTGCTAACCTTGTTTACAAGCATGGAGCTGGTATTAAGGGTGCTAAAGATAGTGCAGTTAAGCCAGTTACTAACTTTAACGTGGTTGCTTGGCAGATTTACACATCTAACAAGCATCTAGATCGAGACGGAGATAAGGTTTTCTGCGAGAAGCTATGACAATAGAAGAGCTTTTTAAGTATCATGCGGAATCTATCCAAAATCTTATGAATGATTCAGGCTGGCGTAAAGATGAAGTTGAAAGCTTTCTAGAATTTGCTTGGAATGCAGGATATGAATTTCGCATCCAAGAAGAAGAACTAAATAAAGGCGCAAGTTACTAGGAGGTAAATCATGGAGGACAGGTAAGTACACAAGGTGTGTACCTGAAAGGAATTCATGAGCAAAACCGACAAGACCCACCCTGTTTGGGTAAAGCTACGCTCTGACCACAGGGCACGTACTGAAATTCACAACCATGAAGATGGTATTTGCAACTTCAAGGAATGGTACGAATCAGAGGCTACTTTCTACTACTTCAGAAGCCGTAAGTGCGGATTCACTGTAAACTACTACGCCTGGAATGATGGATTTTTCGCTCGTCCTCCACATGGTAAGTGGTACCGCAGGGAATTTTACGGCCGTGAAAGGGCTAAGTGGCGCAAGGCTAAGCATGAAATGCGTAAGCTAAGCCGTGAAGATATCGAAGATTATGATATTGAAAGTCGCCAGCATCGTCACAGTGCGCTTTGGGAAATGTACTGACAACCTCCCTAGATTGATCCGATGTTACTTATAGGACAATCTAGGGAGGTTTTCTTATGGCTAATCCAGTCATTAACAACGTAACAGTTAAGTATGCCAATAACCGAGGCTACAAGCTGCCTGGCGAGGCAGCAGAGCTGTTGATTGAGGCTTTTGATGCTGACAATCAGACTATTTCTGTAACAATTACTGTTAAGGATGCATCTGGTAGCGAGCAAACTACTAAAACTGTAGAGGTACTTCAGACAGATCCTCTAACTTATTCAGCTACCTCATCTAATGCTGTAGTTACTCAAGACCCAGTAATGCCTAATCATTTCTTCGTAGTGTAAGGAAACTATTATGATCTCTCGTAACATTGCAGTTAGTGTTACCGTAAAGGATCGAACAGGTGCCTCATCTACTAAGCAAGTAAATGTATTAGAGCAGGTTCCACTTCCCGTAGTTATGGGAGGATATTACGTCTCTGGTAATGGTAACATGACAGCAGATGTAAATGGTATGAACCTAAAGTCCTTTACTCAATATCACTCATTCGCTGATGGTATTATGATTCCAGGATTCAATAATGATTATCTGAGAGCTTTCGGTACTCGTGGGATTCTAGGAAACTATGTTTGTGAATTCAAGCATTACGGTAATTCAAATACAGGAGCACAAACATTTACTCTTGAAGGTATTCGATACACTGTACCTGCTCCTAATATGCTGATCCAGAAGCGAAGTGGAACAACTTTCCCTAAAGCCTATGGATATGAGCAGATTTGGACAGGGCAATGTGATGGATTACTACATAAGCTTCTGATTCAGATCCGTAATATGGGTGGAGTACCTATCAACATCCAGTTAGCATCTGAATTTGATACCGATCACGAGTTTGGTACAACTGAGAATAATGTAAATTACACCTGGGCTCAGGCTGATGTCAGGGCTGTACGTGCTCTCAACTATGTGCTAGACTACTTCAGGTCAAGGCTTCTACCAGCTAATACTACCTTTACTATTGGTATGGGTGGATTTGATAGACCTTCTTGGATAAGGATGCACCCAGAGGATCTTATGGCTAAGGTTGACTTCTTACAATGGAATGCGTATCGTAGGTCAGCAGGCCAGAGTGCATATGATGTCTTCAAGAGAACTAAGGCATGGTCTGATGCAGATTTAGGACCTATTGCTAAGTCAAAGCATATTATGATCGCTGAGTGGGGAACACCTATGAGCTTAGGTGATCAAGCTACTTGGATTAAGACAGTACCAGCAGCAATTAAGCGTTTGAATGAAGAGTCTACTACAGGATATTATGTAATGACTAATTATTTCAATTCAAATGATGGCTGGGCTACTTTGAATCCTAAGGCAGCAGGATTAGATGCTCTAAAGACTATATATTCACAGAATCCATATATTTGAGGTTGACATGGACACTTGGAAAACCTGCGGTCCTTGTGGTGGGGATGGCTGGAATTGGTGGTACGGAATTAGAAAGACTTGTGACCTTTGCTCGGGCAAGGGCAAGATTAAGTCTTGACAGCTATGCCTCGATGAGGTAAAGTAGTTCATGTGAGGGAGCAAGGGCGACGCTAGCCTTAGGATGACTGGCCGAATGGTTGATAATACCCTTCTTGTTCAGGTTCCCTCACATCAAAACGTTCAGTGGGTAGTACATGGTACAATACTAAGGTGGGGAATCGGAGTCCTTAGCACTGAATATGCCCTGGTAGCTCAAAGGATAGAGTACCGGTTTCCTAAACCGTTGGTTATGGGTTCGAATCCCATTCGGGGCACGTAATAGCAATGGCCTATGATGTAATGGTAGCATAACTGACTCTGAATCAGTTTGTCTTAGTTCGAATCTAGGTAGGTCAGCGTGGAAAAAGAATATTGGCCTGAGAGCCTTGAAGAGTTAACGGAATTTATTAAGTCCAAAACAACTGAAAACCACGATTATAATTCTGCATCTGATGCTATGTGGCAGGTTGCTTTAGCGGCTTTCAACTATGCAGTACGTGAAATGGGTACTACAGGTTTCCAGGCTAGCACCGCTGAGCTGATGTTTCTAGCAAAGTCACGTAATATTGATGGTCCATTTGCTTTAGTTACAGGTAAAGATTTACTTTATCCTCAGTATGACATTGAGTCTAAGGTAGAGCGTTATGTAGATGAGTGGACACCTTGGGCAGCAGAAAAAGCTAAGGAACTACTTCAAAGTAGACCTGATGCAGCACCAGCAGTTAGACTACACTGGCAGATGCTAGCACAGTCTATTTAAGTTTACCCGCTAGATAAGGTACCTGTTTAGGTGCGGAGAATAAAGCCTTATCGTAATGCCTTGTAGTGTAATGGCTAGCACGCGAGCCTTTGGATCTCGCAGACTTGGATCGAAACCAGGCAAGGCAGCTTGGCCGAGTAACACCATCTGAGAAATCAGGAAAGGCCACAGTCTATGGGTAAATGGTGTCGCTTTCATAGGCGCGGGTAGAGTAGCAGCATGGAATAGGTTAGGGCTGCAATGTCAGATAGGGATGATTCTGACAACATGGGTTTATAGCTTATTCGGAGAAAGCCTGACATCTAAAGTCAGAGAAGCGTGGTTCGAGACCCGCTAAACCCTCTTACTCAGCCTAGATACAGTGCGTATAACGCTAGGATTTACGCCTAGTCGCTGTATTTGAGCAAGGGTTCACCCGTCTTTAGGACGCTCTGTAGCGAACCGATCGCAGTGGACATACTATTCTGAGTGTGGTAAGGTCTACAGCTAGCAGTTGGCAGCTTGGCTAGCACATGGGTTCATAGGTTAAAAGCGTAAAAGGATAAACCTCCGGACTTAATGCCGGGAATGTGAGTTCGAATCTCACTGAATCCACGCCCCGATTTTGCTAGTTTTCGCGGAAGAGCGTATAAAGCTAGGCAGCATTCCTCAACATCTGTTAAGTTGGCGAGGGTACGCTTCGATATAAAACTAGCACTTAATCGACCTGATGGTGTAAGCTGAAAAAGGTTCCGGAGCCTAGAGTAAGTTTTAAAGGTAGCACACTGGTTTGTGAGGCCAGAGATCCAGGTTCGAATCCTGGTCGGGGCGCAATTAATTCAGATAGGAATATATTATGGGTAAGGCAAAAGACGGCACTGAATGTGTTCTTTGTGGTGGCCAAGGCGTTGCTACTAGGTGGGTTCAGAAGGTAGGCTATAATGCCTGGGTATGTCGTAGACACCGAAGGAAAGATGTTAATCCTTAATGGTAATTAAAAGACTAAAAGGCGGCAAGGACTGGCAGAAATTGCCAGGAGGCTTGACAGGTACAGGTCTTGGACCTAAGCTTAAAGAGCCCAAAAACAAGAAAAACACTAAGCCTCCTAAACGAGGATCAACAGAAACGAAGTAGCTCTACTCAGGAATGGGTAGAGCTATTCTCATCTAAGGGGATTTAATGAATTTAGCACTTAAGTATCGTCCAAGGCGATTTGAAGATGTAGTAGGGCAGAAACTTCCTAGTGTAGTCATCCCCGCCATGATCGCTCAGGGAAGCCTCTCACAGGTTTTATTACTAGCTGGACCCTCTGGGGTAGGTAAGACCACCATGGCACGTATTATAGCCGCTGAGCTTAATTCTGAGGCCGCGCAGGACGTACATGAGGGAACACACCCATCAGTCCTAGAGATCGATGGTGCATCCAATGGTAGCGTCAGTGCTATCAGAGACCTGAAGAGGAATATCCAGTTCGCTATGCCAGGTAATAGAGTAATCATTATCGATGAGGTACACTCTATTAGTGATGAGGCATTTGATGCTCTCAAGGAGATGCTAGAGTTTCCTCCTGATAATGTTTACTTTATTCTGTGCACAACTGAAGCTCACGCTATTGAATCTGCGATCAGGCACCGTTGTGATCGCTATAATTTCAAGCGTGCATCTGTTGATGATCTACTAGATCGCCTGCATTATGTTATTGAGCAGGAAAATATTAATGTGGAGCCAGCGATGGTTGATCTTATTGCTCAGCGTTCAGAGGGATCATTTCGTGAATCTCTGATGCTACTTGGTCAGATTGCTGCTGGTGGAATTACTACAATCGAGGAATACAATGAGTTGCAAGGTGAAATTGATTACGGACCCAGCCTTATCCTCAGCACGTTTGGGGGCTCGGCTTCTGCTCTCAGTAAGCTCGAAAGTATTCTACATTATACAAGCTCCGAAGAGATTGTTGACCGAACAGTAGAAACTCTCAGAGACCTTATGCTTCTCAAGGGTGGTATTCAGCTAAAGTATTCTGGTAAAATGCTAGCTACTCGTGAATTCCTAGCCAAGAAGCTAGGTACGGCAGATATCCTTAAGGCTATTCATATTATTTGGGATCTTCAGACTAAGCTAAGTGCAGGTGATCCTGTACGAGGTCTTGAAATGGCCTATGCTATGCTAGGAGAAGTTCTTAAGCAACATGAAATTGTACCTGTAGTACCAGCTCCATCTAATGAGGTAATGAGCTTGGATGACATGAGGTCATTTACAGGTTGACACTAAATTAAGTAAGGAGTATGCTGTCAAGATGACTATTGAAGAAAGTATCAAGGCCGCTATGGGCCGTATGATCGAGCGCAAGTTAAATATTGAGAATGTAGAAGTAAGTTCTTGGTCAGAGGAAATTGAAAAGGGTTGGCGTGATGGCTGTGATACTTGTGGCTATGGTGCAGATGAGGATACCTACTCTGTAGAGATCTGGTATCACCACTCGGGCGCAAAACAGAGTTCTTATTATCGCTACTCTGATAGTTTCGGAAACCTTATTAGGGAGCTTGACTCAAATGATTGAGCCTTACGAGGCTGCACAGAAGATTATGGCTTTGGTGGACGAGTTTCCGTCAGAGCCATTCTCTTTTGAACGTAGGCAGCTTATAGAGAAAATAGAGTACTCCATAGGTAATTACGTGGATTATGTTGAAGAGCAGTTAAATGATGCCTTCAATCTAGGTGTAGATACCGGAGTTAACCAAAAGCAGGAAGAGCTTGAAGGACAGATTAAGGATCTTAAAGCTAAGGTAACTTCTCTTGTCCATGACGCTTTCACAAGAGGATTTATTGCTGGAACACCAAACCCTAAGGCAGGACAGATTGATTAAGTGGTATGGACATGTCCTATTCGCAGTTGTGACACTTGTCGCACTGTCCATGACATGGTACTCAATGATGGACTTAGCTACTGGACAGTTTGGACTTCCTCAACTTTTGTCCATAGGTGTGTCCTTAGCATTCGATGGTGCTGCCGTATTGTCCGCACTGTTTGCGATTGAGTATGCTAAGACAGCGGACAGTGGTGTCCTTGCTGAGCTTGGGACATTTCTTTTCATCGGGACAAGTGTCTACATTACTGTCCAACACGCTGTCCTAGAGAATTATGGACTTGTCGGAATGGTAATGTTCGGAGCTGCACCTATTATTGTAGGATTCATTTTCAAGCTTTACCTTAACTTCCTGACCAGGCAAGCTAGGCGTGAGGCAGGTCGTATTGTAGAGCGTCTACCTGTCGCAGGTAAGTTGACATGGTTGCGATACCCAAAGCAGTCCTTTAGACTTTTGTCCGTAGCTATGCAGACAAGGCTAGTTAATGCAGCGGACAGGTTGGACATGCCAATGGACAGGCATGGGATTCTTGGGACAGCACCTGTGACACTACAGGCTACTGTTGAGACACCTGTAAAGGACACTGAGACACTTTTAGTGGACAAGGGTGTCCTTGTCCAGGACACGTCCAATGAGGCGCAACAAATCACTGAGACAGTTGAGACAAAGCAATTGACATCAGGGGACAACCTGTCCTTACCTGTCTGGCTTCCTAACGAGCCTTTGATGAGCGTGTCCAATCTTGTCTCAATCTGCGTGGACAACGGTGTCCGTGACTTTGGGACAATTCTAGGGTATGCTAGGGACATCAAAGGACACGGAATTAATGAGCAGACTGTCCGCAAGTCATTGTACCGAGCAATCGGTAGAGTTGAAGGGTTAGCATGATATTCGTTTGGGGCTTTATTGTTGTAGTTATGCTTAGTTTTGTAGGAATCATAGTTTCCTGGTATGTTAAGCGCCCTTATACGGGTATGGCTATGAGTATTGCAATGGGTTTGATGCTGGTAGGAGTTCTCGGAGTAGTATTATCATGCTTGAGTCTATAGAACTTAACTTATCAAGCCCTATGCGCTGGTCAGAGAGCTTTGATCTGTACGGAGAGAGGCGTCCCAGGTTAAGTAGGGACGCTGATCTTAGTCAATTGCATAATTGGGCAGTTTTTAAGGCAAAATGCAAGGTCTGCGGTGAGTTTACCCCCGAAAGTGACTCAGATGTGCAGGCAAAGCGTATGCATTTTGAACATTGCTCTAGAAAACATGGTTATATCTTCGATGAAGGTACTATTTTCAGGGTAAAAGATCAACAATTGCAAGAAATTATCACGAAAAGCGATGATTATGGCCTTCCAATGCCTGGTTTTGATGACCATTCTAGCTGTATTAGAGTGATGTCAGGCTCTAAATCAGTGTGTGCAGTACACTCTGGCAATGAGTTTATTGATAAAGGGTTCAATAGATGAACTACTTGATATCGATAATTGCTGGAATAATAGCTATGATTTTTGCGCTAGCTACTACAACATGTGTTATCTATAGTTTTACAGATGGCTGGGAATGGATTTTAGTAGCAATTGCACTAGCTATGCCAGCTACCGTGTGTATTGCAATTGCATCTATAAGCTATATCTCAGGTAAAGAGTTCTGATTGGTTGCAATCTCCTGGTAATAAATGTATGATGATTAAACCTATCAGCATAAAGATCCCCAGGAGGGCATTATATGTCAACATCAACAAAGAATATTAACGTCTCCAAGGACGAATATGCGCTCTTTGGTAAGGCGTTACCGTATGTAGCAATGCTGATCGGGGCAGCATTGCTATTTTTCGTAGGGTTCTTTACTAGGGTAGGTATTTGGGCTCAGGCTAAACTGGGTGATACTAGTAGTATTGATTCTACTAAAGTAGTTACTTGGTGTGTTCTACTATCTGCAATTCTACTCTGTGCTGTAGCTTGGAAGCTGTTTTCGCAGCGTAAAGGATTGTTTATTCAGCACCATGCTACAGCTACAGTATTGTTAGGTCATATATGGTTATTGGTATCTCTCTGGGAGGATCAGGGAGATTGGATGTTCGGAATTCCTACACTGTTCTTATATTTCTTCGGAGCAGCCGTAATAGGCTTATCATGGTCTATCCGTAGGTGGGCATTCAGAGCACATGAACAAGATGAATCTAGCGGACATAATCCATTCGAAGAATTGGGATTGGGTGCATCATATATCGATAAGCGCAATTCACATGCTGTAACAGGTGGAGGACGTTATCGATTGAAGCTAGCGCTAGGTAAGACTGTAGAAAATGCTAAAGCTGCCAGAGTCGCTATTGCTCAATTAGCAGGTAAGCCACGTAGTTTAGTACATATTTCTGAAACTGATTCAGGGGTAGAGGGCCTGGTAGATGTCTTTATTCAAGATGAAGATCCTTTCGATGGTAGAACATTGTGGAGTGGTCCTGATCATGAGGGAGCATCTATTGCTGAACCTATAACCTTCGGTACGTATGATAATGGAATGCGCCCTAAGCTTTACATTACTGGAAAAGACGGCGCAAGTTGTCAGCACTTTCTTACAATGGGAATGCCAGGATCAGGTAAGTCTAAGGCTTGGCAGGTATTGTACGGAACTATTCTTAACCGTAGTGGTGTATCTGTAATCTTTGGAGATCCTGCTAAGGGTATGCAGACAGGTGGGCCTTTAGCTGCTGGGCTTGAATGGTTTGCTACTACACAAGAAGAGTGTGAAGAACAGATCGCAGCAGTTATGAGGGCTATTCCTGCCCGTACTGATTATCTGACTTCTCGTGGGTTAAGTCAATGGGAACCAGGATGCGGCCTTAACTTTGTTATCTTTCATCTTGAAGAGGCAGCTCGTTTTGCTAAAACAGATGATCTAATCCAGGCAGTTGAGGCAGCTAGATCAGCAGGTATTACTATGGTACTATCTCTTCAACGCGCTACATCAGATCGTATGGGAACCTCTACCAGGTATAACCTAGGGGGTACTATGTGCTTCGGTGTACGCGATAAAAGAGATGCAGCTCTAGCATTATCTGAATACACAATTAAATCTGGCGCGGAGCCTCACCATTTCCAGGACAGATTACCAGGTAGATTATACTTGGAAGCTACTGGAATTGACCCAAGAATGTTTGCTCATCAAATCCAAACAGATTGGATTAATGTAAGAACATTGGAATCTGTAGTAGATGCAGGAGCTATTCACAGAACTGCTCTTGATGATATTACTGCATCAGCGTTAGGATCTGATTACCAGGCTTATCGTGAATTGGTAGATGCAGGAAGAATCGGGTGGCAGAGATTGCGTGAGAACAGATACTCCCCAGGAGAGGAACAGCCTACTGTAGAAACTCCTGTAGTCGAAGGGGAGGTATCAGATTCAGGGACTCCTAAAGCTAAAAAACCTAATCCAACTCCAGAGGAAAAGCGAGAGGCAACACTTCAGCTTTGGAGTGTAATTATGAATTTTGCCGAGAACGGGCAAACAGCTTTTACTCCTAAAGATGTGTATCCAAAAGCTACACATAGGAGTCAAACTTGGATTAGAGATAGGCTAGCTGAATGGGTTTCAGAGGGTAGACTATATAAGGATGAGAGAGGAATTTATCAGATCCGCACCCCTTAATCACCTTTAAAACATAGGGAAATCACCCCCTAAACATAGCTAGTGCATAGCCATAATCACCCCCTAAAACACCCCTGTTTCCGCAGCCCTATACATATATAGCGGGCCAGGGCGGTAATGAGTGCGGGACTCCTAAGTCGATTAGGAGTCCCTTTTCTTATATGTCATACACTAGTAAATTAGTAGGAATTACCAAAAGAAGTCCCAATAGCCGTCGCGGGGCCGAAAAAAATTGCACCAGAATTGAGGAGTGTTTTTAGCAATCCCAATTCTGGTGCAATTCTCTATTACCATTCAATTGCTATTCCGAAAGCTGCGCCCTAAAGCACTGGAGAATGGTCCATCCCTCACCCTCAAGAATGGTGAGTGTGTCGCTATCCATGATGCCCTGCTGCTGAATGTCGATGCACTCACTCACCATGTCAGGGCCATACGATGTGGAGCTACCACCATCGGGGTTGGTTGTGTGCACCATACCCAATGAGTGAACACGTACACACACGCTACTCACGTACGCATCCCCCACCACACTAGGGGCACAGTCACCTGATACCGTCCCCTGCCACATACACAGTGCCTGCCCTGCGCCATCCTCAGCGGCACACTCAGGGACGTACGGGCTAGCGCTAGGGGTAGGTGTAGGGGCGTTGACTACGGGGGTGCTAGCGGCAGTAGAGAGGGCATAGGCGACCAGTACCGCAAGGGAGAGGCAGAGAGTAGAGATCATGGTGTACAGGACACGGCGCATAGCGGGTACTCCATTCCGTGAGAACTACTGACTAGGGGAACCTTACCAGAGAGGGGGTACCTATGAGCACCCCCTCTCTGTGAGCTATATCACACCGGGGTATCCGTGGTGGAATGCCCTCTGCGTACTGCGCGCCATGAGATCAGCGTCAAGGTAGAGCTGATAGGCGCTCTCATCATCGGTAGCGAGCCATACGCGGTAGGCGCTCTGAGCCACGCTACGGTTCGCCTCAATGGCCTTGCTCATCAGGGTACGTACACGATCCATCGTAGGCTCAGCGTCAATCTGAGCAGCCTCGCGGATAGCGGCAATGTGGGCGGTAGTGGTGGCGACATCGATCACGATGACCAATCCAGCCTTGCGAAGCTTGGTGTAACCGGAGATACCAGCCTGACGGGCGATCTCTCGCAGCGACTTGACGGTCATGGTGTTCAGGTACTCGGCGTAAGTCATACCGGAGACATTACCACAACGCGGGCAGACGAGGGAAGTCACTCCGTCAACCTTGTGGGTAGCGTGGCCGTTGATCTCGCAGTAGTCGGCGTGCCCTTGCGTGATAACCTCGCCCGTCAGAACCGGGAAGCTGGTCGCGTAGTTCATGGTGACCCCTTAATCTGTAGGATTAACTTACTAAGGTAACTCTAGCAGGTGGGGTAAACTTGCGCCAACCCCACCTGTGTGACTTAGCTCACTTTTCCAAGAGGTACTTGATCACGTTGATGTCGACTCGCACGAGGTAGTTACCGATCCGGGCAGTACTACCGTTGATCGATCGGATGAAACCTCGCGTCAAGAGAGCCTTACCATTGTTCAGATCAGCGGGGGTCGAAATGAATGCGACCAACCTACCGCACTTGATCTGATCAACGCTGGTGATCCGGACCTTGCGGAGATCCTTATCTGAGGCGTTCAGCATGAGCACTCCCTGACTAGGTAACTTGACTATGGATGACACTAGTCGGAGCACCTAGACTTGTCAAATGTAACTTTCTGTGACTGCCTCAGGATCTATTGTACCTACATTCACTCCAGGTCAGAGGCTATCGTTTGTAGGTTTGGATACTAGTGGAAACAAAACCAGAGTGAAGATCAACATCACTTAACGTGATCAGAGATTGATCATGGCAGGGAGCTAACCCGTTGAGAGGGTTTTTAAGCGCTCTACTCTGCCTACCCCTACTCAGGTATGGGTTTAAGGGTTCTAGGCGCTCAGCGTGGATCTGAGCGGGTTTTACGGGGGTACTGAGCTGAGTTGCTATCCCTATGGTGTTATCAATGTAGGTACGTTCTGAAAATGTATCGATCAGACAAGCGTCATAAGCGAGGGGTTTTAGGGGAATGGAGAGGACTTATTGACGTTGCCTCTCTATCCCTTTCCTAGTACTTACTAGCGCACCAATCTCCCATACCCTGATCAATGCTGCTCTGCTTAGTCAGTTCAATACCGCAACGAATGCAGTAGTGGAATTCCGCTCCCAAAGCCTTAGCCTGCTCAATGCTGAGCTTATCCTCAATGCTCAGCGAGTACAGGGGAGACTTACCCTCATACTTAAACTCTCCGTACTTCAAACCTTTAGCAGTAGGCTCCGGAGTAATGAACAGGTTCCATTTGTATGCAACCAACTGCCGTGACTGGCGAGTGTAGGCAACCTTATAGATTGTCCCGTCACTCTTGCGGTACATACCTTCTGTGATCTCGCTGCCCTTAGTGGGAGCGTTGTTAGTGGCATCCTCCCTCTCTGCCTTAATGATTGACTTCAACAGCTTGAGAACATCATTAACCTCAGCGAAGGTGACGCTATTGATATCCGCTTCCGTGATTTTGTAGCCGGGGTCCTTGATCTGGCTGTTGAGGCTAGCAATGAAGTTCTTTTGTCCCTGACTTGCCATTCTGACAGCGTTAGGCTTGTCCTTAGCGTTGATCAGCTTATCGATCAGTGCCTTTCCACCCTGAAAGCTATTCTTGTGGGCATTCTCAACAGTCGCGTACTGGCCGGGGAAGATGTGAATACCGGTCATGTCTTTAGTGGAGAGCAGGACCTTAAGGAACCTAACCATTTTGGCGGTGGCAGGCTTGACGATTCCACCACCGCAACGCGTACCCGGTGCCATGAATCGCATACGCTCTGCCTCAACCTTGCCACCACCGATCAACTGCATTTCAGCATTGATCCGGTCGAGTGCATCCTGTCCACCGTTAGCCAGGATGTGAGCGTTCATGTCGGCATCCATGCAAGGCGGGCACATACACTCTTCGTCGTGGCCGGTAGTGGTGGGGTTTGCCATCGTGGCGATCATGTCCGCTCCCTAGGTCGTTGTGTTGATAGCTCTAACCTAGTGCCAGAGGCTGAGCCTTGTCAACCCCTGGCGAGTGACTTAGGTCACAGAGTCGTGAACTTGTAGGCAGACTCTAGAGCGATATCCATCGGGTAGGGGAAGCGGTCAAACTTGACGGTGAAACGATCATCTAGGTTAGGGAACCTGTGATCAGCGAGGATAGTACCCTCACCATAAACCATACCGTCACGTGCCAGCATCGATGTTGCTACCCGAACGTTTGACCGGATCTCATCGTAAGTCACTGTGACTCTCCATTCTGTCAGGATCAACGGGTGAGTCTTGACTCTAGCACACTATGGAGTTTTCAAGGTACCGATTACTTAGTGACTTAGGTCACAGTCTGATTCTGTCAGACTAGGCAGTGAGGCTCTTGAGCAAGTTACCGTACTGCTTACGGTACTTCTTATTGACGCGGCGATCCTGAGCAGCAGTGAGGCGGGTAGAGCCATTCTGCGTGTAGTAGCCCTGAACACGGTTGAGCATATGCTCAGTGTAGCTCTTGACCGTGCGAGGCTTAGTGACCACCTCAACGGGCTTAGGGGTGTTCTCCTCAGCGTACTTGAGAGCGTCGATGTGAGCGCCATCCATGAGCGTGAGCAGGAAGTTGATCAGCTCACCCTTGCGCATCTTACTGATACCGGTAGCGCGGAAGTCGGAGAGCATGGACTTGAGAACCGGAACGGTGAGGCTGTTGAAGTACTCACGGTTGGTCATGATGTCTCCCTAGATTCTGTGTTGCTTGGCTGTTGAGAAGAACACTACCCGATACTCTGCGATCTTGCAAGTTGTTATCTCAACCTGTGTTGAGTACGTCTGCTCAATCGCGTTGCTCGCTGTGTAGGGATCGAACCTACCATGACTTCCGAACTAAAGTCCAGCGACCCTCTGTGACTTAGGTCTCAGTTGTTCTTACCCATAGACTTGTAGATGCGCCATGCTGCGCGACCGTAACGCTCAATCACCCAATCTTTGAAGAGTAGGTAATCCTTATCCGTAGGGCGAGTCTCTTTACCGTCAGGATCGGCCGCCTCGATTGCTGCGAGCATCTTAGGAGGCATCATGCGCTTTCTCCCTTTCTGTTGGGGTAACTAGACACTATCACTACTTATTGACTAGCACAACCTCTCCACCGTTGAATTTTACGGCATATGCAACCTTGTCATACCAGGCATCGATTTCAGCCTGGCTACCTCGCTTAGCGAACTGCCGCCCGTTGACAGTAGTCGATGCGAACAGTTCGTAATCGGGGTGAGAGCTACGCTCAACCGTTACGGTTACGATCTTCTTAGCCACTGTTTTACCTCTCTGTGTTGGTAGCTAGACACTATCACGTCCCTAGCTACCCGACCAGTGTGACCTAGCTCTCATTCTCTTTCTTGTGAAGAGCATTGCTCAGAGTGATCGCCTTACGACGTAGCGCTGCTACCTTACGCTGGTTACCATCGATAACAGCCTGTTGGATTGCCTGCTCAACTGAGTAGAGCGATTGCCTTAGTACCGATGCTGTCTGCTCTGTCTGTGCCATGGACCTAACATAGTCGCTAGGTCCATGGCTGTCAACCCTAGTTGTGGTTTACCTGCCGGAGAATTTCATCATCGTGAATCGTGAAGTACTGGCCAGTTTTGAAGTCCCGTACGATCAGTACGATAGGGGTAGGCATATCCACTACCTCACCCGTGATCATGGGGCGAATCGCAGTTCCCTTAGCCGCAACCGTCATGATGTCTCCCTAGCTCGCTGTGTTGCTGATAGGACAAACACTAGTGCCAGCAAGGCTACTTGTCAACTACCACCACGAAATTTCGCTGACAAATTCCTCAATCTCTGAAACCTGAACAGTGCCCATATTGATAGCAAAAGCAGGGTTAAACATGATTTGGTTATATTGCTGATACCAGTCAATACCATCCGACTCATCCTCAACCCAATAAGCAACAATTGACCAACCATCAGGGAGCTTAAGGTTAGTCTCATCAGGGCAGAAGTCGCAGTAATAAGTACTACCTGTGCAATTACTACTAGTGTACTTACAACTATGATCAGTTGTAATCCATGCGAAGAATTGATTCGCAGTAACTGCGCAGCGCTCATGCGGCATGATAGCCGTAGGCGCCATTCCGTTAGTACCGTAGTTAGGTCGCTTTACAGAGAGGGTACAATTACCAACTTTGTATGGACCATGCCCGGTAAGGGAAATGCCCCCTTTACGGAATTCAGTAGAGTTACACACCGTACGATCATGTTCAGTACGGAAGATAAACATTAGTTCGCCTACCTCTGTGTCGGCTGACTTACTGACAGGACAAACACTAGTCGCTAAGTTTGAGCCTGTCAACACCTAATTTCAAACTACCCTCTGAGCAGCCCAAACACGATGAGAGGCAGCGTAAGGGCCTAGAATCTGGCTACCCTCACACTGCCCTACATCTAGTCCTGTTGAGCGCTCAGCGTGTCTCTCCGGTGATGTCCGTACGCCCACCATTGAAGTCACCTGATACCGATACCCAGTACAAAGCTTGGACCTGAGAGGGGAAAAGGCTCATGTTAAGCGCTACTTCCCTTACAGCTTCCGCAATCACAATGTATCCGGCACCAGCCTTGTTAAGGCTTTTCTGTGAGGCATTGAGGTACTTAAGAGCGGTAGCCTTATCCGTTCCTGTTGTGTTGACAAACGCAACCATCATCCACGTATCGACAGTGACAGAGTCACTACCTACCGGCGCCACGATGTTGTTATAGAAACTACGGCGCTTAATACCGGTAAGCACATTCTCAACATCACCACTACGCGCAATTGTGATAGCCATTGCGACATTGGTTCCGAGTGCCATTCCAATTTCCTTAGCCGCGTCTTTCGCGGAAAGGTCACTGTACTTGCGGAAGTCTCGCAGAATGGCATTAGCAACCGTCTTATTACGGAGCCACGGCATTCTAGGAGAAACGGCACTGATAACCCCTGCCGCAATTGAAATACTAACATCGTACTTGCTTGCAAGGCTAGCGGCGTACTCATGTGCCTCAAAGTACCATCCGGCGCTACGGGCCGCAGTTTCAGCATCCATACCCTTGATCTTACTGGTAATCTCATCCACCATTTTGATCATGCTGGCCCCATACTTATCGCTGATCTTGACCAGCGTCTGAGCCTGCTCAATGTCGAGGTTACAGAATGCCGTGAGAGCGTTGATTTCCATTTTTGTTGCCTCTCTGTGCGGTATGCCTTGCTGATATGGAGAACACTATCGGGGCATCTAGTAAGCTGTCAACTTACTTAGTTGTGATGTAGCTCACAGCTTACGATATTTAGTAAGGGTACCGCACTCGATAGTTTCACCGTTGCGCCATCCGTTGAGTTTAGAATCTACCACAACGGCACGGAACCCCGTAACGTCTTTACCCATATACAGATATTCAATGATCTTAGCTTCAAATGAACCGAATAGGTTTGTGATTAGGATTCGCACACTATCTCCCTAGTTCGTTCTGTTAGGTGAGACACTACAGGCCGCTAACCTGTGTGTCAAGCTAGCGGCCTGTGAGCTAGGTCACTCATCATCATAAGTTGAGGCGAGCATATCCTCATGACTTACAGCAGTGTGAGCAATCCAATTAGCAAGATCACTATCGCCATTGATATAGCTATTCTCGATTTTGTCAGATTCCCTGGTACTGGCTTTAGTGAACCAGCCACTAAAGTCAACGGGGATTTCATCCAACCCCAAAAGAATAGCCAGAGACAAACGGTGATGACCATTGCCCAATTTCCAATAGTTCTCACCCTTTACCTGAATACAGATAGGGACATTAAATCCCTCACTCTCAATCGCCCGGAGAATAGCGGGGGTTTGCTGATCTTGCACGTTTGTGGCAATGAGCCTAAACCACTCATGTGCCCCATCACCAACATCAAAACCGTCCGCAGTGTCATAGAGCTTTGAAAGGATCTCCGTAACGGCAACCATTTTCATAGTGATAACCTCTCTTAGCTGGTGATAGGTGAAACACTACAGGGTACCTAGCAGACTGTCAAGCCAACTAAGTACCCTGTGAGTTAGGTCACTGCCCGGTGCGCAACCAACGGTTACAACGTCGCATAAAACCACGACGAGAGTTTTCGATCAGAAAAGAGCTATCCATACCCTTGACATTGATGGCGTAAACAGCCTCGCCGTCAGAATCGATAATGTCGATGTACGATCCGTGAGACCACTCAAAGGTAAAGCCATCGCTCGTGTAAGTAAGTGGAGTAACAACATCATTGCGAGCCATTGTGATCTCTTTTCTGTGTGACCTGCTCTGTTAGAACGAACATTACCGCCTACCTCACGTGTTGTCAAGGTAGACGATAAAGAATGTTCTAGCGAACGTACAGGAAACTACCGTAAGGGTCTGCCGCTTCAAGAGCAGCAGCAATGGAAGTGTAACGGATACCCTTAGCGGGTGCCTTCCATCCTGCCGCCTTGTAGACGTTACCCTCAATGTCCACAAACGCATAGACGTGGCGCTGAGTGGAGTTGTGAGGCTTGGCAACGATTCGGTCATACTTGTTACCAGGCATGACGGTAAAGACAGCGTACTTGGAGGTCTCATCCTGGCTGTTGAGTCCGTCGATGAACTCCTGAGCGGCAGGACCGATAACCTTAGCCATTGTGACCCCCTGTTTCCGTTGGGCTGATACGTGAACACTACCGAGAAAACTTAGGTCTGTCAAGCCTAGCGAGAGAGAAGTTTTGAAGCGTGTCGAGCTACCGCAAGTGCATCGATATACTCAGTAGAACGTCGGTATGCACCATTAACAATTTCAAGTGCGCGGTTATAGTGATCTTCGTCTGTCAGCAAGAGCTTATCTTGCAACTCAGGAAAGCATACCTTACAGCCTTCCCAATTACAACCACCGTGTGGAATGAGCTTAGCACCCATAATGCCCCCTAGGTTACTTGTAGAAAGTAAAGCGGTAGGTTCCCTTAACAGGAACGACACAAGGGTAGTTAGGGCCACCCTTAGCGCTCTTGCACTTACTGACTACCTTAGCACGGTAAGGGCTGTAGCTGTCAACCTTGCGCCATTTACCATCATCGAAAGTGATACAGGGCGTACGCTCCGTTTCCTCACAGTTGATCAGCGTCGTCTTAGTGTGCTTAACAGGGGACCAGTGCCAACCCTGCCCACTAAGAGCCATCGTACCAGCCATGACAACAGAAACCAGAGTGGAGAGCAAAGTATTTCCTTTCGGTTGGTTGTACTTAAGTAATCTACCAGCTTTGCAAGTTGTTATCTACCCCTTAGGTAGTACGTCTGCGCTGCTGATAAATGAAACCTTACCAGGATGAGCTAGTGTACGCAAGCCTAGTCGATGTGGTCTGAGTCACAGCCTCTCGCTTAGTCCTAGGCTGACGATTACGGCGCACCCTACCCTGAACCTTGTTAGAGCCTTTGCGCTCGTTACAGGCGATTCTAACATAGCAATGCCGATATATATTGTAACAACTACGATCGGAGAGTTATGCAAACCTGTAATTCATGCGGACAAGAGAAAGCCTTATCCGAATACTACCATAAGACTATTAGAGATAAACCGTTTGTTACTAAAACCTGTAAGGAATGCTGTAGACGAAAGATAGCAGATAAAATTGCTAAAGAATCACCAGAGCAGAAACGTATCAGATTAGATAAGATGAAAACTTATGCTAAAAACAATGCTGCTGTAATTAGAAAGAAAAGTTGGAAAGCTAAAGGAATTGATCCTGATAAAGCAGAGGCTTACTATCAATCGCATCACGGTACATGTGATCTTTGCGGTCTAACTGATAAGGGTAGAGCTTTAGCTGTTGACCATTGTCATAAAACCGGGATCATCCGTGGAATGCTATGCACCAACTGTAACAGAGCCATTGGTATGTTTAAGGATGATCCCGATTTAATGATAAAGGCTGCTAACTACGTCAGAGCTAATCAGAAAGCTGAACTAGACGAACTGTAGGCCAACCTAGGGGCAGAGCTAGTAGGACGCTTAGCGTTGCTCTGACGGGGCTTACGGTTGGTCCTGACACGGCCTTGCACTTTCCGCGAACCCTTACGTTCATTGCACGCAATGTGCGCGGGATGCATGTTGGCCCTAGTGTTCGACCCGCCATCGGCAAGCGCAACAATGTGGTCAATCGAGAATGAGTTATCATCCCACGTAGTATCCGTGTTGATCAATGCCTGTGCATCGCTCTTACCCTCTGCCTTACAAATCTGACAAATTAGCCCGTACTGCTCGATAAGCGAGGTACGAATCGCGCGCCGTTCCTGCGAGGTAAAGGCCCGCATCCCCGTGATTGGCTTACCCATTGTCCTGCCTCTCTGTCGTGGTGATAGCTAAACACTAGTGGCCACCCGACGTAATGTCAAGTGGCCACCGCAAGATTTTTTAGTTTAGTAGCAGTCGCACCAAAGCACGCACATACCACACTTAGTGCAGACATGTCTACCGCAAGAACAACGCTCGTTAGGGTCCACAACCCAAACGGTAACAACCATGATAGCTTCCTATATGTCTATGTGCAATTGCTTAAGAGGAATCCATTTACCGTTAACCTTGCACTCCTGCTTATCAGGGTGCAATTGAGTAATGGTTACCTTCTTTCCGTTGTTGTCCTTTACCTTAAGCCCACTAAGTGCAATAGTCCTAGATAAGGGGATACGCATAAACCCTCTCAATTTCCTCAGAGTACATAGGCAAACCAACTTCATAATTCATAACACGCACACGCTCTGAAAGATTGAAATCTCGCAGGTCACTAAACCTTACATAGACCAATGGAGCAACAGGGCTGTCATTATCGATATGAGTTACCTTACCCATAGTGCCAGCGGGAATGATACCAGGCTCGTTGTTGAAATCTTCAACAAGTGCGACTTTATCCCCAACGCGAAGCATAATGTAATCCATTCTGTAAGAAATAGAAAGGGCCTAGATAGTCAGCTTAACAAGTTGTTATCACAGCCTGTGCTGTGTACGTCTGCCTTACTAACTATCTAGACCCTATCAGGACTAGCTGCGGCTGTCAACGTTCTTTTTCCAAGTGCGCTTATCCAATGCACGCAAGCGACGGACGTAGCGGTTACGCTGGCGACCCCATCGAATGTGGCTATCCTGAGCGCAGCAACCGTAAGAGCACTGCTGAGCCTGGTAAGCACGACCGATCATGCGAGCCATGGTCATTCCTCACTGTTGAATTATCAAGGCTTGCCCTGCTGAGAACTACACTAGCAGCATCACCTAGGCTTGTCAACCTTAGACTTAGATGGATTGCTGTTCACTTGCTGCCATAAGTTGCGATCGCAACTACATAGACTAGTGACTGTAATACCGCCTCGTGTATGTACCTTACCACACAGGCAACGGATAAAGCCTGAATCCACCATAGCAATACCTTTCATGCCTGAGCGTCGATGATGTAAAGAATGTTTCCCTTGTGGATCACATTCTCGCTGTGAAGATCATCAATCGGAAGATCATGGATCTCACAGATAGCAGCCCAGCAAGTAGGGTCATCATCGCAGAAGTGAAAACCTCTGTGACACTTACTATTCTCTCTGTCTGCCTCAATGTACTCAACAGCGAGAATGTAGTTATCCTCAAATTCTGTCTCATAAGAGAGCAGGACCATTTCAGGAAATGCAATACCGTAAGGCAAACTATCCCGGTACATTACAAAGTTATCGTACTCATTCTCATTGGCGATAATAGCGTCAAACTCAGGGCTATTGCAAACCTTATATGCCCAGTAGCTACCAGGCTCGCGGTACACAGTTCGACTATCTCCTGAGCCGATGCGATTGTCAGGGTTAGAGACTGCGCGGAAGGCATCTTCAAGGGTAGGTACCGGAATCGTCAGCATTGCCATAATCCATTCTGTCAGACTATCTCGCTGTGTTCTGGTACCTACCCTATCAGGCTTCAAGCTAGGGCGCAAGTCCTAATTTTCATCCTCATGCTCACGGTCAGTAAGCTTGGTGACCTTCTTACCTTTCTCAAGGTGCTTACGATTCACACCGTAAACGGTCCCCTTTTCCTTATTCTTACCGGAGTGCTTACCCTTACCAGCGTGCTTCCCCTTGTAATCCTTAGGCTTTTCTTGATCTACCATTTAATGCCTCCCTTGTCGGAGCTGTAAGCCCTTAATTACTCTATTAACGATTTCTTGCTGAGCTTGAGGACTCATTGTAGCAATTACTACACGAGCCTCAGCCTTTCTACCAGAATTCCATAAAGCAGCAGCTCTTTTAGCTGCCTGCTTATCTAATCCGTGCTTTCCCATTTAAACTAATCCTTTATTCAATTACATTACCGCCTCGATAAGGCAAGGCTCACCATGAATCACCAGACTAGTAGAATAAGAAAGGCTACAAAGAGTGGTTGCTGAGGATATTTACCTGAGTTTTTCCTCAGGATAGCCGATATACTATATAACGACTAAAGGAGAAAGCAATGCCAAGAGTAACCACTCATAGAATTACTGATGTAATTGATAATTACGGAAGCTGCGCTACTTGTGGCCCCGTTAAGGTATGGAAGGCCGACAGTAGGGGCAACTACACTTGCAGCATCTATGGATCTCAAAGAGAAAAGAAATACACCCGCGCTAAAGAACTTCAAAAGCGATACGGTATCACCATTGAGCAGTATAACGAAATGCTTGCTAAGCAAAATGGAGTCTGTGCTATATGCAAACAACCTGAAGTATTACTTGCGCCTAATGGTGAGCCACGTAATCTTTGTGTTGATCACGATCACTCTTGCTGCACTTCGCAAAGAACTTGTGGTAAGTGTATTCGTGGTTTACTTTGTCAGCGTTGCAATGTTGCTCTAGGCTATCTTGAAAATTACGGCTTTCATAACTTCCAAGGATACCTAGAGCAACACTCTAAATGAATCCTCTTAGGTATTAAATACCCTGCTCTTTGTAGCCAATCTTAACTTACCAGTTTAGTTCTCAGTACCGTCAAAGCGCCAGTTAGGGAAGTAGAGAATACTCGACAATCCCATACTGTCAGTCCTAACAGTCAGGTCCGACCATTCCGGAACGTCTGCGGTATTCTCAAGGTCAATCAGGACAACCGTCAGAGCCATTGCCAAACCCATAGGGTTATCAGTGACAAACCCGATACATTCATTGCCGTACATTGCGCGACCACTGTAAGCCCTGCGAGTCTCGAATTCCTGGCCCCAATCTTCGAGCTGATCTTCGATGTCTCGCATACTACGGCCGCCAGTGCTGTTCATAATGACTCCCTGTCGTTTGCTTGTGAATCTAGCCTATACCAACCCTGCTAGTCTGTCAAGTTAAAGGATAACTCGCTCTGAGATTTTGCGACAGGTGAGGCAGGTACGAGCTTGCAAATATCGACCTGTCTTATACCACTTGCTGTATTTGTGGAAATGAAAGTGAGGATGAAAAGAAAACATTATTTCCTCATCATCTTACGGTAAAGGTCGTTGTCTACAACGGCGATCGTAGACATTCCCATTCTAAATTCAAAATCATCACGGGTAATCGCAGTGTTCCACGAGGGATCACCAGGGCTACGCCACCCATCAGGGTCAGCGATCATGATTCCATACTGCTCTGCCCAGTATTGCGGCTTCAGCTTTAGTTCATCATTCATAGAGCTAACCTATCAGGTAGTAGTTAGGTTGTCAATTTATTGTGACAGGATCACCCGCTACCTGTCATTGTATCAGCTCAACACCCACGGAATAGAGAATCAGAACTGCGAACATCTAGCATCACCGGCAATCTGCCTCAGCTATTTGTTTCTGACCTATTCTCCTATCTGATACTCCCGTTCTTTTATGTTGTACGTCCACCGACAGGATTCGAACCTGCATTACTGCCTGCCCGGCAGGGTTTTAGCCAATTAAACTACGGCGGCATAGGCTTTAAACGGAAATCATGAAGAGCCTAGGTATACGATTTCAGTTATTGTCCCTATGTATCCGCGCCGTATACGGCGCTTAGCGCTAACCGCTAGGATTTGAACCTAGTAACCAATCCTTACGATTGGCGTTCCCTATGAACTCGGCCAGTCTACGCAGCAAGGGTAAGTTGCTGGCAGAACGTTTAATGAGAGGTATTCGAGCGCTACTATTCCCTCCCAGTCCTTAGCATCAGGACTTTTTTGGTAGTACCTTCGAGCGCTACTATTTTTAACCTTTGCTCAGGCCCTTGGGCTCTTTATGTTCCTAGCCTACATCGACTAGCTTCCAGTGTCAAGCTCTAAATTAGTAACGCTTCTCATTGATCACATAAGGGTCAGTGAAGTCTACAGTCTCAAGCTGCGCCAGGAAATAAGATTTATACGGAGTGCTCAGATAACGCTTTGCTGCCGCACCTTTCAAGATCACAGTGTCAGTACCGGTCTTGTAAAGGTCTCTCATGGTAACCTCGATGGTCATTGTGTGCCCCTTCTTTGAAGTTACCATAAGCCTACCAGGCTGTCAGCGCTTGTCAAGCACTATTTTTCTAGCCACCTCAAGCGCACGTGAGAACACGTTACGATCCTTAGACACGCACTGAGGGCAGCGTACCTCCTGCCATCCCGTAGCCTCATCACCGGGCTTACAGCTACACATAATAACCTCTATTTAGGCTTAGGGCATGAATGAGTAGTGACGATTGCATTACCACACTTGGGACAATGCTTAATATCCATTTAGCAACTCACTATAGATGGGTCAAGACTATCAGCAAAATTAATCAGCCAAATCGGAGAAAAGTTTCCTCTCTCCTCATTGCACTTACGGTGAGCAGGTCGGAGGTTATCGAAACTGCCAACGCCACCCCTAGACTTAGGTACTACGTGATCTTTAGTAAATTCTCTGGGATCATTACGCGGCAACTTCAAATTGATAGAAGCGACGTCTTTAGATTTCCCATAAGCCAAGCAAAGCCAGCAATAAGCGCCATAGTACCTAATGAGATTCATTCTAGAGGCTGCGCACGGTCGCTTACGCCTAGGCTTACTACGCTCAGGCTTAACATGCTCTAGTGGCAATCCTGCTAGTTGAATCTCTAGCGGAAGTTGATCGGAATCGTTCCACCAATCTTTCATAATGCACTCTCTACTAGAATTGATAAACACAACCACACAGGTACGTGACCTGCATGATTGAAGCTATCAGTCCCCTAGTGCCTCAAGTCGTTCAACAATATCACGACGAGCGATCTTCAGCCCATCACGCATTCCACGTGTGTGTGCATCGCTCGTCATGACAATATCACGATCGCGCAACCTGTCAAGTAGCTCATCGTACTGACCTTTGGGAAGGTCATCATAGTCGAAGTACTCTGAGAGAATGTCAAGGATGGTGGGCTGGTCTGCCGCCTCGCTGCTCATGTAAGTAACCTATCAGCTCTCAGCTACCGTGTCAACTAGCTGTTGAGAACAATCTTAAGTACTGCCGAGAACATGTTACCAGCAGCCATCATACCGAAAAGAGATCCGATAAGGGCAGCACTAAAGGCTGTCTTTCCTAGATTAATTTGCCTAGTCTGCTCAAGTACAAGTACTGTACCAGAAATTACACCAACAATGAGCGCAACAGTAAAGATAATAAATTCAAGCATAGTGCCCTCTCAAGCTTAGTAGTTAATTACTTCTTGTCATTCTTTTTAGCTAGGGCTTCCTTACGCTCTTTACGCCACTTAGAGAGCTTAGCAGCATCCTCCGAGCGCATACCCCTAGCTACAATACCGTTATCGTTTTCCATGTCAGCAGCGCGCTGAGAAATGGGCCAAGTAGCCATGTAATACTCTCCTAAAATAGTGAAGGCTCTAGGAGCCTTGCTGTCCCTAGAGCCTAACACTGTCGAGCTTACCTGTCAACGGTCCTTATTGATGATCTTTTCAGGGTTGAGAAACTGATCGTTCAGCTCATCGATAATTTCTTGATGCTCGATAGCTACCTGATCGGCAGGAACAGCAAACTTCTTAAACGTGGGAATAAGTGCAAACTTCCAGATTGCATAAGCAATCGCAGAGGTAATGAATGCCATAATTGCGTAAGCGATACGTTCCTCGCTAAACACCATAATATTCAGTGCTGCACGCATACCTAGAAGTACTGTAGCAGTACCTAGCAGCTTTTGAGCAGTTAGCAAGGTTTGGTAATTAGTTTGCTGAGCACCAGTAAGAAATTTACCTATAGCAATAACGCCTAGCACAGTAGCTACTGTGACAAGTGCTAGGGAAATAACATCAAACATAAAGATCCTTAAATAGTAGAAGCAATAGCAATTACGTGAGACTCATTCCAGGTAGGGAATCGAGTCATTACTGTTTGAACAGTTTCCACTAGATTAGAGGTAGTCTTTGCGATCTCCCTAACCTTAGCATACTCACCGTATGCTACATAGATGTCCTTGCCATCGATATCTGTGACCTTCATCATAGACCTATGCATACCTCCTGGATGAACAAATTCACCAGGACTCATAGATAGAGGCTCATACAAATATGCACCACGATAGATAGTAAAGAAACTATTCTGCCTTGCGAGCTTATTGATTGTCTTTACTACATAATTAATGGTTCCACCTAGGATCTTGACATCATCGACAAGAATCCAATTATGCCCAATGATTCCATCACCATCAGGCTGCTTAGAGTTGTGGCTAAGCTGTCCTGCCTTACGCATTGCAAAGAAAGGAACCTTAAAATGCCTAGCGAGTAGGGGCAATACTAGTAGTCCAGAATTACCAATACCTACCATACTATCAAATTCGATTTCCTGACCTAGCAATTGCATTTCAGCATTAGCGATCAGCTCTTTAGTATCTGAGGCGTAAGCGCTCTGAGAGTAGCTGTTAGGTGTCAGGTCCAAGTAATCCATGGCCTTAGCCTAACAGCTACTCCAAGCACTGTCAAGCTCGGTTAGCTGCCCTAAATTCCTTGACGGTAGGAATGAAACGAACGAGGGCCGTAGCAGCAAGGCAAGCAACTATACTAAACACTAGACCTAGAATCACTGCAAAAGTAGTCCTACCTAGCGCCTCAAAAAATCCATACTCAAAAAACCTACCGATTGCAAATGCAAGGTTAACACCCTGCTGAGCAATAAGGCCAGGGATGAATAGGCGAAGCATTGCTTTAAATTCGCTGAAGAAAGTCATAGTGATCCTCAAATTAGTACGATCATGATAGCTGCCCAGAAAGCTACTGCAAAGATAGCAGCAAGAATTGTATCGAGCCAAGGTGCACGGTAAAGAAACTTCCATGCCAAAGTAAAAACACGAATACTAACGGCGCAACAAACATTAGCTCCATGCCAGTACTCTATCAGAGTAGTTAGAGCTTGTCTAGCTCTCTGATGAAAAACCATAGTGGATCTTTAGGGTACTCATCTAGTACTACGTCAACAGCTCTACCGCCTCTGTGGACCCTTGTAACGGCCCCTGTGAGGTTTTTAAGGCTTGAGGTACCTCCACCATAGGCTATGGGATTTGAGACGCTTACACGGTCTCTCAGGGCTAGCTCTTGGACTTGCATACCTTAATCAACCCTCCGACAAGAACTAGGGGCAGAAGCACTAAAGGGATCAGCCATCCGATCGCTTCCCATATGCGAGGCATACGCACGATCAGACAACCAATCCCAAATAGCACAGCCGCCATAAGCAGCTTTTTCATTTACAGACTCTCGATAACCTTAACAGCGGCCTTAAGCTCTGCAATGCGAGCTTCAAGCCTTTCGATCTCTGCCTTAGCTACCGCGATAGGCCCACCAGCAGCATTAGTGAAAAGCTTATCAATGTCAAAGGTCTCTACAGACTTAGGGTCCTTAATCTCATCCTTAGTAACCAGCTCCCAAGCCCACGCAGCAGCCCACACAAGATCAGAAATGTTGGCGTAAGCTACACCATAAGACATCGCAACGCCAAAAGCGTTACACCTTACAGAAGTAATCCTTCCAATCTTGCCATCAAGTTCATAGTAACGGCTGTTACCGCGATAACGAACCCAGTCACCAAGAGCGAGGGGGAGGGTTTCCGTTTCGTTCATTACGAAGCCTTTCTAGGTGAATCCTTAGTCTAGCATTTAATTGCTTTTTAGTTGGCATAGCCCAGTTATGTAACTTAGCACCAGGTGTCCAACCCCATCCATGGTCTCTCTGAACTATACCACACCAGCGACAACCCATAGGTGAAGGAGCTTTTTCATGCCTGATATAAACCATCAGCTATAAGTAAAGTCCCTGCCACCCATACCAGCGCAGACAGAGCCACGAGGCATGTTGTAAAGCTTAGCTTCAGCCTTACGTACTCGCCTTGCCTGCTTGTCTGTAAGAGTAGCAGTCTCAGAGCCTCGCTGCAAGCGGTAGGCATACTCTTTATCCTCGGGGCGAGTCTTGCGAGTGAGCTTACCCTGCTGTCCAGCGTACTGACCCTTTAGCTTGCGAGCATCCTTAGCGTTGCGAATACCAGCAACGATACCCTCTACAAATGAGGGCTTAGGGGCATCGGCCTTAAGCTTGGCTTCGATCGCGGCTACAAGCTCAGCCTTTCGCATAGTACTTGCACCTACAATCTTAAGCTCAGACGCCTTCAGCTTAAGGGCAGGAACGGTGAGCTTACTGTAATCCGTCAAGGTATTGCCTTTCATCATAAGTTAAAGGGTGGCCACGGATCTTGACATCATCCTAATAAGGAATCCGCTCCCCTGCCACCTCTCCTGGCTTGCACAGAATGCCTCCCGGCAATCCTCTCACTCAAGAGCTTACTACATCTAGTAGGGCCGCACAAGCCTTAAAACTTGTTGGGATACTAGTCGAACCAGTAAGGAATATCTTCAAGCCAGTCTAGCAGACTAGAGCCACTGCCACCAGAGGATTTAGAACTACCTCCCCTAGTAGCCTTCTCACGCTTTACCAGCTCTTTACATTCCTTACACTTCTTCTCACGCTTGACGCCATGGCTAGAACATTTCATGACCTTAGCTTACTACTAGTAGGCCATGGCGTCAAGCGTGTCGGCAAAGTCAACCTCTACCTCATCGAGCATATCCATCCAGTACTGCTTAGCAACCAGATCACCCTCACGGTGAGCCTTGAGAACCTGGTTCACGATCTCAATCCAGGTCAGGTTCATGATTCCTCCCGTTAGGTTACTACACCAGATTAATGTCTGCAAGCCGTGAGGCTTCATTGTGCCGTAGACCAGAATCGAACTGGTCTAACATCTACTACCTGTACCGGCGACCTTGTAGCTACAGTCTAGCGCTTACCTATCTGCCTTGCAAGCTCTCGCTGTCTAGCTTTTTCAAGATTTTCTAGGTGACGCAATCTCTTCTTCTCGGCGTCAGAAATCTTGTTTGCTGCACGTTCCTGCGCTCTACGTTGAGTGCGCCTACCCTTACTATCCATTAGTCAGAGTTGCGTGAGTTATTAGCAGTATAGATAGCTAGAGGAACAGCGAACCATACAGTAGGACCGAATGCCTCCCAGAAGCCCATAGTAGGGATAACAGACCACCACTCGTGTAGCTCACCAACGCCTATCATTACACAAAATGTGGTAACCGAAGCAATAATAAACGCTACAAGAAACCAGCTTAGCAGTGCATTAATTGCTTTACCAATTGCTTTCATTTACCAATCCTTAAAAATTCTGTTAATTGCTGTGACAAGTAGCATTCCCGCTGCAAACATATTCCACAAAGCAAACGTTTGATTTTCCCCGGTAAGACCCGACATCAGATTCAGCCCGAAGAAAAGGCCAACCAGCATCAAAAACATAATGGCTCTTTCTGTAGTATTCTAAGGTGGGAGCCTTAACCCTTGTCTCCCTCGCTCTGGCCCCTTTACGACCGTTCAGAGCTTCCGCTTAATGCTTATTAGTTGTTAACCTTAGCCTCAAGGTCGCTCAGCTCAGGGTCATGACCCTCGCTAGCGATTTCCTCCATCATAGCAAGGATAGCCGCATCGTCAAGGGGCTCAGCAACCTCTACGAGGTCATCTGCATCAACGATGCCATCAGTGAAGCTCTGAGCAAGCTCCTCAGGGTCGGTAGCAAGGAAAGCCTTAGCAAGCTCAGAATCGTGCTCGTCATCCTCCTGCTCAACCTCTACAGGGGCGTTCTGAGCAGCGAAGTAGGCATCCATGATCTCAGCCTTGATACGACCACGGTCACCGATGGTGTAGCCGTTAGCCTTGGCCCAATCACGAATCTTGGTGGTCTCATTCTTGCTAGCAGTAGCCTTGACAGGAACAGCAACCTCAACAACCACGGAAGCAGCAACGTACTTAGCCAGCTTCTCAAGGTGGTTAGCGAAGTGCTTACGGTTAGCCTCACCAAGCTCAATCTCTCGCTTCTCACCGGTCATGGGATCGAAGAAGGTGACAGTCTCGACACCGCTCTTGATACGCTCGTCCAGGGAGTCAGTGAGGATGATCGTGGTCTGAGTAGCCATTGTGAAATCTCCTAGATTAGGTTTTGTGTTGCCCTATTGAGTGGAACTCTATCAGGCCGTTTTCGGCGTGTCAAGTTTTTCTTTGCCCGGGGCTAGTTCGTGAGAGTTAGCCCCGGGCTTTTCTAATCCTTCAAAGTCTACCTAACAGGGCACTCTACCCTGATCACTGGTAGCTGGGTTAAGTACAACTTACCAGGCTAACTTTTACCTGTCAAGGTGCCCGGCCTGACTAGTTTACCAGACTGTAGTCAGCTCAGCAGAATCTTGGCTACCCACTCGTTTAGTGGAGTGGACCTCACAGCTTTACCTAACTAGCGGGCTACCCAATTAGATTTAACTTTTATTGACAGATTCTATATAAAGGTCTACGCGAGATTTAATAGGCGGCGAAAAAGTTACTCTCTCTTTGTGGAAATTACTCAATGCTATGCCGTAAGTTTTAAACCCCGTACTAAAACATTTTTGCCCTGGTAATGCTTTACACTTTGGACATTGAGGTTTTGGCTTAGCAGGAGTAATAAACCCACGTACTGCCTTTGCTCTGGATGGAACTTTCAAGCTACTCGCCTTCGCGCTCATCCTGCTGGTTCATCTCATCATTGGCAGGGTCAGTAGGCTCTGTGCGAGGCTCCACATCCTTGCCGATGGCAGGAAGGAACTTACCAGATGCAGCATCCCAGACGCAACCTCCGTAAAAGAAGGCTTCATACTCATCAGGGCTACCACTGATGATAGACACATAGATCAGAGTACTATCATCACAGAATCGATGCAAGGTGTCAGTACCGGTGATCTTAGTAGCACCAGCAGTGTCTACATCAACAGATCCCTTAGAGCAGCCACCTACAGCCAGTACTGCAACCATAGCACCGATAGCAATAAACTTCTTCAAAACGCTTCCTTTGTTTGATGTTAACTTAATTACTGACTTTATGCCATGCCCAAATAACAATGAGCACTATCACAATAAACCCTAGCACGATCGGAGGAATGACATCAATAGCTGCCTCAACACCATTCCACAGAGTGCTGATAAAGTCAATGATGTTGTCAATACCAGATTGTACGTCTTTGTTGTCCATAACGGATACCTTAGCATACTCGAAGTTACTTACCAAACTCAGCCCGTAAATTCGGGGTGATGCCCAGCCATGATAGCTGAGCATAGCACATTACCTAGCCTTGCGCTTAACCTCTTTTGCTAGCTGCTCGCGGAACTTCTTAGCTTCCTTAGAGTTTTGCTTGACCTGGTTCGTCATGTAATGAGCCATATCATCAGCGCTACCACCAGGAATAGAGATAGCCTCGCCACGCATTTGTGCAAAGATGCGGTACTGCTCGATTGTTGACCTACTCAAGCCAAGGTCACCAACTGTATGCGTGTGCTTCTGAAGCTTAGACTTCTTACAACCATCAATACCACACTTGAAGGGAAGAATACCCATAGTGTTTTGATACCCCTAAAATCTAATTGTTTACGTTTTCAATAAAAAAGGCAAGATGCTTGGATCAACCGCTTCTCTGACGCCACTTATTTGATCTAATGCCCAGATTGGACGACCAGTATTTTGACATCTCCACGTACTCAAGCTATCTTGCCTAGGCTATTCAATATAAACCCTACCTGCTGGCGCCTATCTCAACATGATAGTTCATCAGGTCTCCCTGACAAGTTCTAACTTACCCTACTAAACTCAGTCTGTCAAGTACTTACTTAGGACCAGTACATGCATGACCAAATTCACTAATAGGTTTACCACAAACAGAGCAGTGAGTCAACATTACCTCACCTTTCTCTTGGTTGCTGCCTTCTCTTCACGACGAGCGCGGACAGCAGCAAGTTTGATAGCATCAGCTAAGCGCTGTGCATCCTGCTCCTGACCATACGTCTTAGAGTTGCACATCGAGCACATAGTCTACCCTCTACTTGATGCGCTGCTTACTGCGACGCGGTGAGGATTTAATCCTAACACCAGTAGGGGCACCAGGCAACCCTGCCAAGCCAGCAATAATTTCCGCAGCTTCGGTAGGGTCAACATCGATCATGGGGTTATCAGCATCATCCGTCCACACTCTACCATCAATGTAGAGGATACTTCCCTTAAGTACTGCCTCACTCTTTGCCATGTCTACCCTCCTAGTAAGCTGGCTGACGGTTAATAATTCCAACAATGAGAAGAAGTATAATTAAAGATACAGGAATTGCAAATACCACACAAGTAAAAACCATTTGTGATCTAGTAATTACCTTGGCCTTGTAATCCCTAAGAGCCTCAATAACTATCGTAGTATACGCTACTGGCAACATAGCCACAGCTATGCCCATGAATATAACCATAGTGCAATCTCCCAGATTAACTATCCAGAATATCCGTCAGCCTTTTAGGGCTGGGCTCTGGCTGTAATCCATAGCTTACACGCTTGCGGTTACGTTCGCAAGCCCTACACTTGCGATTTATATTTCTTCCTGAGCGCTGTGATGATGTACGTACATTACTACCACTGTACGGATGACCTTGAGGGCATCGCTTCTTATTAGCTTCAAATGAATTGCTATTCACCATAGCAGATAGCTTTTGTGTAGGTGGTCGCTTCACTTCAGCAGAATCACCTAATGCTTTTCTTTGCTTATATCTCTTCTGTGCATCACAATGACAGGGGCGGCAGTATGCAAAATTTCCTTTAATGTAGAAGTCACTTAGCCCGCACTTCTTACATGGATCTTTATACATACTGCCGCCCCTTTAGTCTAATAGGTTATAGACTAATTAACGGTCAGAGTAAAGTATAGGGATAGATAGCCCAGATACCCCAACCAATAGTCACCGTAACGAAAATACCTACTATACCAATTATTACAAATTTCATTTCAGCCTCATCAAAGCCGAAACATATGGAAACAATTGTAGAAAGAGTAGATACAATTACTGCTGCAATAAGCAGTACCCAAATTAGGACTGCAATAGTAGGGCTCATAGTGTTACGCGCCTTTCGTATTCCTCTTGGCTTGTTGTATGAAAGAAGCCGCAGCCCCCCTCTGTTACCTCACACTCATAGACTCGTGTAGGTACCTTATCCCTATCAGATCGTGCCCTTATTTCATCGATAGCCACCTGTGCTCGATACCCTGAGGTAAAGGATGTCTTAGAGGGAAATATCTTGCAGATAGGCATAGTGCGCTTCTCGTCTTTAATGAGAGGTAGAAACGTCTCATCTTCAATTCTATTATTCTTGCGGCCCATATAAGATCATTTCCTTAAGAGAAGAATAGGGGCTATCCGAAGACAGCCCCTATTCTGATTGAACTAGTGAACAATTACCTTACGGTCAGTCTTGTTGTTAAGCTTCTTCATAGCCTCCTGAAGAAGCATAGCACGCTCACGGCTGATTGCGTGAGACTTCTCCATCTGCTCACGGTTGAGCTGAGCAGCACTGATAGCCACGGTGTTCCCGGAAGCATCCTTGCGCCACGTCACGCCATCCTCACGGCACTTAAGGCAGCGCTTAGGAAGCGAACCACGAGTGTTGAGGACAGGGAAGGTAGTACCACAACCACACACGACGCTCTCAGGGCGCTTAGAGACCTGCTGAGGGCTTGCCTTTACAGTCTTGGGGCGGGTACTAGCAGCCTTGAAATCCCTGCAAGGCTGGCAAGCCACGGGAGGACGACCACGCTTGCGCTCGAAGGTGAAGGTACCCGTACACTGGGGGCTAACCTTGCGCTTGCAGTCATCGGTGATCAAGGTAATGCGTGCCATGGTGAACGCCTTTCGGTTCGTTGTTCTTGCTTGTAGCCATACACTAGCACTGCAAGCAAGGTACGTCAAGTCTGGCCTAGAAAATCTGTGCTGTGACCTTAGGTCCGAAGCTCTTGTAAAGCTCTAATCTAGTAGATTCCCACTCAAGCATACTGATATTTTGGATTCTTAATTCATGTCGAGGATCTATTTGCCACCACTTGGGTGGAATAATAATATGCTTAGTATTGGGGTTATCGTTATGTATCTCGATCATAGAAAATAGAAAGCCAACCTTTTGGCCTTTACCTCTAAACACTGCGGTATTAGTCATAGCCCAGAAATGTCACGAATCAGAGAGATGAGACCATAACCTGCAAGGAAACAAATTACAAAAAACATAATATCTCCCATTACTCCTGTACCTTTCGCTTTACTGTGTGGTCTGCTGGCATATCAAAAATTCCTTGGTCAGTATAACTGCCGATAGGTATACTAGACAATAAATACTCCTATTAAAAGGTTGTTCTAATGCGTGTATGTTTTACTTGTAAGGAAACAAAACCTATTGAAGATTTTCCTACCTACACTGCTGGCAAGTATACAGGAATCAGAAGAGATTGCAAACCATGCAGAACTAATAAAATTAATGCTAATGCGAATGCTAAATACGCTGAAGACGCTAAGACACGAACTCAAGCAGCATCTAAATCTGCGAAGTGGCGTAAAAACAATCCTGAGAGCTACTACAAATACAAAATCAGATCCTCTGCAAGACATTTGGGGCTTGATGAAGATGAAATAATGGCTCACTATGAGCAACACTCAGGAAAATGTGATATCTGTGGTGGTGACCCTAGTCAGGGGTCTAGCCGTTTAGTTATTGACCATTGCCACCTCACACAAAAATTTAGAGGATTACTATGTCATAATTGCAATCTGGGTATTGGAAACCTAAAAGATTCTATTGACTTAGTAGAAAAAGCTTTGGTTTATCTAAAGACTAATCTTCAACAACCAACCTCTTAACTACATGATCTGCTGGCATATCGAAGGTTCCTTGGTCACTATAAATTGTTATCCACGGATCTCCGGTCTCACCATCCCACCAATCAGTCTTACGATCTACTGTAGCATAGCCTGCATCAGCAGCATCATTATAACCCCATTCATCCTGAGCAAAGTCAAGCTGATCGCCTGGCTCTACCCATTCAGCAAAGGTGTCTTTACATAGGTCTACACTCACTCTAGCTCCACAACTTTGATAGAATCAACATCGCGCAAAGAAAGGTTAGACCCTAAAATCTTAGCCTGCACATTATACATGTCAATTAGTTCTTGACGAAATGTCTTTGCTTTACTTTTGCTGATAAACCTTTTAGATGAATACTTTTTAGCAATACCATCATATACAGTCCAGCGTTTGATCTTCATACGGTCACCTTACATGACGATGGCCTGGACTGTCAAGTCCAGGCCATGTCTAAAGTCTATCGGTAGTAACGCTTACCTCTACCAGAGCAGGCATTACAAGGCTTACCACCGATCTTGCCATCCGTACACATATCACATTTATGCCAACCTTTTAGAGTTGGCTTAACAACCTTAGTAGCCTTGAGCCCGCGCTTAGGGAGCTTTACCATTGTGTCTCCTAATGTACTAAAGTGTAATACAGAACTATCCAAGTAGCTTGGATGACAAACAAATAAATTCCTACAAACCACACATGGTAGCTCATAGGCATAGTTAGTGCGCTCCAACCTCTACGCTCAGCATACTTGACCGCGAGGAATCTTGCAAGGATGGCTGACAAGATAGCAAAAACAATCCAGCTACCAGCCACTATAAGTAAGGTCATATTCAAAGCCTTCGATCGATGTCCACAATGTAACTTGATTCTAGCATCGATCGAAGGCTTTGACAATTGAATTAACGGAAAATCAAGTAAAGAATACCCAGAGTCACACCATACGTTCCGAACATAACGCCTAGTACTCCTAGTGTGAAATGCCAGAGAGGAAACTCCATGTAATGGTTGAACCTAGTAATCATTACAGCAAGGCTAAAAGTAAGTACACTAAGCGATACAAACATGAATAGCCAGATCATTACCAATCAACCTTCATCAGATAATTGCCAGCAGGAATATGACCTTCAATGAATAGCCTGTGAAGAATATGCTCAAGTCCTACATCTACTGGATTCTCCCAGTATTTATGGTCAATTTCAAGGCCAGTTATTTCACCAGTCTCAATCCATTTAGCGACAATGAGATCATCGCCTATTAGATCCAGTTCAGATTCTCCATCTACAGTCCACTCATGATAAGTGTAATGCCCTAGACGCTCATAAGGAATAAAATCTCCTTCGAGAATATTAATGTCTAGTCCATAGACATCCTTAACAGTTCGTTCAAGGTCTTCATATTCGAATACATGAGTAGTTACTGTATTTAACTTAGCTGACTTTTCAATCACTCGATCTTCTCCATAAAGTCTTCAATTTCATCAACCGTAGGCCATACCGCATCAAAGATACGCTCTTGAGTAGGCATATAGCCACTCTCAAAGAGTTGACGAATGCGCCAGCGAATAGCTGCAATCTCTGCACGAGCCTCAGCAGCATCCTTACGGTAACCTAGCATAAGCTGCTCAGTAGTGTATGCAGCATTGGCTGCGTTCTGCTGCATGATATTAAGGATCAGGGCCGTAGCCTCATCCCCAATATCACTAACCTCTTCAGCACTAATACTCTTTGTCATAATGGTTTACCTTTCACCAATCTACAATGATGTTGTAATAGCCAGCCTGGATAAGTCCCTCACGAACCATGCAGTTAAGCATGGTAGGAATACCGAAATACCAAAAATCTCCTGAATCCTTCCACTCTGCAAATTCCTCGATGTCATCAGGAGAAAGTACTACGTCAGTAGCGAAGAACATGAGGTTATCCCCATTCCTCGCCTCTTGCATAGCAGCTACTTCAATATCGTGACCATAAGTATCCTTAACGAACTTCTCAAAGTCACCGAACATCACAGTGTTAACTACACGCTTGTGCGTCTTCAATGTCGTCATGCCAACAGACTAGCAAGGGCCAGGCTGTATGTCAACCTGGCCCTTCAAGATCCTTTAAATCCAGTCCCTACGTTCAGCAACTAGAACTAGCTTTCCATCCTCTTTTCGTAAGACTACACGATAATCACCATCAGCAGGTATAGCAGTATTCCAGAAATCTACATCTGTAGGAATAACTGCCTTACCTCCTAGAAGGTTGAGAAGATGCCATAAAACACTTTCAATTTCAGTGTCACTACGGAAGATATCTTCAATACCTACTTTTTCGAATACTTCCTCAGGCTCCATTAAACTGATACCTGACCTGTTAGCTTATCATGATGCTGATAATGGGTCAGACCAAAGTCGCTAGGCTCATAATCAAATATATCACGAGCACCTTGTACTACAAGTGTAGGAGCTGGATAGGGCTCTCTAGTGATCTGCTCTTTCATCTGCTCAATGTGGTTATTGTAAATATGCACATTGGTCATATCATGAACAAGCGTTCCAGGAATATATCCTGCTGATAGAGAAATCATATGTAGGAGAAGCGCATACTCAGCAATATTGTAAGGTACCCCAAGGAATACATCACATGATCGCTGATGCAGCTTCATATTCAGATAACAATCTTCAACATACAACTCAAATGACCAGTGACATGGAGGAAGAGCCATCTCATTAAGCTGATTAGGATTCCATGCGCTAACAACCATTCTCCTAGATTCAGGATTGGTCTCTAGCTCATTCATCAGCCAACGAATCTGATCCGCTCCCCTATCAAATTCAGTCACCCAACCCTTAGATAAATCCGGGCCGTCAAAATTGCGCCACTGATGACCATATACAGGACCAAGATCACCTGACTCATCCTTAGCCCACTTGCGCCAGATACCAAAGCCCATATCTGCAAGCTCATTAGCATTACTAGAGCCCTTAAGCATCCATAGCATTTCAGCAATGACATGCTTAAAACTCTGAGTCATGTCTTTAGTAGTCAGAAGAGGGAAACCATCTGCCATATCAAATACCATCTGATATGAGAATAGAGATCGCGTACCTGTTCCTGTACGGTCACCTCTCTGCTTACCAAGACCTAGAACAGCGCTAACCATTCTATTGTACTCATCATCTGCCTTACTCATTGGATTCTCCTTCAGCTTCCCAAGGAATTACTGGAGATTCATTAATTACTCTATCACGAATAAGTGCATATTCACTTTTTGTAAGTTGTTGATTTTCCACTTTTTCAGCAGCTTCTTGAAGTTCTTGCATTCCTTCTTTAGAAACTTCTCGATGGAAATTCAATTCAATAAAATTATCGCTCATTCAGTCTCCTGACTCTAACTTGTGTTGGATACTCTCTAGTGCAGGACTAGGCTTGATCTTAGCACCGTTTCCGTAGACTGGGTAGCGTCTCTCAAAGGCATCTCTAGCACCCCTCAGTTTAACGTGGAGCGCTGTTCTACCTTCAGGCAAGGATTCTATCAGGTCCCAGAGTTCTTGCCTGTTTAATTCAATTGTAGTAGTAACTTCCATCAGATATCAAATTCACCCTTGTTAGCACCTTCAAGGAAGGCTAGCCACTCATCAGGAGTGAAAGTTAGGACAGGACCATTACCCTGATCCTTAGTATCACGAACTAGAACCCCATCTGAAGTCATACATACTTCAACACAGTTATTACCACCGTTACCATTACTACGGCTTGACTTCTTCCATGTGTTACTTAGCATCTTACATCCTCATTCCAAGTGTAGGTAAGTATCTGTTCCTAGGAGAACCTAGTGTTCTCATCAATGATAGGGTTGACTTCTGAGAATCTTACATAACCCTCATCGTCAACTTGTAGCTCTCCATCTTTAAGCTTAGTTGCGGCATAAGAATCTCTATAAGAATAGTCATCTTCAACAGCTACAACTAGTAGATTATCATGGCATGAGAGAAATCGATTACCGAATGCATAACCTCCCTCAAGCAACTTTTTAGCATAGGGTAGCTTCATCTTCTGCATTGTTTCACCTCCAATCCAAGTGTAGGTAAGTATCTGTCCCTAGGAGTACTTCCTCCTAGCTCTCTTTACCTTCTTACGATTTTCTACCTGTTGCTGAGATGGTGCAACCCACTCATGCCAGCTACCTTTAAAGTATAGCTTCTTTCCTTCATGAGGGCTATTGCAGGTTGCACAATCTAGATACCAATCCTTTTTCATCTAACGATCTTGAATCGCTTCTTCTTGCAAGCAGGGCAAGTAACATCATTCCAATTCTTACGGAATTTAGTTACTCGCTTTCCACACTTAGCAGTAACTACCAGCGCTGGCTTATCATCATCGTACTTGTGGTAGTAACCATCATCTGACATGTTCTCTCCAAGTTTGAAGTGTAGGTAAGTATCTAGTTCCTGTACTACTTGACTTGCTTGAACTTAATCTTGATCTTCTTGCACCCAGAGATGAGGCTCATCTGCTCATTCACAATGACCTTCCAATGGTCCTTTGCAGCATTCTTACTGGGTGCATGAAAAGTTAGTTCATACTTGTACCAGGTATCCGCAATGATCTGCCCAAAGAAATTAGGAGTCGAAGAATCATTTAGTTGCCTATTGCTAAGCTTCACAGTTTTTCCAATCCAAGTGTAGGTAAGTATCTGTCCCTAGGGGAGGTCTATGATCTCAATACTCATCTGCCCTAGACCTAGGTCTCTAAGATAGTCTTTATCATTCCATTCAAAGAATTCTCTTAGCCATTCTGGTAGATTCTCAGAAGCCCGTTCAGTTGCAACAAGTACATCACTATCAGGAATAGTGATCTTCAATATAACTTCCATTAAACTTCCTCAACCTTAGTTACGCCATCTACAAGCTTTAGTTTATACTTTTTGTCAGCAAACTCACTAAATGCTGTAGAGTGGGTAACCATAATAATGATGACATTGGTTTTGTTTATCAGCTCTTTAATGAACTCTGCTAGAGGAATTTCATACTCTGCTGATACATGAGCAAAGGTCTCATCTAGTACCAGGACAGGTTCCTTGATATCCTTGCTCAGGAGCATGACAACCAACCTCAAGAGGAATCCTACCACAGCAGCGAGTCCACCACCACGAGCATCCATGACTGATGTTGACACAGTACGCCCGTTAAGGCCCCTAGATTCAACGGAGAACTTCACTTCTGGGGTTTTCCCCCTCTGGGTCTGGGTAACTTTAAAAATCATGCTAGGATCATTAAAGATTGATTGTATTCCCCTTGTTACCAATTCTTCAATCTTATTTTGTGCATCTGCCTGCCTGGTTTCTCCAATTGATGCTAATGTAATAGCTACTTTGTTGTAGAGGTCTACATCAGAAGAGGCTAGAACAATCTCATCCTTTAGCTTTACGCCTTGAGATGCAATCATTCTAGCCTCAGTGATGCGACGATCTACAAGCTTTCTAGCAGCAGTAATTCTTGCCTTAAGGCTTGTAAGATTTTGCAAGTTTGTTCCAACTCTCTATAGTTTCCATGCCTTTTCGATAAGCTTAGTATCAATTCCCATAGCTCGATAATGCTCAATAACTTCTTTTTGGGCCAATTCTTGTGCTAGCTTAGTGGCTTCAGCCTTTTTTAGCTTATCAACCTTACGCTCAGCAGCACTGTTCATAAGAGGGATAGCCTTTAAAGCCTTTATTGCTAATCTAAATACTGTCCTTATAGTAAAGAATATGATAGCTATAGGCCAGAATGCGGCGCTAAGGCCACAAATAAACGGTATAGTATCCTCTCTACCTATATCACGCTTAGCTTCCTTCAATGCCTCTTCAGCCATTTCGGCCTCAGATCGGCTTTTAGTGTACCATTTTCTTTGATGCTCTAAATTAGAATTGAATGCCTCATTCAGAAATTTGTTATGTAACTGAATATAGACTATGCCAGAGGTAGCTACATAACCTAGAATATAAATCCAAATCATAGTGGACCCAGTTTCTTCTTAAGCCAATAATTGAAAGCACAAGAGAGAATAAAGGCACAAGTAGGGATTGCAACAATCTTAGCTACTGTGAAGTATGTGCCTTTATTCTCTCTCCACGACTCTAGTAGAGTAGGTTTCCACTCTTCCAGGTCTCCATCATAGTAGTCCAAGTTCATACCTCGAACATACTACAGGTCTAGCTTACTGTCAAGTAGGGTTACTTACACTTGAACAGTAATTCTGGTTAGCATCCTGAGCAAATTCTAGAGCATCATTATCTGATAGCCCGAATGCCCCGATACCCTCCTTCAATGCTAGCTGAACTAGAGGATCACTCTCCCAACCATTACCAGCAGCACCGATTACATCACAAGTCCTGTTAGCTGCCTTGAGGATAGCAAATTCAGGAACACTTGGGTAACGCTTACCCCAGCGCTCTGCAAATTGAGTAGCTGGCGTTCCTGCCTCGCTAGTAGTAGGTGCGGGGCTTTGAGGTGTTGGCTTAGGAGTATTCTCCTCTCCACCATCCTCGGTAGGCTGTGGCTCAGGATCGGGCTTAGGGGTACCTGAGGGCTTTGTTGGCGCTACAGATGGAACAGTTGGTGGCTTAGTAGGGGTAGGGTCTGATGGAGCAGTACAGCCGGTTAATGCTGCAATTAAAGCAATTCCAATAATAGTCTTTTTCATTTAACCCTCATTTTCTGTGAAACTAGATGAATAATGTCTCGATACTTATCATCGAGTGCTTGTACTTCAGGTGTAAGCACTTCAAACGGTACTAGACTTCTATGCCCTGGGTTAACGTTATTCTGCCAGACTGACCAAGCATCGTGTACGTTCTTTGATGTAGTTGCCTCACCCCTAACGAGAACTAGTAATGCATAAACATCTAGAAGCTCTACACTACAATTAGGCATATGCTTAGCTAGCTCATCTACGATCTGATCAATATAATTAATGCGCGGCAAGGTAAAGCACCCCACAAGCAGCAAGAATAGTAAAGGCAGCACTGAGTAGAGCAGAACCCCTCTTCTTAGAGTCCTGACCAATAACTGCTGCTGTCAACAGAATGACAAGGTTAAGTCCATAACCTATCATCAGTAGAGCAGTAATAGCGAATATCATAATCTTCCTTTAATAGATAGTGAAAAGGGAGTGCGCAAGCTATTAACTTACACACTCCCTGAGGAAATCTTTGCAGTTATAGTAGTAGGGATACTCCACCAGGGCCAATCAATAGCCCGAGAAGAATCAAGACTATTCCAAATAGAAAGTCCTGCTGGAAGATTTTCCAGATACCTACCACTACTAAGATTACAGCAAGTAACCAAAGTAAGAATGCCATAATTTAGCCCCCTATGTCTCATTAGTTACTTATGTAATCGACCACTTGAGGAAGGCAGAAGACTTGAACCCCATAGGTTTCCCTACCATCTGTTTAGCAAACAGAGTCGCTGACCCCAGCGATTTACCTTCCAGGTACCTGTCTTTCCAGGCTGTCAGCTAGATTATAGCATTAACTACTAGGTCTAGCAACCCCGCAGTGAAGGCACCACTTATATTGATCTCCGCTACGATGCCCGCAATGGGTACATAGCCAGCTCACTTAATGGGCCTTGCAATTCCACAACTAGTACATACGTTATGAGCCTGCTTATTCTTATGCCCGCAGTTCTTACATTCCCAAACGTTAGGCTTACTCATAGAAGACAACTACACGTTCAGTAGGCTGTACTTCATAAGTAGTTCCATCTAGGTCTGATTCACCATAGCTAGAGTAATACCCATCCTTGCGGAAGTAACGAGTAGTATTACCATCAGATAGAGAAACTACCATCCAGTACTGATCGCCTTGCCCCTCACCACCGTATTCACTAACTACCTTAGCAGTAAGCTCATCAAAGGTATCTTCACTAGCCTCATACTTAGCTTCTCGCCAAGCTCCACCAGTATCAGATAGCTCTGAGAAATCTTCAACTTCCCACTCAGCCTTTAGCTCTGCCTGCCAATCCTCACCTGTGTGCTTATACTTATGGTTAGGATCTCCTAGTAGAATAGCAATAGCTGTACCAGCAGCTTCCTCTAGGGACATATCCTTTACTGAAGTCACTTGCTCTCCTTAAAATCTGTAATCGTTACTGAGTGAGGGAAAACCTCTGTATTTTCGCCCTCTTCTAGGTGCCCACCATCATAGCTAGCGTACCAGCCATCACGCTTGAAGTACCTAGTAGCTGTCTCATCGCTTAGAGATAGTACCACAAAGTAAGTCTCATTGTCATGGGCTAGTCCATCAGATTGGTTAGCTACATATCTTGCAGTGACCGTACCATCTGTAGCTTCCCTCTTAGTACCCTCTAGGAGGGCTTCCCATGCACCCTGACGCTCCTGAAGAGAGTATCCCTCAGTTTCTTCCTCTGACTCATCATAGTTATCTAGAGCATACTTTTCCCAGGATTCGTAATACTCACTTTCCCAGCCATGTGTTAGTAAGATGCTAAGAGCTAACTCAATTCCTTGCGAAACAGTTAGTGTATCTACAGTTGTCATTTATCTTCCTTTTTCTTATGCTTAGCTAAAATTTTTTGTAACTCTAGCTGAGGGCAAATCTCACCAGGAGATAGAGACAGATAACCATGCTCCTGACAGCCGCCATGGTGATCATACCAGCACTTCCCAGTATCTACTAGAGACTCTAATAAGTCGAGTGAGACTTTAACCTTACTCATAAATAGTAATTGCTTTCTGCGATGGAGAAACTTCCTTCAATTCCTTATCCCATTCACTACCAGTATAGGAAGTATGAGTGCCAGTAGCCTTATAGAATTTACCTTGGACTTCAAATACAATCCATAGCTCTTCAGACCAGCCATCATAGTTCTTGAAAGAATCGTAGCTGTTGTAATCTACAATCTTTACTTCACCTAGACCAGGAACATCAAAGGTTTTTCCATTGGAGTCGCCAGTGTAATTAATAAATTCACTGAAGCTTCCCCATTCCAGCTCTTCCTCTGCATAAAGAAGAAGAGCTGCCCTAACCAATTCGGCGGACAGCTCACTCAACTCAGACACTCTCCCAGATAGTTACGGTACGTGGAGTACCTGCTACTTCAGTTAGAGACCAACGATCCCAATCCCAACCACCATAAGATGAGTTAGAGCCCTCGATCTTAAAGTTCTTGCTCTGCTCAGCAGTAGAGATACTGAAGACTACGTAACCTGTTCCTACAGAATCACCATAAGAATCAACATCGTAATCTGCATCAGTAGCAACTACACTGACAGTAGTACCTACAGGAAGGGTACCATCCATTACCACCTCAGCAGTAATATCCTCTCCTGTAGAGAAACTTTCCCAGTTAGCACTAAAGCTCAATGCAGTATCACGAAGATAACTAACATCGAATGCATCAGCATCGACTACTACGGGAAGAAGCTGACCACAGCTATTGCATGTACGAATCACTTAAACTCCCTAACAATCTTTTCAGTCATAGTTACTGCACGTAGATCGCCATCCCATATTACCTCACCATAGGAATCTCCGGTACCAGTCTTCCTGTAGTATTGATCCCCAATTTGAAACACAATATATGCGTCAAAGGTAGATCCTTGAGGTAGAGCACTTTCTCCATAATAACCATTTACATCAACGTCACCAGTATTATAGGTAGACTTGATTGATGCAATATTAATAGGTAGGGTAGCACCAGGTACATTAACCCCAGTACCTTCAGAGCAGCCATCAAACATACTCCAATGGTTATTACCTACATATTCCATCAGCTTAGCTAGGTTATATGCGGGGTGGCTGGTATCTAGTTCAGTATTACATGTTGGGCAGTTATACACAGGAGGCTCCATACTATAATAGCTTATCCATTGCTTTACGGGTTTGGTAGGATCGATTTTATCCGTTACGTTCAT
>Ga0247780_1000325_pt1 | contig 47511 bp, 24 predicted proteins | sample UWRJL079202R5_FD_179927 | JGI IMG/M metagenome (GOLD analysis project Ga0247780, IMG submission 179927) | Plant litter microbial communities from Arlington Agricultural Research Station in Wisconsin, United States - UWRJ-L079-202R-5 | ecosystem: Environmental > Terrestrial > Plant litter >...
TAATTCTTCTCTTTCAGAATCACTCAGATCCTCCCTGCCAGCCTCTCTCTGTGAGGCACGAACCTCCTCAATTCCAGCAAACTGCGTGTTAGGGTCGACTTGGACCCTCCTTCTCTTTCGGCCTCTTATGCGTTCCAGGCTTTTTTCTGCAGCCTCTAGTTGATGTACCGTATTTGCCAGCTGAAAATTTACGTTATCAAAGGCTTTTGTGGCCTTGCGTATAAAAAGCCGGTCGCTGGCGGTCCGTTTCTGACCGGCTAGAAAAACCTGCCCTTACAGACGGAAATCCTTTAGCTTTTTAGGGGTAAACTATATAGGCCGGTCCTCTAAATTCTTACCCATAATGGAGTTGTAAGCCTCTTGAAGGCCTATAGAAATTGTGGAGGTTACTTAACCCACGTCGCTATTAGAATTCTTAATAATAAGGCTGTTGCTTAGGGGCTTCTTAAGGCTAACCAGCTAAAGGCCTGTAGCTTTCTAACTAGCTTTAATGTTAGATTTGGTTATTCTATGGACCCTGGCTTACTAGTAGCATTTTAGAAAGGCCCTCTTTTCAGCAATAATGCTTTCGTCAAAGCTAGAAACAACCTTATTATGCCTGGCTTTATATTTGGCTTTTAAGGGGCTGAAAACCGATAAATCTAAGGGTTAGAGAACGTAAGAGGTATAGGCTGGCAGAAATAATAACTGTACGTTATTACTAAATGCTAGCTATATGAATTCTTCAGTAGTATAACTGCTATGGCTATCTAAAATAAGGAGGCGCTTCTCTAAGGGGTTGGCTGGCTAAGTCTCCGGAAGAAAGATATTATAAAGTTAGGTAACGGCAGTATTATTATCAGATTAGCTATTTTTGGTAGTTTTTCACTTCTAGCCCTTAAATGGCCGTAAATCGCGTGGATACCACTGTTATTAAAGGTTTCCACCTTTGAAAATAACAACTAGGTTTAAATACTAGCCGTTAGTGGAGATACACTTAATAATTAAAGTTTAAATTTAATCTCCTTTCTTTCTTTTCTGGAATTTCTTTCGTTCCTTAAAGCTAATAACTAAACCGTTATCTCTAATATTAGAAGTAATACCAGTTTCATCTATATTATACCTATAGTAAGCTAGAATAGCCTTTACACTAAGGAGTTTTAAATACTTAAATTAAGGCTGAATAACGGCCTTATAGGCTTGATTAGCACAGTTTCCGTGGATTCTTTAAGGTCTAATAGTGGAAATTAATAGATTTCTAGTTAAAAACTGGCCAGTCTAGCGTTTTCTAAAGCTCTCGTCGTCTCTAAGCATTCTTCTAGCTAATCTTCGGATTTACACGTAGGTTAGAGGGTAACTAAGCGACCCCTAGAATAGAATCCATTCAGTTAAACGTTCTTCCATAGCTGGAGAGAGCTTTTACTTAATGATTTAGGACTTATTAGCTGGCCTAGAGCCGCGAACTCGATTAAAGAGAGTGGTAGGGGGTACGCCATAATTTTCAGCAGAGTTATGGAGTAAGCCAGTTTCTGCAAACTCTACCAGCGCATTACGCAAATCTAAGTCGGTATATCGCTTCATCATTCAATTCGGAATCTAATAAAAGAGACAGTAAAAGAATTGGAGCAGAATTGATTGAGTTGTTGGCGATTTAATAGATAAGTTTGGTGGCGAGTAGCAAGTCTTTACTGACAAACCCCGTTCCAAAGGCAGGGGTGTTCCAAAAGTCGGTGCTCTGACTTACCAGATTGCTGGACTTCCAATTAGAGAGACACGAATAAAACTGACGTAGAAAAACAACAGAGACGTACCTAATATAGGACAGAGCTTAATATGGAACAGAACCTAATATAGAAGAATAATAAACCTAATATAAGACAGTGCTTAGCATAAAACAATAATAAGAAACACGAACGTGAACTAGGACATCTTCCTTCAATCAGAGAGCTATTTACCTCTATAATAGAACCTTGAAGAAAAGCCTCAATTAGCAATCGCCCTATGAAGACTTCCACACGTTTGTGGCCCAGAAAGATGTCATTCTGAATCCAGTACGTAAGCCACAGGTCGGCTATCTACGTAATTACGGCTGCAGAGCCTTCGTAATGACGAACGACGCCCTGAAGAAAACCAACTGCCTTAACAAGCTAAGTCCTAATACCTGGATTGGCTACCTTATAAGTTACGATTTTATAAACATCTATTAAATATGGAACCCCATGCTTAATAAGTTCATTTGCGTAAGAGACGTTACCTTTAACGAGAACAACTTCTTTAGCAGTAACCTTAATAATTTTAAAGATAACCTCCTAAATGTTATTAAGAAAGAGATAGAAGAAGTTATCCGCAGTTACGAGATTAGCGATAGAGTTGTTCTAACAAACCTCCTTAACTAGGGCTTATAATTGTAAGAAGAAGATGAAAATAAAAAGATCATTCGTAACTTTATCACCATCAGCCCTATTCTAATCGAGACTAATTCTAGAAAGGCTACAAAAGTTAAAGATCTTTAGAAAGAAAGCCTCAGCGAGCTAAACAGCCCTAACCACTCCAACAGAGAGAAAGAGTTAAAGTACAAGACTAATCACCTTAGTAGTGGGTTTATCGCTAGAAGGCTCTAAATCCACTTAAGCCCCAGTTTACATAATATTAAAGAGAACCTTCGCAAGCCTAAAGCTTAACAGCGAGGTTAATGATAATGATGAAAGAATTGGAAGAATTCCATGCCGCGTTAACAGCTGTAAGGATTAGTCCTTAGTGATAATGTCAGGCTAAGCGTTACAAAGCCGCCTTCACAGCGTAAGCTACTGTTAAGAAGATTAAGTAGAAGGAAGATTTTTATAATAAACTTACTCTTAACTAATTAAGTTGTATATTATGACAAGGAGAAATATAACAAAAGTAAGAAGATAATTGAAGGCTGATGAATAAATCTCATTATATAAACTTTTATATTAAGTACCTCTTTAGGAGGTAGAGGTAATACCGTATAGCTTTATAGCTTCTCAGAGGCTCAGCCCATTATTAGTAATTGCCGCCAAGGCGTTCTAGAGTCGGTCTTCTTTTGTGGTGTCAGAGGGGCAGCTTCTAATCGCCTTCTAAGCTTTCGGAGCGTTCCCCTTTCGGTACTTAGGGGGCCTAGTAACGTACTAGGTGAAGGAGGTCACTTCTAAGCCGCTTAGAGGGGGGTAGGGTGCTGCATAGCGTTCATCTTCGGTTTGGTAGGCCGTGTGGGTAGGGAGGGTGTCTTAGAAATGGATCGGTTCCGAAAGTCGTAATTCTTGACGAAATGAAGCCATTCAAACGCGGAAAAAATGGTGCCGTTCAATTGCTGCGATGGCAATTCAGAATCAGGAAGAAAAGAAGGAATCACTAAAGGTTTGGTGTTGTTGTTTTGGTTCTGTTGCTATGGTTTTTCTTTTCTTCTTTTTTGAAGCCACAGTGGAAATGAAAGTGGAGATGCTATACCGCATGTGGCCAGAAAGCCTGGGTGGCCGGAAACCCTGTGGATTACGTTATCCTTTAAGGTTAGTAGAAAGTAAGCCTATTTCGTTAATCTGTTAACTATTATTAAGATTTAGTTATAAGTAACCCTTAAAATAGGGTCCTTAGATTTAGGTATCTTAGTAATATAGTTAAGTAAGATAGAGCTTTATAACACTTATAATACAGGGAGTGGCTTAAAAAGCTTATAGGGCTTATAACGTCAATTCTGCTTTTAGTAACAGATATTACAGTTATTAACCACTTCCTTAACTAAGCTTTTCATTCCAGGGAAGGTATACGTTTATTAAACTTAAGTAAAAGTCTTAACTCTACCTATATGTCCTTTAAACCAAGACTTATAAATCTGCTATATATACTCCTTTCGTTTATACAGATTGTAAATATACAGTTTCTCTTAATATTAAAGTTCTACTTTTAGTTTAAGTGTGCTATTTACACCTTTTAATAGTGGTTCTTACTAATAACTGGTTTCTTCATGTTTTAGGTATATTAAACACTCCTTACTACACTCCTGCATGTGCCTTAAGAAGTCTCCTAAAGGGCACTTATACTTACAGGTACCTTTTACTAACCTTCTTACTTAAAAGTCCTGTTATTATTAATGGATATTATACTTTATTTATAAGTTTATATAAATATTAATGGTTTATTCCAAAGTCCAGTTATCTAATATTTATAAAGTGTGTTTTAGTATGCTGCTCTTAGCTTTAGTGAATATAATAATAAAGATTAGGGGTTAGTTAGTATCTTTATAGTCTTATCCCTGGCTAAAAGTGTCAGCTCGTCTTATCTTTTTCTTTAACGTAATAGATCTGGAAATGGAACAGAGCTATTAATTCTACTTAACGTACTTATTAAGGGTTAAGTTCCTTCATTAGGAAATATTAAAAGTTATTATGATCTGAAAAGACCTGGACCGGTTCATTTATACTGTTTAAATATAATACTTACTTAATAAAGTATTAAATGATTACTATTAGTTCCTTATTATGGATAAGGTATTATAAGGCTAAACTATAAATCCCTTTTAATAAAAAGGTAACTGAGTGACGTTTTCTATTGTCTTAGACTTAACTAAGTTCTCTTCCAATTATGAATTCTAAGGAGTCTGTCTCGACTTAAAAAGGCTTTAAGAAATCAAGGAGAGTTAAGATTAATACTGTAATAAAGATGTACTTAAGTTTATTAAACGCTTTCTACTATTTATTAGTCTATTTAAACAGTTTACTTATTCCTATAAGCTTATAAAGTGGTCTTACAATTTTTATAAAATACTTAATAAAGAATTAATAAAAGTTTATAAAGCTGATAAAGGCTTATAACTTTATTTAGTTCTTTAAGGTAAGTTAATCTCTAATTACTGCTGTCTTCTCTAATTATATCTTAAGCTTTCCCAGGATTACTTTAAACCTTAAATAGTTTAATTCCTAAATGTAGAAGTCGCTCTTCTCTAAATTTACCATCAGCTTCGCTTTTTCAAGAGCTATTAAAACCTATTATATATACTTTCAATGTTCTTTTAAAGTTTTAGAATAAATTAAAACGTTATCTAAATACATAAAGATAAATTTATCAAGAAAGGAGTGGAGAACGTTATTAATAAGGCTTTAAAAAGTTATAAGGGTATTTACTAATCTTATAGGTATAATACAGTACTGGTAATACCTATTATAAGTCTGAAAGGCTATTTTATACTTATCCTTTTCCTCTACTTTAATATAGTTAAATCTTATAAGGAAGTTAAGGCTGGAAAACCATTACACTTTAATAATCCATTCTCACATTTCCATAATAAGTAACAGTAAGTAGCAATTCTTAATTATATCCTTATTTAACGTTTAGTAATTAATAATTATATAAAGTTTACTATCTCCCTTCTTTAAGACAAACAGCATTATGTATCTTATTAGAGACTGGGATTCCATAATAAACCCATTCTTCAGGTTTTCTTCCACGTTTTCCCACAGGGCTTTAGCTTGCTAAGGGTTTAGGTAATAAAGTTAAAGCTGCAAAGATGTACTCCCAGCTTAAGTTTAATTTTATAATCTTATAGCTTATGGTCTAACAGTTATAGTATCTTTTTCTAAAACAAGGTAAACTTCCTATATTCCGTAAGTACTTTAAATAAGTCAACTTCCTCACTTATCTGTAAAACAGCTTCTTACTTCTTTCTACCTTTTAAATCGTTATTTAAGCTGTGTAGTGGACTCTCTAGCTTTTTAACTAACTTAATAAACCTAACTTAAACTATACTTAGTTTTAAGGGCTTAAGGTGCTTTTAAGTGCTTTATATATCTTTAAAGCGGTTTAGAGCTTTCTAAGCCTTTCCCAAATAATGATTATAACTGGGGGACTTACTAAAAGCAAGGTGGTCACTCCTCCAGTTAATTATAAGGTTATACTTTTCCAGCTAAGGTAAACTTAGAAGTATATCGTACTTTAGTATCAATGTAACGTTAAAAGTTCCTTTTTATTTATCATTATCCACTTTAATTAAGAGTAAAGAGTAATATGTAACTTTCTCATTATTATACTTATATAGGCCTCCTTCTCTATTTTAAATAAGAATACCCTTTTTATATTTTTCATTATGGAGTTTCCTTCAGTTAATTAACAAGGTGTGCATTAGGTTAGAAGCACTCCCGTTATTAATTACTACTCTTACCCTAAATAACCTTCCTTTTCGATCTGTTAGGTTAACGTAGATAAAGTAATGCTTATACTTTTTTATACTTAAGTTACAGTAATTATCTGTCTTTAAGGTCTTATTTAACCTAACCTTTAAATACCTCTCTTTTATCTTAGGGCTTTACTAGCTAGCGGACTACTGGTTTTCAGATCTTTTAAAGACTTAATAACCTTTTCCCAATTCCTTCAAGAAAAACAGACAGCTTTAATAGATTTATTAGTTAATCATTCCTAAGTTTTCCTGTTTTAAAGTGTAGTTAACTTTAAATGGAACGATATTTTACAGATCTTTAATAAGTCGATAGTACACCTTATAAAATTAAATCCTAACAATGTCTTCTTTCTCTTAATTCCACTAATAATCTGCCTGTTTTTACTAGGTTTTAACTTTCCCCTTAAGATAAATAAAGTATAATGTGACTAGATAACTGTTAAGTAAGCTCCTTACTAACAGGCGGTAAGGGTTAGATTAATTATAGTGATCTCTTAAGAGTTATTACTGCTAAAACCCCTTTTTAGGATGTAAGAAACCTAGTAATAACGTTATCTTAGCTCCACTCTTATAACGGTGTAATCCCGGCCTTTTATATAAGGGAAGTAATTATAAAGAGCTTTAGGTCTAAAGTGCTCATTAAGAGTGTAATTATCGTATATGTAATTAATCTATAACAGGTCCTTATAGTTAAGATAATTACTATAAATTGTAGAGGTTAAGACTTATAAGTACAGAACGGGGGGGGGGGGGGGGGGGGGCGTGTTTTACTTCCTTAATTACCTGCTTTTATATACGCTGTTTTTCCTAAATTTCTTCCTAAAATTCATGTAGTAATATCCCAGCCTGTTCCTTTATAAGGTAGCCTTCTTTAATAAATCGATACTTAAGATGGTTAGCGAAACGGACCTTATTATAAAGCTGTAAGCTAGTTTTAACTACTTTATCCTTTATTTCCAAAGTGAGAGCCTTAACTTATAAGTCCTCCAGTTTATCTACTAGCTCCTAATGTCTGTTTTTCAGACCTTAAACCTTTTACTAATACGTCTATTTTTTACCTTCCTAGGGGATTTTTACAGTAATAGTCTTAGGCACACCAGCCCTGGTATAAGGTAACTATCTAAGCTGTCCTTCTTTTAAGGAGGTAAGGGTACTGATCTATTTAGCGTATTTAAAGCGTTTAAATGTCTCTAGGGGCATAGAAGAAAAGAGTTTCCGTTTCTTTAGTTTAATTCTTTTAACTTATTCCCTTTCGCTCTTTAAGGCTTACTTCACTACTTAAGTGGCCTAAAAAGCTAGTTCATTAACTCCATTTACTATTTTAGTAAAGTCCAAATTAAAGTTCTTTTTAAACTTCCTTAACTTCTAGGCTTACAGCATAAGGTTTTTAAAGTCTATAACTGCCATTTAAAGCTTCTCTTCCTAAAGTTAGTCTTTAGCGACTTATACTTCCAGTTATCTTAAGTTTCTATCTTAAAGTTAGTTTATAACAACCTGCATCTTTCTATCTAACTTTAATAAAACTTTTCTAAAGTTTAGATATTACACGTTTTAAGGGAACTAGAGTTCCTCTTCTTCTTCTTCTTCCTTACTCTCCTTATTCCCTATATTACACTTACTTATTTAGGAGTAATCTTTCTTATTATTTATTATCTGGACGTAAATATCTCTGGAGTTAAACCTAACGTATTTTCCTCTATCTGGGACTGGTTTCTACTTAACTCTTTTGAGGGAAGGGTATTACAACGCTATATAGCTTGTTTTATCACAGTTAAAGTATTAGATTTAAGATATGTCCCCTAAGTAGCTTCTATTATTATTACTACTATAACTTATCGTAATTAGGCTAATTCTAGCAGTTTACTATACTAATATCTATTAGACCAGGGTGGGTGCTATAAGTAGTGCTTTAATGTTAGTAGTTAGTGTGGAAAGGCTTTAGCATATTTCTCTCCTTAATTATAAGGAGAGTACCCCGTTAGTACTGGCCAGCCCTTCTTCTCTGATTTCTATTTACGGATGTCCATCCCAAAAGTTCTGTCCAGGCGCTAATTACGCTACCCTGTTTATCTACATATTAGCAGCCACCTCCTTCTTCCGACCCTCTTTATATTCATTCCCTCCCCCTAACTGAATAATTTGCTCAACATGCTAAGGAATCCTTTCGATCCAGGCTTGGATCTGTTTTTACTGTAATTCTTTCCTCTAACAATGCTCCCACGATTTGACAGCCTCCTGTCGGCTTTTCAGTGCCCCTTTTTTCGTAGTCCATCTCTTCATAAATGGCCAACAAGGCTTAATTAGATTAAGGTCGGGCGAGTTGCCTGGCTAAAGGAGTTGCTTGACTTTATGAAGGTTGTAAATCCGACTTTGGATATGATAAGCATGTGCTGGAGCGCTATCTTCTTAAACCATCGTATTAGGTCGATCCTTTTTACACTTTTTCGTAAAAGGAAAGAGTTTAAGAAGAAGGATTTTCGTTTAGTAACGATACCAGTTAATCCCACCCTTCGAATCTCTAACTAACTTCCCATTCGTTTTATTCTATCTCCACTGGGGTTCTGGCTAGGAATATTGGCTAAAGATAACCTCCTTATTCCATTTTAAAGTTCCCATTCCTTTTAAAAGATAGGTTCCAGCTCTTCATTCATCTTCTAAATAACTTTCTCTGCTTCTTCTTTTTCTTACTTTATTTCTGGAACCTAACAGTGAAAAGGACCTTTTTTATTATAAGAAAAACAACCTTAGAATATAAACTTAGAATATCCTTTCTAACGCTTACAAATAGCAGTTTGTATAAATCGTTTATCCTTTATCCTTTAGATTCGATAACCACTACAACGACGAAGAAGAATAACAGCTGTTTCATCTAACCAAATCACTCGTTTCCAATCCTCAAGAGTCTAATCTTAATAAGTTAAACACTACTAAAGACAGTCATCCTTCATCTTCTTCGTTAATTTAGGTTTCTTCGTTAGTTTAATCTTCTTAAAACCTGCTTTTTTAAAGATCCGAAAGACCGTCATAGCTAAGATCTCGATCCTTTTAAGGTTAAGCTTACTAGCCAGATCAGCAGTAGTTTTCTCACAGCCGTATCGATTAGTTCACACCTTAGTGATAACTTTCTTAATATTCTTAAGGGTTTATTTTAATTAACAGCCAGAACAGGGAGTATCTTTAAGCCATTCATCCTTTAGAGTAAATGGCTGAAAGTTCGGCTCAAACCCACGCTTAATAGCTTAAGTATAAATACGATTAATCTGTCAAATAGATAAATCAGTTTCTTTATAGATTTAAGCAAAGGTCTTCCCACTAACTGGAGATTTTAACGTAATAATAAGAGCTTGAGTTGTGAGACTGGTATTAGGAGGCATTTTGTTGTGTTAATAAGATGATGTGCGGGGTTTCCGGCTAGGAGCGGGGTACGTGGATAACCAGTGGGCTATTGTATGTAGATAAAGGGGGTGGCGTAATTAGCGCCTGGACAGAACTTTTGGGATGGACATCCGTAAACAGCTAGTTATTGATAATAATAGCCTTAACGGTGTACTGATTGAAGTTAAATACGTATTAGTCTTTTTAATAAAGCTTATCTTTAACATTGTCCTTTAAACTTTTATAAAAGCAGAACTTTAAAGCTGACTTATCTTAATTAACTTAATATTTATTAGTTACAGTTAACGGTAGACAGGTATACTGTTATTAAAGATACCTGTACTAGCTTCTTTAAGCGGTCTTTAACTTACTTCTGCTTATCCTAGACTCTGTATATGTTAATAATTTTAGTCTTAAAGTTAACTTATCCTTTATCCTTATCGAAAACCTTAACGGTAATAATCCTTTATTCTATAAGCATGGAGTTTAGGTAATCTTTAATAATTACTAAAAATTAAAAATCAGAGTCACCCTTAAGTTAATTTACGGTACAGAGGACCTTCCAGTCCACCATAGTGATTACTTAAAGCTGAAAGTCGCGCTTTATATAAGTAAGCTAGGTGGACAGCTTAACGCTCTTACTAGTGAACTTAAGTAACTAGCCTGTTTTGAGGTTCCTAAATTGTTACTGGAAGGCTAAGGCTTTCTTAATTATCGTGGCTATAATCCTTCCGTAAGTCTTAAAGGCTTACAAGAGTTCTTTATAAGAAAGCTCTCCTTTGTCTTCAGTTTCTACCCCTTTAACTTCTCTGTCTAGGGTTACATTAGGTACCAGGATATCGTTAGAAAAATTGTTATTTCTAACGGAGGGGTTAGGGGGAAGTGGTGCTAATATAGTAAGGGGAGGGGATATTTAGGAGTTTAATAAATAGCGTTTAAAATTATAATGTTAGTATTTTATTACAACCTGTACCTAACATAAGCCTTAAGAGGACTGGTGTGGGTTGAGACAGAATGTATAGCAGGACGTTAAAGATTAAGTAAGCGTTTTAAAGACGACTTATTAAATTAATACATCCAGATAGGGGTTTAATATTATTATAAGTCGTTATTATTATAATGTATAAAGGTAAGTTTAAATAGTAGGATATAAATAAATAATTAAATACGAGCGTGAGGAACCAGGAGTCTTTTATAGCTATTATAGTTACGATGATAACTATCTATACTAGCTACTTAAGAGGTACTTTATACCTATCTCCATGGGCTGTGTCTTTATACTCCCCAAGGGGGGATATTATAGAGACTTTCCTCTCTATGATCCTGCGGATCGCTGTTAATAGAGACAGGTCTTGGCACAGAGACTCTTCTTATTGGTCGTGGGGGCTTCGGGTCTTTGCACCCCTGGCCCAGTGCGCACTGCTTTTCTGCACTGTTCTTTATGCGGGGGATCTGTCGGGCCGTGCCGGCCCTGGTGGCGTTACGTAAGGTCGTTACAAATACCCTAGTATTTAATCTCAACTTCAAGTAATTATTAAAGCTTACTGTAAAGGAGATATTTAAAAAGAGACATTAAGGTTTTAAGTATCTTTATAAAGATGTAAAGTCTAATAAATAAGTTAATATCTAGGGTATTATTATTAATTGTGAACGAAAATAAATAAAAAATTAGAATCTTAATATACTCCCCTCCCTCCTAAAGCTGATGTTAATCCTAAAACTCAATTGGATAACGGAATTAGATGTAGCGTACTTAACTGCACTAGGGTTGGAGTTAAGTCAAGTTAAGTTGAGTTAGAGCAGTGACTTAAGTCAGACTAGCCTGACTTGCAAGTTAGTTAAGTCTGACTTGAGTTATTTAATAAAATTGAGTTTAAATATCGAGATAATTTGTAATGATAGTAGTATATTATTTATACTATATAAGAATTATAATATATTAGAAATAAATGATTACTATTTTAAAATATTAATTAATTAACTAATACAAAGAATAAAATAATAATAAACAGAAATATAAATAAATATAATAGTATAATTATAATAACAGAATGACAATTATGTGTAACGACCCTACAGGCTGTCACCTAGGCCGGAGCGGCCCGACGGATCCCCTGTAGAAGAAACAGTGTAGAAGGACAGTACGTACGGTACAGCGCACTGGGCCAGGGGTGCAAAGACCCGAAGCCCCTACGACCAGTAAGAAGAGTCTCTATGCTAAGACCTGTCTCTGTTGATAGAGACTTGCGGGGTTACAGAGAAGGAGGTCTCTGTAGCGCCTCCTCCTAAGGAGTATAAAGATACAATCTACAGAGACAGGTGCAAAGTATCTTTTAGTTAGTTAGTATGGATAGTTATTATCGTAACTATAATAGCCGTAAGGGACTCCTAGTTTCTTACGCTAGTATTTAATTATTCATTTCTATCTTACTGTTTAGACTTACCTTTGTGCATTATAGTGATAGCGACTTACAGTGATATTAAACTCCCTGTTTAAGAGTGTTAGCTTAACGAGCTATTTTTAGAACGCCCCTTAGCCTTTAGCGTACTGCTATACGTTTTGTCTTAACCTACATTAGTCCTCTCAAGGCCTGTATTAGGTGTAGGTTGTAATACGATATTAATATTACAGTTCTGAACGCTGTTTGTTAAACTTCCAGATATCCTCTTCTTTCTCTTATTATGTCGGTACCTCCTTATAACCTATCCACGGGAAATAACGACCTTTCCGATGATATCCCGGTACCTGATGTCGCCCCACTTAGAGAAGCTGAGGGAGTGGAAACTGGGGATAAAGGAGAGCTTTCTTATAGAGAACTTATTAAAGCCTTCGAGTTTTACGGAAAGTCTATAACTATGATAATTAGGAAAGTATTAGCTTCTTAATAACTATTTAAGAACCTTAAGATTAGCTAGCTGCATAAGTTTATTAGTAAAAGTACCGGTCTGTCTACTTAGCTTACTTATATAAAGCGTGACTTTCAGTTTCAGGTAATTACTACAGTGGACTGGAAGGTCCTTTATACTGCGAGCTAGCTTAAGGGCGATCCTAACCTTTAGTTTTCGGTAATTGCTAAAGATTGTTTAAACTCTGTACTTACGGAGCGAAGAACTATTACTGTTAAAGTCTTTAATAAGTATAAGGGATAGATTAACTTTAAAACCGAGATTATTAAGATATATAAAGTCTGAGACGAGTAGAAGCAGGCTGAGGACTGTCTAGAGAAGCTTGTACAGCTGTCTTCAGTAGCTGCGTATCTGTCTGCTTTTAACTGCGACTGGTATTAGGTTAATTAGGATAAGTTGGTTCTGAAGTTCCGTTTTATAAAGGCCTGAAGGATAATGTTAAGGATAAGCTTTGTAAAAAAGACTAGTATGTGTTTAACTTCAATTAGTACGTAGTTAAGGTTATTATTATTGATAACTAGCTGTTTAAACGTATGTTAGAGAAGAAGGGCTAATATTAGTAAGGTGCTCTCCTTATAATTAACGGAAAAGATATGTTAAAGCTTTCTTGTGTTAATTACTAATATTAGAGTACTGTGTATAGCACTTATCCTAGTTTAATAGACATTAGTATAATGAACCGCTAGAATTAGCCTAACTGTGATAAACTGTAGTAATAGTAATAGTAGAGGTTGCTTAAGGATATGTCTTAAGTCCAGTGCTTTAACTGTGATAAGAAAGGATATACAGCGCGACAGTGCTTTTCTCCAAAAAGGGTTAGATAGAAGCTAATCTTAAATAGAGAAAAATACGTTAAGTTTAACTTTAAAGACGTTTATATCTAAATAGCAAGTAATGAAGAAGACTGCTTATAGATGGTATTAGTATAAAGGTATAGATTAAGGTTTTTTATATTATATTTCTGGAACTTACCTTCAAGGGAGTTCTTCTAGAAAAGAAGATTGAGATTAATGTTAATAAGGACAAATATAGTATCAAGGAAGTTATAGATTTATAAAAGGGAAAGAATATATTTAAATATCTTATTAAGTAATTAGATTACAGCCTTGAAAGTAACTTATAAGAGCTTATTAAAAATCTTAAGTGCTTAAACCTAGTTGTGGAGTTCTACCGAAAGAATCTAGACCGACTAAAACTAATAATAAAAATTAAAAATAAGATAAGGTCTGATATTTAAATTACTATACTAAAGAGTAAGATTATTATGAGATATAGAGTTTAAGAAGCGGTAGGAAACTCCTTAATAGGTATAGAAGGATATTTGTTAGAACCTTTAGTTAAGGTTATAAGGACCTTAGACTTAATAAGGAGGCTAGGCCTTTAGAGCTGGTAAGCTTTATACGAATCGCATGTACGGCAGTACAGAGAACCGAAATTGCAGATTGATAGCTTATAAGATAACTTAACTCCTATAGTTAGGACTTACGTTTTACTGTGGGTTTAAGGAAGGAGTTATAAGGTAAAAAAAGTAAGCCGGTATGCTTTAAAGTCTCCTAAACTAGTTATATAGTGGTGTGCGGTAGAAAAGCGTGTTTATATGATAAGCGTCTGTTGAGAATGGAGATTAGCACATGACGAAAACTTAGTTGGTGCTGATAAAGTAAAAAGGAACTGCTGAAGGCTTGGGACTGGGTTAATTAAGATAAGTTAGGCCAGTTCTGACTTGTGGTGGAAGACTTTTATGGGAGTCGAACTTATAACCTCTTGCAAAAGATATATCTTGGTATAATATGCTTTAGTATGTTATGCTGAGAAGCGAAACACAAATGTGTTATTACTGCGCTAAAGAGCCATTTTATTTATTAAAAGAAAGGAGCTACAAACTAAGTTAAGTAGTTGTTACAGGAGGTAGTGACCTTATAAAAGCGTTCCAGTTAATAAATCTTAACGTCTTCTTAGGGTTTATATTTAAACGAGCCTTTTTAGTCTCTTAGAACCTAAGGACCTTAGTGTCCTGTGATAACGCCTTATGGGTGTGGCCTTTAAGTGTGTAGTGTTAGGTGTGGAGATGATAGAGCTTTGTACGTTTTTGCGTTAGCTGTGCCTTAAGCGTGTTAATTTTGTCTTAAGTAGTATCTTTATCCTTATTCAACTTTTCCTTTTAGCAGATTATGGAGTTTTATAAGGAGTTGTCTGTACTGAAAGCGTTGTAGGAAATGTTAGTTTAGTTATAATAAGCGTACTGGTTAGAGGAGTTATCTATAAGACATTAAAAAGACTTAGAAATGTAGTAAGAGTAAAGGCTTATAGTAATACTTATAGTAGATTAATAAGCGGTTAGGTTCTTATAAAAGATTGTAGTTAGTTGCTTTCTTTTTGGTATAGTTACGGAAGGAACTTACCCTGTAAGTTCTTTGTGGAAAAAGAATGATAAAGATGGGGAATTATGTGATAACCTTACAAGTCGTTACCTAGGTTAGGGCAGCCTGACAGATCCCTTACAGAATAAATAGTGCAGAAAGACAGTACGTACGGTATTGCGCACTGGGCTAGGGGTGTAAAGACCTGAAGCCCTTACGATTAGTAAGAAGAGTCTTTATACTAAGATCTGTCTCTGTTAATAGAGACTTATAGGGTTATAGAGAAGGAGGTCTTTATGGTGCTTCCTCTTAAGGAGTATAGAGATATAATCTATAGAGACAGATGTAAAGCACCTTTTAGTTAGTTAGTATAGATAGATAGTCATTATTATAACTACGATGGCTGTGAGGGACTCCTAGTTCCTTACGCTAATATTTAATTATTCATTTGTGTCCTACTGTTTAGACTCACCTCTGTGCATTATAGTGACAGTGACTTATAGTGACATTAAACTCCCTGTCTAAGAGTGTTAGCTTAACGAGCTGTCTTCGGAACACCCCTTAGCTTTTAGCGTCCTGCTATGCGTTCTGTCTTAACACGCGTTAGTCCTCTCAAGGCTTGTGTCAGGTGCAGGTTGTAATATTATAATAATTAAACTGTTATTACTGTTAATTTTTTAGCTACTAAGTACCCTGTAGTGTGTTTACGTACCCTAAAACTACTAGCAGAATCTTCTTGAACCTTAAAGGGTTCCAGAGGATTCTAACCCACTCCGGGGCCCCTTAGGGCCACTAGAGTACTCTGAACCTTCTGGAATTTAAAGAGGTAGAACCCCCTGAATTCAGTAGGGCTACTGCCCCACAGAATCAACTAGAACATCACAGTGGCTACGTGAGCCACTACGTTAACAGAACTATATAGAATGATTTAGAAAAATACTATTCCATTATTATATTAGTTATTTCCACTTTACAGAAGGCTCTGGAATTCTTCTAGAGCCTCCCACAGCCTATAACAGGCTCTCTCCTCTCTTGTATCTAATTCTAGTCAAGCAAGCAACTCTACTCAATTCCAGACATTGCACAAGGCACTGCCTTCCGGATCCTCTTGTTTCCAGCGCTAATATTCGCTGTAACAACCCTCTTACAGAGGCACTGCCTCTGTAATTGAGGCCATTCGCTTGCTTTCTATAGCGCTTGCAGCGCTGTAATACGGCTTGGACCAGTATCCACTTCTTCCTCTGAACCACAGCCGCTGTACTACAGCCCTGTGGGTTCCTAAAGTTTAACAACTTAAAACAATAGTTATAATATAACATTGAAATAATAATACTGTTTTAGTAATAATAATAATGATAATCTTATGATAAAAAAATTAAATTAATAAAATAAATAATAAAGAATAGTAAAACTTAATCCTTTCTCTATCTTTAATGATTTTAGAATTCCAATAATTTTCTTCCAATTCCTTCATCTCGTTAATACTCCAACTCTTTAATAATATTGATTTCTTTAAAGTTTTAGAAGATAGCCTATTACGGCTTTTAGTAATAATATTTCCACCAATAGAAAAGACTCGCTCTATAGAAGCAGAGGTAGCTGGAATAGCTAAAAACCTTCTAGCCATAAGGCTTAGAACTGGGAATCGATAGACTGCTGATTTCCAATAATCTGAAGAATTAACCTAAGAAACGTAAGTATATTAGTATTCTTAAGAAGAATAAGAATAATAATAATAATAGTTAAATATTATAAAATAGAATAGATACCTTTCTACTAGCCACTGGCTCTTGTAAATAGGCTGTATATTCTGTTTCTTGGTCTGGTTGAACGTAGAATTCATCTTCGTCATTTGATTTGTCGTAGATGTTTTCAGCTAGGGCATTTGCGTTATTAAGGTTTAATTCTTCTTCAACACTATAAGTTTATTATAATTAGTATTTCTGTAATATATTATAAAAAATAGAATAGTTGAATAAATACAAGGGAAAAAAAATAATAAACAGTACAAAAATGTACATACCATAAGAATTCAGCTTTTACAAGCTCACGAATGGCTGGCTCGGTTTCGCCATCACTGTAACAAACACCACCTCTTTAAAATGGTGTTGTTAAATATCGTGGATCCAGATATGTAGCCAATATCCAGGGTTTTAATTCTTCTAGCCTTCGAGCCGAAAGCTTTCATAGATAGTATTTCCGTAGCTTATTGATTCCAGCGTGGATAGTGTTAACAAATGCTGTATACCACTCCACCTACTAAAATATTAGTAAATAACAAATAATAACTGTATAAAGAATAATAAAGAATAATAATACTAAACTTACTAGATCAGGCTCTTCCACAAATAAAGCCTTAAATTTCTCGTCTAAAGCTTCTAATTTGTTAAAAATCGAATAAATAAATAATAAACCTTTATTAATATTGGTATAATACTCGCTTTGTAGTTGAATAATAGGCTGAACGAGTACTTTAAACACTCTTTCTTAGTGTTCAAGCGTAATCCACTCTGCTGGGCTTAGGAATATTTTATCATACTCCTTATTATTAGTATTCTTGTAAACGTAGGTTAACGGCTCTCTAACTTCTAAAGCCGCTTTAATCATAAAATAGGTAGTGTTCCACCTAGTAGGAGTATCTGTATAATAATTAGTAAAATAATAAAAATATTAAATACAATTATAAAGAAGAAGAATAAAGAATAATAATAAATAATATAATAAACTGACTGAGTGGAATAAAGAATAATAATAAATAATATAATAAACTGACCGAGTGGAATAATACGTTTTTTCAACGTTTCTAGAAGAATTCCATTATCTTCAGCTTTTGTAAGACCTTTGTGGAATAGCTGTTCAATATCAGTGGTATATTTAACCATTACAGCCAATCTTTGAATTCTAGAGGTTAGAGCTGTTATAATAATTAAAATTAGTAAATGATAACAGTAAATATTAGTACATAATAAAGTAATCAGATAATAATACATACTATTCAGCTCAAGGGTATTATATTGCACGTCGTTAATTTGTTCGTTTTCTTCGTTTAAATTTAGAAGCCGTAAATTAACCAGTGAAAGGATTTGATTATCGATTTCAGGTGTTGAAATATATTCCTTTAATATATCACCTGCAACAAGGTGAAAAACGTGTGTCAAACATGGAATATTGAACCTGAATTCCGGGCGGTTTTGTTGAAACGTTAATAAAAACGTATTGTTATTCGATGCGTTGTCTCAGGTAATACTATTAAATGATTAATAACAGTATATAAATGAATAAATAAAGTAGTAAGGGAAATAAAAATAAATAAACAGAAGAATAAACAGAACAATAAACAGAATAATAAACAGAATAATAAACAGAATATTAAATAAAAGAAGAATAAATAAATAAAGTAATAAACTTACGACTGGACTGTTTCAATTGCAAGTGATGGATATGAGCTGATAGCTTCCATAAACTCGTTATAAATATAAGTGCCAGAATGGTTTTCTTCTAGGTTTTCAAATGCTATAATATACTATTAGCATTAAACTTAAGAATAATAAAAAGAAAATAATATACCTAGTAGTTTATAGACTAATTTAAAGTCTTTATCAATATAGTTGATAATTAGGCCTGAATAGCCAGTTTGGGCTACTGAAGTCCAAATATCAAATGTTAAGCAAAAGGTGCCTAACGATTCAATATTGGCTTGTAATTCAGTATTAAAAACTGAAAAAAACCGATTAAAAGTTGAATCCAAAGTGGATTTCATCTTACGACGGTTTATAACAGGTGCCAGTCTAATAAACAGTTAGTAAGTAATAATGAATAATTAGGAATAACAATATACGGGTTAAAGTAGCATATTAAATCCTGAAAGGATTCAAAATTTAAAGCGTTGAAGGAGATGTTATTGTTGATAATAAAGGTTAAAACCTTTAATAAGGCTTCTTCTTTGTTAAAATCGGTAGTAGTATTACTACGTGGCCGTTTTGATAAAATGGATCGAAAGAAATCTGAGTCAGAGCTTATAGAAGCAGTATTCGCAGTTTCTATAACAAATATTAGTTTAAATAATACTACTAATTATAATAATAATTAATAACTTACTTGTTTGCTGTATAGCCTCTGATTTTTCATTATATGCTATTGCAGGATGTTTTAACCTGTAGTGCCTTGCATAATTTGATGTTAAAAAGCCTATTAATTTATCTTTGGCTTTAAAGTTACAACTATTAAATAGAACGTATTAGTTATTAAAAAAAGTAAAATTAATGGAATAATTTAGAAAAAATGTTTTCACATGAGAATAGAAGATAATAAATATAATAAATTAGAATAGTTTAAATAAAGTAATAAACATCCTAAGAAGAATAAAAATGAAAATTTAAAAAAAATAAATTCACGTAGTACACTGTATTAGTACCTCTCGTTCCTTTGATAAATCAATTGGTAGTAGGGTTCTTGTAAATAATCCAGGTGAAAAGATATAAGCTGTGGATTTCAAATCTGGTTCTAGTTTAAAACTAGGTTTGTTAAATTTCAACTTGGAAAACGCCGTGGATTGTGGAGTAGTAGAGGCTTGGCCGGAAGGAGAGTTAATATTTTGGCTTCCAGAGCCCGAAATATCATCACTGTCGTGGAAGTTCATTATGAAAGTAATATAATTATATAAAATAATTCTAAGGTCTTTTAAAGAGAAAAAAGTAGTAAAGGTAATAATAAATTGAAGAATAAATATAATAATGTGTAATTATTAGACCAGGTAATAATAATAGAACGGAATAAGGTAAATAGATAAATCTGTGAATTTTATTTTAAAAGAAGAAGAAGAAGCCTTTGTTACGTTGGGGCAGCGGTTCTCTTATACACTAGAGCTCCGTTTGTAATGCATTGTTATATTAGACTCTAAAACAATAGAATAAAAGGCTTTTAAAAAGCAATTAAAGCCTTAATTCAACTATTAATGCATAAAGCAATAAAATGGTAATTAAGGACCAAATTCCATTATTAAAGCGTAAAGACTTTAAAATAGCAATTAAAGCTTTAATTTAGAATATAATGTAAAACACCAATACAAATAAAGTAATAAACCAAGTAATAAACAAATAAGAAATAAAGTAATAAATATAGCAATGAACTAAATAAGAAATAAAATAAAAAACAAAATAAGAAACAAAACAAGATACAAAATAATAAATAAAGCTAACACTAATACCCAAACCTAACCCCTCCTAAATCCAGTACCCTCTCCATACAAAATGACTACAGCTCACGGTGGTTTTCCACGCTTTTGACTAGTTCGTTAATCCACCGCTCCTTAGTATTGCAAAAACAGCTGAAAAACCGAGTTCTAGTTATTAAACCACTACTACCATAGTAACTAGGCTCAGAAAACTGGCTATTAGTAGCCGTAAATAGAAAATTCATGGTTTCATCATAAAATTCAGATAAAGCTGTAAAATCACTGCTTTTTTTTTTTGGAAATAAGTGGTTCTTTTAGTGATGGAAGCCACTCTACTCAAGCCAATCCAGCGCAAAAACTGCCTCGTTATGAGGCTTCAAGTGGTGGTTAGATAGATCTTGTGGAAAGGTTAGAATTGGTATAAACTGGCCTGAATAGTACGAATTTCTATACCACTTGGGGTTGTGTATTTACACAACTAGTAGAAAATAGGTGGGTTGGCAGTCGTAAGGCCGTTCAGGTAGGGTTGTAAAGTAGATCTATTAATAGTAATTAATATAATAGAATAATAATAAACAATAATGATAAGAATATAAAACCTTACTTGGTCTGTTTCAAACTCTCCAACCTCCATCCACTCAGCCGCACGTGGAAAATCCAACCAAACAGGCCATTTTCCACTGGAATTATCATAACCACAAATGTTGTTTAGCAGGGCTGAAGTGGATTCAAAATAGTCCAGAAAACCAAGCCTCCGAACTTTGGCTAATACTGCAGTGTGAAAGAAACAGGGATAAACAACGAGCCAGCTCTTTGCTTTAGGGGTAGAAGGGAGGAATATAGTCGTTTGGTAGCGAATTTCCTTCACATTAATCCTTTTTTCAACCTTAATAGCCATAAAATCAGCCATAATAGCCAATTATAAGCCTTAAGGCTTAGAAAGATTTGTCTAAAAGTAGTGTGGTTGAAGAGAATGGTGTGAAGAAGTAATAGGCTTTCTATAACTTTATAATTATTCAGATTCTAACTCTCTAAACAGTTAAAACACGGAATTTAAGAGATCCGGTAAATCAAACCAATTTATTAGGCTAATTCACCACTTTCACAATCTGAAACATTATTATTACAGATTGAACGGTTGATTGTTAATTTTAAACAGGCTTAAAATCAATTTAATGTATTAAATTGTAAATCCGTTGTTTAACAACTGTTTTAAACCGCTTGGTTGTTTTATGATGCAAATCCGCTGTTTTAATACTGTGTTAAACTACTTGATTGTTTCATGTTGTAAATCTGTTGTTTTAACACCGTTTTAAATCACTGGGTTGTTCTATGAGGCAAATCAGTTATTTGAAACACTTTTTAAAACCATTTGGTTGTTTAATACTCTAAATCCGTTGTTTTCACACTGTTTTCAACTATTTAGTAATGTTGCACTGTAAATTTCATTTTTAATATTGCGAATCTGTTATTTTAATCCTGTTTTAAACCACTTGGACGTTTTACACTGTAAATATATTGTTTTAAAACTGTTTAAGACTTTTTCATTCCTTGAGTTTTTTATGCTGTAAATTTAGCATTAAAACGACTATTTAAACTTTTTAATATGAATACTTTATACATTTACACCAGTTAAATACATATATATATATATATATATGTCTATATTATCATTGATAAAATCCAATATTATAATATTTCTTCTAGTCTTATTTTTATTCTTTTTTAATTACTAGTAGTGATAATAATAGTAATAATAACTATAATAATTATAATAATAATGGTAATAATAATTGTAGTACTAGTAGCAGTAGTAGTAATTGTAGTCGTACTTTCATTTATTACTACTATTATTATAGTTTATTTTAATTTTATTTAAATAGTATTTCTTTCTTATCATAATTGTAATTTCACTATTTATAATGAATATAACTAATTATTAAATATATAAAAAATACTTGTAAGTAGTACTATTTTTGATATAAATAAATCAAATATGCTAGATTTTATATTAAAATTTTAAAAAGGCTAGTCATTTAAGTCACTTGCAAGTCAGTCAAGTCAAGTCACTAGTCAGGGCTACTCAACTCACAGCGGTGACTTAAGTCAAGCCTGTCAAGTCAGGCCAGTGACTTAAGTCACATAAGTCAAGTCAGACTTGACTAGTGACTAATGACTAGTGACTTATTTACTAACCCTGACTACAACTACACTGTAGTCAGTCAGTAGGTTGACTAAAACTACATGTAGTCAGTAAAACACTGACTACAACTGACTAAACTACAGTAACTACAGTCATTGACTACAAACTACAGACTACATTACCAACCATAGTAATAACTGGACTTTGACGTAAAAAGACAGGAAGAAGGAACCTATAAGTATAAGTGCCCCTTAACAGACTTTTTAAGATACGTGTAAAGTTACAGTAAGGAGTGCTTAATATACTTAAGTTATAAAAAAACTAGTTATTAGTAAGAACTGCTATTATAAGGCGTAAACAGTGTATTTAAACAAGGAGTAAAACTATAATATTAAGAGAAACCATACATTTATAACCTAGATGAATAAAAAGAGTACGTTTAATAAGTATATAAGTCTAGACTTAAAGGATAATAACAATAGCTAAAACCCTTATTTAAGCTTAGTAAACATACGCCTTTCTTAGAATGAAAAACCTGGTTAAGGAAGTGGTTATTAAACTATAATATCTATCACTAAAAGCAAAACAGACGTTATAAGCCTTATAGGCTTTTTAAACCACTCCTTATATTATAAGCATTATAACGCTTTATCTTACTTATTTTACTATTAGAATACCAAAATTTTAAGGACCCTGTTATAAAAGTCACTTATAACCAGATCCTTATAATAGTTAACAGATTAACAAAATAAGCCTACTTTTTACTAGTCTTAAAAGATATAACAGTAAAGTAACTTACTTATATCTTTAAGAAAGAGATAGTTTTATAACATCTTTAGCCAGATAATATTGTTATAGATTAAGATATACTAACTATGTTAAAACTTTAATACAGGTTAATGTAGAGAATAAGTGTGAAAAGTAAGCTTTTAACAGCGTTTTACCTACAGACAGAAGGCTAAACGGAACAAGTTAATCAAATACTTATAACATATCTCCAGGCCTACGTTAACTTTAAATAAAATAACTGGCTTAAACTGTTACTAGTAGTATAGATAGCTTATAACATAACGCTAATTAAGTTTATAAGTATATTACTGTTTTTTATGAACTACAGCAAGGAGCTTAAACTCCACCAGAGCTTGCTAACTAGCACCCTTTAAGCTATAATCCAAATAGACTGAATATAAGAACTGTATAAATACTTAAAAGCTAAACTTAAGTTCACGTGTAAACGAATAAAGAGATTTGTTAATAAACATTAAGCTAAGTAACCAGTGTTTAAGGAAGGACTTTACTATAACGGCAAACGAGTTAAGGAACTAACTCTCTAAGAGGAGGACTTTATCTACCTTTTTTCACAAAAACCTACATTTAAAACAACCTAATAAGAAGCTTGACTTTAAAAGGTATAAGCCGTTTTAAATTAAGAAGAAGGTCGCTACCTTTAATTACAATCTTAACCCACTTGCTAATATATAGGTGCGGATTAAAGTCTTTTACATCTTACTTATAAAACCTACGCTAAAAGGAGTTCTACTGGAAAAGAAGCTTAAGATCGACACTGATGAAGATAAATATAGAGAACACATCTGTGCACTGTAGGCAGCGTCTCCGTGTACTGTAGCCCCACCAAAACTGCCATACATAACCCTAACCCCCGGACACCGCCCCAACCCTCCCAATCTCTGATAGCTGCCAAACTGCGACTGCACTCAACCCCCTTAATTGACCACACCGCAAACAACGCTCACACAATTGAATCTGCGCAAATAAGGCCAATTCTTCCATTTCTGCAATAATCTTACAAATAACTACTAACTATTCGGCTGACTAAGCACCCTCTACGGCTTCCCCAGCCTCTAATTAGCCTATAATTACCTCTGTAATTACCTCCGTTACTTACAACTGTGAGTTTCAAGTACTATTACGCGTAGTTTACGTAGTTTTCATAACCCTACTTATTCCTACTGTTATCACTAAGGCCTGATGGCTTTTAAATACTGTCACGGAACTGCCTTTATTCGTAAGGGTTCTTCTGCTGCCTTTAGGGGCGTTACTGGACGTTGGAGTACTGTTCGTACCGCCTAAAGCTGTTACTGGTGTCCAGTCTAGCTCTATTCCCTCTTACAATAAGGGTACGTGGCGAATATTAGGGTTAGTGTTAGATTAACAGCCTGTAGATCTTACCCCACCTTTATTCCAAGTCCTTATTACTCCTAAGCCCCGTATACTCTAATTAGTAATCATAATAATACTGCTGGCTTAATTAGGCAGTAAAGGGGGCTAGGTAGCTGGAATAACCTCCTAACTGCTTTAAGGGAGTGGTTTTGTAAGCTTTAAGGCATTAGGGTTACTGGTAAAGGTATCCAAGCCTTACGGTCTGCCTTTAAGGTTAATAACGCAGTTAAACTCTTAGTATTATAAGTATTAATCCTCGTTAAGAAGACTTCTAGCTAATTATTAAAAAGGGTGGAAGTCTTCCTTAATTAAGGATAGCTTTTTATCCTTATGCCGATAAAAGAGCTTATAATTACAGGGTATACTGTAGTGCTTTATAAAACTATTAGTACACTCCATTAAAGGGGTCAGCGTTAGATTAAATCGAGTTTATATAACTTTAAGTATAATTCTGTATTATTCTGTAACTAAGTTAAGTGCTTTTATAAAGACTCTATACAGTACAGTCCTTAACTATTCTTTACTTAAGAATTTATACTAGATATAATCCTTCTTAACGTAAATTACCTCTACGATGTTAGCCTCTATCTCCTTAACTATATTAGTTAACTAGATAATACACTTACAAATAGTGTTAATACTAGTAATAATAAAGGACTTAAGGTAACGGTTAACTAACTCTATTAGTAAGGTAATACGTTAGCCGAAATTCAAGCGTTTATTATAATAATAGGTAACCTACTCTTTAGCTATTAGTATTTAAGTCTCCTTAAGGTATAAGATAATAACGGTCTGTTAGTGAAAGAACGACTTAAGCTTATCTTAAGCGGTATGAAACTTATTTACAGTAAGAGTGTATAGAACTTTAAGCTAGAGCTTATATAGGCTACCTATAGAGTACTTAACAGCTTTAAGAACTAAAGTGGGGGGGCTGTCGGTAAAGTTATTATTACGATTAATAACATTTTATTTATATACCTAATTCAGATTTCTCTCCTTATCAGCCATACTTACAGGCTTAAAGCCACTAATCTAAGTGGTAATAAAGCTTACAACTACCTTATTCCACTTAGACTTAATCTTCTTTATAACGTTTATATTAATGTGAAAGATGTAAATTTAAGGCTTAGTGTTAGGAAACTGGTTAGCTATAGCTCCCCTTATCATTATGTTATAATCTATAATAGTTATAATTAACTCTAAAGCTTTAATCTTTACTTATAAGGTATCAATTTGTTCTATTAGTTAATTAAAGCCTTCTTAGCATTTGTTATTTATAAGGCTAAAGGTGTAAAAGAAGGTTATTCTAAGGTAGTTAAAGGTAATGATTTAAAAGAAGGTTAAGCCCTTATTATTAGTCTAATAAGTGTTATTATATAACTGTACTTAAGGGTACTGTCATTATTACTTCTTATATTAATCTGTAAACTAGAACAGACCTTCTAATTTACAAACCCCTTTACTTTTATTTAAGGACTTTACCTACTTTACAGTATAGGGAATATTCTCTTCTTTAAGCATCTTTATAATTACTAGGAAGGGGTTATAACTATTAAGGGCCTTTTTCCACAAACGGTATCGACGATTCTAAAGTTATTATGCCATAAAGATAATACCAGAGAACGCCTTACAAAGCTTAACATTAAGCTCTCTATTCTAAACCGCTAGCTAATCGATATACAGTTTGATAAACTCTACTTATTCGTCGTTAAAGTTCTTCTTAAGTAGTCGGTAGTCCGTAAGGTCGTGATTCTTATATTCTTTATAATTAACTTTAACCTTAAAGGTCTAAAGCCGATTATTAATTTACAAAGCTTTAACAATACCCTCTTAAGTGTAATTAACTTTCAACATAGAAGTCTTCTTTAAGTGGGCTCTTAAAGGTCGTATCTTACCTTTAATATAACTAAAAGTGACTTTTAAGTACCTAAAGTTTTTAATAAGGTTCTCTAAACGTAATTTAACAACGGAGAAGCAAGCCTTAACGTAATACTTTTAGAGATTTATCACCAACTTATTAAGGGAGGTATACTTATAGGTGAGTAGCAGATAGCTTTATAGAGGATTTGCGAACGGAGCCACTGGGCTAACATCGTGAGCGAGCTCGTTATCACTATCAGAGTCGTTACACTTATCGTCGTAATCAGAGTGGTCGCTTGGCGCATTGCTGAAGCCACCCCAGTTGCTGAATTCTTCGTTAGAGAGGTTCATTTCTATGAAGAATTAGTAGGGCAATTGATTGGGACTACTTTCGGCTTACTGCAGCGATTGGTTGTTGTTAGTTGCGCGGCTGTAAAGTGGTAGTTGTTGACGGCGATGTTGGTGATGGAGGCTTCTGCGCGGGGTTGATGATCCGTGGGTGCGGAGGTGGAAAATGTTCGTGGGGGCCGTGTGTTCTGGCACCTGTCAGGAATTGGAGGGTTGGGGCGGTGTCTGGGGGTTAGGGTTATGTATGGCAGTTTTGGTGGGGCTACAGTACACGGAGACGCTGCCTACAGTACACAGATGTGTTCTCTAAATATAATATTAAGGAAGTTCTGTATTCACTTAAATAAGGAAACGCATTTATATATTTAATTAAATGGCTAGATTACGGCCTTAAAAGTAACTTATAAAAGCCTATTAAAAACCTCTCGTGCTTAACCGATTAAAACTAATAATAAGAATTAAAAATAAGATAAGATCTGATATTTAGACTGCTGAATTAAAGAGTAAGATTACTATAAGATATAAAACCTGAGAAACAGTAAGAAACTCCTTAGTAGGTATAACAGGACATTTATTAAAATAAACGGCTAGGGTTATAAGGACCTTAAACCTAAGGAGGTAAAGCCTTTAAAGCCAGCAAGCTTTATAAATTACACATATAGCTGTACAGAGACTGGAATTGCAGACTAATAGCTTACAGGACGACTTACCCCTTATAATTAGAAAACTTATAGTCTCACAGATCTAAGGAAGAAGTTAGATAAGTTAGTATGCATTAAGGTCTCTCAAACCATTTATATAACGGTACGTAGTAGAAAAGCGTATTTATGTAATAAATATCTGTTAAGAATAAAGATTAGCATAGGAAAACTAAATCAGTATTAATAAAAAGAACCCCACTTAATTTATAGTTCTATTAAGACAGGGACCCTAACGGAATAATAAGAAGAATAAGAAAAGACTCTTATAAGACTGGAACCCATAACCTCTTACTAAGGTATTTATCCTTTATATCACTTTAAGAGCGGAATAAAAGATACGAGTATAGAGCGAACACGCTACTACTGTGCTAAAGAGCTATTTTATTTATTAAAGGAATGAAGTCACAAACTAAGTTAAGAGGTCGGTACGGGCCGTAATAACCCCCCAGAGAATGAACTAGTAAGCGTTTTCGTAAGGAACCCCCCTTAGTTAAATGAAGGTAGTGGCTTAACAGCTATATACTCGAAGTCTCCTAAAGGGCACTTATACTTACAAGTGCCTTCCACTAACCTTCTTGCTTAAAAGTCCTATTATTATTAATGGATTTTATACTTTATTTATAAGTTTATATAAACATTAATAGTTTATTCTAGCATTTAGTTATTTAACATTTATAATATATGTTCTAACATGCCGTTTTTAGCTTTATTAAACATAATAACAGAGATTAAGATTAAGTTAACATCTTTATAATCTTATCTTTGATTAAGAGTACTACCTTACCTATTATCTTTTCCCTTAATATAGTGGGTTTAAAAGTGGAATAGGGGTATCAGTTTTACCTATTATACTTATAAGGGGTTAAGTTCCTTTATTAAGAAGTATGAAAGGTTATTATAATCTGAAAACACCTAGAGTGGTTCTTTTATACCATTTAAGTATAGTGCCGATTTAGTAAAGTATTAAATAATCGCCATTACTTCCTTATTATAAATCAGATATTATAAGGCTATGCTGTAAATCCCTTTTAATAAGAAAGTAACTAAGTGACGTTTTTTATTATCTTAAACTTAATTAAGTTCTCCTTTAATTACGAATTTTAAAAAGTCCGTCTTAACTTAAAAAGGTCTTAAGAAGTTATGAAAAGCTAGGACTAATACTATGATGAAGGTGTGTTTAAGGTCTTTAAACACCTTTTACTATTTATTAGTCCATTTAAATAGCTTTCCTTTACTTTTAAGTTTATAAAGTAATCTTACGATTTTTATAAAGCATTTAATAAAATACCAATAGAAGTTTGCAAAGGCTTATAATTCTTTCTAATTCTTTAAAGTAGGCTAATCTCGAATTGTCTCTATCTTCTCCAGTTACATATTAAGCTTTCTAAGGCGTACTCTAAACCTTAATAATTTTAATTCCTAATATAGAAATGGCTCTTTTTTAAGTTTACTGTCAGTTTCACCTTTTTAAAAGCTGTTAAAACCTATTATATATACTTTTAATATTCTTTTAAAGTTTCAGAAGAAATTAAAACGTTATTTAAATATATAAAGATAAACTTATTAAGGAAGGGGCAGAGAACACTGTTAATAAGGCCTTAAAAAGTTATAAGGGCGTTTATTAATCTTATAAGTATGATATAGTACTAGTAATGCCCATTATAAGTCTGAAAGGCCGTGTGACGACCCTGCAGGCCGTTACCTGGGTTGGGGTGGCCTGATGAATCCCCTGCAGAAGGAACAGTGTGGAAGGACGGGGAGCACTGTCTTGCGCACTGGGTTAGGGGTGTAAAGACCCGAAGCCCCTACGACCAGTAAGAAAGAGCTTGGTGGCTCACAGGGACTGGCAACACTAAGCACCGTTTAGTTGACTGCTTAGCCGCAACTGCGTAGTGCACTACTAAGTATAGCGGACTAAGTAAGGTATAAGGTACCTTTTAGCTAGTTAGTATAGATAGTTATTATTATGACTACGATAGACGTAAGGGACTTTTAATTCCTCACGTTAGTATTTTATGTTTATTTATATCTTACTATTCAGACTTACCTCTATACATTATAGTGACAGCGACTTACAGTGATATTAAACCTCCCGTCTAAGAGTGTTAGCTTAGTAAGCTGTCTTCAGAACGCCCTTTAACTATTAGCGTCCTGTCATACGCTCTGTCTTAACCCGCGCTAATCCTCTTAAGGCCTATGCTAGGTGTAGGTTGTAATACGATACTAATGTTACAGTTTTGAATACTGTTTATTAAACTCCCAGACACCCTCTTCCTCCCTTCACTATATTAGTATTACCTCCTCCCTATAACCTATTGACTGAAGATAATGACCTTTCCGACAATATTAAAATACCTGATTTTACCCCTACTGGTTAAGGGGTGGAAACTGAGCATAAAGATAAGCTTTCTTAAGTAGAGCTTACTGAAGCCTTTCAGATATATAGAGTATCGATAGCTATAACGATTAGAAATGCGTTAGCTAAGCAGTAAATAACTAGGAACCTTAAGACTGGTTAGTTACCTAAGTTTACTTGTAAGAGTACCAATCTGTCTACTTAGTTTACTTATATAAAGCGTAACTTCCAGCTTTAAGGAATTACTACGGTGGATTAGAAGGTCCTTTATACTGTAAGCTAGCTTAAGGGAGATCCCGACTTTTAGTTCTTAGTTATTATAAAGGATTACTTGAACTCCGTTGTTATAAAGTAAAGGATTATCACCGTTAAGATTTTTAATAAATATAAAGGATGGGTTAACTTCGAGACTGAAATCATTAAGATGTATGGAGTCTGGGATAAGTAAAAATAAGCTGAAGACTGCTTAAAGAAGCTGGTACAGTTATTTTTAATAGCTGTTTACCTGTCTGCTTTTAACTGTGACTGGTATTGAGTTAATTAGGATAAGTCAGCTTTAAAGTTCCGTTTTTATAAAAGCCTGAAGGATGATGTTAAGGATGAGCTTTATAAGAAAGACCGGTACGTGTTTGACTTTAATCAGTACGTTATTAAGGCCATTATTATCAACAATCGGCTATTTAAATGCAAAGTAGAAAAGAAGGACCAGTACCAGTAAGGGGCTCCCCTTATAGTTAATAGAAGAAATATACTAAAACCTTTTCACGTTAACTACTGACATTAGAGCACTGCATACAGCACTTACCCTAGTTAATGAACATTAAAATGGTAAACCGCCAGAATCGGCCTAACTGTGATAAGCTATAATAATAACAGTAATAAAAGCCACTTAAGGATATGTCTTAAGTCTAGTGCTTTAACTGCGATAAGAAAGGTTATATAATATAGTAGTGTCCTTTACTGAAAAAAGTTAGTTGAAAGCCAGTCTTAGATAGAGGGAAGTATGTTAAGTTTAACTTTAGAGATATCTATATTAAAATAGCAGGTAACGAAGAAAACTGTACCTGGATAGATAAGTGTAACTTAGAAGATAAGGAAGGTAAAAAGGAAAAAACCTAGGACATAGTATATCTAGTCCTTAAGGCTGTCTTAGAAAAGTCAGCTATAGAGGTATAGGTTATTATAAACTAACTTTAAAGTGGAAACTTAAGATAATTAAAAGTGCAGGTTATAGAAGACTAACTTTAGAAGGAAATGTTCTAGTTAGCTGTTATAAGCCTTAAAAACCTTACATTATAAGCTTAGGAATTTAGGAAGTTTAGGAAAAACCCTAACTTAGACTTTACTAAAATGGTAAAAAGAGTTAAAGGACTAGCTCTCCAGGCCACCCGAGTAGTAAAATAAGCCTTAAAAAGTGAGAGGGAATAGACTGAAAGGATCGAGTTAGAAAAACGGAAACTCTTTTCCTTTATGCCCCCTGGAACCTTTAAGTGTTTTAAACACGTTAAGTGGATCAGCACCCTCACCTCCCTAAAGAAGGACAGCTTGGATAGCTGCCTTACATTAAGGCTGGTGTGCTTAGGACTAGAACCATAAAGGTCCCTTAAGAAGATAAGAAACAGGTATATTAACGGAAGGTTTAAAAGTTAAAGGATAGATATTAGGAACTGATAGATGAAGTGGAAGATCTGTAAGTTAAAGGCTTTACTGTAGAGTTTAAGAATAAAGCGGTTAAGATTAGATTACAGCTTTATAATAAAATCTACTTTATTAATTAACTTAAGTATTGACTAGTTAAGGAAGATTACCTTATAAAAGAATAAGATAGGTTACTGTTACTTAAGTTTTAAGAAGAAGTATAGGAGGAGTAACATATATGGAAGTAGGTAACTAAGGAAGTAAAACAGAGTATTACCCCCCTTATTCTGTACTTTTTAACCTTAACACCCACAGTCTACGTTAATTACCCTAACTATAAGGATATATTGTAGATTAATTACGTATATAATAACTGCACTCTTAACTGGTATAATAAGTTTAAGGCCCTTTACGATCATTTGCTTAACGCATAAAGAAGGGATTACGCTATTATTCGGGTAGAAATGGTAACAGTATACTACTAAGTTTCCTACACCTTAATAAGAAAGTCCAGCAATGGTAGTAAATAAACGGCTATAGTAACTAATTAAACCCCCATTACCTGTTAGTAAAAAGGTCCGCTTAACAGTTATCTAGTTATAATATGCTCCGTCCACCTTAAGGAAAAGGTTAAAAAGTAGCAGAAATAAGTGGACTACAGACAGATCTAAGAGTAAGAGGATCCAGTCCTGTAAAGCGTACTATTAACTTGTTAAAGATTTCTAGAATATTAAACCATTTGAAGTTAATTAGACGCTAAAGCGTGAAAACCTAGGAGAGGATAACCGCTAGGTCTTTTAGAGTTATCTGTTTTTCTAAAAGGAGTTAGGAAAAGATTATTAGCCCTTTAAAAGGGCTGGAAACTAGTAGTTTACTGGTTAGTAAAAACCCTGAGGAGAAGGAGAGGTATTTAGAGGTTAGGTTAAATAAGACCTGAAGGATAAATAGTTATTATAATTTAAATATAAATATAAAAAGAGTATAAGTATTATTCCGTTAGTGTTAACTTAATAGATAGAAAAGGGAGGCTATTTAGGGTAAAAGCAGTAATTAATAGCGGGACTGTTTCTAACCTAATGCACCCCACGTTAGTTAACTAAAGGAAACTCCCTAATAAAAAGTACGAGAAGGTTATTCCTATTTGAAATGGAGAAGGAAGCCTATATTCGTATAATAACACCAAAGTCACCCACTATTTGCCACTCTTAATTAAAGTGGATAGAGATAAATAATAAGTAGATTTTAACGTTACACTAGTAACAGGGTATAATATAATTCTAAGTTTACTTTAGCTGGAAAAGTATAACCCTGTGATTAATTAAAGAAGTAGTTACCTTGCTTTTAATAAGTCCCTTAATTATAATTACTATTTAAGTAAGGTTAAAAAAGCACTAAACTGCTTTAAAGATATATGTAGTATTTAAAAGTGTATTAAGCCCTTAAAACTAAGTACGGTTTAGGTTAGGTTTATTAAGACGGTTAAAGGGCTAGAAAGCCTACCGTATTACTTAAATGATAATTTAAAAGGTGGAAAGGAGTAAGAAGCTAATTTACAGATAAGTGAGGAAGTCGACTTATCTAAAGTACCCGTGGAATACAGGAAATTCACCCTGTTTTGAAAAAAGATACTGTAACTGCTAGATTACAGATTATAAGACTACAAAATCAAGTTAAAGCTGGAAGTAAAGCTTTATAACTTCTAGCCTTACTACTTAAACCCCTAATAAGCTAAAGCCCTAAGGAAGTATATTAATGAAAATCTAAAGAACGGATTTATTATAGAGTCTTAGTCCTTAGTAGGGTACTTAGTACTGTTCGTCTTAAGGAAGGTAGATAGTAAATTACATATAATCGTTAATTACTAATCGTTAAATAAAGATATAATTAGGAATCGCTACTTATTATTACTTATTATAGAAATGTAAAAACGGATTATTAAGGTAAATTAGTTTTTTAGTCTCGATTTCCCTATAAGATTTAATTACATTAAAATAAAGGAAGAGGATATGTATAAGATAGCTTTTTAAATTTATAACGGGTATTACCAGTACTGTGTTATACTTATAAGATTAACAAACACATTAACGACTTTTTAAAGTCTTATTAATAGTATTCTCTACCCCTTCCTTAATAAGTTTATCTTTATATATTTCAACGACGTTCTAATCTATTTTAAAACTTTAAAAGAATATTAAAAGCATATACGATAGGTTCTAACAGCTTTTAAGAAGGTGAAGCTGATAGTAAATTTAGAAAAGAGCCACTTCCCCGTTTAAAGTAACCCTTAAAAAGCTTGAAATATAACTAGAGAAGATAAAGGTAATTAAGAATTAACTTACTTTAAAGAATTAAAAAGAGTTATAAACTTTTATTAACATTATAAACTTTTACTAGTGTTTTATAAACATTGTAAGACCACTTTATAAACTTACAGGTAAAGGAAAGCCGTTTAATAGATTAATAGATAATAGAAAGCGTTTATAAACCTTAAATATACTTTTATTACAGCACTAATCTTAACCCTCCCTGATTTCTTAAAGCCCTTCTAAGTCAAAACAGACTTCTTAGAATTCGTAATTAGTAAAGAACTTAACTAAATTAAGGATAATAGAAAACGTTACTTAGTTACCTTCTTATTAAAAGGGATCTATAGCTTAGCCTTATAATACCTAATTTATAATAAGAAGCTGATGGTAATTATTTAATACTTTGTTAAGTAAGTACTATACTTAAGTAGTATAAAGGAATTAGTTTAGGTCTTTTCAAACTATAATAACCTTTAGTATTTCTTAGTAAAGGAATTTAGCCTTTAATAAGCACAGTGGGTAAAGTTAATAACCCCATTCTATTTCTAAATCCACTATACTAAGGGAAAAGATAATAAGTGAGTATATGCTTTTAACTAGAGACAGGACTATAAAGCTAAAAACAATACGTTAAAACATATACTTTAAGTATTAGATAACTAAACATTAAAATAAACTATTAATATCTGTATAAATTTATAAATAAAGTATAAATATCTATTAGTAATAATAGGACTTTTAGGTAAGAACATTAGTAGAAGGTACCTGTAAGTATAAGTGTCCCTTAAAAGACTCCTTAAGGCACTTACAGGACTGTAGTAAGGAGTACTATATACACTTATATTATAACAAGATTAGTTATTAGCTAGGATAGCTACTAGAAGGTGTAGACAGCACACCTGAACCAGAAGTAAGACTTTAATATTCAGAGAAACCGTACATTCACGACCTAGATAAATAAAAAGAGTATATACAGCAGGTTTACAAATCTTAACTTAAAGGACATATAAGCTAAGTTAAGACTCTCATATAGGCTTAATAAACATATACCTTCCCTAGAATGAAAAAACTCGTTAAGAAAGTAGTTAATAACTGTAATATCTGCTATTAGAAGCAGAACTGACGTTATAAGCCTTATAAGCTTTTTAAACCACTCCCTGTATTATAAACACTATAAAGCTCTATCTTAACTTTATTACTAGGATTTTAGAGTCTAGGGACCCTGTTATAAGAGTTACTTATAACTAAATCTTAATAATAATTAATAGATTAACAAAATAGGCTTACTTTCTACTAACCTTAAAGGATATAACAGTAGAAGAACTTACTTATATCTTTAAGAAAGAGGTAGTTTTATAATACCTTTAATTAAATGATATTATTACAGATCAAGAAAGTTAATTATATTGAAGTGTTAATAAGGATTAATGTAAGGAATAGGTGTGAAAAGTAAGCTTTTAACAGCTTTCTACCTACAAACAGATAGCTAGACAGAATAAGTTAATTAGATACTTATAACCTATCATTAAACTTACATTAACTTTAAAAGAGATAATTAGTTTAAGCTGTTACTAATAATATAAATAGCTTATAATATAACGTTAGTTAAGTTAATAAGTATATTATTATTCTTTATAAATTACGGAAAGGAGCCTGAATTCTATTAAGGCCTGCTAACTGGCACCTTTTAAGCTGTAATCTACATAAATTAGATGTAAGAATTACATAACTACCTATAAGCTAAACTTACGTTTATACACAAACGAATAAAGAGATTCGTTAATAAACACTAAATTAAGTAGCTAGTGTTTAAGGAAGGACTTTACTATAATAATAAATAAGTTGAAAGATTGACTTTTCAGGAGGGGGATTACGTTTATCTTTTTTCACAAAACTTATATTTAAAACAGCTTAATAAAAAGCTTGATTTTAAAAGGTACAGACTGTTCTAAGTTAAGAAAAAGGTTACCACCTTTGATTATAAACTAGACTTACCTATTAGTATTAAGGTGTAGATTAAGGTTTTTCATATCTTACTTTTAAAACCCATCTTAAAGGGAGTTCTTTTAAAAAAGAAGATTAAGATCGACACTAACGAAGATAAGTATAACGTTAAGGAAGTTATAGATTTACAAAAGGAAAGAACACGTTTGAATATCTTATTAAGTGGTTAAATTATGGCTTTAAAAGTAACTTATAAAAGCCTGTTAAAAATCTGAAGTACCTAATCCAGACTAATTAAAACTAATAATAAGAATTAGAAATAAGATAAAATCTGACATTTAAACTATTATATTAAAAAGTAAAATTATTATAGGATTTAAAGTTTAAAAAGTAATAGGAAACTCCTTAGTAAGTATGGAAGGATATTTGTCAGAACCCTTAGTTAGGGTTATAAGGACCTTAGACCTAATAAGGAGGTTAGGCTTTTAAAGCTGGTAAGCTTTATATAAATCGCACGCGTAACAGTATGGAGAACTAAGAAGTCGCTAACTGGTGGCTTACGGGACAATTTACCCCTTATAGCTAAAGGACTTACGCTTCGCCATGGGTTTAGGGAAGGAGTCAGAGGACAAAAAGCAAACCGGTATACCCTAAGGTCTTTTAAACCAGTTATATAACAGTACGTGGCAGAAAAGCGTATTTACGAGAATAAACGCTGTTAAGAAAGGAAATTAATATAAAAGAAATAATAAAAAGCTACCTTAGACCTTCTAACCCTGAGGGGTAAGGATCTAAAGCGACAGAAGACTCCTATAGGAATTAAACTTACAACCTTTCGCTAACGAAATCTTGGTATAACGCGCCTTAGTATACTATATTAAGAAGTAAAACATAAACACACCACCACTACGTTAAAGAGCTGTTTTATTTATTAAAAGAAAAAAGCTATAAACTAAGTTAAGAAGATATTATAAGCTACGGCAACCCCTTAAGGGAAAGGCTAGTAAGGAAAGAATCTTAGTCTTAAAAGGCCAGTTTGGTACAGATTTAGTTTGCTGCCTCCCCTTACTTTTAGAAGGATAAAACTTTAGCCTTACGAGAAAACACCTTTATTACCTTTACTTTAATAACACACTGTTAGGTTTTAATATACTGTAACTTTATAAGAGAATTACAGTATTTAGTAACTACTTAATTATATAATGTGTCCAGCTGCTTTTTCTTATTTACTAACCCTTTACTAAAGTAATTAAACGCGTTATATAAAGAAGGTATACTTATAGATTAGCACTTGTCATAGTTGTTAGATTGCGCTGCGACTTAGTACAGTAAAGACTTAGTTTAGTAACGAGTGTAGGGAGACATCTGTAAGCTAAAGGCGTTAAGAGATTCTGAAAGGTAAATATGACAGTTATAAGGAGCCTTTTCCTATTTTCTCTATTTCTTACGCTTCTTAACACAGTTAGAAGATATAACGGAGCATAGGAAAGGAGGAAATTAACCTAATAGTTCTTTATAGAAAAAGAATGTTAAAGAAGGGGAATTGTGTAACGACCTTACAGGCTGCCACTTAAGTTAGGGTAGCTTGATAAATCCCCTGTAGAAGGAATAGTATGGAAGGACGGGGAGCACTGTCTTACATACTAGGTTAGGGGTGTAAAGACTTAAAGCCTCTATAACTAGTAAGAAAGAGCTTAGTAGCCTATAGGGACTGGTAATATTAAGTACTGTTTAGTTAACTGCTTAGCTATAACTGTGTAGTGTATCACTAAGTATAGCGGATTAAGTAAGGTATAAGGTACCTTTTAGCTAATTAGTATAAATAGTTATTATCGTAACTATAATAGACGTAAGGGACTCCTAATTCCTCACATTAATATTCTATATTTATTTATGTCTTACTGTTCAGACTTACCTTTATGCATTATAATAATAGCGACCTACAGTAATATTAAACCCCCTGTTTAGGAGTGCTAGCTTAGTCAGCTGTCTTCGGAACGCCCCTTAACTGTTAATATCCTGCTATACACTCTGTCTTAACCTACGCTAGTCCTCTTAAGGCCTGTGTTGGGTATAGGTTGTAATAGGCCGTTTTATACTTATCCTCTTCCTTCACTTTAATGTAATTAAATCCTTTAGGAAAGTTAAAGTTAGAGAATTAATTTACTTTAATAATCCATTCTTACATCTCTATTATAAGTAATAATAAGTACTGATTCTTAATCGTATCCTTATTTAACATTTAGTAATTAATAACTGTATAAAGCTTACTATCTCCCTTCATTAAGACAAATAGTATTAAGTACCCTACTAGGGATTAGGACTTTATAATAAGTCTGTTTTTTAGATTTTTATTAACATACTCCTTTAGGGCTTTAACTTATTAAGGGTTTAAGTGGTAGGGCTGGAAGCTGTAAAGTTTTACTCCCAGCTTTAGCTTAATTTCGTAGTCTTATAATCTGTAGTCTGGCAGTTACAGTATCTTTTTTTTTTAAAAAAAAATAGGGTGAACTTCTTATATTCTGTAGGTACTTTAGATAAGTTAACTTCTTCAGTTACCTGTGGATTAGCTTCTTGCTTCTTTTTACCTTTTAAATTGTTATTTAGGCAGTGTAGTAAGCTCTTTTGCCTTTTAACCATCTTAATAAACCTAACTTAAACTATGTTTAATTTTAAGGGCTTAATGTGCTTTTAAGTGTTACGTACGTCTTTAAAGCGGTTTAGTGCTTTCTTAACCTTACCTAAATAATAATCACAGCTAGGAGACTTATTAAAGGTAAGGTAGTTACTCCTCTAGTTAATTACAGGATTGTACTTTTCCAGCTAAGGTAGACTTAAAATCATATTATACCTTACTATTAATTTAACGTTAAAGTTCATTTATTATTCGTCTCTATCCACTTTAATCAGGAGTAGCAAATAATGGGTAACTTTTCCGTTATTATACTAGTACAGGCCTCCTTCTCTATTTTAAATACGAATAACCTTTTTATACTTTTCGTTAGGGAGTTTCCTTTAGTTAACTAACGTAAGGTGCACTAGGTTAGAAGCACTCCCGTTATTAATCACTGCTCTTACCTTAAATAACCTCCCTCTTTTATTTGTTAAGTTAACGTTAAGGGAATAATACTTATATTCTTTTTATATTTAAGTTATAATAACTATCTGTCCTTAAGGTCTTATTTAACTTAACTTTTAAGTACCTCTCCTTTATTTTAAGGTCTTTACTAACCAGCAAATTATTAACTTACGGCCTTTATAGAGGGCTAATAACCTTTTCCCAACTCCTTTTAGAAAAATGGATAACTTTAGTAAACTTAATAATTAATCTTCCCTAAGTTTTCACGTTTTAAGGTCTAATCAACTTTAAATGGGATAACGTTCTGTAAGTCTTTGATAAGCTAATTATACACTTTACAGCCCTAGATCCTAATAACGTCCTCTTATTCCTGGATTTACACGTAATCTGCTTATTTCTGTTATACTTTAGCTTTTCCTTTAAGGTGGACAGAATATGTAACGATTAGATTACTATTAAGTGAACTTCCTTACCAGTAAGCTACAGGAGCCTAATTAACTACAGTGATCTTTTATGTACTGCCGTTATTAAATCCTCTAATTAGTGTGTAGGAGACTTAATAGTGGGCTAACCCTATTTTTACCCTAATAACAGTGTAATCCCACCTTTATACGTTAGGGAAATAGTTATAAAAGGCCTTAAGTCTATAATACCAGTTAAGAGTACAGTTATTATACACACAGTTAATCCACAGTATATCCCTATAGCTAGGATAATCGATGTAGACTGTGAGTGCTAAAGTTAAATGGTATAGAACAGGAGGGGAGGTGCCCTGTTTCGTTTCCTTATCCACTTACTTTTATATACACTGTTTTTCCCAAACTTCTTCTTAAAACTCAGGTAGTAACACCCCAGCTTATTCTTTTATAAAATAGTCTTTTTTAACAAGTTAGTATTTAAGCTAGTTAGTAAAGCGGACCTTATTGTGGAGTTACAAACCAATCTTAACTGCCCTATCCTTAAACTCCATAGTAAGGCCCTTAACTTACAGGTCTTCCACTTTGTCTATCAGTTCTTAATATCTGTTTTTCAGCTCTTTAACCCTTTATTAATGTGCCTGTTTCTTATCTTCTTAAGGGACTATTAAAGTGCCGGTCCTAAGCACACCAGCTTTAGTTCAGGGCAGCCATCCAAGCTGTCTTTCCTTTAATAAAGTAAGGGTACTGATCCACTTAGCGTGTTTAAAACGCTTAAGGGTCTTAGGAGGCATAGAGGAAAAAAGTCTCCATTTCTTTAACTTAATCCTTTCCGTCTGCTCCCTTTCACTTTCCAAGGCTTACTTCGCCGCTTAGGTAGCCTGGAGAGCTAGTTTCTTAACTCCTTCCACTATCTTAATAAGGTTTAAGTTAAGATCCTTCTTAAACTTCCTTAATTCCTAGGTTTATAGTGTAAGGTTTTTAAGGCTTATAACAGCCGCTTAAATCGTCTCTTCTTAAAGTCGGTTTATAACGACCTGCACCTCCGTTTATCTTAAGTTTTCACCTTAAAGTTAGTCTGTAGCGACTTACACCTTTGTGGTTAACTCTTCCAAACCTCTTTTAAGAACTGGGTACATTATATCTTAAGGTTCTTCCTTTTCTTCTTCTTTTTTATCTTTTATATTACACTTACCTATTTAGGTACAGTTTTCTTTATTACTTGCTATCCTAATATAAACGTCCTTAGAGTTAAACTTAACGTGTTTTCCTCCATTTAAGATTAGCTTTTAACCGACTTGTTTTAATAAAGGACACTGCTATACCATATAGCCTTTCTTATCGTAATTAAAGCACTGGACCTAAGACATATCCCTAGGCGGCCTTTACTGCTGCTACCATTATGGCTTATTATAGTTAGGCCGATTTTAGCGGTTTATTATGCTAATATTTATTAGACTAGGGTAAGTGCTGTGCGGAGTGCTCTAGTGCTGATAATTAGTATGGAAAGGCTTCAGCACGTTTTTTTCCGTTAATTATAAGAGGGGCTCCTTACTAATATTAACCCTTCTTCTTTAACTTACGTTTAAACAGCTAATTATTAATAATAATAGTTTTAATAATGTACTGATTGAAGTTAAACGTATACTAGTCTTTTTTATAAAGCTTATCCTTAACATTATCTTTTAAGCCTTTATAAAAGCGAAACTTTAGAGCTGACTTATTCTAATTAACTCAATACTAGTTGCAGTTAAAGGTAGATAAGTCCGTTACTATTAAAGACAGCTATATTAGCTTCTTTAAGTAGTCTTTAACCTGCTTCTACTTATCCCAGACTCTATACATCTTAATAATTTCAGCCTTAAAGTTAACCTATCCCTTATACTTATTAAAGATTCTAACAGTAATAATCCTTTATTCCGTAGGGATTGAATTTAAGTAATCTTTAATAATTATTAAGAATTAAAGATTAAGGTCATCCTTAAGCCAGCTTACAGTATAAAGGACCTTTTAATCCACCGTAATAATCCCTTAAAGCTAAAAGTTATACTTTATATAGGTGAGCTAGGTGGATAGGTTAGTGTTTTTATTAGTGAACTTAAGCGGCTAGCCCGTTTTAAGGTTCCTAGATACCTGTTAGTCAGCTAACGCGTTTCTAATCGTTATGGTTATAAACACTCTGTAGGTCTGAATCGCTTCAGTAAGCTCTACTTAGGAGAGCTTATCTTCGTTTTTAGTTTCCACCCCTTATCCAGTAGGGGTAATATGAGGTATTAAGATGTTGTTAGAAAGATTATTATCCCCGGTTAACGGGTTATAAGGAGGAGGTGTTAACATAATAAGGGAAGGAAAATGGTGTTTGGGAGTTTAATAAATAGCGTTTAGAACTGTAACGTTAATATTATATTATAACCTGCACCTAATATAAACCTTAAAATGACTGGCGTAAGTTAAGACAGAATGTATAACAAGACGTTAAAGGTTAAAGGGCATTTTAAAGACAGCTTATTCAGCTAACACTTTTAGACAGGGGGTTTAATATTACTGTAGGTCGCTGTCACTATAATGTATAAAGGTGAGTCTGAACAATAGGATATAAATGAACAATTGAATATTAGCATGAGGAATTAAGAGTCCCTTATAGCCATCGTAGTTATAATAATGACTATTTATACTAGCTAACTAAGAGGTACCTTATACCTTGCTTGTGATGTCGTGAGTGCTTGTAGCACGAGCACTCTGCCTCTTACGAGCGTTCTGCTTGTAAGGTTTCTCTTGCTTACAGTGCGAGCACTCAGCACGTTACGAGCGCCTTCTCATTGGTCGTAGGGGCTTTAGGTCTTTGCACCCCTGGCCCAGTGCGCAGTACTGTGCGTACTGTCTCCCGCACTGTTCTTTCTGCGGGGGATTCGTCGGGCCGCGCCGGCCCAAGTGGCGTCCTGCAAGGTCGTCACACATTTGTGTCCCTCTGATCGGAGGACTAGTAATCTGGGAGTCGGCCTTTCAAGCTAACTGCGACGTTCTGTAGGTGTGGTTCTCTTTATAGTTTCTTTTCTATTACGCTATCACACCAGTTCAGTAGATATTATTAAAGTAACCCTCCTATATATAATTAATGGTTATATAGCTATTATAACTGTTAATAATAAGAAAGTACTTTTAAGGGGGTTTAGCTAACTTAATTAAAGGGATAAATACCTTTCTAAGCCACTTTAAGGCTATCTTATTATTAATCTAACCTTTTAAGTTAGCTGTAAAGTACTACTCCTTAAATAGCCTTATATCCTTTAGATGCCACTATTATTAACCATTTTTACTCTTAAAAATCACAAATAGAGAAAGGAACCAGCCAATAGCTAAGATACACTTAATAAAAGAAGTCTAAGTACAGCCCCCTAATTTTATTTTATAGGTTTCTACTATTAAGTTGTTTATTTCTTAACCATCTATAATGCCGGCTTCGTCTTTATTATAGCGATTCTTTAGTAAAATAGCCTTAATCTCTAATATCTTAAAAAGATCAAACCACAGCCAGATTTTAACTTCTGTTACGTAATTAATATTTGTTAAATTCACTAATTTCGCTCTTTAGGTCTTAAGAAAGGGGCAGTGATTTAAAAAGCCAGCCATCCATCGGATACCAAGTAGCTTAGAGTCACTACGTTAGCCAATTATATGGCTAGCTAGACCCCGTATTTGCAAGTAGGTAGGAGGGCACCTAGCGGCTTGTTGAATTCGTATCCAGTTAGCTAGATGGTTTTCCTGAGGAATAGAAAGCCATTATTAGTCTTCGTGTCAGAAAGAAGGGGGTTCAGAGGCCCTGGGCATCTAGTCAGCGGAGCTGACTGGATACCTGGCACTGCTAGTACGCCAGTGAGCCTCAGCCACCAGAGTGACGAAGCCTGAATCCGGCAGAATAGTCTATAAAGAAGCCTCTGGCTTCCAGCCAGAGCCAGAGCAACAGAGTCAACACAAGCAATACAATCACGCAGTTGCAACCCCTGCAATTCCACAGAATCCAGAGTGCCGCACTTCCAACACTTCGTGGGCGACGGAACGAGGGAGGGCACCGTTAAGCCGGCGGTAAAGGGTGGCTAGGGGGATAGCCCATCTCCGAGTGACGGAGCGGAGTCTTCGGGTTCGCTGCGCTTCGTCGCAGGCTTTACGGAGGTCTTCCTCAGTGTAGGAGATAGCCATTTCAAAGATGAATAAGTTCAAAAAGAAGGAAAAGAATTGGTAAGAAATTGATCGAGTGGTGGCTGTTTTTATTGGGCTAGGTGGTTTTGGGGACCCTGGTCCGGCTTGTTTCGCTTCAGGGTGCACGAACTTACCTTCCGAATACGCTCTTTGATACGCACCCCAACCTGCTTGAGTGTGCATTGCAGCAACACGCACCAATAAATGCTACGTTCATATCGGTCTCTGTAAAGACCTAGTTAGTAAGCGTCGGTCTCACGTACTGAAGTGCGCTATAAACTGCTACCTCTCGCACTTTCGGTTATCCTCACCCTAGACAGTTGCCCAGGCAATTTACCATGGACTCGGTAACCTTTCTCCTTGGCCTGCCGCGCCGTGACATTGTTGCGTTGCTGGTGGGCTTTTTTGTCGCACAGCTTGTGGCGCGTCAGATATACCAACTCTTCGTTTACCCGTGCTTCGTGTCCCCTCTTCGACATCTTCCAGGTCCAAAAGATCACCATTTCCTCCTCGGCCAAGTAGTCAACCAGATCCGCAGCGGCAGTCCTAACCAGCCGTACCTGTTTTGGATGCGGCGGTGGCCGAGAGCGCATCTGATCCGCTACTTCAACGTTGCGAACTCGGACGCAGTGCTCGTAGCAAGCCTGGCCGCGCACAAGGAGATCCTCTGCGACAAGACCTACTCGTTCCAGAAGCCGCCTTTCTTCGCACGCCTAATCGCCAACATTATCAGTCTTAGTCTTGTCTTCGCCGAGGGCGACGAACAAAAATCGCAGCGAAAGGTTCTTTTAGGTCTCTTCTCACCAAGCCATCTGAAGGCGCTTCTCCCTCTGTTCCGGAGCAAGGCTCGCCATCTCTCGCATCTAATCGATCGGACTGTCGAGACTGATTCTGGTATTGTCGAACTTATGTCTCTCTACTCGAAGATTACGTTAGATATCATGGGTGACTTCGCATTGGGGGTTGAATTGGATAACCTCAACAACTTCACGCGCGAAGTGCTGCGCCTGCGGTGCCCAGGCGTCAACGTGTCGCGCGAGGCAGTCGAGGACGTGGTCATCCAGGGTGTTTTCCTCCCCAAGGGGACCACTGTTATCATGCAGCCGGCCATCGTCCAGCTCAACCCCACCATCTGGGTCCCCGACTGCGACGAGTTCGAGCCTGACCGCTGGGATCGCCTCGAAGGGGAAGCTGCTGACCCATGGGCCTTTACCGCCCTCAGCCAGGGACCGCGCGTGTGTATTGGCAAAGCTGTGACCATGCTGGAGTTCAAGGTCATTCTGATTGAGCTGGTAGCCAACTTTGACTTCGAGGCCCTTGGCAGCACCAAGACGGACGAGATCAAGCTCATTAATCCGAGTGTCGTGCTGCGGCCGGACGGGGGGCTCAAGGTCCGCGCGAGGAGGGTTGTTGCAAAGAGTGCCAGTGAATCGTAAGCAGTGGACGCATGAAGGAAAAGCGCTCCCCGGCAGCTGGCCTCGCGTGTTGGGAGAACACTTGATGTATTTTCCCTCGTCCACGGGCAGACTGGCTGCCAGTATTCTTTGCCAGAGTACCTACCTACCTACCTAATGACGTCTAAGCATGACCAATACGCGATAACATCCACCCTACAAACTACTAACCTACACGAGAGTTGTGATTCAGGGATTGGTCAATTGCAATTCAAGGTGGTGCTTGGATTTCACCATCTGCCCACAATGTGACGTCATGCCTCGCCGGACGGCTCACACCCCACCCACCAATCAGTTACCACCATCCATGCGAGCTTGGGAAGGATAGCTCCCAAGGACATGGGAATAAGCACGCGGGACAATGTGATTGTTTCTCTGGCATGTGGGTGATACCTGGGCGGGATACACGGCATCGGTGACCCCCAAATGCGATGCTAAACCCGACACTGGCAACAGATTAAGTCCGAGTGCTTCATCATCGCGCCCATTGCGGCATCGATTTCTACGAGCTCGTCATCACACCTTACCGTAGTTGATTCGGTATCCCGTGGTTGAAGATGCGGGGTTGAGGTGGACGGTGGTCTGAGGGCGTGGTGCATTCTCGCGAGAGATGAGGGCATTGGGGGTATCTGCAGCTGTATAAATGCTCGTCGATCCCAGCTCTATAACCAATTCTGTTCAATTGGACCACACTGGACTGAGCAGCACCACTCCCACCCGAATCACCCCGGCAGCAAAAACAACAAGACACAATGGCGCCGTCAGCAGTCGTACCAGAGACCACGCACGAGACGACCCGAGTCGGGCGTAAGCCGCTCCAGTTGTCCGGCGTTCTGGACCCGCACCGATCCTTCGATGTCACGCCCGTCATCGGCCGCGAGTTCCCCGAAGCCAAGCTGGTTGACTGGCTCAACGCGCCCAACTCGGATGAGCTACTACGAGACCTGGCCATCACCATCTCGCAGCGCGGCGTAGTCTTCTTCCGTGCCCAGGACGGCCTCACCAACGAGCTGCAGAAGAAGCTGATCCTGCGGCTCGGCGAGCTCTCCGGACGGCCGGCGACATCGGGCCTCCACATCCACCCCCTACTCAACTCCGAGCGCGAACTGGGCGGCGACGACCCCGAGATCAGCACCATCAGCTCCATCCAGAACAAGAAGTACTACCGCCCCAACACCACCAGCGAGCTCAGCCCCAAGAAGCAGAGCACCGCCCAATGGCACAGCGATATCGCTTTCGAGCCCGTCCCGGCTGACTACACCTCGCTCCGTCTCGTCGAGCTTCCCAGCACCGGAGGCGGTATGTGACCCCTACTCTTGTCTTTTATCCAGTCATGCTATCGCGCAGAAGTACTGACCAACCAATACCCAGACACCCTCTGGGCGTCAGGCTACGAGATCTACGATCGCCTCAGCGAGCCGTACCAAAAGTTTCTCGAGACCCTTACCGTGACCTTTGAGCAGCCGGGCTTTAAAAAGGTTGCCGAGCAGGCCGGGTTCAAGCTGTACGACAAGCCGCGAGGCGCCATCGAGAATGTGGGAACTGAGCTCAAAGCTGTTCACCCCGTCGTTCGCACGAACCCCGTCACGGGCTGGAAGAGCATCTTCCCCGTCGGTGGCCATGTTAAGCACATTAACGGCGTGACTGATGAGGAGAGCGCTAAGCTTCTTTCATGGTTCTTGGATCTTGTCTACCGGAACCACGACCTGCAGGTCCGTTTGAAATGGAAGAACCCCAACGATATCGGTGAATAACCTCTGAGTCACATTGCTTTCAATGCGCGCTTGCTAACCAAGAACGAGCTATCTGGGACAACCGTTCCGTCTTCCACACCGCCACCTTCGATTACCTGGACGATTCATATGGCGAGCGATTCGGCAACCGAGCTGTGGGACTCGGAGAGCGCCCGTATTTCGATCCCAACAGTACCTCACGCAGGGCTGCTCTGAGCAAAACAGCTTGATGGCAGCTGGGTGCGGTGCCAGGGGATAGGCAAGGGAGCTTTGGATTTTAGCACATAATGGGTGGTAAATTGTATTTGAAAGTAACAACGTATATCACTTTGCCAAGTACTTTTGTTGATGCAAGCTCGCCGTTTTCCTTCAAAACCGGCCACCCAAGATTACCGCAAACGTGACCAGCGCCTTGAATCATCAATATATCCGTCGAGGCCATTTCTGTCGAGGAATCGGTCGAGTAACGCCGCAACCTTTTCATTGTCCAGATCCGCAAAAGGGATATGCGTGCTACCTTTCAGCCCTGCGTCTTCCGCAAGCATCAACACCTTGGCGTTTCCGCCGTAGAGGTTGATGAGCTGAGCAACGCGCCTTGACTGCAAGACATACGTGTCATTGACCATTCGGTGGTCACCCCAGACAAACTGAACTCCCCGGAGTTTGGCAAGCTTCTTGAAGTCGGCGACTGGCACAACGACAGGCCCAAAGCCGCCGAAGTTTCTTTGCGTAATGTTGACATTGTCAGGAAACACATAGCCGACGCTCTCGTAGGCCACGATTCCCTTGATGTTGGTTGTATTGCTTCGTACAGCGGTGAGCTGCGCCCGGAGTCCGGCGGCCGAGTTCGTCAAATATACGATGTTGTGGCCTACTTTGCCTGAGTCGGCCGCCACGGCCGCCACGTGGGCGTGCAGCTGAACATTTTCAAACGTGTCATATTCCTGGTACCGAGCACTGGTCGCCTGCTGCCATGCCTCCGAATCATTGGTCGGGAATTGCACGTCGGGCCACCACTTCCTAGCGCGAAGAGGTTAGAACTCTGCTCCCAGAGCAGCAAAACCAAAACGAGCCAATAGCGTACCCGTACGAGGGGCCGAAATTCCAAGCACGGAAGTTGTCCCGGTCGCGATACGCCGGTCTGTAAGTCGTAGCCTCGCACGACCAACCGGCG